>ENA-UEQR01001319-UEQR01001319.1-human-gut-metagenome-genome-assembly--contig:-NODE-1319-length-13907-cov-10.796963_pt1 | contig 13907 bp, 12 predicted proteins | sample MGYA00242944_ERZ507941 | MGnify/ENA primary metagenome ERZ507941 (study PRJEB26167, sample SAMN06115398) | human gut metagenome | host: Homo sapiens | place: China:Chongqing | collected 2016-06-23...
AACTTTTCGGTCAACACCGTCCAGCCGCTTTCAGCGCAGCTCCCTTTTTGGCGCACTAGGCCATTATGTGATACTAATACAGTATACACCCTGAAACCCCTGTTGTCAAGCCATTTTTCAGTTTTTTGCCGAAATAAATTTTATTTTCGGTTTGTTTTCGAACGCCCGGTAGCGTGTATCCGTTTACTTTCCAAGTACTTGATTTTTTTATTTTGCACGTTCCTGTTCATAACACCCTTGTGCAATTTGTCTATCTTTGCTCTTGCGCCCGGAGGTATTACTTTTCCACTTCCCCGCCGCAAAAGAAGAGGCCGCCGCACGGAACGCCGTGCAGCGGCCTTGTCCTATTATACAGAATGCTCACTCGTCCAGATAATCCCGCAGCAGCTTTGCGCGGCTGGGGTGGCGCAGCTTGCGCAGCGCCTTTGCTTCGATCTGCCGCACCCGCTCCCGGGTCACGTTGAACTCCTTGCCCAGTTCTTCCAGGGTGCGGGCGCGGCCATCCTCCAGACCAAAGCGCAGGGTGATGACCCTCTCCTCCCGGGGCGTCAGGCTTTTAAGGACGTGCAGCAGTTCCCGCCGCAGCAGCTGGCGCCCGGCTTCGTCCACCGGGACACCGGCGTCCTCGTCCTGAATAAAGTCCTCCAGATGAGCGTCCTCTTCCTCCCCCACCGGCGTTTCCAGACTGATGGGTTCCTGCGACAGTTGCAACAGTTCCCGCACCTTGTCCGGCTCCATATCCAGTGCGGCGGCGATCTCCTCCACGGTGGGCTCCCGCCCATTTTTGTGCAGCAGATCGCCTGCCGTTTTCTTGACCCGGTTGATGCTCTCCACCAGATGCACCGGGATACGGATGGTGCGTCCCTGATCCGCAATGGCGCGGGTGATGGACTGACGGATCCACCAGGTTGCGTAGGTGGAGAACTTGAAGCCCCGCTCCGGCTCAAACTTTTCAGCAGCCTTCATCAGGCCGAGGTTGCCCTCCTGAATAAGATCCAGAAAAGGCAGGCCCCGCCCGGCATAGCGCTTGGCTACTGATACCACCAGCCGCAGGTTTGCCTCACTCAAGGCGCGGCGGGCATCTGCATCCCCTGCCCGGGCGGCCTTTGCCAGCGCCATCTCCTGTCCGGCGGTCAGCAGCGGCACCCGGCCGATCTCCTTTAAATAGGTCTTGACCGGATCATCCAGTGCCACACCCTCCGAGGAAAGCTCATTCTCCAGCCTGCCGATCTGGGCATCATCCAGCACAGGCAGCTCGGCAGGCTCCTCCTCTGCCAGATGAACGCCCCGCTGCTCCAGCGCCGCGTAAAGCTCGTCCAGCTGTGCAATATCAAAATCCGCTTCTTCCATGGCACGGCTGATCTGCTCCGTGGTCAGGGTGTGACGGTGAGCCTTTGCGGCAAGGCTGCGGGCAAGTTCTTCCGTTTGCGACAATTTCTGCATGATTCCTGCTCCTTTTCTCTCCAGCTCCAGCCGGAGGGAAAACAGGGATCAGTCTTGTTCGGGCAGCGTCCCCTGCTTTTTTTCGCGCATCGACTGAAGATACTGTGTGATCTCATCGCCAGACATTGCAGCAGCTTTGCTAGCAACCGGCATTCCCCGGGCGATCCTGTCCAGATACAGACGGATATCGTCCGGAGTGCAGTTCACATCGCTGTATTGTGCCGCAAGCCGGCTCAGTTCATTCAATGCTTCTTCGCTTACAAATGCCCGTAGTGCAGTCAGGCTGAGTTCCACGCCCTCCCGGCTGCAATTGAGCATCGCTTCGTATAGTTCCTTCTGCTGCGGCTGGATGAATTGCTCCGCCGTCAGCTGCTGCTTGGCCAGTTCCAGATAGCGAGGCTCCCGCAGAATAGCAGCCAGCAGCCGCTGCTGGGCGCTGGCGATGCCCAGCGCCTGACTGCCGCCTGCGCTGTAAGGCACCTTGATCTGATCCATCTCACCGGAGCGCAGCAGCTCGCGGTTTTTCTCCCGGCGGTACTTGCCGCCCGCCCGCTTTGCTGCGGTACCCAGCTGCGCCAAAATGGCAGTTTTGGAGATGTTGGTCTCCTCTGCCAGCCGCCCGGCGTACACCTCCTGCTCAGTGGGGTTGGAGCGCTCTGCCAGCATTTCCACGGCTTCCTTTACATATTGCAGCCGCTGCGCATCCTGCGAGAGATCATACTGGTCTCGCAGGCGCTTGAGCCGGAAGTCCAGCGCATTGCCCACCCCATCCAGAAGTGCCTGAAAGCGCTCCGGGCCGTATTTTTTGATGTATTCGTCTGGGTCCTTTGCGCCGGGAATCTGCAAAACGCCCACCTTTACCGGGCTGTTGCGGAACAGTTCCAGCGAGCGCAGGGTCGCCTTCTGGCCGGCCTCGTCCGAGTCATAGCTCAGAATGACCTCATCGGCATATTCGCTGATGATGCGCACCTGTCCGGGGGTCAGGGCGGTGCCGCAGGCGCAGACGGCGGTATCGATGCCCGCCTGCTGCATACTGATGACATCCATGTAGCCCTCGCACAGCACGAACCGCCGGGAGGCGCTGCGCTTGGCGATCTGCATGGCAAACACCGTCTCGGATTTGTGGTAGACCAGCGTTTCCGGGCTGTTGACGTATTTGGGCTTGGAGTCGTCCATCACGCGCCCGCCAAAGGCAATGATGTTGCCGCGCAGGTCAAAGATAGGGGTCATGACACGCTTCCAGAACAGGCAGTAGATGCGCCCGGACTGGCTGCGTTTGAACAAGCCGCTGGCATCCAGTTCCTGCTGGTTGTAGCCCTTATCCCGCAGGTACTGGTACAGCGCTTGCCCGTCGTTGGGGGCATAGCCCAGCCCGAACCGGACGATGGTCTTATCGTCCAGCCCGCGCCGCCGCCAGTAAGCGCGCGCCTGCCGTGCCTCCTCCACGGTAGAGTTCAGGCAGGCGTGGAAGAAGCGGGCGGCCTCCTTGTTCATAGAAAGCACCCGGCTGCGCAGACGTCCGGTCTTGTCGTCCTCCTGCGGCTCCGGCATTCCGGCACGGGAAGCCAGCATCTTGATGGCTTCGCCGCTGCTGATATTGTTGATCTTTTTGACAAAGCTGATGGCATCTCCGGCCGCCTGACAGCCGAAGCAGTAAAAGCTTTGGGTGTCAGGGTACACATAGAAGGATGGCGTTTTTTCGCTGTGAAAAGGGCACAGACCGCCGTACAGCCGTCCCTTGCGCTTGAGCTGCACATAGCTGCCCACCAGCTCTACAATGTCGGTGCGGCGGGTCAGTTCTTCAATGTATTCGTGTGGGATCATGGATCTTTCAAACAACCTTTCAAAGTTTACAACACATGCCATTTCTGCGGCACAAAAATTTCCTCAAAGGTCCGGATGGCAAATTCATCGCTCATGCCGCTGATGTAGTCGGTGACGGCGCGTTCCCGTCCCTCCTGATAGGCCAGCTGCACATAGAAGTTGGACATCTGATCCACATGGGTCAGGTAGTACTCGTACAGTTCCGCGATAAGCTTGTCCACCTTCTGCTCTTCGCGCTTGGCATTTTTGTCCACATACACGGTGGCGTACATGAAATCCCGCAGGGCGAGAAAAGCCTCATATTCCTCGGTGCCCATGCGGACATCTTCCTCGCTGTGGGTGAGGATGCTGTTGATCATAGTGGTGATGCGGGCGGACTTAGTCTGCCCCAGCACTGCCGTGCAGTCCTTGGGCAGGGTGGCAGCGTCCAGCACACCGGCGCGCACGGCGTCCTCAATATCGTGGTTGACAAAGGCAATCTGATCTGCCAAGCGCACGATGCGCCCTTCCGGGGTAGCCGCCCATGTGCCCTTGGTGTGGGTAACGATGCCGTTGCGCACCTCCCATGTCAGGTTAAGCCCCTCGCCATCCTTTTCCAGCCGATCCACCACACGCAGGCTTTGCATATAGTGGTGGAAGCCGTCCGGGCAGAGAGCGTTCAGTGCCTTTTCGCCTGCGTGGCCAAAGGGAGTGTGCCCCAGATCATGCGCAAGGCTGATGGCCTCGGTCAGATCCTCGTTCAGGCGCAGACCGCGTGCGATGGTGCGGGCGATCTGCGAAACTTCCAGCGTATGGGTCAACCGGGTGCGGTACAGATCGCCTTCCGGCGAGAGGAACACCTGCGTTTTCTGCTTGAGACGCCGGAAGGCCTTGCAGTGCAGCACCCGGTCGCGGTCCCGCTGAAACACCGGGCGCAGCGGATCCTGCGGCTCCGGTACGGCGCGGCCACGGCTTGCATCGCTGAAGGTCGCCCAAGGCGCAAAGGTAAGGTGCTCGATTTCCTCGGTTCTCCGGCGCACATCCATACAGATCCTCCTTTTGTTTTTCGGGCTTCTCCCCTCCCCTCTGCGCACAGCCGATCCCAATTGCTGCGCTACGGCAATTGTAGCACATCGGCCGTGTCGAAGGGGGAAGTTCCGTGTCGGTTTGCAAAAAAGACTTTGTTTTTTAAAATGGTGCGTAGAATGGGTCAGACGCCGTTACCTGAGCGCTGCCCCGGGTCAATTCCCGCAGCTGCTCCAGCAGCGGGGCTTCGGTATGCTCTGGCATCTGCCAGCGCAGGGTGACCCGGTCTGTAAACTCCGGCGGTGCCTGCTTTGCCCCGGCAGCATCAATGAGCAGGGACGCACGCTCGTAAAGGGCGTAGTCCACGGTCACTTGTAATTCCACCACGCTGCGCACCGTGACCACCTCGGCGTTTTCCAGCGCACGGGCAGTGGCGGTAGTGTAGGCGCGCACCAAGCCGCCGGTGCCCAGCAGCACCCCGCCAAAGTAGCGGGTGACCACCACGATCAGGTCTGTCAGGCCGCTGTGCTGCAGCACTTCCAGCGCGGGCGTACCGGCAGTCTTGGCCGGCTCGCCGTCATCGGAATAGCGCTCGCGGTTGCCCGCCCGCAGGCGGTAGGCGTAAACATTGTGCCGCGCGGTGCGGTTGGCTGCCCGCACCTGCTCCAGAAAGGCCACAGCGGCTTCCTCACTGTCAGCAAAGGAAAGCTGTGCGATAAAGCGGCTTTTTTTCTCTTCGTATTCACCGGTGGCCGTGCCCCGGACGGTGCGGTAATCCTCCACGTTAGATCCTCCTGATAATAACTCAGAATAAGTATAACACAAACGGGCGCAAATAAAAAGACTGACGAAGCCTTGCGGCCCCGCCAGTCTTTTTATAAGAAGAAAGCAGTTAATCACTTGGTAAAGATCTGGATCCACTGATGACCCCAAGTGCTGTTGCTGTTGTAGTAGTAACCAACACTCATCTTGCGAGCCTCAGGGTTCAGGATATTGGCACGATGGCCTTCGGAGTTCATCCATGCATTGACGACTTCTTCAGGAGAGACGCTGCCCCATGCGGCATTCTCGCCGGTGGGGGTATCGGTGACGCCATAGTCCTTCAGGACGGTGAAGCACTTGGAGCCATCGGGACGGACGTGGGAGTTCACAACGGCGATCTCCTCGGCGCGGGTCTGTGCAGCGGCGGTCAAAGCGTCATCGCCCATTTCCAGAGCAGTCAGACCGTACTTTGCGCGCTGGGCATTGACCAGATTCAGAACTTCCTGACGGTAACCCTCGGTGTGAGAATTTTCGGGGTAAGAGAAGATCAGCACCCAATAGTTATTGTAAACACCGCCCTCATAGTAGCCAACGCTCACGGTGGTAGCATCGGCGTTCAGGATACGCTCGCGGGTGAAGTCAGTAGCCATCCACTGATCCATTGCGGAATCGGGGGTGGAGCAGCCGGCCATGTAGTTCTCGCCGATGGAGACATCGCTGATACCGTTCTCTGCCAGAACGGTGAAATCGCGCTGACCGTTGGGACGAACGTAGGAGTAAGAAACTGCCAGCTCTTCGGCACGCTCCATTGCAGCGGCGTTGTGGTTGCTGTCGCCCAGAGCAACAGGAGCCAGACCAGCCTGTGCACGCTCGTTATTGATCAGGGTCAGGAAGCTGCGCTGGTAAGCGTCTTCCTCAAAGTAGGAGTTCTCTTCTTCCACAGAAGCGGTGGCAGGCATGGCAGCCTGTGCAGCGTTTGCGGTGACGGGCTTGAAGCCTGCAAAGCCAAAAAACACAGCCAGCGTCATTGCAGCTGCTGCGATATTCTTCACGGTACTCATTGCACGCTTCATAAGATTGCCTCCGGTCTGTTGCCTTATGCAGTGTGATCTTGGATATTGCAACTCGTTTGCAACTCTGTCGTATCACATCCGCAACTCTTATGTAACAAGAGTATCACAATACCATACAGACGTCAAGAGGTTTAGCGCTTGATTTGCAGAAAAAATACAGATTTTTTAAAAAATTCTCGCCTTTTTATCGCAACTCAAGCGTAACAAAGAGTCCGAAAACGTTACAGTTGTGTTGCGCTTCTCGCCAAAACAAGCCAAGTGCAACAGTTTCCGCACACTTTTTGGGACACTTCGGTGCGTTTCGTTTTGTATATCACTGTATTTATATGCACTGCTTTGCATATCGTGGTTTCTGTGTACGTTTTTGTGGCGCTTCGCTGTGTTCCCTTCTGCGTTCCTTTCCTGTGGAGCAAATCGGAGCTGCTGTGCAGTGGCCGGCACAACAGCTCCTTTATAAAAAGCACAAAAAGGAGGCCGCTGCACAAAAATGTGCAACGGCCTCTCACAATTCAGGCTATGCTATTGAACAATGCTCAGGAACAGGCGATCACAGAGCAGCCTTTGCTGCCTCGATCTGCTTGATCAGCTCAGGCACGACCTTGAACAGATCGCCCACGATGCCGTAGTCAGCAACGCCGAAGATGGGAGCACCCTCGTTCTTGTTGACGGCGATGATGCACTCAGAATCCTGCATACCGGCGGTGTGCTGGATAGCACCAGAGATACCCAGAGCCACATAGATCTTGGGGTGCACAGTCTTGCCGGTCTGACCGACCTGATGGTCAGCGGTCATCCAGCCTGCATCGGTGACGGCACGGGAAGCGCCCACGACACCGCCGCCCAGAGCGGCTGCCAGCTGCTCGGCCAGCTCGATGCCCTTGTTGACATCCTTGCTGATACCACGACCAACGGAGACAATGACATCTGCGCCGATCAGGTCGACCAGCTTCTCAGCGGCCTTCTCCACGCTCAGCACTTCGGTCTTGATGTCCTCAGCGGTCAGGCTGAAGGCGGGCTTGACGATCTGGCAGGCATCAGCCTTGGCCTGATCGAAGGGAGCCTTCTTCATAACGCCGGGACGCACGGTGGACATCTGGGGACGGAAGCGGGGGCAGATGATGGTAGCCATCAGATGGCCGCCGAATGCGGGACGGGTCATCTTCAGGTTGCGGTCTTCCATATCGAACTTCTGCTTGGACAGGTCGATGGTGGAGCTCTCCTTCAGGAAGTCAATGTACTTTGCAGTGTCGATATCCAGATGGGTAGCGTCGGCGGTCAGGCCGGTGTGCAGACGGGCTGCGCAGCGGGGGCCGAGGTCGCGGCCAATGTTGGTAGCGCCGATCAGCAGCACCTCAGGCTTGTACTCGTTGACCATATCGCACACGACCTTAGCGTATGCGTCGGTAGTGTAATCCTTCAGCAGGGGGCTGTCGCAGACCAGAACCTTGTCGGCACCGTAGCCGCCCAGTTCCTTGGCAATGCCCTCCACGTTGTCGCCCAGCAGCAGACCGGTGACCTCGCAGCCCAGCTCGTCGGCCAGCTTACGGGCCTCGCTAACCAGCTCGAAGTCAGTGGACATCAGTGCGCCCTGGCGCTGCTCGCAAAAGACCCATACGCCCTTGTATTCGTTAAAATCAGCCATTGTAATCCTATGCTCCTTTCATCAGATCAGGTGCTTCTTGGCCAGGATGCCAGCCAGCTGGGCGGCAACATCGTCGCCCTGCAGCATGGTGCCTGCGCCCTTCTGCGGAGGAGTGAAGGACTTAAAGACGTTCGTCGGAGAACCCTTCAGGCCAATGGTGTCCACCTCGATCAGCGGATCGTCCTTCAGTGCGTTGTAGTCGAACACTTCCATGGGCTTGTCGTAGCAGGTAAAGATGCCGTTCACGCTCATGTAGCGGGGGTCGTTCAGCTCCTTGATGCAGGTCAGCAGGCAGGGAGTCTGCACCTTGACCATCATGTAGCCGTCCTCCAGCATACGCTTCACGGTCAGAGTGTTGCCGTCCTTCTGGATGTCGGCAACGTAGGTGACCTGCGGCAGATGCAGCTTTTCAGCGATCTGGGGGCCAACCTGTGCGGTATCGCCATCGATTGCCTGACGGCCGCAGAACACAACGTCCTCGGGGCCAACGCCGATCTTGTTGACGGCAGCAGCCAGGATCTGGCTGGTTGCAAAGGTATCGGAACCGCCGAACTCACGGCCGGAGACCAGAACAGCCTTATCAGCGCCGCGGGCCAGCAGCTCACGCAGCATGCCCTCTGCCGGCGGGGGACCCATGGTAACAACAACGACCTCGCAGCCGGTGGCGTCCTTCAGTTTCAGGGCGGCCTCCAGAGCGTTCAGGTCATCGGGGTTGGTGATGGTTGCCATGGATGCACGATCCAAAGTGCCATCGGGCTTGACGGACACCTTGCCGGAGGTATCAGGAACCTGCTTTACACAAACAATTGCTTTCATTGTAACTCTTGCCTCCCTTACTTCAGCAGCGCGCCGGAAATGACCATCATCTGCACTTCGCTGGTGCCCTCGTAGATCTCAGTGATCTTGGCATCACGCATCATGCGCTCGATGGGGTAGTCACGGGTGTAGCCGTAACCACCGAACAGCTGCAGGCAGCGGCGGGTCACATCGCTTGCAGTGCGGGCTGCGATCAGCTTAGCCTGTGCAGCCTCGACGCTGTAACGAACCTTTGCGCCATCCATAGCCTGCTGCTTCTTCAGAGCGGCAGCATAAACCAGATACTTCGCAGCCTCAACACGAGCCTTCATCTCAGCCAGCTCGAACTGAGTGTTCTGGAAAGCAGCGATGGCACGGCCGAACTGCTTGCGCTCCTTGACGTAAGCAATGGTCTCCTCCAGAGCGCCCTCGGCAATGCCCAGAGCCTGAGAAGCGATGCCGATACGGCCGCCGTCCAGCGTAGCCATTGCCAGCTGGAAGCCCTTGCCGCGCACGCCCAGCATACGATCCTTCGGGATGCGGCAATCCTCAAAGATCAGCTCGCAGGTAGAAGAACCGCGGATGCCCATCTTGTCCTCTGCCTTACCAACAGAGAAGCCCGGGTCGGTGCGCTCCACGATGAAGGCGGAGCAGAGCTTGGTGGGACGGCCGCGCTTATCCAGCACGTTATCGGTAACGGCGATGACGATGAACACATCAGCAAAGCCTGCGTTGGTGATGAAGATCTTGGAGCCGTTCAGCACCCAGTAATCGCCATCTTCCTTGGCAATGGTCTGCTGACCCTGCGCATCGGTACCAGCACCCGGCTCGGTCAGGCCGAAAGCACCCAGCCACTCGCCGCTGCACAGCTTCGGCAGGTACTTAGCCTTCTGCTCGGGGGTGCCGTTCTCGTAAATGGGAGCAGCGCACAGGCTGGTGTGAGCAGAGACGATGACACCGGTGGTGCCGCAGACCTTGCTCAGCTCCTCCACGGCCATGACGTAGGACAGCACATCGCCGCCTGCACCGCCGACCTCAGTCGGGAAATAGATGCCCATCATGCCCAGCTTGCCCATCTTTTCGACGGTCTCCTTGGGGAAGTATTCCTCTGCGTCAACCTTCTTTGCCAGAGGCTTGACTTCGTTCTCAGCAAACTCGCGGTACATTTTCTGCACCATCTGCTGCTGCTTGGACAGAGTAAAATCCATCGCTATATCCTCCTAACAGGTCTTTTTTCATTTACCGGAATAGCCCGGTGCAAACAAATTCCTCCCGACCGCTTTCCCCGCAGCCGGGAGAAATGTTTATCAGAATTTACAGCTGGTCAACAGGGGTCTTGGTGCGGTCTGCGTTGTAAACGTAGAAGCCCTTACCAGTCTTGCAGCCCAGATTGCCGCCGCGCACCATCTTGCGGATCAGCGGGCAGGCACGGTACTTGCTGTCGCCGGTCTCGTTGTACAGCACGTCCATAATGGCCAGGCAGATGTCCAGACCGATGAAGTCGCCCAGCTCCAGGGGACCCATGGGGTGGTTAGCGCCCAGCTTCATGGCGGTGTCGATGCCAGCGATATCGGAAACGCCCTCCATCTTGATGAAGGCAGCCTCGTTGATCATGGGGATCAGGATGCGGTTGACCACAAAGCCGGCAGCCTCGTTGACCTGAACGGGGCTCTTGCCGATGGCAACGGAGATCTCCTTGATCTTCTCAACGGTCTCAGCGGGGGTGTTGCAGCCGGCGATGACCTCGATCAGCTTCATGCGGTCTGCGGGGTTGAAGAAGTGCATACCGATCAGGGGACGAGACAGACCCTTGCCGATCTCGGTAATGGACAGAGAAGAAGTGTTGGAAGCGAAGACGCACTCGGGCTTGCAGATCTTATCCAGCTCGCCGAAGGTGGTCTGCTTGACCTTCATATCCTCGAAAGCAGCCTCAACGACCAGATCGCAGTCTGCGCACAGATTTTCCTTCAGGCCCGGGGTGATGGCGGCGACGATTGCGTCAGCCTTCTCCTGAGTCATCTTTCCCTTAGCGACCAGCTTCTCGTAGCCCTTCTTGATCTTTGCCAGACCATTCTCGGCCCACTCCTGCTTGATGTCGCACAGAGCAACAGTGTTGCCCTCAACCTGTGCAAATGCCTTTGCGATGCCCTGGCCCATGGTGCCAGCGCCGATAACACCGATCTTCATAGGAAATCTCTCCTTTAATATCAAAAATTATGTAATGGATTAGTTGTTGGTGAACACTGCCTTGGGCTTCGGTTTCTCACGGGACAGGAAGCAGGCCATGCCCTCCTGCTGGTCGTGGGTTTCGAAGCAATCGCCGAACAGCTTCTCCTCGACCTCAACAGCCTTCTCGATGGGCAGGCTGATGCCGTCGTTCATTGCCTTCTTGCAGTTGCGCACAGCAATGGGAGCGTTCTTTGCGATCTTGCCGGCCAGCTTCAGGACATTCTCCATCAGCTCAGCCTGCGGATACACGGCGTTGACCAGACCGATGCGGTAAGCCTCGTCAGCCTTAATGTTCAGAGCAGAGTAGACCAGCTGCTTTGCCATGCCCATGCCAACCAGACGAGCCAGACGCTGGGTGCCGCCGAAGCCCGGGGTGATGCCCAGACCGACTTCCGGCTGACCGAACACGGCGTTGTCAGAGCAGATGCGGAAATCGCAGCTCATAGCCAGCTCGTTGCCGCCGCCCAGTGCAAAGCCGTTGACGGCTGCGATGACGGGGATGGGGAAATGCTCGATCATCAGGAACACATCATTGCCCAGCTTGCCGAAGGCCTCGCCTTCTGCCTTAGTCATGGTGCTCATAGAACCGATATCAGCACCAGCAACGAAGCTCTTGTCGCCTTCGCCGGTCAGAACGATGCAGCGGACAGTCTCCTGATCGACTGCCTCAAAAGCAGCCTTCAGGTCAGCCAGAACCTCGGGGTTCAGGGCGTTCAGTGCCTTGGGACGGTCGATAGTAATGATCTCAACAGCGCCCTGCACCTCGGTTTTTACAAATGCCATTGTGAAAACCTCCATTTCATACAGTTCAGTTTTTTCAAAACAGCCCCCGGAACGCGGGAGAGCTCTCCGGTTCCCTCCGGCGCTCCGGGTCTGTGGTTCAGTCAGGATTCAGAGAAAGAGTGCTTAGTCCATCTCAACGATGGTAGCGCAGCCCATGCCGCCGCCGATGCACAGAGTAGCCAGACCCTTGTGAGCGCCACGGTGCTTCATAGCGTACAGCAGGGTGACCAGAATACGAGCGCCGGAAGCGCCGACCGGGTGGCCCAGAGCGATTGCGCCGCCGTTGACGTTCAGCTTGTCCTTATCAAAGCCCAGAGCCTCGCCGACAGCGATAGACTGTGCTGCGAATGCCTCGTTGGCCTCGACCAGATCCATATCAGCAACGATCATGCCGGTCTTAGCCATAACCTTCTTGGTAGCAGCGATGGGGCCCAGACCCATGACCTCGGGCTCAACGCCTGCCAGAGCACCGGCGACCCAAGTTGCCAGAGGCTTCACGCCCAGCTCCTTAGCCTTCTCCTCGCTCATAACGACCAGAGCAGCAGCGCCGTCGTTGATGGCGGAAGAGTTACCAGCGGTGACGATGCCGTCTTTGGTGAAGGCGGGCTTCAGCTTTGCCAGAACCTCGGGAGCGCTCAGACGGGGGCCCTCATCGGTATCGAACACGGTGTCGCCCTTCTTGCCCTTGATGACAACAGGAACGATCTCGTCCTTGAAGGCGCCGTCCTTGATGGCCTTGTCAGCCTTCAGCTGGCTGTTGTATGAGAACTCGTCCAGCATCTCGCGGGTGATGGGGCTGTAGCCGTACTTCTTCTGGTAGGTCTCGTTGGTGCAAACGTTCTCAGCGGTCATGCCCATGTGCTTGTTGAAGCCGCAGGCATCCCACAGTGCATCGTTGACCATGGTATCCACGATCTCGCTCTTGCCCATGGGAGCGCCCATGCGGTAGCCATAGCGAGCCTTCTGCAGTGCGAAGGGAGCCATATCCATGTTCTCCATGCCGCCTGCAACAACGATATCAGCATCGCCTGCCTCGATCATCTGAGCAGCCATGTTCACGCAGTTCAGACCAGAGCCGCAGACCACGTTGACGGTGACGGCGGGGGTCTCGATGGGCAGACCAGCCTTCAGGGCAGCCTGACGAGCGACGTTCTGGCCCAGACCAGCCTGAATGACGCAGCCCATGTAAACATGATCGACCTGCTCGGGCTTGACGTTTGCACGGTTCAGAGCCTCCTTGATGACGATGGAGCCCAGCTCAGTAGCGGGAACGTTGGCCAGAGTGCCACCGAACTTGCCGATAGCGGTGCGGCATGCAGATGCGATAACGATCTTTTTCATGTGAATAGCCTCCTGAATTGTGTATGTGTGTTACTTATCGGTTACCCATTTATCAAAACGCCCTGCGGCATTTTTGCGGTATCAGATTTCTTCCCTCTCCCGAAGCTGTGCGTATTTTTCGTTGACGGCCTTTTCCACATTGGGTGTGACGAACTTGCTGATGTCACTGCCGTAGTACGCTGCTTCCTTTACGATGGTGGAGGAAAGATAACTCCATTTGATGCTGGTGGCAAGGAACATGGTCTCGATGCCGGGCATCAGTGCGTGGTTGGTCTGCGCAAGCTGGATCTCATTTTCAAAGTCCGTTACCGCCCGCAGCCCCCGCACCATTACAGATGCGTGGCGCTTTTTTGCGAACTCCACGGTCAGGCCGTCGAAGCCTTCCACGGTCACGTTGGGGATGTTCTTGCAGCATTCCTGCAGCATAGCCACCCGCTCTTCCACTGTGAACAGCGGATGCTTGGCGCTGTTGATCAGCACCGCCACGATGAGGTGGTCGTTGATCTTTGCTGCGCGTTTGATGATATCAAGGTGTCCCTTAGTGACCGGGTCGAACGACCCGGGATAAACTGCTGTTGCCATCGGTCAGTGTCCTCCTTGTGCGCTGTAATTACTAAGCGCGATGTGGTTCTGCCATGATAGCACTTTCCAGCCTTGGGTGCAACCTGAAACTGCTGCGGTGCGTTTTATCGTTAAATTTTAAACGAATCATCCCGCACTGCTCCGCAGTTGCTTCCCACGCTATTAGTAAAGCACATCGTCAAAATTTTATCAAGACTTTTTCTCAACTTTTTTGTTTTTTGCGTACCAAACAATCCCCACATAAAGCTAAGAAAACTGTTCATTATGCTATACTGACTGTTTTTTAGCCAAAACTATTGATTCTACACTTTGTTAATGTTATAACTAAGTTGCATGGCATCAGGATATCACTCACCTGTGAAAGTCATGTGTACAGATTGCATCCATTTGGTAAATACTCTGTACATTTTATATCGTTCCGCAGGGAA
>ENA-UEQR01001321-UEQR01001321.1-human-gut-metagenome-genome-assembly--contig:-NODE-1321-length-13879-cov-9.448848_pt1 | contig 13879 bp, 9 predicted proteins | sample MGYA00242944_ERZ507941 | MGnify/ENA primary metagenome ERZ507941 (study PRJEB26167, sample SAMN06115398) | human gut metagenome | host: Homo sapiens | place: China:Chongqing | collected 2016-06-23...
AAGTCTCCCTTTTTCAGGGGGCCCAAAAGCATTTCCCCCAAAATCCCCTACTCGAATTATCGCTGTGGTTTTAGAGAGCCGTAAAAGTTACTTGATAAAGAAAGAAACCGGACGAACACCTATAAAAACTTAAGCAAAAAGGTTACCTTCGCGGAAACAAGATTTCGCTTTGGAAGTACAAGAATTATTGAAACTATATGCCGCTCACCCGCAAGTGACGGCGCTGGACACCTTACTGAAAAACGATACGTCCCGCAATATATTCCTAAAGGGACTGAATGGCTCGGGTCCGGCAATGACGATCGCCTCTCTTTTTACGAAAGGAAGGGGGAGTTATGTGTGCGTGTTGAACGACCAAGAGGAAGCCGGCTATTTCTATCACGACTTGATGCAACTTACCGCCAGCAATGAGGTATACTTCTTCCCATCCGCTTACCGGAGGGCCATCAAGTACGGGCATGTCGATCCGGCGAACGAGATCCTGCGCACCGAGGTACTCAGCCGGTTGCAAGACCCGGACGCCTCTTTCGTGATCGTCACGTATCCGGACGCCTTGGCGGAACGAGTCGTGGCCCGGGAGGTATTGAAGGAGAATACCTTAAAGATCAGCGTGGGCGAGAAGCTGGATAATATGTTTGTCTCCGACGTGCTGGACGAGTATGGCTTCGAGCAGGTCGACTATGTATATGAGCCGGGGCAGTACGCCCTCCGTGGCAGTATCCTCGACGTTTTCTCTTTCTCCAACGAGTTTCCTTACCGTATAGACTTTTTCGGCGACGAGGTGGAGACCATCCGTACGTTCGACGTGGAGACGCAACTCAGCAAGGAGAAACTGGACAGCATCTATATCGTACCGGAGATGAGCAAGAACGCCATGGATAGTAATTCCTTGCTAGGCTCCCTTCCCCGGAACACCTGCATAGCGGCGAGAGATCTCGCATGGTGCAAGGAGCGCATCGGAAGCGTATGGAACGACGATCCGGTGGTAGCCGACGAGGAATCCTTCGCCGATATCGACCAGATGCGGAAGAAATTAGTCCGGGGCGAGGACTTCCTACGGGAGGTCTTGGATTTCCGTCGCATCCATTTCGGGGCACGGCCGATGGGAACGGCGGACGCTACCATCCATTTCTCTACGCAAACGCAGCCGATCTATCATAAGAATTTCGACCGGGTGAGCGAGTCGTTCCATAAATACCTCGACGAGGGCTATACATTATATATATTGAGCGATCAAGAGAAACAAGCCAACCGTATCCGGATGATTTTCGAGGATAGGGGCGACAATATCCCTTTCACCGCCGTAAACCGCACGATACACGAGGGATTCGCCGACGATACGCTACGCATCTGCTTTTTCACCGACCATCAATTGTTCGACCGCTTCCACAAGTTCAACTTGAAGAGCGATAAGGCACGAAGCGGAAAGATCACCCTTTCGCTCAAGGAGCTGAACCAGTTCTCGCAGGGGGATTATATCGTACATATCGACCATGGCGTAGGACAGTTCGGAGGCTTGGTACGCACCGAGGTGAACGGTAAGATGCAAGAGGCCATCAAATTGATTTATCAGAATAACGATATTATATTCGTCAGCATCCATTCCCTGCATAAATTATCGAAATACAAGGGGAAAGAGAGCGGCGAGCCGCCTAAGTTGAGCAAGCTCGGCACAGGCGCTTGGGAAAAGATGAAGGAACGTACCAAGGCGAAGGTGAAGGATATCGCCCGGGACCTGATCCTCCTCTATTCCAAACGCAAGCAAGAGACGGGTTTCGCCTACACGCCGGACAGCTTCATGCAGCATGAGCTGGAAGCCAGCTTCATCTATGAGGACACGCCGGACCAGATGAAGGCTACCGCCGAGGTCAAGGCGGATATGGAAAGTACCCGTCCGATGGACCGGTTGATTTGTGGAGACGTTGGTTTCGGAAAGACCGAGGTGGCTATCCGCGCGGCATTCAAGGCGGTATCGGACAATAAGCAGGTGGCCGTGTTGGTACCCACCACCGTACTGGCTTTCCAGCATTACCAGACGTTTTGTGAGCGCTTGAAGGATTTCCCTTGCAAGATCGATTATATCAGCCGGGCCCGTACGGCCGCACAAATCAAGGCTACCTTGAAAGAGCTGAAAGAGGGCGAGGTGAATATCTTGATCGGTACCCACCGGATCGTCGGCAAGGATGTACGTTTCAAGGATCTGGGCTTGCTTATCATCGACGAGGAGCAGAAGTTCGGGGTATCCGTCAAGGAGAAGCTTCGGCAGCTGAAGGTGAACGTGGACACCTTGACAATGACGGCCACCCCAATCCCCCGTACCCTACAGTTCTCCTTGATGGGGGCCCGGGATCTTTCCAGCATCACCACGCCACCGCCCAACCGTTATCCCGTGCAGACGGAGGTGGAGCGTTTCAATCCCGATATCATCCGGGAAGCGATCAATTTCGAGATGAGCCGGAACGGGCAGGTATTCTTCATCAACAACCGTATCCAGAACATTTACGAGATGGAAGCCTTGGTACGGCGGGAAGTCCCCGACGCACGGGTAGCCGTGGGGCACGGGCAGATGGAGCCGGAGAAGCTGGAGAAGATCATCCTCGACTTCGTGAACTATGAATACGACGTATTGATCGCTACCAGTATCGTGGAGAGCGGCATCGACGTGCCCAACGCCAATACGATCATCATCAACAACGCCCAGCAATTCGGGCTTAGCGACCTCCATCAGCTACGCGGACGTGTAGGACGAAGCAACCGGAAAGCCTTCTGCTACCTCCTTTCCCCGCCCCTCACCTCGCTGACGCAGGAGGCACGGCGCAGGTTGCAAGCGATCGAGAACTTCTCCGAGCTGGGTAGCGGTATCCATATCGCCATGCAAGACCTCGATATCCGGGGGGCCGGCAATATGTTGGGGGCCGAGCAAAGCGGTTTCATAGCGGATCTGGGTTACGAGACGTACCAGAAGATCTTGGAGGAGGCGGTAGACGAGTTGAAAAGCGAGGAATTCGCCGATCTTTACGCCGATAACACCGAAGGGCACCGGGATACGGGCAGCGAGTACGTCCGGGAGACCTATATCGAAAGCGACCTGGAATTGATGTTCCCTCCCACCTACATCCCCAACGACTCGGAGCGTATCTCCCTATACCGGGAGTTGGATAATATGGAGGAGGAACGTGATATCCTCGCCTTTACGGAGCGCTTGAAAGACCGCTTCGGCAAGATACCGAAGGAGGGCAAGGAGTTGATCCGGATCGTGCGCCTCCGTCGTATGGCCAAGAAACTGGGTATGGAGAAGGTGATCCTGAAGAAAGGGCAGATGAGCCTCTTCTTGGTGAATAACCCGGACAGCCCGTATTACCAAAGCGAGGCGTTCGGCAAGCTGCTGGGCTTCATCCAAAAGCATCCCCGTGAATGCAACCTCCGGGAGCAGAATGGCAAGCGAAGTATCGTGATCAAGAACGTCCCTACGGTGGAAGCGGCATGCGGCTACCTGCAAGAGATGGAAAAAATAAACTCAACCAACTTTTGACACATCCTCTTACAAACACGAAAAGATATGGAAAAGAAAACGATTATAGACCTTTTTGAGAGTTCAGCCAAGCGATTCCCGAGTAATCCTTTTTTATGGGAGAAGACGGGCAAGCGATTCGAGCCAACCACTTACGCCGAGGTTCGCGACCTCGTCTATGAGGAAGGCGCCGGCCTCATATCGCTGGGTGTGCGAAAGGGGGATAATATGGCTTTACTGAGCGAAGGGCGCAACGCGTGGATCATCGGCGAGCTGGCCATGTTCTACGCCGGGGCGACGAACGTGCCCCTATCGATCAAGCTGGAGGAGGCGAACGACCTCCTGTTCCGTCTCGTCCACGCCGACGTGAAATATATCATGGTATCGGGCCAGCAACTCAAGAAAATCCGGGCGATCAAGGATCAGCTCCCCGCCGTACGGAAGATCATCGTACTCGATGAGCAAGCGGAATACCAAGACCGTGAGATGTCGCTGTCCGAGATACGCCGGATGGGGAAGGTCTATCTGGGTATTCATCCGATAGAGGAGTTCTTGGCGATCGGGCAATCGCTGGGCAACGATGATTACGCCACCATCACCTATACCTCCGGCACGACCGCCGATCCGAAAGGCGTGATCCTCACCCACCGTAACTATACGGCGAACGTGGAGCAAGCGCTCACTTGCGTGGATATAGACGATACGTGGCGTACGTTGGTGATACTCCCGCTGGACCATTGCTTCGCCCACGTGGTAGGATTCTACATCTTCATGTCGAAGGGAGCCTCGGTAGCTACCGTGCAGGTAGGGCGTACCGGTATGGAGACCTTGAAGAATATCCCTATCAATATAAAGGAGTTCAAGCCGTACCTGATACTGAGCGTCCCCGCCTTGGCGAAGAACTTCAAGAAGAATATCGAGCAAGGTATCCGAGCGCGAGGCAAGAACGCCGTCCGCCTTTTCAACCTAGCCTTACGGATCGGTTATATCTATAACGGGGATAGCGACGAGGAGGAAGGAAAAGGTTTCCGCGTCCTCTTGAAGCCACTGGTCCGTTTGTTCGACAAGCTATTGTTCGCGAAAGTCCGTGAGAACTTCGGGGGCGAGCTGAAGTTCTTTATCGGAGGGGGCGCCTTGCTGGATAAGGACTTGCAGAAGTTCTATTACGCCTTGGGAATCCCGATGTACCAAGGATACGGGCTGAGCGAGGCGACACCGATCATCTCGACCAACGGCCCCCGCCGCCATACCTTCGGTAGTAGCGGCGTATTGGTGCGGCCCCTCGACCTAAAGATCTGCGACATGGACGGCAACGTACTTCCTCCGGGAGAGAAAGGCGAGATCGTCATCCGGGGAGAGAACGTGATGGCCGGCTACTGGAAGAACCCGGCATCGACGGCCGATACCGTAAAGGAGGGTTGGCTGTACACCGGGGATATGGGATATATGCGTGACGGGCTTCTTTATGTGTTGGGGCGTTTCAAGAGCCTGCTGATCGGAAGCGACGGGGAGAAATACAGTCCGGAGGGTATAGAGGAGGCCTTGGTAGAGCATTCCTCTTGCATCGACCAGCTGATCCTATACAATAACCAGAGTCCGTACACGACCGCCCTGTTGGTCCCTAACAAAGAACGGTTGAGGAAGCATCTGGCCCACCAGAATCTGGACCTTACGAGCGATCAAGGCCGAGAAGAGGCCATCCGTATCATCCAGCGCCAGATCGACCGTTTCCGCAAGGGAGGCGACCTGTCCACTCTATTCCCGGATCGTTGGTTGCCGACCACCTTCGCCATCCTCCCCGAGCCTTTCACCGAGCAAAACGGCATGGTAAACAGCACCATGAAGATCGTCCGGGGCAAGGTAGAGAAAGCCTACGCCGCCCGTATCGCCCAGCTCTATACCCCCGAGGGGAAGAACCCGCAGAACAAGTGGAACAAGGAGGCGTTGTAGAGACGCGGCGTGCTCGCCTACTCCATGCGTCCCCGAGAAGGCTCCCTAAGCACGAAGCAGTATTACAACCCGGAATATTATCCGTTCTTGGTTCCTACGTTAGATGACAATGGCAAGCAGATCGGGGATCTGGTACAGCCCGAGGGCGGCACACGTATCATCGTGATCAAGAAGAAATGATTTATCGGCGAGGCCCGGCCACCAAGGTTGGGCCTCGCATTTTCTAAAGATTCCACCGCGCACCTGCCGCGAGGTGCCGCATTTCCCCAAGATTCGACCGCGCACCCGATGTACCCCCCGTATTTTTCCAAGATTCGACCGTGCACCCGCCGCAAGGTCTCGCATTTCCCCAAGATTCCGTTTCGCGCCCGATGTAAGCCCCGTATTTTCCCAAGATTCGACTTTTCACCTGCCGCGAGGTCGAATCCGCGAAAAATACGGTAGTTTCCAGAGCTATATCCACCGATTTGTCTTACCTTTAGCCAGTATTAAACCTGATCATGGATCTAAATCAACAAGAAAATGGAAAAGATTACAAAAGTAAAAGACATTAACATCACGAAATTGAACAACGCCGAGTACCGAACCTTCATGGCCCGCTACGGGAACCTGCTCGCGGGTGGCGGAGGCGACTCGGAATCTCCCGACGAGATCAGCTTCGACCCGAACGACCCGCTGGGCATCCCCCAAGAACTTCGTACGGCCTTCGCCACCGATTTCGCCCTGTTGACCGACGCCGTGAACCAATCCTCGGCCAGCGAGGAGACCGCGCAGATGTCCGCCCTCGACAAGGAGAGGGATGATCTCTTGATCTTCATTACTTCCACTATTACCCAAATGACGAAAAGCCCGCTGGCGGCGCAACGCACGGCGGCCGAGAAGCTATACCTTCCCGTAAAGCCCTACATCGGAGCCGCGCGCCTCGCCAACTTGCAGGAGACGGCCGCCATCGAGGGCTTGCTGGTAGACCTCGACAAGGCCGGGATGCCCGAGGCGCTGGCGGCGATCAACCTCACCGAAGTAGTAGCAGCGCTGAAAGAGAAGAACAAGCAATACGCCACGCTCACCGAGCAACGCGCCAACGCCAAGGCGGACGACCCCGTAGAGAGCGCCAAGAAAATCCGCCTACGCATGGACGAGGAATACGACGAGATGTCCACCTACGCCTTCGCGCAAAGCGTGGTGAAGCCCACTCAAGAGACCGCCGCCTTCATCAACCGCCTCAACGCGCTGGTCGACGAGACGAACGCCCTCTACAACCAACGCATAGCGCAGGCGAGGGCCGCAGCCGCCAAGAAACAAGAAGGCGACAAGCCCGCTACCGACAGCGACTCGCCATCAGAGATATAAAATAATGAAGATCTTTTTCGTTAAATAATGAAGCTCGCGTTTTCTACCGCCGGGTTTCCCATCGAGCGGTGGGAAACCCGGTGATTAATGATTATTAATAGCCTCTCCCCCCTCCCTCCCACGAAAAAAACATACCTTTGCCAACAGTATTATCCGTGAAGGAATAACGAGACATTTACATGATAAGATCTATTCGCTATATCACTTTGCTAGTCCTGTTACAATTCGTGACCGGCATTTCCGTCCTATACGCCCAGAGCATAACTTCCGCATCCGGAATCGTGAGAGACTCCGTAAGCGGGGAACCCCTATCCTACGTATCCGTCATGTTCGAGAACTCGACGATCGGGGCGATGACCGACGATGACGGGGCTTTCAGCCTCCAGAATGACAAAGGGCTTACCCGGCTGGTCGTATCCTCGCTTGGATATGACAATAAGGTCGTAAACCTAAAGGCGGGGCAAAAGAACAACGCCCTCAACGTGCTCCTCCGGCCTACCTCGTTCGAGATTGCCGAGGTAGTCGTCAAGCCTAAACGTGAGAAATATTCCCGCAAGGACAACCCCGCCGTGGAACTGATCAAGAAAGTCATAGAGCATAAGAACGACAACCGCATCGAGGCGAAGGACGAGTACCAAAGCGAGGTGTACGAGAAGCTCAGCATGTCGCTGGACGACTTCAACCCCAATCTCGAGAAGAATAAGTTCCTGAAGAAATTCAAGTTCATCAAGAACTATCTGGATACCTCGGAGTTCAACGGGAAACCGATCCTGACGATCTCCGTCCGTGAGACGATCTCCGACCAATACTACCGCAAACATCCCAAGGCGGAGAAGACGATCACCAAGGCCAAGCGCCAGCAGGGTATCGACAAGACCTTGGACGATGGAGGCGCCATCACCGCCAACCTTGAGGAGATATTCAAGGGCGTCAATATCTTCGACAACAATATCAATATCTTGTTGAACCGTTTCGTGAGCCCGCTGTCTTCCACGCTGGCCGTCTCCTATTACAAATATTATATCATGGATACGGTGGACGTTGCCGGAGATAAATGTGTGGATCTCGCCTTCGTGCCCGTAAACAGCCAGAGTTACGGCTTCACGGGCCGCTTGTACATCACGCTGGACGGTAATTACGCCGTCAAGAAATTCCTCTTGAACACCCCGGCGAACATCAACCTCAACTGGGTGGACAAGCTCCGGATCGAGCAAGAGTTCAAGCGGATGCCGGATAGCACTTGGGTGCTCGCCAACGAGAATACCTACGTTAATTTCTATATCGTAAAAGGGGCGCAACAGCTCTATGCCCACCAGCTAAGGAATTTCGATAAGTATCAGTTCGACGTGCAGAACGCCGACTCGATCTTCGGCCTTCTCGGTCCGATCCATGAGTTGCCCGAAGCCACCGCCCAGACCGACACCTTCTGGATACACAACCGCCATGTCCCCTTGAAAGAGAAAGAGAGCGCCTTGGACGACTTGCTGGCGCAACTTCGCAAGGTACCGGCTTTCAACGTGATCATCAAGACCGCCGAGATATTGATCACCGGTTATATCCCGACCACGGCGGACAAGGATAAGAGCAAGTTCGATTTCGGACCGATGAATACCACGTTCAGCGCCAACCATCTGGAGGGCTTCCGCATGCGTGTGGGAGGTATGACGACGGCAAACCTCAACCCGCACTGGTTCGGTAGCGGTTATCTGGCCTATGGCGTAAACGACCGTAAGCTAAAGTATAACGCCAAGCTGACGTATAGCGTGAACAAGAAGAAATATCACGAGGGAGAAAGCCCGGTGAACAATATCTCTGCGATCCAAGAGTACGACGTATATACGCCTGGTCAGGACTTCCTCTTCACCAGCAAGGATAATATGTTCGTGGCATGGAAGGTGGGCGAGCCCGTCACCATGATGCAATACATCCGCAAGACCATGCTCCAGTACCAGAAGGAATGGCTGAATGGCCTGACCCTTACCACTTGGGCGCGGAACGAGAACAACGAGGCGGCCGGAACGCTCCGCTACGACCGTTACGACGCCGACGGGACATTGACGAACCTAAAGAGTTTCACCAACACGGAGCTAGGGACCCAGCTTCGTTTCGCCCCGGGCGAGCGTGCCTATAACGGACGAGAGGGTAAGAACTCGCTTTTCAACCTCTCGAAAGACGCTCCCGTATTCAAGCTATCCCATCAGATGGGATTGAAGAACGTGTTGGGGAGCGACTTCAACTACAACCATACGGAGATCAGCGCCGAGAAACGGATCTGGCTCTCTTCCTTCGGACATATCGACGCCTTGGTGACGGCGGGCAAGGTATGGGACAAGGTTCCTTTCCCCTTGCTCATCATGCCGAATACCAACCAGTCCATCACGATCCAGCCGCAAGCCTTCAACATGATGCGTGCGCTGGAGTTCGTAAGCGACCAGTATGTTTCGTTCTACTTCACGTATTATATGAAGGGATGGATCTTAAACCGTATTCCCGGCGTGAAGTGGCTACGTTTGCGTGAGGTGATATCGTTCAGCGGTTTCTACGGAGGACTGACCGATAAGAATAACCCGGCCTTGGACCCGACGGGACTATACCGCTTCCCCGAGGGAACCTCGCCGATGGGCCGTACGCCTTACCTTGAGGCCAGCGTAGGTCTGGAGAACATCTTCAAGATATTACGGATCGATTATTACCGCCGGTTGACGTATCTGGACCAACCGAATATCAAGAAGGGGGGCGTGCGTATAGCGCTGCGGTTCTCCTTCTAAGAGTTGACAGTTGAGAATTGACAGTTGACAGTTAAATGTAGGAGAGATAAGAAAATGGGGGAGTTGGAACGCAGACCGAACGCATGGGCGTTGACGCCGCTGGTGGTATTCTTATTGACTTATTTGGTGGTGTCTATCGTGGCGGGGGATTTCTATAAGATGCCGATAACGGTAGCCTTCGTCATCTCCTCGATCGTAGCGATAGCGATCTCCAAGGGAGGCAAATTAAGCAACCGTATCGAGCAGTTCTGCCGGGGGGCGGCCAACAGCAATATCATGCTGATGGTATTGATCTTCATCCTCGCCGGGGCCTTCGCCCAGACTGCCAAGGCGATGGGTGCCGTAGACGCTACCGTGAATCTGGCGATGTCCATCCTGCCCGGTAACCTGTTGGCGGCCGGAATCTTCCTAGCCGCTTGCTTCATATCCATCTCGGTAGGTACGTCGGTGGGCACGATCGTGGCCTTGGCCCCGGTAGCCGTCGGTATAGCGGACAAGACGGGGATGCCGGACGCCCTTATGCTGGGTGTCGTGGTAAGCGGCGCCATGTTCGGCGATAACCTGTCGTTCATATCCGATACGACCATCGTAGCTACCCGCACGCAGGGTTGCCAGATGTCCGATAAGTTCAAGGTGAATATCCGTATCGCCCTCCCGATAGCGATCCTGACCGGATTGATATACGTGCTGGTGGGAAGCGGCGTGGAGAACGCTTACGCTCCGGCCCCGATCGAATGGGTCAAGGTGATCCCTTATCTGGTGGTATTGGTAACCGCCGTTTGCGGGATCAATGTCATGCTGGTGCTATTCATCGGGATCGTCCTGTCCGGTATAGTAGGTCTGTGGACCGGTAGCTTTGATATCTGGGGCTGGAACGCCTCCATGGGATTAGGTATCACCAATATGGGCGAGCTGATTATCGTGACGCTTCTGGCAGGAGGCATGTTGGAGATGATCCGTTATAACGGGGGTATCGACTGGATCATCCGCAAGCTTACCTCCCGCATCCATTCCTCCAAGGGGGCCGAGATGAGCATAGCGGCCTTGGTGAGCTTCGCCAACCTCTGCACGGCCAACAATACGATCGCCCTCATCATGGCCGGCCCGATCGCCAAAGATATAGCGGACCGGTTCAAGATAGATCCCCGCCGCAGCGCCAGCCTATTGGATATCTTCTCTTGCTTCGTACAGGGAATCATCCCCTACGGCGCCCAGATGTTGATGGCCGCCGGACTCGGGCATGTCTCCCCTATCGAGATCATGCAATATCTTTACTACCCGTATCTATTGGGAGCAGGCGCCTTATTGGCGATCTTATTCAATTATCCGAGGAAATATACACTCGTATAGACTGCCCGTCCTTACGAAAAAACACAATAGTATTCAAAGCAAAAAGACTATTGTGTCCGGGATTGAATACTATTGTGTTCGCTGATGAATACTACTGTGTTCAGGTGGGAACACGGTAGTGTTTGGGAGCGAAGGGAATACCGCTGTCGGATTAGCCGAACAAATCCAGCGTAAGCTGTTTCTTCGCGGCTTCCAGTTTACGAAGATGCCGCTTGCCTTGAGGGGTGACGATCTCCATCTTATCGAAACGGGTACGTATCACCGTAGTCACGGTATAGCTCACGTTGACCACCTCTCCTAGCTCCGACAGACGGCGAGCGATCTCCAAGACGCAATCGATGCACATACCGCTCGTGAACGAGATCTTGTCCTCGAACATCTGTTTCTTGAAATCCTCATCTTGCATATAGAAATCGATCGTCTCGCCTCCCTTGTTGTAGATACCTTTCCACCGATACTTACTATCTTTCAGTACCGGCGAGATGATCTCTATCGTGGCCTTATTATCCTTGACCGTAGGCAGATCGTCGCTACGCAAGATAAAATAATCGAACTGGTCCCGTTTCACCTCCAGCGAACCGGAACGGTTACGATCCTTCTCGTTCAACTCACGTACCGAGATTTTCGTCACCTTCGGATACCCTTTCAAAGCCTCGTAGAAATTAGACTTGCACTTGCAGAAACGGGGCGAGGCGTTCAACAGGTCGATCAAGCGGTGTGAAGGCGTAACCCCCGGAGTCTTCAGCCGTAGTTCACGGCGTAACTTGAACAGCTCACGCTGCATCTCCTCCTCGTCCGCCGGCGTACGATCCATCAGCGGCTGTCCACCCACCGACAAGGAAGGACGGGTCAATATCTGCATCACCAAGTTCAACACGATAGAGATAGAGCGGCTACTCTCCCCAGCCACGCCCAGCTTCTCACGGAAACCACCCTCCTTATCGTAAGGCTCGTTGTAAACCGTCAGCTTCACGTCCAGCATATCCGCCAAGGAACGTATCAGCGTAAGAATCTCCTTCTCACACCGGTGCTTGGTCATGGCATCCATATAATTGGATTTATTATTAAAGGAATAACGTATCTCCAGCTTATTCGCGAATTTTAGAATAGAGTCACTCATTTGTTTCTAGTTTTTCGGTTCTTCTTTCGGTTTACGATCAAAAAACGGGTTCTTCGACGAGGCGCTGACCGGTATCGCCATCACGCATTTACAGTCTCCCAACAGCCCCAGTCGTTGGGCCGCCAAGCCGGCGCTGAACATGACACGAGTATCCACACGCAGGTCCGCCGCCGTAGCGCAAGCCGAGCCGATAGCGATACCCAGATCGACGGAATTAATAGCGCACGGAACCAAGTCCGGCTTCTCCACGCAGGTATCGAAACCGCAATGGGCGCAGTTCAAGCCTTGTACTTTCTGGGAGGTACCGATAATCACCACGGCGTCGGCACTCTTTATATTCTCGGCGTCACGGAGCAGGAACTTGAATCCGGTCTCGGCCGCTATCCGGATCATCTCATCGGACAAGCGCAAAATATCCCCATCCGTCACCATCGCTATCTCTATGATATCAATACCCTTGCCTTTAGGAGCCGTGCGAGCGGCTGTCATCATACGGCGTGCGGCCTGTAACACAAGCTCATGCCTGATTTCTCTTTCGTTCTGTATCATATCCTTCTAAATTCAGTGAAACAAAATTAAGCAAAATATACGAAACCAAGGCAAACATATGAGGATAGAATTCATAATTCAAGATTAGTCATTCGGTCCGTGGCCTTAAAGGGATAAGCCGGGTATTCATAAATACTGAAGCGAGGCTCCGTCTCTCCCTCGCAATAATTCCAGATCGTACGGTACTCATTGACATCCTCGCCCATCTCCTTCAATTGCCTAAGGTAAGCGGCCACGGATTTATTCTCCACGATATAAACCTCACCCATTTGATCGATAATCGGGCTATGCCGACGGCTCCCGTCGTGATCGAACTTAAGAATCCGCTTTCCCTCGGAAGTCAGGCCTATGGTATGGAAAGTCATGCTCTTACCAATAGCGGGCAAGTTCAATACATTACGATCCGTACCTGCGAACAACAACCCGTTTTCCTTCAGGAAACGAACCAAACGCTTGCCTAAAGGACGTTGGTTACGGATCATATCATACAACTCCGCCTGTTTCTCCTTCGGCACCTGCCCGAAGATCTTCTCCTCACGAGCCTCTTGCAACGAGCGGCTATTCGGGGTGTAAACCGCATAATTCTCCCGGAATCCTTTCACGGAGAACGTATAATAGCAAACCACCCCAAGGGCGTTTAAGGTCTGCCGTAATTTCGCCGTATGTCCCTTACGGGAAGCCGAAACCGTATATACCAACTGATTCGTGATCGTCCAGCCCGCCGCCAAGATCGCCTCGATAGCGTGCCTCGCCTCCGGTGTCACCTCTAGTGGAGACTGGAAATGCGTTTGTATATAGAACTGGCTCACGCCGATAGCGGAAGCCTTCTCCTTGAACTCCCTCAATATACCGACCAACTCATCGGTCACACGCAGCGGAAGATAAGCCAGCAACCGGGAACCTAGCCGTACCCGTTGCAGCTCGGCGTACTTCTCGCCCTCCGGACGGCTCTCGTTCGCCTTCCGTTTCCGCACCGCCATCTTATATACCGCCTCCAATATCTTACGCAAGGTAGCGTTCTGGCTCATCAAGGCATCCCCGCCCGTTATCAGGATATCCCGTAGCTGGGCGTCTTCCTCGAAATAACGCATCAGACGACGTAACTTCCGGTCCCAACTCTCCTTAGGCTTCAGGACCTCGAAATCGAAATTCAACCGCTCGCTCTGGAAATCATACATGCGCTGGCAAGAAGCGCACAATCCACCGCAGGCACGCCCCAGATAAAATTGTTGACCACGTCATTGACTTTTTCTATTACTGTTAACATCTTTTTCTCCTACT
>ENA-UEQR01001325-UEQR01001325.1-human-gut-metagenome-genome-assembly--contig:-NODE-1325-length-13865-cov-7.133232_pt1 | contig 13865 bp, 10 predicted proteins | sample MGYA00242944_ERZ507941 | MGnify/ENA primary metagenome ERZ507941 (study PRJEB26167, sample SAMN06115398) | human gut metagenome | host: Homo sapiens | place: China:Chongqing | collected 2016-06-23...
TAGCCATGCATCAGGCGGGATTTACCCAGGCGGTGGCATCCCTGGGAACGGCATTTACGGTGGAACAGGCCAACCTTTTACACCGTTATGCGGAAAATATCCTGCTGGCCTACGACAGCGACGGTGCCGGAACCAAGGCGGCACTACGGGGCATCGGTATTCTCAGGGAGGCCGGGCTTACCGGTAAAGTCATCAATATGCGTCCTTATAAGGACCCGGATGAATTTATCAAGAATCTGGGGAAAGAGGCTTTTCAGGAGAGAATCGATCAGGCGGAGAACAGTTTCTACTTCGAGATCCGTATCCTGAGTGAACAATACGATCAGAGTGATCCGGAACAGCGGACGAAGTTCCACCGGGAGATCGCACAGAAACTGTGTGAATTTTCGGAAGATCTGGAGCGGGAGAATTATTTGCAGGCCATTGCCGAAAAATATATGATCCGTCCCGATGATCTGCGCAAGATGGTCATAGGATATGCTTCCCAGACGGGAATCGCCAGACCGATTCCCCGTCCCCGCAGCGGAGTGCAGAACAAGAGCGATCCTTCGGAGAGCGGACGGAAGTCCCAGAGACTGCTGATCACCTGGATCGGAGATGATCCTTCTCTGTATACGATTGTACGCAAGTACATTTCTCTGGAGGATTTCACGGAGGAATTGTATCGCAAGGTGGCGGAGAAGATGTTCGCAGAGCTGGACAACGGACAGTTTCAGCCGGCGGGGATCATCAGCATGTTTGAGGATGAAGAGGAGCAGAGGCAGGCAGCGGAGCTGTTCCATACAACGCTCCCCGAATTGTCCACGAAGCAGGAGAGAGAAAGAGCTTTCCATGACATTCTGGTGTCAGTCAAACGCAACAGCTACCAGTACTATATGGCGCAGCTGGGTACAGATGTCAACGCGGTCAAAAAAGCGGTGGAAGGCAAAAAAGCACTGGAAGAATTACAAAGAGCCCGCATTTCTCTGGAATAATAGGGTTTGCGGCTCGGGACAGTTATAAAAAATACGAAATATGGCTATAAATAATGGCAATGAAAGGATGGAACCACGAAAATGGATGAAAACACACAGGCAAAATTTGCGGAGAAGATAAAAGAGCTCCTGAATATGGCGAAAAAGAAAAAGAATGTGCTGGAGTATCAGGAAATCAGTGACTTCTTTGCGGACATGCCTCTGGAAGAGGAACAGAGGGAGAAGGTTCTGGAGTATCTGGACCAGAACAACGTAGATGTGCTGCGTATTACCGATGACGATGATGTGGATGACGAAGAGATCATTCTGACCGATGAGGACGAAGTGGATGTGGAGAACATCGACCTGTCCGTACCGGAAGGCGTCAGCATTGAGGATCCTGTCCGTATGTACTTAAAGGAGATCGGCAAGGTGCCCCTGTTGTCCCCGGATGAGGAGATCGACCTGGCCCAGGCCATGGGCGCGGGCAACGAGGCCGACCGGAAGCTGGCGGAGATTGACCGGCTCCGGAAGGAGGGGCAGGAGATCCCTTACTCCCAGGAGGAGATCGCCGCCTGGAAGTCCGCCCACGCCAAGGGTGAGACCGCCAAGCAGAAGCTGGCGGAGGCCAACCTCCGCCTGGTGGTGTCCATCGCCAAGCGGTACGTGGGCAGGGGCATGCTGTTCCTGGATCTGATCCAGGAGGGCAATCTGGGTCTGATCAAGGCCGTGGAGAAGTTCGACTACACCAAGGGCTATAAGTTCTCCACCTACGCCACCTGGTGGATCCGTCAGGCCATCACCCGCGCCATCGCCGATCAGGCGCGTACCATCCGCATCCCCGTCCACATGGTGGAGACCATCAACAAGGTCATCCGTGTGTCCCGCCAGCTGCTGCAGGAGCTGGGCCACGACCCCAGCCCCGAGGAGATCAGCGCCGAGATGAATATGCCCGTGGACAAGGTCCGCGAGATATTGAAGATCGCCCAGGAGCCCGTATCGCTGGAGACGCCCATCGGCGAGGAGGAGGACAGCCATCTGGGCGACTTCATCCCCGACGAGGCCGCGTCCGAGCCCAGCGAGGCCGCCAGCTTCACGCTGCTGAAGGAGCAGCTGGTGGACGTGCTGGGTACCCTGACGCCCCGGGAGGAGAAGGTGCTGAAGCTGCGCTTCGGTATCGAGGACGGCCGTACCCGCACGCTGGAAGAGGTAGGCAAGGAGTTCAACGTCACCCGTGAGCGTATCCGCCAGATCGAGGCCAAGGCCCTGCGTAAGCTGCGGCACCCCTCCCGCAGCAAGAAGCTCAAGGACTTCCTGAACTGAGGCGGACCATGAAGCGGGTAGTTCTGGCGCTGCTGGCGGTGCTGCTGCTGGCGCCGTCCCTGGCCTGGGGCGACGACAGCCGGCACTATGAATTCCGCCTTGCCGCCAACGGAGAGGCGACGCACCATGCCGCCGCCGGCGATACCGTAACGGTATCGCTTACCCTGTGCCGGACCACCGGCACAGGGCCGATGTTCGCCATGCAGGACGAGATATGCTTCGATCCTGCCTTCTTCGCCTATCAGCCTGATGGTACCCTGCTCCGCGAGGGCGTCAAGACGACGCTGATCACGCTGCGTGATGGCCGCCAGGCGGTCTACATGAATTGCGTAGACTTTGGCGGCGGCGCGGACTGGGCGGATGAGACGGTCGTCGGCTCCTTTCAGCTGAAGGTTCTGGCCGACGGCGGTGCGTCCGCCATAACCGGCAGCCATTACCTGGTGTCCACCGAGGACGGCATGGGCCGCTATGCCGCCGCTGCCCGGGACGTCACGGTGGTGGTGTCAGAGCAGTGCCGTGTGACCTTCCAAAGTAACGGCGGCAGCGGCGTAGCGCCGGCGGAGGTGCTCCGTGGAACGCCCCTGGCGCCGCCGCAGGCGCCCACCCGCTCGGGCTATCGCTTCACCGGCTGGTACAGTGACTACGACCTGACCCGCCCCTGGGATTTCAATGCGCCGGTCACGGCGGATATGACATTGTATGCCGCCTGGCAGCCTCTGCCGGCCGCCGCGCCCTCCGCCGGTCCGTGGGCATGGCTTATTGTTGGTGCTTCCATTTCGGCACTGACCGTTTTAGCCCTCCGCCGCCGCAGTTAGATCGCAAAAAGGCAAAACAAAACCGCCCATCCGGGCGGTTTTATTTTGCCCTGCGCGGGTCAGGGCCGTTCACCGACAGCGCGCCCCGGCGCGCCGCCTGCAAAACAGGCGAAAAATTCGGCGTTTCAGGGGAAAGCCGTTGCAATACGGCATTAAGATGCTATAATAAGGCTGGTATGATAGGAACGGAGGTCTCAGCCATGATCGAGAAGGAAGCCTTTATCGCGGCGCTGCTGCCGATCTGCGACACCGTATGTGAATATGACAGGACCCGGGGAAAGCTGCGGGTCCGGAAAACCGACCTGGCCAGTGGGCTGGAGGACAAATGGTACACCGTAGAGGAGCTGCGTGACATCTTTCGGGATAACGGCGGTGTGTCGGCGGAAAAAAGCGTGTGGATGCGCTATCTCAGCAGCGAAAACCTGCGGAGCTTTTTCTACGAAAAGGAGCGAAACGAGAGCTTTCGTCTGCGGTTCCGGCAGGGCGGTGTGGGCTGCCGGCAGTATGACGTCCGCATCGACCGGATCAGCGACTATGTGCTGGTCATCTCCGGGCGGGACACCCAGGAGCAGGAGATAGACGCGCTGACCGGCGCGCTGAGCCGCAACCATTACCAGCGGGATATGAGCAATGAGATATACCGCGGCGGTGTAGCGCTCATCGATATGGACGATCTGAAGCTGTATAACGACATAAATGGCCATCAGGTGGGCGACAACGCGCTGCGGGTGCTGGCGGATACCATCTATGAGGTAGTGGGCCGCAGCGGCTCGCTGGTGCGCTACGGCGGCGATGAGTTTTTGCTGCTGCTGCCGGGCGTGGAGCAGGCGGCCTTTGCCACCGTGCTGGGAGACATTCAGCGGCGGCTGCGGACAGTGAGCATACCGGGCTGCGAGGGCTGCCAGCATATCACCATCAGCGTGGGCTGCGTCATGGCGCAGCAGGAGACGATCGCCCAGGCGGTGCAGCGGGCGGACCGGCTGATGTACCGGGCCAAGCGAAAAAAGGACGCCGTGGTCACCGAGGATACCCCCGTGGAGGAGGGAGAGGAGATCAAGCCGCATATTCTTGTGGTGGACGATGCGGCTATAAACCGCGCGATACTGCGGGAGATGCTGGCGGAGGATTTCGACGTGCTGGAGGCGGAGGACGGCCGGCAGTGTTTGGCGCAGCTGGAGACCTACGGCGCGGATATCTCACTGGTGCTGCTGGACATGGTCATGCCGGAGATGGACGGCCTGCAGGTGCTGGAGGAGATGAATAAGCGGGGGTTTATCGAGGATATCCCGGTCATTATCATCACGGCGGACGGCTCAGAAGAAAAGGTGCGGCAGGCCTACGACATGGGCGTGGCGGACTACATAGAACGGCCCTTTGATATCCGTATCGTGCGGCAGCGGGTGATAAACACCGTGAAGCTGTACGCGCGGCAGCGGCGGCTGGCGGCGGTGATGACGCAGCAGCTGCGGCGGCAGGAGCACACGATGGGCATCGCGGCGGATATCCTGTCGCGGGTGATGGGCTACCACAACGGCGAGGGCGCGGACCATGGGCGGCACGTGGAGAAGATCACGCAGCGGCTGCTGCAGAGAATGCTGGAACGCACGGATAAATACGGCCTGACCCTGCAGGACTGCCGGCGGGCCGCCGCGGCGGCTATGTTCCACGACATTGGAAAGATAGGCGTGCCGGATGCCCTGCTGCGAAAGCCCGGCCCCCTGACGCCGGAGGAGTTTGACGAGATCAAGAAGCATACCCTGATCGGCGAGGAACTGATGCGGGGCATGAAGGAGATGGAAAGCGAGCCACTGGTGGAGGCTGCGGCGGAGATCTGCCGCTGGCACCACGAACGGGTGGACGGCAGCGGCTATCCCGACGGGCTGAAGGGTGACGAGATACCGATGACCGTGCAGGCGGTGGGTCTGGTGGACGCCTATGACTCGCTGGTGAGCCAGCGGGTGTACAAGCCGGCGTATACCCACGCGGAGGCGTTGGCCATGATACGGCGCGGCGAGTGCGGCGCGTTCGATCCGCTGCTGGTGGACTGCCTGGAGGACATACAGGGTGCGCTGTGCCGTGAGGTATACGGCCTGAGAGGTAAGGAATGAGCAGGACAAAAAGATTGCTGGCGGTGCTGCTGGCGCTGTGCGGCGCGGTGCTGTGCGGCTGCGGACGGCAGGAGACAGAAACGGAAGAACTGCCGGTGCTGGTCATTGGCAGCGACAACTATGAGCCGTATTTCTATTTGGATGAAGATGGCGCCTATGCGGGTATCGACGTGGAGCTTGCCAGGGCGGCCTGCGAGCGCTTGGGGTGGACGCCGGATTTCCGGCAGATCTTCTGGCAGGAGAAGGACCAGCTGCTTGCGGACGGAGAGGTGGACTGCCTGTGGGGCAGCTTCTCCATGACCGGGCGGGAGGATCGCTACAACTGGGCGGGGCCGTATATGTACAGCCGGCAGGTGGTCATCGTGCAGGCCGACAGCGATATCTGCACACTGGCCGACCTGAATGATAAGCGTATTGCCGTGCAGATATCCACTAAGCCGGAGGAGCTGCTGCTGACACACCAGGTACCCGGCGTAGAGCAGGTGAAAAATGTATACAGCCTTGCCAATGTGAATGACGTGTTCTCCGCGCTGGATAAGGGCTATGTGGACGCCTGCGCCGGCCACGAGACGGCATACCGCAGCTTTATGGGCGGGCGTGCCGGGCAGTATCGTGTGCTGGACCAGGAGCTGCTGCGAGTGGGCCTGGGTGTGGCGTTCTATAAGGAGGACGATACCGGCCGCGCTGAGGCATTGAGCGATGTGCTGCGGGAACTGAAGGAGGACGGCACCGCTGCCGGGATACTGGAACGGTACGGCGTGGACGCGCAGGCGGCGCTGACGGAGTGACGGCAATGAGGAAAAAGAGGCGAACCAACAAGACCATCTACATCGGCATAGCCATCGCCATCGCCGGGCTGCTGTCGCTGCTGGGTATGGCGCTGATCGGAGCGAACAGCGCCATACATACCGCGGAGCGCACCGCGGAGCGCACGCTGCAATACCTGCGGGACCAGTGCATCAGCTATCAGGATATCATCGCCGCGGACCGGGTGAAGAGCCTGGTGCGCCTGACAGAGCAGGCGCAGGAGCTGACGGAGCGCGACAGACTGAAGGGGCGGGCGCGCAGCAATGAGGAGCTGGCTGAATATGCACAGCGGCAGCGCATAAGCTGCGTGCTGGTGCTGAACGATGCGCTGGAGCCGGTATATTCCTGCGGTGTGGACATGGACTGGAGCGACCTGTATACCAATGAGTCGGTCAGCAACGTCATGCAGTATCCGGAGAAGATATTTGCCCGGCGTTTGACGCGGGACGGCGTGGTGTACGATGTAGCTGCCGCTGCGCGGACGGTGGAGCCGGGCATGGTGTTCTGTGTGCGGCGGCAGAGCAGCGCGGTTATCGCGTCCTACCACGCATCCATCGAGAGCCTGCTGGCGGGATATGAGACGCTGCTCAACGAGAAGATCTATACCTATATCACGGATGGGGAAAAGGTCATCGGCAGCAGTGACAACGGCCAGTGGAACCTGCCGGTGGACAGTGTGCCGCTGATCACGGCGCTGGAGCAGGCGGACAGCGACAGCTGCTTGACGAGGTTAGACTGTGGCGGTACGTTTTTCGGTATGCGTAGGATGTACCAGGAGTACAGCCTGTATGTGTTCCTGCCGGCAGACTTTGTGTTCACGCAGACAAAGAATATGCTGATCTCCGCCTTCGGCGTGTACGCGGCGGCGGCGGTGGTGGTGGTACTGCTGTTGGTCAGGCTCGGCCGGGACCGCAAACGGCGGGAGCTTGCGTACCAGAAGCAGTTGGAAAAGGAAGTAGAGCGTGCCACAGCGGCGGACCAGGCCAAGACGCACTTCCTTCGCAGCATGAGCCACGATATACGCACACCCATCAACATCATCATGGGTATGCTGGAGATCATCGGGCGGAACCCGGAGGATGTGACGCTGGTGCAGTCCTGTCGGGAGAAGGCGCAGACCGCGGCGCGGTATCTGCTGGCATTGGTAAACGACGTACTGACACTGAATCGCCCGAAGCGGGAGGCGCTGGGAAAGACCCCCTATTGTTTGACAAGCGAGCTGCACGAGCTGCTGGATATTTCGCGCGTCCAGGCGGAGAGAGCAGGCGTTGCGCTGACGGTGATGGACCTGACGCTGGAGCATGAACGATTCACAGGCGACCCGCTGTATATGCGGCAGATCTGCCAGAACATTATCGGTAACGCCATCAAATACAATCACCCCGGCGGATGGGTGCGCTGCAGCTTCCGCGAGTCCCGTGATGCGGACGGCGTGTGCCGGCTGGAATTTATATGCGAGGATAACGGCGCAGGTATGAGCGAGACGTTCCAGCGCCATATGTTCGAGGCGTTTGCCCAGGAAAACAGCGATAGGGGCAGCCTTTCCGGCGGCGTGGGCCTGGGTCTGGCCGTGGTGAAAAAGCTGGTGGACGAAAGAGGCGGTACCATTCAGGTGGACAGTGCACGCGGACAGGGAACGCGCTTCCGCGTGGTGCTGCCCATGATGCCCAGTGAGGCCGAACCGGAAGCCGCGCTCCCCGACGCGGCGGCCTCCATCGCCGGACGGCGCTTGCTGGTGGCGGAGGACAACGAGCTGAACCGGGAGATCGCGGTCTACCTGCTGCAGGAGGCCGGCGCCGTGGTGGACCAGGCCGCCGACGGCAAGGAGGCGGTGGAGATGTTCGCCGCGTCGGCGCCCGGTACCTACGACGCGGTGCTGATGGACGTGATGATGCCGGAGCTGGACGGCCATGCCGCCGCCCGTGCCATCCGCGGCATGGACAGGCCGGACGCGCAGCTGCCGATCATCGCCATGACCGCCAACCTGTTTGACGAGGACGTGGAGGCCTGCCTGGCAGCGGGTATGGACGCGCATATCCCCAAGCCGTTGGAGGCTGGGCGGATGATAAAAACGATTGCCGAGTGGCTGGAGAGGAAGAAACAATGAACTTAGAGAAGCTTTATCAAGAGACGGGCGGCGACATGGCGGGCGCCGTGCGCCGGCTGGGCAGCGCGTCCGCGGTGGAGCGCTTTCTGCGGATGTTCGCCGGAGACGACACCTTCGCCATGCTGCAGGCGGCCATAAGTGCCGGAGACGGCCAACGGGCCTTCCGCGCGGCGCACACGCTGAAGGGCCTGGCAGCCAACCTGGGGCTGGTGCAGCTGGGGCAGGCAGCCTCAGCCCTGACGGAGGCCCTGCGCGGCGGCGACATGCAGCGCGCGTCGGCGCTGTATCCGGAGACGGCCGCGGCATACCGTCAGGCGTGCGCGGCGATCGGAGATTTAGACACGGACGCGTAGAAAACACGGATTTTTGTCGAAAAAGACTTGACGAAACGGAACGAAAGTGATACACTACAAGTACGATAATGTTCTGTTGGCAAATCGGCTGAAAGGCCGAGACGCAAAGCTATGGTGTCTAAACGGCATTTGACCGCATGATCGACCGGCTGCAAGTGGGATGCACTTCAAAAGTGCATACATTGCAGCCGGTTTTTTATTTGCCCTGCCCGGCAGGGCCCATGTTGCAGTACGGGTCGCGGAGGTCTAACCCCTACCTCGGCGGCATCGAAACCCCCATCTGTCACACGGCAGATGGGGGTTTCGGCGTTGCGGAAGCAGTGCTCCCGGCAAAAAAGCACCCCCGGCACTGCCGGGGGTGTTCGCTTATGCCTTGCGGCCGTAGAGCGCGGTCATGCGGTCGATCCTGACAGAGAGCGCATCGCTCAGCTCGCCGGGCAGCAGCCGCCAGGTCCAGTTGCCGCCCTGGGTGCCGGGGATGTTCATGCGGTTTCCCTCGCCCAGGCCCAGATAGTCCTGCACCTGCGCCACGAACAGCTCCGCCACGCTGGACATACCGCCGCGGATAATACCCCAGTGGAAGCCCTCCTGCTCTGTCAGCGCCAGGTATTCCACCGCGTGGGCCACATCCTCCGGCGCGGCCTCCTGCCGCCACAGGGCCAGGGGGCTGTTGTCGTGGGTGCCGGTATAGCAGATGCAGTGCGGCGTATAGGCGTGGGGCAGATACCCGCTGGAATCCCGGGAGTCAAAGGCGAATTCCAGCACCTTCATACCGGGCCAGCCGGACTCGCGGAGCAGCTGCGCCACCTCCGGGGTGGGGTAGCCCAGATCCTCGGCGATGAACTCCAGCTGCGGGAACCAGCCGTTGAGCCGTTCGATCAGGTCCATGCCGGGACCGGCGATCCAGCGGCCGTTTTTGGCGGTGGGCTGACCGTAGGGCACGGCCCAGTAGTTGGCAAAGCCGCGGAAGTGGTCGATGCGGATCACATCATACAGCTTGCCGGCGCCGTCGATCCGGCGGATCCACCAGCCGAAGCCGTCGTCACGCATGGCGTCCCAGTCGTAGAGGGGGTTGCCCCACAGCTGGCCGTCGGCGGTAAAGTAATCCGGCGGGACGCCGGCCACAGCCTTGGGCACCAGATCGTCGTCCAGCTGGAAGAACTGCGGCTCAGCCCAGACGTCGGCGGAGTCCATGGCCACATAGATGGGCAGATCGCCGATGATGCGGATGCCCTGCTGGTGGACGTAGTCGCGCAGAGCGGTCCACTGCCTGAAAAACAGAAATTGCAGATAGGTGAAGAACTGCACATCCTCCCGCAGAAGTGTGCGGTACTTGTCCAGTACGGCCTCGTTCTTACGCAGGCGAAGGTCGTCGTCGGGCCACTCCGTCCATGCCTTCATGCCGAAGTGCCGCTTGCAGGCCATGTACAGGGCGTAGTCCGGCAGCCAGCGCGCATTGTCCTGCGCAAAGGCCGCTACGGCCTCCGCATCGCGCTCCCAGCCCTGCTGATAGGCCTTGCGAAGAAGGGTAAAGCGGCTCTCGTAGATCTTTCCGTAGTCCACATGGCGCGGGTCGCTGCCCCAGTCGGGGGCGGCGCACTCGGCGGCCGTCAGCAGCCCGTCAGCCGCCAGCATATCCGGGTCGATGTAGTAGGGGTTGCCGGCGTAGGCGGAAAAGCTCTGGTAGGGGGAGTCGCCATAGCTGGTGGGGCCCAGGGGGAGCATTTGCCAGTAGGACTGGCCGGCGTCTTTCAGGAAATCGGCGAAATCATAGGCCGCCTTGCCCAAGGTACCGATGCCATAGGGGGAGGGCAGGGAGGATACCGCCATTAAAATACCGCTGCTTCGTTTCATAACTCAACTTCTCTCTTGGATAGGATTTGACTTTCAGCCGGACGGTCCCGGCCAAAATATACGGGGGCGGGCGATCAGCCCGCCCCCGGCGTGTTGTAAGTTTAGCCCTTGACGGCGCCTGCCGCCACGCCCTTGATGATGTGCTTCTGGCAGCAGAGATAGAAGATGATGACCGGGACGATGCTCAGCAGGATCAGCGCCATGGTGGCGCCCATATCCACCTGTCCGTAGCTGCCCTTCAGATACTGGATGACGATGGGGATGGTGCGGTATTTGTTCAGATCCAGCACCAGGTACGGCAGCAGAAAGTCATTCCACACCCACATGATCTCCAGCACGCCCACGGAGATAAACGTGGGCTTCAGCATGGGCAGCACCACCAGGAAGAAGGTACGCACAGGCCCACAGCCGTCAATGGCGGCAGCCTCCTCGATCTCCAGCGGGATCGTCTTGACAAACCCGGAGAACATGAATACCGCCAGTCCCGCGCCGAAGCCCAGGTACACGATAGGTATTGTCCACGGTGTGTTCAATCCGATCTTGGCAAAAGCCATAGAGGTGAGGCTAAAGTAGGGAAGCTTGACCTGCTCGGCGGTGCGGGACAGGGTGAACATCACCATCTGGAACGGCACCACCATGGAGAACACGCACAGGTAGTACACGATCTTGCTGAACAGACTGCCCACACGGGCCACATACCACGCGGCCATAGAGGTGCAGATCAGGATCAGCGCCGAGGAGACCAGGGTGATGAACAGACTGTAGAACACCGCCTTGATAAACGGATAGTTGCCGAAGGTCATGCCCTTGATATAGTTCTGCCAGCCCACGAAGGTGTCCTCATTGGGCAGGGCGAACGTATCGGTATTGACAGCGGCATTGGTCTTGAAGGAGTTGATCAGAACGATGACGATGGGCAGCACATACACGATGCAGATCACCGTGAACGCTATGGTCAACACCATTTTGCTGCGGTCATGCTTTTTGGCAAGGCTCGTCTGCATTACTGCTGCACCTCCTTTTTACGGGTAGCCCGGAGTTGGATCAGTCCGATAGCCGCCACCAGTATGAAGAACAGCACGGCTTTGGCCTGGGCCACGCCGCGGTTGTTGCCGCTGCCGGAGTAGAAAGAGTTGTAGATGTTCAGGGCCAGCATTTCCGTGGTCTTGATAACGCTGCCGTCCGCCTGCTGCAGGAAGGGGCGGCCGCCGGTCAGGGCCAGGTTCTGGTCAAACAGCTTGAAGCCGTTGGTCAGCGTCAGGAAAATGCAGATGGTGAAGGAGCTCATCATGTTGGGGATAGTGACCTTCCACAGGGCCTGCCAGTTGGTGGCGCCGTCGATGCGGGCCGCCTCCAGCATATCCTCCGGCACAGATTGCAGTCCGGCGATGTAGATGATCATCATGTAGCCCACCTGCTGCCAGCAGATCAGGATGATGAGACCCCAGAAGCCGAAGTGGCTGTTCAGCACCACGGACTTGCCGTAGGCCACCAGAAAGCCGTCGAAGATCATGGACCAGATGTAGCCCAGCACGATGCCGCCGATCAGGTTCGGCATGAAGAACACCGTCCGGAACAGATTGGAGCCCTTGATGCCCCGCGTCAGCGCATAGGCCACCGCGAAGGCCAGCGCGTTGATGAACAGCACCGACACAAAGGCAAACAGCGCCGTGAACAAGAAGGCATGGCGGAAGCTGCTGTCGGCAAAGGCCTTCAGATAGTTGTCAAAGCCTACCCATGTCCACTTGCTGGTCAGCTTGAATTTGCAGAAGGACAGGAACGCGCCCTTCAGGAACGGGTAGATGAACCCGATGCAGAAGGCGGCAAAGGTGGGCAGCAGAAACAGCCACACCATGCGCTGAATTGGCCGTCGGACCAGTCGGCTGTTCAGCGCAGCCGCGTCCCGTTTCGCTTGAAATCGTTTCATTAGACCACTCCTGTTCTCCGTAGTTTTGTCACAGCGAAAGCTCTCCTCCGAAGTGCGTTCGAAGGACAGCGCCCGCCGTCACAGAGTAAGAAAGAGGGGGCGGGCGAAAAGCCCGCCCCCTGTGCGTATGTGGTTGAAACCGTAGCTTAGCCGTTGGCGATCTCGTTGTTGTACTGAGTAGCCCAGCCTTCCACGAAGGCGGTCTTCACATCGTCCCAGCTGCCGCCGTCGGCGGTATATTTGCCCAGAGCGTCGACCACAGCGGCACGCCAGTCATTGACGGCGGGGGTGTAGTTGAAGGCCCAGGTGACAGGATAGCAGCCATTGGCAACATACTCGTTGGCCAGAGCGCTGAACGGATTGGAGGGAGCCTTGGAGGCCTGGAACGGGCAGGCGCCGAACTGCTCAGCCATCATGGCAGTGCCTTCCTCGGAGGTAACGACCCAGTTCAGGAAGTCCAGAGTGGCCTTGATGTCCTCCTCGGAGGCGTTCTTGTTGACGGACCAGTAGTTCTCGGTACCGGTGCACAGGCCGGCCTTCTCCTCGCCCTCAATACCGCAGTAGATGGGGATCATGGTCAGGTCGTCAGCGTTCATGCCGAACTTCTCGCCGGTCAGGTTGCTGTACTCCCAAGTGCCGTTCTGATAGAACACAGCCTTGCCCTCGCCGAACTCGGCCTCAGCCTGGTCGCCGGTGGCGGTCAGCAGGGCGGCGCCGGTGGTGGCGGAGTCAGTGATGTACAGATCCCAGATAGCCTTGTAGTTGTCCAGATAAGTGCCCTTGATGGTGGCGGGCTTGCTGGTCACGCCTTCATCGCGGAACTCATAGAACAGAGGCATATTGGCCAGGTGGCCGGAGAAACGCCAGGCGGAGGTGCCGTCCAGACCGGCGGAGGTGAAGGCGTCGAAGCCCAGCTCGGCAGCGCGGCTGTGGATGTCGTCAGCGACCTTCTTCAGGGACTCGAAGTTGGTGATGTCGGTGACCTCATAGCCGGCTTCCTTCAGCAGCGCCTTGTTCACGATGATACCGTAGGTCTCCAGGCAGTAGGCGATGGAGATGACCTCACCGTCGGCGTTCTTCAGGGCATAATCCTTGGAGGTCAGCTGGTTGTACACGTCGCTGCTGCTCAGGTCGTAGCAGAACTCACCCCAGGTAGCCACGCCGCCCTCGTTGCACTGGAACAGGGTGGGCGCGTCTTCCTTGTCCATCTCGGACACCAGGGTGGACTCATACTCGCCTGAGGCGGCGGTGAAGATCTTCACGGGCACGCCGGTCTTCTCGGTGTAGGTGGCGGCCAGAGCCTTCCAGGCGTCGTCAGACTCAGGCTTAAAGTTCAGGTAGTACACGCTGCCGGTGGCGGTGTCGCCGCCCTCGGTCTTGGTGTCGTCCTTCTTCTCACCGCAGGCCACCAGAGACAGGGCCATCACGAGAGCAAGAAGCATTGCAAGAAACTTCTTCATGGTAATTACTCCTTTTTTGTTTTTATTTTCACATCACAAGGATGTAAAAAACAGATCATTAGGGTACAAAAACAAATTATTGGGATGCAGGAAACGGATCCTTAGGATACACAAAATAGATCACAAAGATATACAAAAGTATCATCCGGGCGCGGCCA
>ENA-UEQR01001329-UEQR01001329.1-human-gut-metagenome-genome-assembly--contig:-NODE-1329-length-13837-cov-9.652980_pt1 | contig 13837 bp, 6 predicted proteins | sample MGYA00242944_ERZ507941 | MGnify/ENA primary metagenome ERZ507941 (study PRJEB26167, sample SAMN06115398) | human gut metagenome | host: Homo sapiens | place: China:Chongqing | collected 2016-06-23...
CGGCTGACAGCAATAGCTACAGTGTCACCAAGCAGACCAATGACTTTGGCTATCCGATTGTGAAAGCCACCTCTGACTCTGCGCTTATCGCTTTAGATTATGTAAAGCAGTACTCCAATATCACCTTTAAGTCATATGATGACCCGGCACGCGTCGTCATTACAAGCAAATGGGATGAAATAGACAGTGCCACTGTAAACAAGTCTACCCAGGTTCGCGTGAAGGGTGGCATAAAGAGCCCTATTCTAAAAGAGGTGAAAAAGGATGATAAGATTACTATTCTTGATTCCGGTGACAAATGGGATAAGGTTGCCACTGAGGATGGTGTTATTGGATATATAAAGCGCAAGGCTCTGTCCGAGAGCAAGAAAACAAAGCTTACAAATCCTGACTACGAGGAAGAGAACTTTACACATATCAAGAAGGATAAGGATATATGTCTTGCCTGGAACCAGGTAACAAGCCAGTCAGCAAACAGTAAGGTGGCCCAGGTAATTTCATCTACCAAGGGTATAAATGTAATGTCACCAACATGGTTTTATTTAAATGACAACAACGGCAATCTGGCAGATATAGCAAGCAAGGATTATGTCAGCTACTGCCATTCCCAGGGTATTGAGGTATGGGGACTGTTCAGTAACTTTGAAAATACTGATGTAGATGCAGCATATGTGCTCACACATACATCCACGAGAACTACACTGATCAATCAGATTATGTCGGCTGCATTTAACTATGAGCTTGATGGTGTAAATATTGACTTTGAAAATATCACAGAAGATGCATATGGAGACTCTTACATAGAGTTTATCAGAGAGCTTGCCATAAAGTGTCACAATAACGGTATATCACTTTCAGTTGATGTCACAGTACCTGCCAGCTTCAACAAGTTCTTCAATCGCTCTGATATGGCAAATTTTGCCGATTATATTGTGATTATGGGATACGATGAACACTATAAGGGCTCTGATGCCGGCTCAGTTTCTTCTATTCCGTGGGTAACTGAGGGTGTTGAATCCACTCTGAAGGAGGTTCCCGCTGACCAGATTATTCTCGGCATGCCTTTTTATACCAGAATATGGGAGCTCACTCCAAAGGAGGACGATGATGCCGTAACCGATACCGAGGATCAGTCAAAGTACACTGTTGCCTCACAGGTATATAGTATGGACGCAGCTGCAGCACAACTTGCCACAAACAATGCCACTGCTGCTCTTGATGAAGAATCCGGTCAGAACTACGCTGAGTGGTCTGTATCCAACAAGCTGTACAAGGTATGGCTCGAGGACAATACATCTTTAGAGAACAGGCTCAAGCTCGTCGACGACAATAAGCTCGCCGGTGCAGCATTCTGGAAGCTCGGCTTTGAGAATTCATCTGTCTGGGATACTGTTATCAAATATCTGAACTGATTGCTTAAGGCTTACTGAAAGAGGCCGTACCTTTACAGCTACAGTCTGACTCAGTACCTTTTATAGGTTATAAATGATATCAGCCAATCATATAATATACAAACACACCCGATGCCTTCTATTTGCATCGGGTTTTTTATAGGTATCTTATATGAAAAAATATATGTACATTATTAAGAAAAACAAATACTGTCTTATTTTAGCTCTCTTTATTCTGTCCTTCTACCTCGGAAGAGGTGTCTGCGCTCTTGCAAAAAATACCGGCAAAAACACTAATTCAACTGTTATTGTAATAGACCCGGGCCATGGTGGAAGTGATCCCGGTAAGATTTCCACCTCCGGCGTCATGGAAAAGGATGTCAACCTGAGTATTGCAATGGCTCTTAAACAGTTGTTTGAAAACAGAGGCTTTACTGTTGTCATGACCAGAACCACCGACTGCGACCTCGCCCCGGATAATTCCAAGCATCCAAAGACAGATGATCTGACAAAGAGAACTGCCCTGATGTCTAAAAGCAATGTGGCAGTCAGCATCAGTATCCATCAAAACAGCTTTGAGGACAATTCAAGCTGCGGTCCACAGGTATTCTACTATGAAGCCTCTGATGCAGGAAAAGAGCTCGCATCCTCTGTTCTTGGAGCTTTAAACACTTCTCTTTGTGTCGCAAAGCCACGAAGCATTAAGCCCAATAAAGAATACTTTATACTTAAAAAATCCACATCCCCGACCGTAATCGTAGAATGTGGATTCTTGAGTAATCCTGCTGAGACACTTCTTCTTACTGACAAAAACTATCAGGATGACCTGGCACATGCAATATATATCGGTGTTACAGACTATCTTGTGCAATCACCCTCTGGACATTTACAATAAACTGCTCTGCGATGTGATATAGTCTGGTTGTCTGGACTCTTTCGCTGCCATCAGGCTGCTTTTCTGACTCAGTAGCCGATTTCGTATCTGATGCCATAGGCTCTTTTGCAGATATATCATGCTCCAATGCCACGTCTATGTGCACGCTCTGTTCACCATCACTTATTCCTGACTCAAACGTAGTGATATTGTCTTCAAACAGCTTTTTGGTCTGCTCATCGTCTGTGACTATCATCGCAGATACTGAGTTTTCCTTTGCCTCAAAATATGCAGCTACCCTGCCGCATTTTTTGTCCTCAAGGAATATGTCAACCAGGCCCTTTTTATCCTCGCCCCTTACTATACTAAGCTTCATGCCTGTCACTCCGTCTGCAGTCTCTATCGGTACAATATAGTTTTCCTGTCTCGACATATTTGAAGCTATCCTTAGCTGACTGCATAATAGCTTCATCTGTCTGATATCTAATGAGCCGGTGCGCCTGTCCTCTATAATCATCGAATCCATAACATGCTCTGCTGTATCAGCCAGCGTTTCCTGCGCCTGCGCAAGCTCCTTTGGATTTTTGACCGACTCAGAAAACCGTCTTAAAGTCTCATCCAAAAGAGCCTTTGCGGTAGCACTGTTTCCGCGCTCCCACAGATTTCTTACTGCCTCTGATGGATTTTTCATTAGTCGCGATGCTGCCATAAGGTTTACCGCGGTTGTTTTTACATCGTATTTCTCCAAAAATGCATACACACTTTCAGGCACCGAAACTGCCTGATTGAACTGCCTGAGCTGCTCCGTGGCATATTGCTCTGATAGTGTATTATCCTCGTCTGCCTCATATACAGCCTGCCTGAGCTGCTCCGGAGTCATCTCAAGCCAGCCGTCATCCTGCACAAACTCCATTTTCTCAGGTGAAAGTGTATCAAGCACATCCCTTAGACAGTTTGCCTGATATGCGCTTTCTATCTGTTCATCAATTCTAGCTCCCTTACTTACTCCTTCCACTCCGGCAAAGGTATCATCCACCTTATAGTCCATGGTACTCTTTCCTCTTGTCCGGACTGCTGTAAGCAGATTTTTCATTGTAATATCTGCGCCCTGATTAACAAGTGAGCCTATCACAGCACCATCTGACTGCTCCACCTGTGATATAAGCCTGTATATACCTATATATGAGTCTCTTTCCTCCTCTGAGATTTCATTTTTCTTTTCAAGCTTCCAGAGAAACTCGCTGAATTTTTCATCTCTTTCATCATTATTTTCTGATTTTATCTGTCTGGCTGTGTCACTTATGTCGCTCATGCTCATATCAAGCGGTGATATGCCTCTTTTTATCATCTCAAGTGTCACGGCCGGTGTCATATCGCTGAATGCTCTCTGCACCTGCTCATCTACAGACTTTATCTGCTTTATATTGTCCTCTGTGATGTCGGTACTGTTGTACGCAAGTATCCGCACAGCCCTGCGATTGCTTTCAGATGTATTTATCTGAAGCTCTTTAAGTATATCATCCACATTCTGAAATGCTTTTGATATACTGTCTCCCATATCTGCCCGCGGTGATGTCATAAGAGTCTCATATCCTGAGGCTGCTGCTTCTAATGACTGCTTCATTGCTTTGCCTGCTGTATACAGCTCATACACAGTGTCATCAGCGGATTCCAGGGTCAGTACATACGCCGGCTGCTGCTTCATCTGATTGAAAATATCACATACATTATTGTACATACGTACCCTATCATCAGATGCCTCTACACTGCTATCACCAAACAGCGCTCCGTAGTATTTATTTTCCTGCTGCTTAAGCATCTCCACTACACGTTCAATAGGCTCTGTGTCTATTGAAACTCCTTTTTTTATGAGTGAAAGGTTGGCTTCTGCTGTCATGGAAAGTCTCGCTTCCTCAAGCTTTCTTTGAGCTGTCACAAGCCTTGCTTCCCGGCTGTCTGTAATCTGATTATCTAAAGCTTTATTCGCTGAGGCTTGCGATGCTGCACTATCCCTGCCCCTTGCAGCTATAAGCTTTGACAGATTCTCTATCGTGACAGGTATGTTATCTGACTCTAATGTGACAATGTCATCTGCGGTCGCCTCACCTAATACATCACAGGCTTTCTTTGCCATGTCAAATGTCAGACCATCTTGTGACATAGTGGCATCTGTAGCCTTTTTTCCCATTGCCAGTGCTTCTGTCACTGCCCTTGCATAAAAATCACTGCTCACATTTTCTCCTGCTGCAGTGATGCCGTCTATCTGATTGGCAAGCAGCACATTGTCGGGTGTAACGGCTATATCTTCATCTATCAGCCATCTGCACTGATTCAGATTCTCATCACTACCATCTATATGATTTTCATCCAATATCTGCTTCAGCTGCGGCTTAAGCTCCTCAAACAGCTCATCTGATATCTCCGTCATTTTGGTTTTCTGCCTGTAATCTTGTACATGACTACTGCTGTATGTGGCCTTGTATACATTGGAAACCGTCGGATTCATGTTATTTCTGACCAGATATGCCTTTGTCTCATTGGATATATTTGTAAGGCTCTTTGCCCGGTCTATGGCATCTGTACCTGACTTTATATTGTCATCTGTAGCAGGAATATCATATGCTTTCATCTGATTGACAAGCATGGCCGCTTCAGTCTGGCTTCCCGTGATGTCTGTAAGCTGCTGTCTGCTCAGATCATCTCCATATATGGATATATCTACACCTGCCTTTGCCAGCACTGCTTTTATCTTATCGGTCTCAGTAACAATGACATCGTAACCGTCATCCTTTGCAGCTTTGTAATCATCACTCGTGGTGGTGCTTGCAGTGACAATCATATCATTTCGCCTGTTTTCTGAGGTCTGATTCATGTCATTTAGCAGATTTTCTGCCATATCTGTGCCATCGTTGTTCCCGGCTTCGTTTTTAGCCTGTGGTCTTGCATATATCGTATCCGACATATCAACAGAATTTGACGAACCGACAACAGCCGCCTTTTTTGACATATTGTCACTGCTGTCTGTCTTTATATAGTCTGAAACACGCATACCCGCTGTCATATCATTTATGGTTTTTGTGTCCGTATTTTTCGTATCTGTGCTTTTATTAATCAAATTCTCTATCTGCATATTTCCTGCTCCGTGCCCTGCATATATACCATCTCTGCAGCCTTTATTTATGGATATTCATAATTTACTTTTTATATAATAGTCGTTATCTTTTTATTATATCGACATATAAGATACAAAAATAAAGACCGCACCTTAAATCGGTGCGGTCTTTCCCAGTGTAGTACGGGACACTAAGGTATACTTTGAATTGCATGCATCGATGATACCTTTTGCCCTTTAATCATGTTAATATTTAAATACAGCAACTCCGTAAGGCGCAAGTGGATAAGCAAATGAAAATGGTCTGCCGTCACACTCTGATTTGACTGCCTTATAGTCCAGCTTCTTATATGACTGTTTTGCTGCCTTGCCTCTGCCCTTTGCAGCCTTCTTTACAGGCGCTTGTACCGTTTTGCCGGTAAACTTAGGATCCTCACTATCTAAAACGAGCTGATATGTCTTGTGCTTTGGCACTCCGACTCTGTAATCAGGTCTCTCTACCGGTGTGAAATTGATGACAAAGAGCATATTATTCTTGCCATCCTTACTCTTTCTGATAAAGCTGAAGATGCTTCTGTCTGCATCGTTTGCATTTATCCATTCAAAGCCTTCCCAGCTTGAATCCAGCTCATACAGACAGCGGTTTCTCCTATAGAGGTGAAGCAGCTCCTTTACCCAGTTCTGGATCTTTTTATGCTCCGGATTCTCAAGCAGATACCAGTCGAGTTCTCTTTCCTCACTCCACTCCTGCTTCTGTGCAAACTCCTGTCCCATGAAAAGAAGCTTCTTTCCACAGTGTCCCATCATAAATGCATATCCTGCCATGAGGTTCTTGAATTTATCCCCTTCTAAGCCCGGCATTTTGTTGAGCATAGAACACTTCAGATGTACCACCTCATCATGTGACAGTACCAGAATATATTTCTCACTCTCATTATAGCTCATCGCAAATGTCATCTTGTTGTGGTTATTTTTACGGAAATATGGATCCAGCTTCATATAATCAAGGAAGTCATGCATCCATCCCATGTTCCATTTGTAGCTGAAGTTCAGTCCGTCTTCCTCTACCTTGCCTGTTACCTTTGGCCATGCGGTAGACTCTTCGGCTATCATTACAGTTCCGTGATTTCTTCCAAGTATGAGTGTATTGATATGCTTGAAAAACTCTACTGCCTCGAGGTTCTTATTTCCTCCAAACTTGTTTGGCACCCACTGTCCGTCGTTCTTTCCATAGTCAAGATAAAGCATTGACGCAACTGCATCCACACGGAGTCCGTCTACGTGGTAATTTTCTATCCACATAAGTGCACTTCCGATAAGGAAGTTCTTTACTTCATTCTTACCGTAGTCAAATATCTTTGTGCCCCAGTCGGGATGCTCTCCCTTTCTTGGGTCTGCATACTCATATGTGGCTGTTCCATCGAAATTGGCAAGTCCATGCGCATCCTTTGGGAAATGTGCAGGTACCCAGTCGAGGATTACTCCGATATTATTTTTATGGCACTGATCAACAAAGTATGCAAAATCCTCAGGCTCTCCATACCTCGATGTAGGTGCATAGTAGCCTGTCACCTGATATCCCCATGAGCCATCAAACGGATACTCTGAAATACCCATAAGCTCAATATGTGTATATCCCATAGTTTTCACATAGGATATGAGTGATTTTGCAAGCTCCCTGTATGTATAAAAGCCCTCATCATCCCTGCCCGGATGTCTCATCCATGAGCCCGGATGACACTCATATATAGCCATAGGTGAAGAATATACATCAGCATCTGACTTTGCTGCTCTCTTATCCATCCACTCTTTGTCAGTCCATGTGAAGTGCTCGATATCTGTGATGATTGACGCTGTTCCCGGACGAAGCTCTGCGTAGTTTGCGTATGGATCCGCCTTGTACAGCTTATCACCCTGTTCAGTGACTATAATAAACTTATACATCTGACCCTTTTGCGCTCCCGGTACAAAAAGCTCATACACTCCCATGGTTTCCGGCTCTACACGCTTCATCTCATGACTGGTCTCATTCCAGTCGTTAAACTCACCAAACACGTATACTTCCCTCGCATGTGGCGCCCAGACGTCAAAGCACACTCCTTTTTTTCCTTTACGCTCAGCTAAGTGAGCACCCATCTTCTTGTAGATATCATAGTGTGTTGCCTGACCAAACAGGTAACAATCCATTGCTGTAAAATTACACATATATATACCCCCCATAAGTATTTATTTTTCCCTGAAATGATCCTCTTTGAGTACAATTCGGTCATCATCTGTATATCGCCTGGCTGTCAGAATACTTATAGCCTTCTTAAGTCCGCTGTGAGCCTCCCTGTCTATGGCCTCGTCAATTATATCCTTGACCTCTGTCAGAGTGGTAGCCTGGTCTATCCTCTCAATATTGCTGATTCTGTTATGCAATGCCAGAATAGCCATCTCATCTATCTTGTACCCAAGCTCTGCAGAGTACGATTTGGCAAACAATACGAGTTCATCATTTGTAAAAATAGGAACCGATATCTTTTCCGTGAACTTGGATGCAAAGCCCTCATCCATTGAGAGAGCCTTCTTTATACCCTTTGATGTATCCTCAAGTATATAGAGTGTTCCTGTAATATCATGCTCCATCAAAAATGATAGCTGGGCAGCTATGCTGCGGTCGATATCACCGGCTCTTTCTATGATGAGACAGCCTCCTGTTATCTTTCTGACTACCTGCTGCACATCCTTTTTATTGAGTGCGGCAGCATCAATCTTGCCCATCTTTCCTGTAAGCTGTTCACCATCTTTTTGTAATACCTTTATAAAGCTTGTAGCAAGCATTGTCTTTCCGCAACCCTGCTCTCCCTGTATAATGAGGTTGCCTGTGGATGCGTTTTCTTTCCTGTTGAAATGATCAAGCACTGCATTATATGCCTTGCAGATCTGATCCTCCATACCCTTTACCGGTATGAAATATGAAAATATAGCTTTCTGTTCGCTTGTAAGCTCTTTTATATGTTTTGTTTCTTTCAATTTCGAGTCATCTTCTTCGCTGTCTAAATCCTCCGGCAATGAAATATCCGGCATTTTTCTTGTCTTAGCCATATCCAGCTTCTTCTCCAGTCCCGGATTTTTTGCTGTCATCTTGGCTATTTCCTGCTCGATAAATGATGTCACATGATCAAAATCTCTCTTCTCAGAAACGTTTTCTTTCTCCTGTGAAGTCTCATCATCTGATGTATCATCATCGACATTTAACATATCATCTGTTATTTCAGGCATCATGGTAGTCGGCTGCATGAGTATCTCGTCTTTCTCAGACTCCTCTGCCATAATTATATCCTCCGGCTCTCCAACCGGTTCCTTTGCTTCATCTGCAGCCTCTTCCGGTGCTTCCTGTGACTCATGCACTTCGTCTATAGCCTCTTCCGGTGCTTCCTGCGGCTCCTGTGCTTCGTCTATAGCCTCTTTGGGTGCTTCCTGCGGCTCCTGTGCTTCGTCTATAGCCTCTTCCGGTGCTTCCTGCGGCTCCTGTACTTCATCCACAGTCTCATCTGCATAAAGCTCCTGCATATCCGGTTTCTGCTCTTCTTCAGGCTCCTTCACGGCAGCTTTCTGCTCTATAATATCAACCGGGACCTTCAAATACTCCTCCTCAAGAAGTTCCTTCGGAGTGACACCTGCATCCAGCTTTGGAATGACATCATTTAGTCTCTCCATGATGTCTCCTGCCTCCTGAAGTGCTCTTGCCTTAGCTGACTCAAGCTTCTGCTGCTCAGCCTCTTTAAGTGCAATTTCAGCCGCATGTCTGGTCTTTTCCCATTCTTCAAGCACATCCTGTATAGACATCTGTCCTGTAATCTGATGCTCAAGCTGAGTCTTTTCACTCATGACCATAGACATCTGTCCGTCAGCGTCTTCACCCAAAAGCTCCTTGAAATTCAACTTAAGTGAACCATCTATCTCTTCATCTGTAGCGATATGCTCTGTCTCTTCCGGCTGCTGTGCATACTCTTCCTGCTCCTTTTCGAGCTTGAGATAAGGAATATCCTCAACTATCTTTTTGATGGTATCCATCGTATCAGCAACTTCATTCTTGCCCTTGGCCTCCATGATCTGCTGCATACCCTTGGCAATCTCCTGCTGTAAATTTACAGTATTGAACTTCTCCTGATTTACAGTAATCTGCGGAATAGTTACGTCATCATGCACTATCTCTCCGCCCTTTACCATCTCCATGGCACCTATCTCAGTGACCTCAGCCTCATCCTTTATCTTAGCCGGCTTTTCCTTCTCTGCCTTGAATCGTCTGTACTTTTCCTCCTGAGCCTTGGTAAGTGGCTGATAAAGCATCTTAAGCTCCAGCGCACGCTCCACATATGGTCCGTCTCCGAACCACAGAATGAGCTCATCGCAGGCATCTATACACTTATCGGCTTTTCCGGCCTTGTGGTATAGATATGCAAGCTCATATGCCCACTCCTCAGTGTATTCTTCATCCTTGTACTCTTCAAGAATAGTGATAAGCTCATCAAATGAAGCTCCCTGCCCTTTTTTGATGGCATATCTTAATACATACTTCATATCATCATGAGGCGCTATCTCAACAAACTCATCATAATACTCTGTAGCAGCATCATAATCCCCCATCTTGATGGCGACCTCAGCCAGTCTGTATATAATCATCCTGCCGATTGGTGAACGGTCATAGGCCATTAAAAGTATGTCCCTTGCATCCTGGTATCTTTCGGCCTTCTCGTAGATTTCGCCGATTTTAACGAGTGTATTTACATTTTTAATTTTGTTCCAATTTATGCTATCCGCAATCTCTGCTGCGCTCATATAGCCCTCCTCGGCGCTTAGGGCTTTTATCTGATCCAGCTTGAGATTGTATTCGTATTTATCCACTTATTTCACCTACTCGTATTTAAGCTTATTATTTTTGGTATCTACGCCTGTTGTCTTTGTATAATCCCTTGTGTCCTCAGGAAGCTTCTTTTTCCTGAGAGCATAATTAACAACTCTTTTCACAATATAGTATATCACAGCAAAGGTTGGAACACCAAGTAACATTCCAAGAAAACCAAACATTCCTCCGCCGATTAGTATGGCAAACATAACCCAGAAGGTCGAAAGACCGGTAGATGAGCCAAGTATCTTAGGCCCTATTATATTGCCATCCACCTGCTGCAGCACGACAATAAATATCAGAAGATAAAGCGCATGCCACGGACTCTGAATTACTACTATGAGTAACGATGGAATTGCACCGATAAACGGTCCGAATACCGGAATCACATTTGTGACGCCGATAATCACTGCAACGAGCACCGATGATGGAATCCTTAAAATCAGACATCCGAAATATGCAATCACACCTATAATCAGTGAATCTATAATCTTACCGCTTATGAAGCCTCCAAAAATCTCATTTGTCTTTCTGATCGTCTCAATGATGATATTGCCTGTCTTTGGCTTGCAGACAGCATATATTATCTTTTTGCTCTGTCCTGCGAGAGTCTCCTGAATACTCATCACATAGACCATCACGATTATTCCGATAATAAAATTAAATAAGCCTCTGACTACCGAAATCACACCGGTTGTAATCTGTGCAACATACTTCTGTGCCTCAGGAATCAGCTTTTCTGTGGCATAATCCTCAATGTAGTCGGTTGCATTCTGTAAACCTGTGCTCGCGAGCTCAGCAATTTTGCTGTCCCCGAAATTGCCGTTCTTTATCATGTTGATGAATGCCGCAACATCATTTGGCAGTGTCTTCATAAGTCCTGATATACTTGCTATGACAGAAGGCACAATAGCCGCAATGAGGAGCGAAATAATCGCTACCAGAATAATAACCGAGCCTGTGATTGCAAGAGCTCTTGAAACCTTTCGCAGCTTGCTTTCGCTTTTCATCTTTTTGGAAAGAAGCTTTTTAAAGCATCTTTCCAGCCACAGCATGACAGGATTCATCAGGTATGCAAGCACAAGTCCCATTATAATAGGCATTGCTGCCGCAAGCAGCTTGCTCCATATGCCTGCAAAGCCCTCAAATCTGTACAGTGCAAAGAAAAACAGTATACTGACTGCAAACGTGACAAATACCATGACACCTATTCTGATCAGATGTGGCCATTCCTCACGCCCCGGGTGCGAATTCTGCTTCGCACCCTTATCTGCATTTATCTCAATGTTTGATTTTTTACCAGCTTTTCCGGTTTCTTCCATCGGATTAAACTCTCCTTATTTACGATTATAGTTGATGAGACATCCCTTTAATATTATCTCTCTTTCATCATCTGTGAGCTCACCCATCTTCAGTGTAAATGGCTTTAATTCACCATCCTTGACAACATATGCCTCAAACTCCGTCTTTGCATCCTCGATTTCCTTCTTGATTCCCGGAAGGAAGATATAGTCGAGGTTGTGGAACGGAAGCTCTCCCTCATCGATGATGAATGGAAGCATTCCCCAGTTGATAAGGTTTGAACGGTATCTCTTTGTGGCATACTCGTTTGCGATATTTGCCCAGCCTCCGAGTACCTTCTGGCAGCTGGCAGCCTGCTCTCTTGCTGAGCCGTCACCCGGCTTAACAGCAAAAATTGTGCTTCCGAAGCCCATATTCTCATGGCTTGCCTCAGGGAATTTTTTCTTTACTACTCCCATGATTTCAGCAACCTCAGGAACAGCCTTTCCTGCGCACTCACCACTCTCTATAGCCTTCTGGGCCTTCTGGATTTCCTTTGCTCTGCCTACATACTCAGGATCCTTTCTTGAAAGTGCGAACTCTGCAAGTCCAAGAGGGTTTGAACGATATGAAGATGTCTCTCCTGAAGGAATGAGCTCATCTGTTGTAGTAACAGGATCATGAATCTCTGAAACCACCTTAAGGAGCATATTCTCCGGAAGCGCACTCATTGCCGGCCAGTCCTTAATGTTTGGTCCGAACTGGATTTCAACTGAAGGATCTGCCACTCCATGGCTGTCAAATACACGGTTCTCATATATAGTCTTGTCAAAGAAATATTTTGGCTTTGTAAAGTTGACATCAATATCCGCTGCTGATGTAAGGAAGCCCTTGTTTGCTGCTGTTGCAGCGATTGAACGTGCATCCATGAGTGCCACTGAGCTGATCTGTCCGTTCTGTACCTTAGAACCCTCTCTGTTAGGGAAGTTTCTTGTTGAATGACGGATAGAGAATGCGTTGTTGGCAGGTGTATCTCCTGCACCAAAGCAAGGTCCGCAGAAAGCAGTCTTTACGATTGCACCTGTCTCAAGAAGCTTTGCTACAGCTCCGTTTTTCACAAGCTCCATGTATATTGGAGTAGATGCCGGGTAAACACTCAGTGTAAACTCGTCTGCTCCGATTGAATGTCCGTTTAATATGTCAGCCGCATCGCAGATATTCTCAAATCCACCGCCTGCACAGCCTGCGATGATTCCCTGGTCTACATACAGTTTTCCGTCTCTTACCTTACTCTTTAAATCAAGCTTCACCTTGCCGTCAAAGCTTACCTCAGCTCTCTTCTCACAGTCATCGAGAATATCCATGAGGTTTGCATTGAGCTCATCGATAGTATAGGTATTGCTTGGGTGGAATGGCATAGCTATCATTGGGCGGATCTGGCTTAAATCAATCTCAATAAATCTGTCGTAGTAAGCCACCTCACCCGGATTAAGCTCCTTGTGGTCCTCAGCCCTACCGTGAATCTCAAAGAATTCCTTAACCTGGTCATCTGTTCTCCAGATAGAAGAAAGACATGTAGTCTCTGTTGTCATAACATCGACACCTATACGGAAGTCAACGCTCAGATTAGACACACCCGGTCCTACAAACTCCATAACTTTGTTCTTTACAAATCCGTTTCCGAATACCTCTCCGATAATCGCAAGTGCGACATCCTGTGGTCCAACGCCCTTGATTGGCTCTCCTGTCAGGTAAATGCCTACTACCTCAGGCATATCAATATCATATGTCTGTTCAAGAAGCTGCTTAACAAGCTCAGGTCCACCCTCGCCGACTGCCATAGTACCAAGTGCACCATAACGTGTATGTGAATCAGAACCAAGTATCATTTTTCCGCCGCCGGCAAGCATCTCTCGTGCAAACTGATGGATAACTGCCTGATGAGGTGGTACATAGATTCCGCCGTACTTCTTTGCACATGTGAGACCAAACATGTGGTCATCCTCATTGATTGTTCCACCAACTGCACAAAGGCTGTTGTGACAGTTTGTAAGTACATACGGGATAGGGAATTTCTCAAGTCCTGAAGCTCGTGCTGTCTGGATGATACCTACAAATGTGATATCATGCGATGTAAGCTTATCAAACTTAATCTGAAGCTTGTCCATATTGCCGGATGTATTGTGCTCCTTTAAAATACCGTAAGCAATTGTCTCCTGCCATAGAAACCAGGACATTTACAGCACCCCGGTCCTGCAGTTCCTTTGCGCACTCTATGATCTCATCTT
>ENA-UEQR01001332-UEQR01001332.1-human-gut-metagenome-genome-assembly--contig:-NODE-1332-length-13828-cov-7.306160_pt1 | contig 13828 bp, 15 predicted proteins | sample MGYA00242944_ERZ507941 | MGnify/ENA primary metagenome ERZ507941 (study PRJEB26167, sample SAMN06115398) | human gut metagenome | host: Homo sapiens | place: China:Chongqing | collected 2016-06-23...
TATCTCTCTGTTCGTTTCGGACTGTTTGCAGCAGAAGATATTACGGCGGCAGACGGTACTGTAATTCCTGCGGACGGACTGCTTTCAGAGGTTTCACTTGCTGAGAATATGACTGCAAAATTTGATGTACAGATACCTTTCGGAAGGTATTATGTCAAAGAAATTTCTACTGATGAACACTATATTCTTAACGGAGAAAAATATCTTGTAAACTTCGAGTATATGGGACAGGACATTCAGAATGTGGATATTGACTGCGGACAATTCGTAAATCTTCTCAAGCGTGGCAGGATAGAGGGTCACAAGGTAGATGACAAGAGCGAACCTCTTGAAAATGCTGTGTTCGGTCTGTTTACTGCCGACTGTGTGAAGTTCAGCAGAGATACTGCAATAATGACTGCCGCTTCAGATGAAAACGGATATTTTGTGTTCGACGAAATCCCCTATGGCGAGTATATTATTCATGAGATAGAAAGTCCAAGGGGATATATTCTTAGCGGTAAGGAATATGCTGTCAGCATTGCAGAGGACGGAGAGGTTATTGAGATAACTGCGGAAAACAAGCCTGTTACTGTTGAGATATCAAAGCGTGATGTGTACGGAAACGAACTTGTGGGTGCTGAAATGGTGCTTGAAAATGCTGACGGTGAGACAGTTGATAAGTGGACTTCCGACGGCAAAAATCACATTGTTTCAAAGCTTGGTGCGGGTGAATATGTGCTTAAAGAAATTGCCGCACCTGACGGATATGTGATTGCAACTGACATTAAGTTCAGCGTTGATATTTACGGCAATGTTACGGTAGAAAACGTTGATTCAAAAGCCTTATCAGATAACGGCTATCCGCTTATAGTTATGGTGGATGATACGACTAAGGTTCGTATTTCAAAGCGGGACATTACAACAGGCGAAGAATTGCCGGGTGCTACTCTGCAAATTATTGACGAGAACGGAAATGTTGTTGAGGAATGGGTATCCACGGACGAGGCTCACTTCATCGAAGGCAAGCTGATCGCAGGCAAGGAGTACACGCTTCGTGAAACTATCGCTCCCGACGGTTATGAGATCGCAAACGAGATCAGTTTTACTGTCAACGAGGACGGTTCTGTGACCGAAGTCGTTATGTATGATGAGCATACGCCTGATCTTGAAACGCCTCCTACAGTCACAATAGACACTCCTAATACAGGTGTATCCGCAGACAATAGTGCTGAGCTTTATCTTGTAGCCGCAGCGGTTATTATGACTTTCGGTATGCTCATATGCAAGAAGAATGATAAGAAACAAAGAAAGGATGATGTGAAATGAGATCTAAAAAGAAATTGATCGCAGCAGCAAGTTCGGTGTGCTTTGCGGCTATGATGTCGCTAACCGCTTATGCTTCAGGCGATGTTGCGGGGGCGGTCACAAGCACTTGGGGTGCGGCGAAATCGCAGGTCGTTTCAGTCGTAAACAATGTGGTGTTTCCCGTAATAGACGTGATACTTGCGGTTCTGCTGTTTGTGAAGATAACACTCGCATACCTCGATTATCGCAAACACGGTCAGCTTGAATGGACGCCGATCGCTATCATTTTCGGCTGTTTGATCTTTTCTCTGACCTGTCCGCTGTACATCTGGAGCATAATCTGATAGGGGGAAAATGAATATGAAAGCAAAAGTAATGACTGCAATTTTAGCGACGATTATGCTGACAATGACAGCTTGCGGAACGATCAGTCCGCCGATTCAGAATGCTGTTACGAAAACAACAGCTACTACCACAGCCGAGTCCATACACGACTCGGCTGCCTCTTCGGAGGCTGAAAGCAGTTTAGAGGATGAAAAGATAAAGACGGACACCTTTATTGCCGAATTTTTCGATTCTGATATATCCTTTGTGGATACAAGTGAATTGGTAACGGAAGCTATGAAAGGCTGTTCATTTGAGAACGAAATTGATAACTCCAACGGTGTGAATAAGATTACTTTGAAAGGCTCAAACGGCGGCGGAATGATCGATTTTCTGTGCATTGATTTAAGTCAGAGTGATCTTGATCACGATATGGAATATATCCTCGAAAACTTCGGAGATCATTACTTCAGGCAGACTGCTGCTCAGATGAACGGTATCACAGCGGACGATTTTGTGTCCAATTACAGAATGACAAGCAGTGTTGTTTCAAAGGGTAAGTATCAGCAGTACGGCTCTGTTCAGAAATCCGATGGTATGGCGACGCAATTCGGGTACACAGAAACCTACGCTGTGCTGAACGAGAACAAGCTTACCGTTGTGTCGGGTGCTTTTCTCAGTACGGATATGATGGAGAGGCAGAGCTTTTCGCAGGTTATGGGACAGTTTAGAGAATGCGTTGGTGGATGAAAAAAGGACTGATTTTACTCAGTCCTTTTGGTATGTGGTATTAGATAAAATGGAAGTTATCGAGCAGTAAAAATGCAATTTATAAAGAAAAGGCTTGAACGTTATAATAAAAAATTAGTGGCCTGAATTTTCAAACGTCAAGTGTCTTGAAATCAAATCATCAATTTTAATTATAAGGCATTCTAAATCTTTACTGTATTCATCTCTAAGGCAAGCCATATTATCCATTCTCTTAAATCCAAGTTTTTTATAGTATTTTTCAAGATTACCTGTTTCATTATCAGCACAAAAAAGTATTAAATATTGAAACCCTACCTTTTCAGCAACATCTAATACTATTGGAACAATATGTTTGTAAAAGACAAAATGTCCTACGTTATAGCTATTGCCTTTATAATTCACTTTCCAAGATTTGACCCTATTCTTGTAACGATCATTTACACATAGTTGAGGAATTTCTATTACTGGAACAATAGATGTCACCTCAATTTTATCATCATCAATATAATATTTTTCTTTTTTCGAATCATATATTACGCCACCTATTTCTTTGGTACGACATTTTATTGTTGCACCCATTTGAAGAGAAAAATACATGACTATTTCTTCGTTGTCTAGAATAAGGTAGAAAGCTCTGTAATTGTTTGCCTCCTCAGTTTTAGCATGATAATGCAAGTATTTACCTAGTCCTGGATTTTTTGTTGATAGGAAATCTCTAATCTGAACTTTTATGTTATTATTATCAAACACCTCTTTTAAACGTTTGCAAGTAAAATTATCAACTTTTAACTCCTTCCTTTTGTTAATTGGTTTTTCTCTCAATTCCAATTTTCCCCCCCTCTAAATAAATTTCCGATTTATCAAGCGATATTGCTCTTGATCTTTCTTCTCATTATACCACATCAAACCAAAATTTTCAACCCGGAAAGGAGACATTTAATGCCCTACATTCCATTCACAGACGAACAAAAACAGCTTGCCAACAGCGTAGACTTGGCAGAATACCTGCGTGTGCGTGGTGAAAAGCTTGAGCGTGTCGGCATAGAGCATAAGCTCATATATTACGACAGCTCAGGCAAGCACGACAGTATAACTATCCGTGGGTCAAAATGGTTCGACCATAAAAATCAGACAGGCGGCGGAGCAATAAAGTTTATGCAGGAGTTTTATGGTATGGATTTTCAGACCGCTGTTCAGGAACTTCTCGGTCGGAGCATACCTCCGCTGTCCCACAGTCCGCCGAAAGCTATCGCAAAGGAAGAAAAGAAAGAGTTCAGACTTCCCGAGGCAAACACAAATATGCATAGGGTTTATGCCTACCTGATAAAGCAGAGGTTCATTTCTCCCGATATTATCAGCCATTTTGCAAAACAGCACACGCTTTATGAGGACAAGGAACATCACAATGCCGTGTTTGTAGGAATTGATGAGAACGGCGTTCCAAGGCAGGCAAGCAAGCGTTCAACAAATTCTTACGGCAATAGTTTCAGGATCACTTGTCAAGGTTCTGACACAAGATACAGCTTTGCACATTTCGGTGAAAGCAAAAGGCTCTATGTGTTTGAGGCTCCCATCGATATGCTGAGCTTTCTGACGCTGTATCAGAAAGATTGGCAGAAACACAGCTACATCGCTATGAACGGAGTTTATGAAAATGCTGTTTTGACGGCGTTAAAGAATCATTCTAACCTGTCAGAAATCATTCTCTGCGTTGATAATGACGAGGGCGGCATCGAGGCTGTTGACCGTCTAAGGGATATTCTAAATGAGAACGGATATTCAAACGTCAAACGCCTTGCACCGCCGTACAAAGATTGGAACGAGGTGCTAAAAGCGAAGAATGACACTCCTGCTCTGCCTGCTGTTCCTCACAAGCGGAAGGAAGAATATCTGAAAGAAGTAAGCGAACTGGGGTATTTAAAATGCCGTCCCGATAAGCTGACCTCGCAAATCTATGCAACATTCAAAAACGGACAATACAAGTATCTTGCCGAGTATGCACTTGCAGGCTCGGCGTTTTTTATTGATAAAAGCTGTGAAAAGGATATGTTTGCAAAGCTCAGAGCCAAGCTGAAAGCAGAGTACAAGGCGTACACAGATAAAGGCAAAGTTGCTGCCAAGCAAAGAAATTTGCAGGAATGTGTTACGGCTGTAATGAAAGATTTAAGGCAAACAGCTCGTACCCGTGAGCAGTCAATAAATACGGCGAAACTGCTGTATCAGCTTGCGGATAGTGCTGTCAGGTTATCTGTTGAAAAAACTCTGTATGAACCTGTGGCAGAACATATCGAATCTGAGGACATCGTTTCCGAACCTGAACCTTGTATGGAATTCGGGTAATGCGATACCGTCTGCTTCACGGTGCAATACCTTGAAGATAACAAACTAACTGTTCTTTTAAATACAGAAGAAAGCATATTTCTATGGATAGGAAGTGAAATTTTGAGTGAAAAACAAATGATTTTAATAGGTTTGCTTGTCATAGCTTTCATTGCCTTTTTAGTGGTAGTAAATCTGCTTGACAACAAGTCGCTTAACGGAATAAAGGCAAAAAAAGTCGGCAATGGACAGCACGGAACTGCGAGGTGGGCGACAAAAGCTGAGATAAAGCGTACTTTTATCCCTCTGCCATTCGAGCCGGAGATGTGGAGAAAAGGTCAGAACCTGCCGACTGTTCAAGGTACGGTGGTAGGCTGTCGGACACACGGCAAAAAAACTGTGGCTATTGTAGATGACGGCGATGTTCACACGCTTATGATAGGCGCTGCGGGCGTGGGCAAAACCGCATATTTCCTGTACCCGAACATTGAACTTGCTTGCGCAAGCGGAATGTCCTTTATATCAACTGATACCAAAGGAGATGTGGCACGAAATTACGGTACTATCGCAAAAAAGTACTACGGCTACAATGTGTCGGTTTTGGATTTAAGAAATCCGACGCGCTCTGATGAAAACAATATCCTGCATCTGGTCAATAAATACATGGATTTGTATTTGGAAGATAAGAGCAATCTTTCAGCTAAAGCAAAGGCTGAAAAATACGCAAAGATAACTGCAAAAACCATAATCAACATCGGCGGCGGTGACAGCCACAGCTACGGACAAAACGCTTTTTTCTACGATGCGGCTGAGGGTCTGCTTGCTTCCGTTATTCTTTTACTTGCGGAGTTCGGCGAAAAGAACGAACGTCACATCGTTTCGGTGTTCAAGCTGATACAGGACCTTTTGGCAAAGTATCAGCCGAATCCCAAAGCAAAGCCGAAGATGTATTTTTCAAAGCTAATGGACAAGCTCCCAAGCGAACACAAAGCAAAATGGCTTGCAGGTGCGGCTCTTAATTCTTCCGACCAGTCCATGCTGTCGGTAATGAGTACAGCGTTGTCCCGATTAAACAGCTTTCTCGACACAGAAATGGAGCAAATGCTCTGTTTCGGAACTGCTGTGGACGCAGAGAAATTCTGCAATGAGAAGTCTGCTATTTTTATTGTTCTTCCCGAAGAAGATACAAGCAAGTACTTTATGGTCAGCCTGCTTATCCAACAGCTATATCGTGAGATATTAGTCATTGCGGACGAAAACGGCCGAAAACTAAAAAACAGAGTTATGTTCTACTGCGACGAGTTTGGAACTTTTCCTAAGATAGAGGGTGCTGAATCTATGTTCTCCGCAGGACGTTCAAGAAAAATATCCATCGTGGCAATAATACAATCCTTTGCGCAGCTTGAACAGAACTACGGCAAACAAGGCATGGAGATAATCACGGACAACACTCAGCTTACTGTGTTCGGCGGATTTGCACCAAACAGCCAGAGTGCAGAAGTGCTTTCAAAAGCTTTGGGCGAACAAACGGTATTGAGCGGTTCTATATCAAACGGCAGGGACAGATCTCAGTCATTGCAGATGATAGGCAGACCGCTTATGACTGTGGACGAGCTGAAATCTATGCCTAAAGGACAGTTTATCGTTATGAAAACAGGCACGCATCCGATGATAAGCAAGCTGAAATTGTTCTTCAAATGGGGTATCAAGTTTGAAGAAGAATACAAACTTCCCGATAAGACAGCCCGTGCCGTTTCATACAAAGAGCGTGATGAACTGATAAAAGACGTTGAAGTGAAATATCCGCAGAAGGAAAAAGAGAGCACGTTAGAATATGAGGAGCTGACGGCAAAGAAAAAGACAACTGTTAAAACGTAAAAGGAGCTGATGCATATTGATATTTCCAAGAAGGATCTACGACTTAGGACTAAGCCACAAGGCGGTGGCTGTGTACTGTTATTTGGCAAACCGTGCGGACAAAAACGGAGAATGCTACCCCTCAGTGGGTCGAATTGCAGAGGATCTAAGCCTGTCAACTTGCACGGTGTTTCGTGCTTTTAACGAGCTTGAAGAAAGCGGATCGTTAGAGCGTTTCCCCCGTTATCACCCACAAGGCGGTCGGCGGAGTTCTCTGTACCGCATAAAGGGAGAGATAACTAATACAAATCGTTCCGAGAAACGAGGTGATAAGCTTGTTTGATTGGATATCTGACGCTATCGACTGGATAGGCGACGGGATATCAAGCCTGTGGGACAGCACCATAGGCGGAGCGGTAGACGCAATATCCGACGCTGTGTGGGACATTATGTTCGAGTGGCTTTTCAACAAGGTCTACGGTGCGGTGGCAGAGCTTTTTATGTTCATAGATCAGTCGGCGACCGATCTGTTCTCTCTTGCCTGGGTGAGGACCTTTGTCAGTCTGTTTCAGGCTCTCGGTTGGATGCTTTTTGTCTGCGGTCTTGTCATGGCGGTTTTTGACACTGCTATGGCATACGAGTCGGGAGCGGCTAACATCAGGCAGACCTGTGTGAATGTGATAAAAGGCTTTATGGCGGCGGCTCTCTTTGCGGTAGTCCCACAGCGGCTTTACGAGCTGCGCATAGCCTTACAGGGTTCATTTTCCTACGATCTGCTTGGGGTGTTTTTGTCTGACACATACAGCACTATAGCCGATTCGGGGCTTTCTGTGCTGTATGTTCTTGCATCTGACGTTTCACTTTTTAGCCTGTTTTTTATCATACTTTTCGGTTACTGCACGGTAAAGGTCGTGTTTGCGAACATCAAGCGAGGCGGCATAATGCTTTGCCAGATAGCTGTCGGGAGCTTGTATATGTTCGGAGTTCCGAGGGGCTACACAGACGGATTTTACGGCTGGTGCAAGCAGGTCATAGCAACCTGCCTGACGGCGTTTTTGCAGACAACGATATTGTATATCGGACTTCTGACTTACACTCAGCACCCATTGCTTGCTGTGGGGATATGCCTGTCGGCTAACGAAGTGCCAAGGATAGCTCAGATGTACGGGCTTGATACCAGTGTCAGAGTTAATATGATGAGTGTTAGTCATACTGTTTCTATGGGGGCTAAGGCTGTCGGTTTGATTAAGGGGAAAGCGTAAATAAATATTGGTTTGACAGACAGCGAGGTTTGTGATATACTTTTATTAGTTTACTTTTTAAAATTGAGCGACAAATCGGAATTTAACGCACATCTAAAAAACGAGAATTCACAGAAACGTAGCCATAAAATGGTGATGAAAGGACGTATAACTTATGAGTAAAAAAGTATTTGTTTTGGTACACGATTACTGGCATCACGATGATTCCATCAAGCCTATGATGGACTATCTGTTTAACGCAGATTATGAAGTAACATTCACAAAGAAGCCAAATGATTATTTCAACGGGCAGTTTGATTTGTTTTTGTCTTTCAAAGATCCTATTGAAAATGATCAGATTCCTACTCCAATCTGGTGTGATGAAAAATGGACGGAGAAATTTCTGAATGATGTTCAGAATGGTATGGGAACGATTATGCTTCACGCATCACTTACTGATTACACAGAAAATCACGCAATCCTCACAAATGTTGTAAGAAGTAACTTTATCACTCATCCCGAACAATGTCCGCTTACTGTAAAACCGATAGCAGAACATCCGATTATTGAAGGCATTGGCAAATTCACATTCCCTGATTTTGACGAACATTATGTAATGAAAATGATTCCGAATGCTGATACAACGATTCTTGCAGAAACCGTTTCAAAGAACGGCGTTCAGCCTGCTGTATGGATTCACACCTATGGCAAGGGAAAAATCTGCTGTATCGTTCCTGCACACAATACCCAAAATCTGACCTGTGAACCATTTGTCAAACTTGTAAAGAATGCTATTGATTGGGTTTAATAGCATTAATAGAGCGTCAAATTACAGTTTGTCGAACAGTTACAACAAAATATTATTGAGCACAGTCAAGCAAAAGCTTGGCTGTTTTTTTATGTGAAGAAATGGAGTGTGATAACTTGAAAACCTACATCTATCCCGAAAATCTGAGAGCCAACGTAAAGCTATGGTTCTGGAACGTCCGTGATTTTATCATAATCTGCGGCGGAATAATTCTGTCGGTCGTGGTTTTGGTAAACCTGTGGAACGTCCTGCCTTTTGCGGCGACTGCCTGCTTTGCGTTTCTAAGTTTGAGGGTCGACGAAACGGCAATTATGGACTATATTTTTAATGCTGTGAAGTTCTTTCTGACCTCGCAGCAGTTGTATTTATGGAGGAAAAATTAAATGACAAAGAACAAAAACGGCGTTCAAGGTCTTATCGGCTTTGAACGCTTTTCTAAATACGGAGTGAAAACCGACAAGGCAGAAATCGCATTTTTCAGCGTAGAACCCACCAATATTTCAGTGCTTTCAGCGGCTAATATTGACGTGAAGATACATCATCTGATGATGCTGTTAAGCACGATACCGGACTTTGGACTCTTGCGAGTGTTTTGATACAAACAAGATGTACGTCAAAAAGCGTTTGCAGACCGAGCAGAACGAGGAGGTCAGAAAACTGCTGCAAGCGGACTATGATTTTCTTGACGAGATTCAGGTAGAGATGTCCTCGGCAAGACAGTTTATGTTTGCGGTACGGTTCAGGCGTGAAAAGGACGAGCAGATATTCAGCACGCTTAATCGTGTTGACAAAGCAATCTCAGAACACGGCTTTACGGCTCGTAGAATGAGTAAGTCTGACATAAAGCGTATGCTTGCACTTTACTTCGGAACGAGCATATCGGGCGAGGAAATCCCCGATATTGAGGGAGAAAACGAATTTAATCTGGAGGGATTGCATGAGAATTAATTTACGAAAAAAGAAAAATCTGACGGACGAACAGCTTGAAATTATCAGCACAAAGGACTTTTTTGACCGAACTGTTCCGGGAATAATCAAGTTTTACACCGACCACTATATCTGCGGAAACTTCTACAAGTCCTGCTGGGCGGTTACGGAATATCCGACTTCAACGGAAGAAACGGCTATCCTTGCTCACCTTGCCGACAGAAACGGGGTAACTCTCAGAATTTACAACCGCCTTGTGACAAGTATGGAACAACGAAAAATCGTTCAGCAGGCAATGCGGAAAAATCATATGATGACCACCACAAACGATGTAAACGAGAGCATCAAGGCTCAGGATAATATCAACGATGTGGTAGAACTGCTGTCAGAACTTCGCCGAAACAAAGAACCGCTGCTGCATACGGCTGTGTTTATTGAATTAAAAGCAAGCTCGGAAGATAAATTAAAGGAACTGCAAGCCGACATTTCGATGGAATTAACACGTTCAAAAATATCTGTAGACAGGCTTTTGCTCCGTCAGAAAGAGGGCTTTTTATCGGTTTTGCCGACGGGCAATAATGTATTCGCAAGCCAGTTTGAGCGTGTTCTTCCTGCTTCAAGTGTTGCTAATCTTTATCCTTTGAATTACAGCGGAAAAACGGACGAAAACGGCTTCTATATCGGCAGAGATAAGTACGGCAGCAACGTGCTTGTTGACTTTGACAAGCGTACCGAGGACAAGACAAATTCCAATATTTTAATTCTTGGCAACAGCGGTCAGGGCAAGTCGTATCTTATGAAACTTTTGCTGTGCAATCAGCGTGAGGCTGGGAAAAGTGTGTTGGTTTTAGATCCCGAAGCCGAGTACCGTGACATTTGTTCAAATCTCGGCGGAACATACATTGATATGATGTCGGGCGAATTTATGATAAATCCGCTTGAACCTAAAGCTTGGAGCGACGGCGAAAAAGCGGATATTGAAGATCCCGAAACGTTCAGAAAAGTCACAAGATTATCACAGCACATATCGTATTTAAAGGATTTTTTCAGAGCGTACAAGGACTTTTCTGACAGCGAAATTGACACCATAGAGATCATGCTTATGAAGCTGTACGCAAGATTCGGAATTGATGATTTTACCGATTTCAATACGCTTAACAGTGATGACTATCCCGTGATGTCAGACCTCTACGAACTTATTGAAAAGGAATTCATGGCGTTTGATAACGAGAAAAAGCACCTATACACCGAAGAAATGTTACAGAATATCTGTCTGGGACTGCACTCCATGTGCAAGGGTGCGGAGTCAAAATATTTCAACGGTCACACCAACATCAATGACAGCGAGCTTATCTGTTTCGGAGTGAAAGGTCTTATGGACACAAACAAAAGGCTTAAGGATACTCTGCTGTTTAACATTCTCAGCTACATGAGCAATCAGCTTTTGGGCAGAGGAAATACAGTTGCCGCAGTAGACGAGCTGTATTTGTTCCTCACAAATATGACGGCGATCGAATATATCCGCAACGGCATGAAACGTGTTCGTAAAAAGGAGTCCTCGTTTATTCTGGCAAGTCAGAATATCGAGGACTTCCTGCTGCCTGAAATTAAGGAGTTTACCAAGCCGCTGTTCAGTATTCCGAGCCACCATTTTCTGTTTAACCCCGGCAATATCTCGCCGACTGCTTTTATTGATACTTTGCAGCTTGAAGAATCGGAGTACGGCTTGATAAAGTATCCCGAACGTGGCACTTGTCTTTACAGGTGCGGAAACGAGAGATATTTGTTACAGGTCATCGCTCCGCAGTACAAGGCTGTGTTGTTTGGAAACGGTGGTGGTCGGTAATGTCTGCAACAGTTGCGGTTGCTCTGAAAAAGGTAGCGATATATATTCTGGGCGACGAAAAGAAACGAGGAAAGCTGTTTGTTCTGATCGGAAGCATCGCCGCAGGCTTTCTTGGACTGATGTGCCTGCCCGTAGCTGTGCTTTCGAGCATGGGCAGCATGGAGATCGAACAGCCTGAAATTAACGCTGAAATGTTCAGCGATTCGTCTTTGTTTGAAAGCCTTGACAGCGAACAGCAGGCGAAAATAACCGAAATTCAAAACAGCGGTCAGGAAATCGAGGACGCCATGAGGGGCGCAGGGGTTCGCTCTCAGACCATAAAAGCACAGCTGATATATATGTCATATTTCGATGATGTGCAGAATTTCAATGCGCAGTCCTATGCCAACCTGTTCGCCGTTGCTCCGAATGACAGCGATCTGATCGCTGCGATAAATTCAACTTACGGTTTGGAAATCGACTATGACGAATTTATGAGGACCTACACTTGGGTTATGAATTCCACCATAAATGAGTATATGTTTACGGATAGAACAACAAAAAATTGTTCCGATCTTGCGGCTTGGGCGGAGAATGCGTACATCTCAGGCTGGGGATTTAAGCAGGGTGCAATCGGAAATCGTGACTATGTTGACCGCATCAGATATGCTGATAATGCAGGGCTTATGCTTGGTTATCTGAATTACAATCCCGATGAAAAGTCGTTTGGAAATCAGTTTCAGACGCTTGTTTTCACCGAGCAAGGCAGTCTTGATACCATGCCTGAGGTCGCAGGTATAGGACTGTTTGACGGCAGTCAGCATGGGATATATGTCGGTGACGGCGAGGTGATTTACTGTTCCGAATCAGCAGGATATGTGACAAAAGACCTTGTTTCAAACGGCGGTTGGACAAGCTGGTGTACCTATGAGGGCGTGGATTATCCGCAGGAAGTGCGGGATAAAATTGATGAAAACGGAGGTGACAGCGAATGAAAAAATCAGTTGCGATAACAATTAGTGATGAAAGATTAGCGGCTCTGGAAATGTATTTGGAGCAGAAAAATATTAAGCTTTCGGATGAAATCGACAAGTGCATTGACGGCTTGTATCAGAAAAATGTACCGCAGAATGTTAGGAATTTTATTGAGATGATGTCGGCAAAAAAGCCTGCAAGAAAGCCGAGAAACTTCTTGCCTGCCGAAACGGAAAAGCAGTCTGAGCAGTAACTCGCCGCAGTTCGCACCACGTTGCCCCGTGTGGCGAGTTTTGGCGGTCGGTGGGGTAAGTTTACCATAGGAGGGGTTGAACGGCTTTGCGGGCATTTGTCGCAGAGTTTGAGAATGGCGGAAATCAGATGATTTTGGGTGGGTTTATGAGGGCAAAGCCAATAGGATTGGCTTAAATATTATATTGCAAGTTAAAGTTTCGGGGTCGCAGCCCCCGAAACAGTCACAGCGGACGGCAAAGCCGACCGCATTTTGCGAGGTTTGTACAGCTTCGGGCAAAGGGGTTGTAAATTCAGCCTTTTTAAAATTTCGGCGTTGTATCGACAGAAAGGCACGAAAATACGGCATTTTTATAGGAGTTGGAGGTGGTGAAGTAAAACTGGTAGTAGACTTATATCAAGGAGAGGCAAAGTAATGAAGAGAAAATATTTTGTACGCGGACTTGGCGTTGGTATTTTGTTTGGTGCATTGATTATGTTTGCTGCATATATGACTTCGGGTAAGAATCGCATGAGTGATGAAGATGTAATCAAACGGGCACAGGAGCTTGGCATGGTGAAACAATCGGAGTATGTTTTGGAGTCGGATGTCACATCGCAGGAGACAACGACGGAGGAAATCACGACGGAAGCTACGACCGAGAAGGCGACAACGGAAGCACCAACGACAACTGAGAAGGCAACGACAGAAAAAACAACAACGGAGAAAGCAACCACTGAGGCTTCAACTACAGAAAAGGCGGATACGTCAACGCAGACAACGGTTACAATCTCTAGTGGTATGAGTTCGGAGGCAATCGCTTCGGCACTTGCAAATGCCGGTCTGGTCGATGATGCGTCCAAGTTCAACAGCTTTCGTGTCGCAAACGGATACGATATGAAGCTTGAAACCGGTAATTTTTCTCTTGAAACCGGTATGTCTTATGAGGAGATTGCCAAGATATTGACAACAAAACAGTAAAATCATGGAAATTACCATAGAAAATAAAAAAAGTGCTTGTATGCACTTTTTTTTTATGTTATAATCGGCTTCGTGTGAAAAAACATGTGAGTGAATCGGTGAAAAGGGTGCCATATAACGCGATGGTTTTTCACTAGACAGCTTGACACACGGCTGTAAGAAGCTCACAGAAGAAAATATTTTATAAACCAGGAGGTAAGACATGAGCGTTATTTCAATGAAACAGTTACTCGAGGCAGGTGTTCATTTTGGACATCAGACAAGAAGATGGAACCCTAAGATGGCTGAGTATATCAATACTG
>ENA-UEQR01001334-UEQR01001334.1-human-gut-metagenome-genome-assembly--contig:-NODE-1334-length-13811-cov-10.386850_pt1 | contig 13811 bp, 9 predicted proteins | sample MGYA00242944_ERZ507941 | MGnify/ENA primary metagenome ERZ507941 (study PRJEB26167, sample SAMN06115398) | human gut metagenome | host: Homo sapiens | place: China:Chongqing | collected 2016-06-23...
TCAGGAGTCTGGCTCTTAAGCTTTTCCACAACAGAATCTTGCATCCGAATATTCGCGGTAGAAATATTCTGCGCGGCATTATTAATAACACCGTTTTGCAAATTATTCTGCGCGGCATTATCAGCCATAGCGCTTTGTATATTACTCTGAGCAGCCTGCATACCGGATACAGAAAGACTGCAGAGGTTGATTCCAATAATCTGACCATCAGCGCCGGTTTGCACCTGCAAAATGCCCTCAGAGGCCCAGTAATTGAGGGCACGTATGATGTCGGCTTCAGTATTGCTGAAATGATCGGCAATCTCTGAAATAGTTGCTATGCCTGCCCCGGAGCCTGTCGCACGGAGCAGATAAAGGTATACCTTGACAAACTCACCGTTTGCCTTTGGCATGTATTGATCTATAAAAATATCTGACACAGTAGTGAATGATGTTGCTATGTCACTGCTAATGTTTATCGCTGTCATATAAAAAACTCTCTTTCGCTTAACCTGTGAGCAATTATAGCACAATATTTTAACCATGTGAAGATGGTAAAAGTGCTACAAGCCTTGTAAACTCGGGCTTTCCGAGTCCACAAAAAAATGTGGATAACGTGGATAACTGTGTAAAATAATTGAAAAATCAATGTATCACAGGGTATATAAGCTGTTGAAAATTATTTAAAAAATCCACACACAAAATGAGAGTTGTTAACATTTTGTATGTGGATAACGTGGATAACTTATTTCTTAAGCAGGTCTTCGCCGATTTCTACAACATTTCCAGCACCCATTGTTATCAACAGGTCACCGTTTACACAATTTTCTGATAAAAATTTCTCGATTTCCTCAAATGATGGGAAATAGTGCGCATTCACACCTTTTTCGAGCAATAAATCCAGGATATCCTTAGATGAGATACCATATGTGTTCTGCTCACGCGCAGCATAGATATCAGCAAGCACCACAACATCTGCCATTGAAAGAACATCGGCAAAATCATTTAAGAATGCCTTGGTTCTGGAATAGGTGTGTGGCTGGAAGCAAAGTACAAGCCTGTCATGTGGATATTTTTGTGCAGCTGTCAGTGTTGCTCGGATCTCGGTTGGATGGTGAGCGTAGTCATCAATGATTGTGACGCCGTTTACCTTGCCCTTGTACTGGAAACGTCTGTCAGCACCGCCAAATTTGTCAAGGCCTGTGAGGATAGACTCCTCATCTAGACCGAGTGTGGTGGATAAAGCTATAGCTGCGAGCGCATTGCTTACATTGTGAGCGCCCGGAACAGAGAGTTTTACGTCGAAAAGTGGACTACCCTGTCTCATAGCTGTAAAAGATGCACAAGCTTTATCGTCATAGGTTATATTTTCCGGGTAGAAATCATATTTTGAATCAAAGCCATAGGTGATAATCTTCTGAGGAAGCCCTGCGACAATCTCCTCATAGCGGTCAATCTCACCATTGATGATGGTAGCACCGCCTGCGAGAGTGTTTGATGCATACTCGTGGAAGGAATGCCTGATGTCGTTGATATCCTTGAAGAAATCCAGATGCTCAGCCTCAATATTTAAAATAATGCTGTAGCGTGGTCTGAAATTCAAAAAGCTGTTTGTGTACTCACATGCCTCAGAGATGAAGTACTCTGAATCGCCCACGCGCAGATTGCCGTGGATAGACGACAAAATACCTCCTACGGAAATGGTAGGATCTGTCTGGGCGGCGAGAAGAATTTCGCTGATCATGGATGTGGTGGTAGTCTTGCCGTGTGTGCCGGCTACAGCGATAGAATAATCGTAATTGTCCATAATCTGTCCGAGAAGCTCGGCTCTTGTAAGCATTGGAATACCGGCTGCCTTTGCTGAGGCAAACTCAGGATTGCTTTCGTGGATAGCTGCAGTGTAAACTACCAGGTCGATACCGGATGTAATATTGTCTGCGCTCTGGCCATATATGACTTTTATGCCCTTGGCAGCAAGAGTTTTTGTGAGGTCTGATTCCTTTGAATCGGAGCCGGAAATTGTAAAGCCCTCCTCATGCAGAATCTCTGCGAGACCGCTCATGCTGATACCGCCGATGCCTATGAAATGGATGTGTATTGGTTTGCTGAAATCTATTTTATACATTAATTTTACCTGCCTGATTTATTATAATTTATATTGTAACTATTAAGAATCGCTGAGAACAAAAAGCCGATGCGTCATGATTGCATGTAAGCAACAGATTTTCTTGTTCTGAATAGTTACTTTATATTAATTATACAACTAAATATAGTATTTGCAAAGGAAAAATAAGGTGAAAGCAGGCATGACTTTCAAATGATAAGAACCATAGCAGGTTAACCAGATATACGATAAATGACACTTGTGCAAAATGTCGAAAAAAAAGAAAAATATTATTTGATTTTGTGAAAAATGTTGAAGTGATAATGCGGCTGTGGTATAATTTTTTTATAAAAATAATTCATCCGGACCATATGAATTTTATGGGTTTAAAGTATATAGCAGTAACTGCAATTTATGCAGCAGCAACTATAATTTATATGGAAACAATTGTGATTTATTATGGAAGCATTACAGATACGGTTATTACAGAAACAAGTGGTGGGGACCGGATGGGCACAACAAAAATTAGGACAGACGAGGAGTGATAACGTGATTAAGAAAGAAATGATAGCCATGCTTTTAGCAGGCGGTCAAGGCAGCAGACTTGGTGTTCTGACAGCGAACGTAGCAAAACCGGCAGTTTCGTTTGGTGGAAAATACAGAATCATAGATTTTCCGCTTAGCAACTGCATCAATTCAGGCATTGATACAGTGGGTGTACTTACACAGTATCAGCCACTCAGACTTAACCGCCACATCGGAATAGGTATTCCGTGGGACCTCGACAGGAATAATGGAGGAGTGGCAATACTGCCGCCTTATGAGAAGAGCGGCAACAGCGAGTGGTACACAGGTACAGCCAATGCAATCTACCAGAATATGAGGTATATAGACAGTTACAACCCGGACTATGTGTTGATACTGTCAGGAGACCATATTTACAAGATGGACTATGAGGTGATGCTTGATTTCCACAAGGAAAACAATGCAGATGTGACCATAGCAACCATGCCGGTGCCTATCGAGGAGGCCAGCCGATTTGGGATCGTCATAGCCGATGATGATAAGCGCATCAATGCATTTGAGGAAAAGCCGGTTCATCCGCGCAGCAATCTCGCATCAATGGGCATTTACATATTCTCATGGCCGGTGCTAAAGGAAGCATTACTTGCACTAAAGGATCAGGAAAACTGTGATTTTGGCAAGCATGTCATACCATACTGTTTTGAAAACGACAGACGTATGTTTGCATATGAGTTCAACGGATACTGGAAGGACGTAGGTACACTGGGCTCATACTGGGAGGCCAATATGGAGCTTGTGGACCTCATTCCGGAGTTCAATCTGTACGAGGAGTATTGGAAGATTTACACAAAGAATGATGCAATCGAGCCACTTTATATAGCCAAAGGAGGTCATGTGGAGCGAAGCATCATGGGTGAGGGCTGTGAATGCTATGGTCATGTGGAGCATTCTGTCATAGGTGCAGGCGTCAAGATTGGAAGAGGCGCAGTAATACGTGATTCCATCATCATGTGTGACACGGAGATAGGCTCCAATGTCACGATAGACAAGTCCATCATTGCCGAAAATTGCAAGGTGGGCGACAATGTGACACTTGGCTTCGGACAGGAGAAGCCGAACGTATTAAATGAGAGCATATACTCATTTGGGCTTGTCACTATAGGAGAAGATTCTGTGATACCGGACGGGGTAAAGATAGGCAAAAATACAGCAATCTCCGGTGTTACATACGAAGAGGATTACAAAGACGGTGTGCTTGAGGGCGGAGAAGTTATTATCAAGGCAGGTGACGGAAAATGAAGGCAATAGGAATAATTTTGGCCGGCGGCAACAATAATAGGATGAAGGAACTGACAGCAAAACGAGCAGTACCGGCCCTGCCGGTAGCAGGCAGCTTCAGAAGCATAGATTTTGCGCTCAGCAGCATGTCAAACTCACATATACAGACTGTCGCAGTACTGACCCAGTACAATGCACGCTCACTGAATGAGCATTTAAGCTCAGCAAAATGGTGGAATTTTGGCAGAAAGCAGGGGGGCTTATTCCTCTTTACACCTACAGTCACAGCGGACAACAGTGACTGGTACAGGGGCACGGCAGATGCGATGTATCAGAACATTGATTTTTTAAAGAGACGCCATGAGCCATATGTCATCATCAGTAGCGGTGACTGTGTATACAAGCTGGATTTCAACAGAGTGCTTGATTTTCATATCGAGAAAAAATCAGACATCACAGTGGTATGCAAGGACATGATGTACAACGACGATGTCAGCCGTTTTGGTGTGGTACGCATGGATGATGAGTCAAGAATCACAGAGTTTGATGAAAAGCCAATCGAGGCCTCATCCAACACCATTTCCACAGGTATCTATGTCATCAGGAGACGACAGCTCATAGAGCTTTTGGAGGCGGCAGCTGAGGAAAACAGATTCGATTTCGTAAATGATATCCTCGTGCGCTACAAAAATGTAAAAAAAATATATGGCTACAAGATAAATTCATACTGGAACAATATCGCCGATATTGATGCATACTTCAAGACCAATATGGATTTCTTAAGACCTGACGTCAGAAGTTATTTCTTCAGGGAGGAGCCGACCATCTGCTCAAAGGTGGACGACCTGCCACCGGCCAAGTTTAATCCGGGCTCAGACATTTCAAACAGCCTCGTATCAAGTGGCTGTATCATAAACGGCAGCGTGGAGGATTCGGTGCTTTTCAAGCAGGTATTTGTGGGCAAAAACACCACCGTGAAGAACTGCGTGATACTCAATGACGTCTATATAGGCGACAATGTGCACCTCGAAAATTGCATCGTAGAGAGCCGCGGAACCATCAATCCAAACACCTGTTATTGTGGTGAGGATGGAGTCATGATAGTAAAAGAAAAAAATGTAAGATATGTAATTTAAAAACAGACCAGGGGGACAAAAATATGCAGATTACAGACATCAGAATTCGTAAGGTAGAAAAAGAGGGCAAGATGAAGGCGGTTGTGTCAATCACAATCGATGATGAATTCGTGGTACATGACATTAAGGTAATCGAAGGAGAAAAGGGACTTTTCATCGCCATGCCAAGCCGCAAGGCAAACGATGGCGAGTACAGGGATATAGCCCATCCGATTAACTCTGCCACACGCGAGAATATCCAGAATATGATTCTTGAAAAGTATAAGACAGAGATTGAGAATGCATAAAACCAAATAAAGCTTCGAGCTGCGAGGGAGGTTTTTTGACCCTCAAATCAATATATTTCACACAAACCGGTCTATCCGTGGTACAATAAGCCACAGAAAGACCGGCTTTTTAGAGTATAGCTACAATAAAAGAGGATAGACAAACAGATATGTACAAGACGAAAATAGATAATCTGGATTTAAAACAGATTGCTGACAGTGGTCAGTGCTTCAGATGGAAGAACACAGGAGAAAACGAATACACGGTAGTGGCATTTGACAGGGCACTTCGGATTAAACAGGATGGGAATGAGTTTGAGCTGGATTGTGATGAGGCAGACTGGAACAATATATGGAAAAGCTATCTGGATATGGATACGGATTATGCGGGGATTGCAAAGCTTATAGCAGACGGAGATGACGCGCATCTGAAGGAGGCATATGCATATGGCAGTGGCGTGCGCATTTTAAGGCAGGATTTGTGGGAGATGATTGTTACGTTTATGATTTCCCAGAATAATAACATAAAGCGAATCACAAACAGTGTGGATTTACTTTGCAGGCGGTGCGGGCATAAAATAGACGGCAGTGCAGAGGGGGAAGAACTGTATACATTTCCCAAGCCTCTTGAGGTACCGGATGAGGTATTTGATGACAGGAGCATGGGATTTGGCTATAGGGCACCGTATCTGAAGGAAATATATGAGTATGGCGCTAATAATCCTGACTGGCTTGATAATCTGCGTAAAATGAGCTATGATGAGGCGATGGAAAGCCTGCTTACTCGCAAAGGAATTGGCAAAAAGGTGGCGAACTGCATATGTCTTTTTGGTTTGCATCATGTGGATGCGTTTCCGATAGATACGCATGTAAAGCAGCTTTTGGACAAATATTATAGTGACGGCTTTGATTTTGAGCGCTACAAGGGTGTGGCGGGAATTATCCAGCAGTATTTGTTTTATTTTGAATTGTAAATGATATGAAAAAGAGAAAGGATAAACGATGTACGTTATAGTAGGACTTGGAAATCCTGACAAAAAATATGAGCACACAAGACACAATATCGGATTTGATGTGATAGATGCGCTTGCGGATAAATATAATATAAGTGTGACAGACAAAAAGCACAAGGCGCTTTGTGGAAGCGGAGTGATTGAGGGCATGAAGGTGCTGCTCGTGAAGCCGCAGACATACATGAACTTAAGCGGCGAGTCTGTTGCTGAGGTGATGAATTTTTATAAGCTTGATCCGGATGAGGAAATGATCGTTATTTTTGATGATATTTCGCTCGAACCGGGGCGTATACGCATCCGCAAAAAGGGCAGCGCCGGCGGTCACAACGGGATTAAGAGCATCATCGCAATGACAGGTACGCAGGGCTTCAGCCGTATCAAGGTCGGTGTTGGAGAGAAGCCGCAGGGCTGGGATCTTGCTGACCATGTGCTCGGGAGTTTCAGCTCTGAGGACAGGGCAAAGGTGGAGGAAGCTATCGGTCATGCGATGGATGCAGCAGTCCTCATGATGCAGGGCGAGACGGATAAGGCTATGAATATATATAACTAGCTTTAAATCGACAAGGTGATTTTGAACAGACAGAAATGGAGAATTGAAAGTGAAAGCATTTACAGAGCCACTCCTTTCCCTTGCGGGCTTTGAGGAGATGACAAAAACGGCAGAAAAATCGTCCGGACTTATATCTGTCACGGGATGTATAGATGCGCAAAAATCACAGATGATATATGCCTTTGGAGGTCACAGGAAAAACAAGCTTATTGTGACCTTTGGAGAGCAGAAGGCGAAGGAACTGTACGATGAGTACAGTTTTTTTGACAAAGAGGTGGTGTATTATCCATCAAAGGATGTGCTTTTTTACCAGTCGGATATCAGGGGCAATCTCCTGACAGCGGAGCGCATCAGGGCTTTGAAGGCTATACGTGAGCAGGAGAGAGTGACGCTTGTGACCACCTTTGATGCGCTGATGAATACGATGGCGCCGATAGAAAAGATGTGGGAAAACGTGCTTACACTTGAGCAGGGACAGCTTTTGGATTTGAAGGAAATTCAGGCTGCTCTTATCAGAATGGGCTATGAAAAAGAGTATCAGGTCCAGACGATGGGACAGTTTTCTGTCAGGGGGGGTATTCTTGATGTTTTTCCGCTGACGGAGGAGAATCCTATCCGAATCGAGTTGTGGGGAGACGAGATAGACACTATCAGATATTTTGACTGCGAGAGCCAGAAATCCATTGAAAATATTGACCGGGTGAGCATATATCCGGCGGCAGAGCTTGTACTTAGCGATGAGGAAAAGTCCGGGGGAATTGACAAGCTTAAGGCAGAGGCAAAGCGTGTGTCTGACAAGCTTAGAAAGCAGATGAAGACAGAGGAAGCACACAGAGTGACTGTGATGGCAGACGAGCTTACCGAGGAGTGGGGAGAGCTGTCCATGTATGCGGGCATGGATGCTTTTTTGTCGTACTTTTTTGACGAGAGAGTCGGAATTTTGGATTATTTTAATCCATCGGACAGCCTTATATTTTTCGATGAGCTGACCAGGTGCGTAGAGCAGGGAAAGCTTACCGAGACTGAGTTTTCAGAGAGCATGAAGCAGAGACTTGCGATGGGATATATACTTCCGGGGCAGATGAACGGTCTTTTTACAGAGAAGGAGATAGTGGCAAAGCTTGGGAAGTATTCGTGCATCGCACTCGCTGCGCTTGATAATAAAGCAAACGGACTGCACCAGCTGGGAAGCTATGGTATTCACTGTCAGAGTGTCAGCCCATACAATAACAGCTTTGAGCTTTTGATAAAGGACTTAAAGCGCTATAAGAAAAACGGCTACAGAGTCATTCTTTTATCCGGTTCAAGGACAAGGGCAAAGAGGCTTTCAGAGGATATCACAGACCAGGGAATCACATGCTTTTACACTGAAAACTACGACCATGAGCTTTTTGAGGGGCAGATTATGGTCTGCTACGGCAAGGTGAGAAGAGGCTTTGAGTATCCTATCCTAAAGTTTGCCGTGATTACGGAGTCAGATATTTTTGGGGCGCAGCAGAAGAAAAAGAAGCGTCACCGCACCTATGAGGGTGAAAAAATACAGAGCTTTACCGATTTGTCGGTGGGGGACTATGTGGTGCATGAAAACCACGGACTCGGTATTTACCGCGGCATTGAAAAGCTTGAGGTGGACAAAAAGGTAAAGGATTACATTAAGATAGAGTATCAGGGTGGCTCCAATCTCTATATCCTCGCTACCCAGCTTGATATGATACAAAAATATGCCGGAAAGGATGCCAGAAAACCAAAGCTCAACAAGCTTGGCGGTCAGGAATGGACCAGGACTAAGAATCGTGTCAGAGGTGCGGTAAAGCAGATTGCAGGAGACCTGGTGAAGCTGTACGCCCAGCGTGAGCAGCAAAACGGATACGCCTTCGGCGAGGATACGGTATGGCAGAGAGAGTTTGAGGAGCTTTTTCCTTTTGATGAGACTGAGGATCAGATTCTTGCAATTGAAGCCACAAAGACTGATATGCAGAGCCATAAAATAATGGACAGACTGATTTGCGGTGACGTGGGCTACGGCAAGACGGAGGTTGCAATCCGTGCGGCCTTCAAGGCGGTGCAGGACAGCAAGCAGGTGGCATATCTTGCTCCGACAACCATTCTGGCACAGCAGATTTACGATACGTTTTCGCAGAGGATGAAGGATTTTCCGGTGAATGTGGATTTGATGTGTCGTTTCAGAAGTCCGGCGGAGCAGAAAAAGACGATAGAGAAGCTTAAAAAGGGTGAGGTCGATATCATTATCGGAACACACCGCATACTCTCAAAGGATGTGCAGTTTAAGGATCTGGGGCTTTTGGTAATCGATGAGGAGCAGCGCTTCGGCGTGACTCACAAGGAGAAGATTAAGCAGATGAAGGTCAATGTGGATGTGCTCACACTGACTGCTACACCGATTCCGAGGACACTCCACATGAGTTTAATCGGCATAAGGGATATGAGCGTGCTTGAGGAGCCACCGATGGACCGTGTACCGATTCAGACATATGTCATGGAGTACAATGATGAGCTTGTCAGAGAGGCAATTAACAGGGAGCTTGCCAGAAACGGACAGGTGTACTATGTGTACAATAAGGTGCGCGACATAGCAGACATAACAGCAAAGCTGCAGGAGCTGGTGCCGGATGCGACTGTTGCATTTGCGCACGGACAGATGAAGGAGACGGAGCTTGAGCGCATCATGTACCGTTTCATCAATGGTGAAATAGATGTGCTTGTATCCACGACCATTATAGAGACCGGACTTGACATCTCAAACGTCAATACAATGATTATACACGATGCGGACAACATGGGACTTTCACAGCTTTATCAGCTCCGCGGACGAGTCGGCAGATCTAACCGTACTGCGTATGCATTTCTCATGTACAGGCGCAACAAGATGCTAAAAGAGGTGGCAGAAAAGCGTCTTGCAGCGATAAAGGAGTACTCAGACCTTGGCAGCGGCTTTAAGATTGCCATGAGAGACCTTGAAATCCGTGGTGCGGGCAATCTGCTCGGTGCGGAGCAGAGCGGACACATGGAGGCAGTGGGCTACGATTTGTACTGCAAGATGTTGAGCGAGGCTGTAAAAGAGGCAAAGGGAATCGAGGATATAAGTGACAAATTTGATACGACGGTGGATATCGTAACCGATGCTTATATTCCGGCAGGTTATATTGCAAACGAATTCCAGAAGCTGGATATATACAAACGTATTGCAGGAATAGAGACAGAGGAAGAGAAGGATGAGATGCTCGAGGAGCTCATAGACAGGTTTGGTGAACCTCCAAAATCAGTGCTCAGCCTGCTTCGCGTGGCAAGGCTTAAGGCGTTGGCTCATGCCGTATATATCACTGAGATAAAGCAGACCGGCTCACTGATAAAGCTTACCATGTTTGAACGGGCAAGGATAAATCCGGAGAATATACCAATGCTTGTTGCCCGGTATAAATCCTCCCTCAAATTCAATATGGCAGAAAACCCATATTTCACATTTGATTTAAAAAATGGCAGCGTGGCGAAGAAGCGGGATGTGCTTGATGTGGTGGAGGAACTGATTTCGCAGATGCGTAAGGAACTGATTACGGCTGAATAGTTACCCGAATTTTGGAATCATGTAGCATATAGCATAGGAAACACCACATGCTTTACGCGAAATTGACGATAATTTACAAAGTTTAGAAAATGCTTGCCAGCAGGGACAAAAAGCTCTATAATATACGAGCGATACTATACCAATTTTAAAGAGGATAGATACAATGAAAGCGAAAAAAGTAATAGCTATGTTATTAGCTGCAACACTCTCAGTTACAGCTTTTACAGGATGTGCAATAAATAAAACCGCAACAGTTGCGACATTAGATAAAGAGGATATCAAGCTTGGGCTTGTTAATTTTATGATAAGGTACCAGGAGGCCGGTTATGATGACATGTATATACAGTACATGGGCGAGGGCTACTGGGACAAGACAGTATCAGGCAATAATACTGTGCTTGAAACATGGAAGAAAAATGCTATCGAGGAGGCTCATGAGCTTTACACATTAAAGGCGCATCAGTCAGATTACGATGTAGAGGTTTCTGATGATGAGAAAAAGGAAATCAAAAAGGCCGCAGAGAAGTTTATGAAGGCAAATTCCGATGATGTGATAGACGAGATGAGTGCTACAGAGGAGATTGTTGAGGAATATTTAGAGCTTCGCCTCATAAAGAGTAAGATGTATGCTGCAATCATCAAAAATGCTGATTCAAGCGTGACGGATGAGGAAGCCAATATGGCTGCATACACCATTGTGAAGCTTGATTACAAGGGTGCATATGATTCTAATTACAAGTATCAGACATATACAGATGAGCAGTCAGCACAGATAAAGGCACAGGCAGATGCAGTGGTAGAGGCGCTTGCAGGCGGATCATCCATAGAGGATGCAGCCAAGGCAGCAGGCACTAAAGCCACAACAGGCACATACGCCACATACGTTGATCCGGATGCGGAGAAGACAGATGATTCAGATAAGAAATCAGATGACACAGAGTCTAAAGAGAGCTCAAAGTCATCGGACAGCAAGACAAAGGACAGTGTATACACTACAAACAATCTTGATCAGAGCGTTGTAGATGCGCTCAATTCCCTTGAGGAGGGACAGACCTCAGACCTCATCACTACAGACAGCACTTACTATATCGTAAGGCTCGACAAAAAGACCGATGATGAAGCAACAGAGTCAAACAGAAAAACCGTAAAGGGCAATAAAGAGGACAAATATTACAATGGCATCCTTTCAGGATGGCAGGATGATGAAAAATGGTCTGTAAAGCAGAAGCAGCTTGACAAGATCAAGATTCACAATTATTTTACTACTACCAAGAAGGACAAAAAGGCAGCAGACACAAGCGCTACAGAGAGCACACAGCAGTCAGAAAGCACCAATAGTACAGATACAGAGAATACTGAGGCAGTAGATGGAACAGAAAACTAATATCGTACTTATAGGCATGCCGGGAGTTGGAAAGAGTACCATAGGCGTAATACTTGCAAAGGTGCTGGGATACAGCTTCCTGGATGCGGATTTACTGATACAGGAGCAGGAGGGAAAGCTTCTGCGTGAGATAATTGAGGAAAAGGGCACGGACGGATTTATAGAGGTAGAGAACCGTGTCAATGCCTCTATCAGGGCTGATAGGGCCATTATAGCTACAGGCGGTTCGGTGGTATACGGAAAAGAGGCCATGGAGCATCTTAAGGAGATAGGCAGAGTTGTGTATCTCAAGGTTTCTTATGCTATTTTGGAAAAACGACTTGCAGACATAAAGGGTAGAGGTGTAGTATTAAAGAAAGGGCAGACTTTAGAGACCCTTTTTGAAGAGCGCTCAAAATTGTATGAGCAGTATGCAGACATCGAGGTTTCCGAGGAGGGGCTTGATGTGGAGCAGACAGTAGAGAAGCTGGTGGAGGCACTTGAATTGTAGAGCTTATCTATCGGTTTATTATAAGATAATAGTAGTAGCTGCTGTGTCAGCTATAGACAGCAGCACCGGCACAAATGACGGCTTAAGTATGCCGTTATAAATGAAATTTGTAGTTGGATGTATAACAATAGTGTAAATTGAGAATAGTATATTAGGAGGAAGTATACTCCTGAATTCATAGAGGTGGAATATGGAACAGTACGTAATCAAAGGTGGAAATCCTTTATACGGTGAAGTTGAAATTGGTGGAGCTAAAAATGCTGCACTTGCTATTTTGGCCGCTGCCATAATGACAGACGAGACTGTAACAATAGATAATTTGCCAAATGTAAGGGATATCAATGTCTTACTTCAGGCAATCGAAGAAATCGGCGCACATGTGGAGCGCGTGGATATACACAAGGTAAAGATAAACGGTTCATTTATCAGGGGCGTAAATGTCGATAATGAATTCATCAGGCGAATCAGGGCATCATATTATTTAATTGGTGCATTACTTGGAAAATACAAGCATGCAGAGGTTGCGCTTCCGGGAGGCTGTGATATCGGAAGCAGGCCGATTGACCTTCATATGAAGGGCTTCCGCTCCATGGGAGCAGACATAGACATAGCTCATGGCCTTGTCATCGCCAGGGCAAAGGAGCTTAAGGGCACACATATATATATGGATAAGGTTTCTGTAGGTGCCACAATCAATATTATGATGGCTGCAGCCATGGCAGATGGCAAGACTGTTATCGAGAATGCGGCTAAGGAGCCTCATGTCGTTGATGTGGCAAACTTCTTAAACAGCATGGGAGCAAATATCAGGGGCGCAGGAACCGATGTCATCAGAATTGTAGGTGTGGAGAAATTACATGCTACAGAGTATTCTGTCATTCCGGATCAGATTGAGGCCGGTACATTCATGTTTGCAGTTGCGGCAGCGGGAGGCAACGCGCTGGTAAAGAATGTCATTCCAAAGCATCTTGAGGCCACCACAGCAAAGCTGTTGGAGGTAGGCTGCCAGGTAGAGGAGTTTGATGACTCAGTCAGAGTAATATCAGATGGACATTTAAAGCATACACAGGTCACCACACTTCCATATCCGGGCTTCCCGACAGATATGCAGCCACAGATGGCGGTGCTTTTGGGTATCGCTGAGGGCACCAGTACAGTGACAGAGAGCATATTTGAGAATCGTTTCAAGTATGTTGACGAGCTCACCAGAATGGGAGCTGATATAAAGGTAGAGAGCAATATAGCAATCATCAGCGGCGTGAAAAGATACACAGGTGCCAGAGTGAATGCACCTGACCTAAGAGCAGGAGCTGCACTGGTTATAGCAGGTCTTGCAGCAGAGGGCATCACAGTGGTTGATGATATCTACTATATCCAGAGAGGCTATGAGGCACTCGAGGAGAAGCTTACAAAGATTGGCGCAAAAATTGCCGGGTACGATTGATAATGACTTGTATGGCACGGATACGACGATCGGTTATGATACGGCCTTGAACACGATCA
>ENA-UEQR01001344-UEQR01001344.1-human-gut-metagenome-genome-assembly--contig:-NODE-1344-length-13778-cov-9.939712_pt1 | contig 13778 bp, 10 predicted proteins | sample MGYA00242944_ERZ507941 | MGnify/ENA primary metagenome ERZ507941 (study PRJEB26167, sample SAMN06115398) | human gut metagenome | host: Homo sapiens | place: China:Chongqing | collected 2016-06-23...
TAACAGGAATTGACATTTCCTGTCGTGTCTGAGATAATGATTACATTGAAGCACAGGCAACTGACGGAACGTGGAGCACCACATGGAAGCCTGCTGTCATACGTACTGTCGACCGTCTGGGCAAACCTGTTCTCCATGGAGATCCATGGGGACCGGTTTACCCTTTTTTTATTTGCATTTTTATCTTTTTAAGGAGGATCGCATGAAAAAAGTAGCAGTCATTATGGGAAGCGACTCTGACTGGCCCGTTGTAAAGGGTGCCTGCCAGCAGCTCGAGACCTTCGGCATTCCCTATGAGGCCCACATTCTCAGCGCCCACCGCACCCCCGCCGCCGCCGCGGACTTCGCCAGAAGCGCCCGGGCCAACGGCTTCGGCGTGCTGATCTGCGCCGCCGGTATGGCGGCCCATCTGGCGGGCGCCTTCGCCGGAAACTCCACCCTGCCGGTTATCGGCATCCCCATGAAGGGCGGTGCGGCGGATGGGCTGGACGCTCTGCTGGCTACCGTCCAGATGCCCAGCGGCATCCCCGTGGCTACCGTGGCCATCAATGGCGCGAAGAATGCCGCTGTGCTGGCCGCTCAGATCCTGGCCGTCAGCGATGACGCACTGGCCGCCAAGCTGGACGCTCAGCGCTCCGAGATGGCAGAGCAGATCGCCGCCAAGGAGGCCAAGCTTCAGGCGGAGCTGGCCCACTAAGCTGTTCACACAAGCATTGATCTTTTCCTGATAAAACCGATATTCAAAACATTTTGGAGGTACAATACTATGGAACTCGTTTATACTGGCAAGACCAAGAACGTTTACGCTCTGGAAAACGGCAACTATCTGCTGAAGTTCAAGGATGACTGCACCGGCAAGGACGGCGTATTCGATCCCGGTGAGAACTCCGTGGGCCTGACCATCGACGGCGTGGGCGATGTGAACCTGCGCATGAGCATCTATTTCTTTGAGAAGATCAACGCCGCCGGCATCAAGACCCATTTTGTCAGCGCCGACCTGAATAATACCACCATGGAAGTCCTCCCTGCCAAGGTCTTTGGCCATGGCCTGGAGGTCATTTGCCGTCACAAGGCCGTCGGCTCCTTCATCCGCCGCTACGGCGAGTATATCGCTGAGGGCGCCGACCTGCCCGCCTATGTGGAGACCACCTTCAAGAATGACGAGAAGGGCGATCCTCTGGTGACCAAGGACGCGCTGGTTGCTCTGGGCGTGATGACCGCCGAGCAGTATGATGCCATCAAGGAGGAGACCCAGAAGATCACTCAGATCGTGGCCGATGATCTGAAGGAAAAGGGCATGGTCCTCTATGACATCAAGTTTGAGTTCGGCTATGCACCCGACGGCAGCGTTATGCTCATCGACGAGGTGGCCAGCGGCAACATGCGGGTCTATAAGGACGGCCAGTACATCGATCCCATGACCCTCTCCCAGCTGTTCTTCGCGTAATGGGCGGTTATTTTGGAGCGATCTCCCACCGGGATGTGGGACTGGACGTATTTTTCGGCACGGACTACCACTCCCATCTGGGTACCCGCCGGGGCGGCATGGTGGTTTACGGGCCGGAGACCGGGTTCGTCCGGGAGATCCACGATATTGAAAACACCCCCTTCCGCACAAAATTTGAAAGCGCGCTGCATGAGTTCAAGGGCCACATCGGCATGGGCTGCATCAGCGACACCGACCCCCAGCCGCTGCTGGTGCGCTCCCATCTGGGCCTGTACGCCATCTGCACGGTGGGTATCATCAACAACATCGACGAGCTGATCGATACCTATTTCTCCGACCACGGGCATCAGTTCATGGCCCAGAGCAGCGGAAAGGTCAATGTCTCCGAGCTGGTGGCCGCCCTCATCAATATGAAGGAAAATCTGGTGGAGGGCATTTTGTACGCGCAGGAGATGATCAAAGGCTCTATCACGATCCTGCTGATGACGCCGGACGGTATTCTGGCTGCCCGCGACCGGCTGGGCCGCCTGCCTGTGCTGGTAGGCAAGCACCCGGACGGCAGCCTGTGCGTATCCTTTGAATCCTTCGCCTATCATAAGCTGGGCTATGAGGATGCTTACGAGTTAGGTCCCCGTGAGATCGTGGCCCTGACCCGGAACGGCTATGAGACCGTCTCTCCTCCGGGTAAGGAAATGAAGATCTGCGGCTTTCTCTGGACCTATTACGGCTACCCCAACTCCAATTACGAGGGCGTCAACGTGGAGGTCATGCGCTATCGCAACGGCGAGATCATGGCTCGCGACGAGGTGGCCCAGGGCCGGCTCCCCAAGGTGGACTATGTGGCGGGCGTGCCGGATTCCGGCGTCCCCCACGCCATCGGCTTCGCCAACCGCAGCGGCAAGCCCTTCGCCCGCCCCTTTGTAAAGTACACCCCCACCTGGCCCCGGTCCTTCACCCCTGCCAATCAAGAGGTCCGCAATCAGGTGGCCAAAATGAAGCAGATCCCCGTTTCCGAGCTGATTCAGGGGAAAAAGCTGCTGTTTGTGGACGATTCCATCGTCCGGGGCACCCAGCTCCGGGAAACGGTGGACTTCCTCTATGAGTCCGGTGCGGAAGAGGTCCACATGCGCTCTGCCTGCCCGCCCATTATGTATAGCTGCAAGTACCTGAACTTCTCCCGGGGCAACTCTGATATGGAGCTGCTGGCCCGGCGGGTGATTCAGGAGCTGGAGGGTGATGAAGGACACAAGCATCTGGACGAGTACTCCGATTCCTCCACGGAGCGGGGTCAGTGCCTGCTCAAGTCCATCTGTGAAAAATTCGGTTTTGATTCTCTCGGTTATCAGTCTTTGGACGGCGTGCTGGAAGCCATCGGCATTGACCGGGATAAGGTCTGTACCTACTGCTGGAACGGAAAGGAATGATCGACATGGAAACATCTCACTCCGCCGCCTATGCGGCAGCCGGTGTGGACATCACTGCCGGTTACAAGGGCGTCAAGCTGATGAGCGCGGACGTCAAGCGCACCCACATTCCCGGCGTAGTTTCTGACATCGGCGGCTTCGGCGGCCTGTTTGCCCCCGATCTGACCGGTATGACGGAGCCGGTGCTGGTCTCCGGCACCGACGGCGTGGGCACCAAACTGCGTCTGGCTGAGCTGCTGAACAAGCATGACACCATCGGCATCGACTGCGTGGCCATGTGCGTGAACGACGTGATCTGCTGCGGCGCGAAGCCCCTGTTTTTCCTGGATTACATTGCCATCGGCAAGAACGTGCCGGAAAAGGTGGCAGCCATTGTCTCCGGCGTGGCAGAGGGCTGTGTCCAGGCCGGCTGCGCTCTCATCGGCGGTGAGACCGCCGAGCACCCCGGCATGATGGCCGCCGATGACTACGATCTGGCAGGCTTCACCGTGGGCGTGGTGGACAAGCCCAAGGTCATCGACTCCAGCCGCATGGCGGAGGGCGATGTGGTGCTGGCTCTGCCCTCCTCCGGCTTCCACTCCAACGGCTACTCTCTGGTCCGCAAGGTGTTCGACGTGGAGAACGCCGATCTGGGCCGGTATGATGACGAGCTGGGTGAAACTCTGGGCGAGGCCCTGCTCCGTCCCACCGTCATCTATGTCAAGCCCGTCCTCCGCTGCATCGAGGCCGCAGACGTGAAGGGCGTCAGCCACATCACCGGCGGCGGCTTCTATGAGAATGTCCCCCGCTGCATCCCCGACGGCCTGTGCGCCAGGATCGACAAGGCCGCTGTCAAAACACCCTCCATTTTCCGTCTGCTCCAGAAAAAGGGCGGCATCGACGAGCACGATATGTTCAACACCTTCAATATGGGCGTGGGCATGGCTGTGATCGTCAGCCCCGAGACCGCCGACGCGGCCCTCTCCGCTCTGAAGGCAGAGGGGATCGACGCCTATGTCTGCGGCGAGATCGTTGCCGGCGAAGAAAAAGTTGTTTTGTGCTGAGTGAAACCGCTCCCGGTACGCACTGTCCCGCTTTTCCGCGGTATCCTGACGTATACTGCTCCGGTGCGCTGAAAGGAATCGGTGCATCGGCGTCAAAGGAGAAATCATGACTATGAAAAAAGCGAAGATCGCCGTGCTGGTCTCCGGCGGCGGCACAAATTTACAGGCACTGCTGGACGCGCAGGCGGCGGGACTGCTGCCCCACGGAGAGATTGCGCTGGTGGTCTCCTCCAATGAAGGAGCCTACGCCCTGACCCGGGCGGCCAACGCCGGCGTTCCCGCCGAGACGGTCTCCCCCAAGCGCTGCGGCGGTCAGGCGGCCTTTGAGTCCGCCCTGTCCGACCTGCTGGCGGCGCATGAGATCGACCTCATCGTTCTGGCAGGCTTCCTCACCATCCTCAGTGCGGACTTTACCGCCCGCTGGCCCTCCCGCATCCTGAATGTGCATCCCTCTCTGATCCCCGCCTTCTGCGGCAAGGGGATGTACGGTCTGAAGGTCCACGAGGCCGCTCTGGCCAAGGGCGTGAAGGTCACGGGAGCCACGGTGCATTTTGTCAATGAGATCCCGGACGGTGGAGAGATCCTGCTGCAAAAAGCGGTGGAGATTCTGCCGGACGACACCCCCGAAACCCTTCAGCGCCGGGTCATGGAGCAGGCCGAATGGCAGCTTCTGCCTCGGGCAGCGGAGCTGGTCTCGGAACAAATCGTAAAGGAGAAGAGCAATGCTTGATTTTCTGACCCTTCTGCGGGAGAATCCCTACCCCGGCCGGGGTATCCTTGTGAGCCGGAACCTCGTTTACTATTTCATCATGGGCCGCAGCGCCAACAGCCGCAACCGGATCTTCGTGAAAACGGAGGACGGCATCCGCACCGAGGCGCATGATCCCGCCAAGCTGGAGGATCCCAGCCTCATCATCTATCATCCCGTCCGGACCATGGGCGACGCGCTGGTGGTCACCAACGGCGACCAGACAGACACCATCTGCCAGCACGGCGATTTCCGCAAGGGTCTGATGACCCGGGAATACGAGCCGGACGAGCCCAACTGGACCCCCCGCATCTCCGCCATTCTGAATGCCGACGGCTCTTTTGAGATGTCCATTCTGAAGCACAAGAACGGCCGCTGCCTGCGGGAATTCTTCTGTTATGAGGGCTGCGACGAGAATCAGGGCTATTTCATCAGCACCTATCAGGGCGACGGAAATCCTCTGCCCACCTTTGCCGGTGAGCCTCTGGAGGTCACCGTTCCCAAGCCGGAGGAAGTCTGGGCCGCTCTGAACGGAGACAACAAGGTGTCCCTCTATACCAACGTGAACGGCGAGGTGCGCCTGTTCAACAAAAATCTGGGAGATTAAGGAGAAGGTGCCGAAATGAACGAGTTGGAACTGAAATATGGCTGCAACCCCAACCAGAAGCCGTCCAAGGTCTTTATGCAGGACGGCTCTGACCTGCCCTTTACCGTTTTGAACGGAAAGCCCGGCTATATCAACCTGCTGGATGCGCTGAACTCCTGGCAGCTGGTGAAGGAATTGAAGGCCGCCACCGGCCTGCCCGCCGCCGCCAGCTTCAAACACGTCTCCCCCGCCGGTGCCGCCGTGGGACGGCCCCTGAGCGAGGTGGACCGGAAGATCTACTTCGTGGATGACGCCGCCGAGCTCTCCCCCATCGCCTGCGCTTATATCCGCGCCCGGGGCGCTGACCGCCTGTGCTCCTACGGTGACTGGGCCGCTCTCTCCGACGTCTGCGACGCCGCCACCGCCCAGTACCTCAAGGGCGAGGTGTCCGACGGCATCATCGCCCCCGGCTATACCGACGAGGCGCTGGAAATTCTGAAAACCAAGAAGAAGGGCGGCTACAACGTGGTCCAGATCAACGCGGACTACGTCCCCGCCGCCGTGGAGCACAAGGATGTGTTCGGCGTCACCTTCGAGCAGGGCCGCAATAACCTTGTGATCGACAGGGAGATGCTGACCAACATCGTCTCTGAAAACAAGGAGCTTCCGGAGGCTGCCAAGATCGACATGATCGTGGCCCTCATCACTCTGAAATACACCCAGTCCAACTCTGTCTGCTATGTGAAGGACGGCCAGGCCATCGGCGTGGGCGCAGGCCAGCAGAGCCGCATCCACTGCACCCGTCTGGCTGGTCAAAAGGCGGACAACTGGTATCTGCGCCAGCATCCCAAGGTGCTGGGTCTGCAATTCGTGGACAACATCCGCCGCCCTGACCGGGACAACGCCATCGACATCTACACCTCCGACGAGTATGAGGACGTGCTGGCCGACGGTGTGTGGCAGAACACCTTCAAGGTCCGCCCCGAGGTCCTGACCCCGGAGGAAAAGAAGGCGTGGATCGCCACGCAGGCCGGCGTCACTGTTGGCAGCGATGCCTTCTTCCCCTTCGGCGACAACGTGGAGCGGGCCAGAAAGTCCGGCGTGACCTACATTGCCGAGCCCGGCGGCTCCATCCGGGATGACCATGTCATCGCCACCGCCGACAAATACGGCATGGTGCTGGCCTTCACCGGCGCACGGCTGTTCCATCACTAACCCGCTGCACAAGTCAAAGCTTCCGCGTCCACACAGACGCAAACGCAGATCCGTTCCGCTGCCCCGCATGTTCCTCCGTAAACGCTTTTCCGATTTACGGGAGACGTCTGCGGGGCAGCAGCTAAAAATCATTCAGGGAGGGAACCATGAACCTTCTGGTTATCGGCGGCGGCGGCCGTGAGCACGCCATCGTCAAAAAATTGAAAGAGAATCCCGCTGTGGAGACGATCTACTGCGCTCCCGGCAACGGCGGCATCGCTGCTGACGCTGTGTGCGTCCCGGAGATCGGCGCGAAGGATATTTCCGCGCAGGTGGACTTTGCCAAGACCCACAGCATTGACTTCGCCGTGGTGGCGCCGGACGATCCGCTGGTGCTGGGTGCGGTGGACGCGCTGGAGGCCGCTGGGATCCCCTGCTTCGGCCCGGAGGCGAAGGCCGCCATCATTGAGGGCAGCAAGGTCTTTTCCAAGGACCTGATGAAAAAATACGGGATCCCCACGGCGGAGTATCAGGTGTTCACCGATGCTGCCGCCGCGATGGACTATGTGAAGTCCTGCGCCCTGCCCGTGGTGGTCAAGGCCGACGGTCTGGCTCTGGGCAAGGGTGTGCTCATCGCTGAGACCCGGGAGGACGCCGTGGCCGCCGTGGAATCCATCATGCTGGACCGCGCCTTCGGCGACAGCGGAAATCAGGTGGTCATTGAGGAATTCCTCACCGGCCCGGAGGTCTCCGTGCTGGCCTTTACCGACGGCAAGACCGTGGTCCCCATGGTATCCTCCATGGACCACAAGCGGGCCCATGACCATGACGAGGGTCTGAATACCGGCGGCATGGGCACCGTGGCCCCCAACCCCTACTACACCGAAGACATGGCCCGCGTGTGCATGGAGACCATTTTTCTGCCCACCATGGAGGCCATGAACGCGGAAAACCGCACCTTCCGGGGCTGCCTCTATTTTGGTCTGATGCTGACGCCCAACGGCCCCAAGGTCATTGAGTACAACTGCCGCTTCGGTGACCCGGAGACGCAGGTGGTCCTGCCCCTTCTGGAAAGCGACCTGCTGACGGTCATGCAGGCCTGCCGGAACGGAACGCTGGCGGAAACTGAGGTGAAGTTCTCCGACGGTGCCGCCTGCTGTGTCATCATGGCGTCCAGCGGCTACCCGGAGCATTACGAAAAGGGCTTCGCCATCACCATGCCCGCCGAGACCGCCGCCCATACCTATGTGGCTGGCGCAAAGCGGGAGGAGGACCGTCTGCTGACCAGCGGCGGCCGGGTGCTGGGCGTCACCGCCACGGCGGCGGATTTGAAAAGCGCCATTGAAAAAGCCTACGAGCGGGTGGAGAGCGTTCATTTCGACAATGCCTTCTACCGTCATGACATCGGCCAGCGCGCCCTGAAAGCGCTGGAACACTGAAGGGAGCAAGGGCAGGCATGGTTTACAGAGTATATGTAGAAAAGAAAGAAGCGCTGGCCAACGAAGCCCGCGCTCTGTTGGAGGACCTGCGGGCATTTCTGGGTATTCAGTCCCTGACAGGTCTGCGGCTGTTCAACCGCTATGATTTGGAGGGCATCAGCCGGGAGCTGTTCGACTACGCCGTTCAAACGGTGCTGTCCGAGCCCCAGTTGGACACGGTGACGAGTGAAGTGCCTCAGGGAGACACGGTGTTCGCCGTAGAGTATCTGCCCGGCCAGTATGACCAGCGGGCGGACTCCGCCGCCCAGTGCATCCAGATCTTATCCCAAGGCGAGCGGCCCACGGTCCGCACCGCCCGGGTATACGTCCTGGAGGGCGAGCTGACGGCGGAGCAGGTCGAGGCCGTCAAGAAGTATGTCATCAACCCGGTGGAGAGCCGGGAGGCGTCTCTGGAGCTGCCGGAGACCCTGCGGATGGAATACGATATTCCTACCACCGTCCGGACCGTGGAGGGCTTCACCTCCATGGACGCTGCCGCGCTGGACGCTCTGCGGGACGAGCTGGGTCTTGCCATGGATCTGGACGATCTGAAATTTTTGCAGGGCTATTTCCGGGATGACGAGGGGCGGGACCCCACCATCACCGAGATCCGGGTGGTAGACACCTATTGGTCCGACCACTGCCGCCACACCACCTTCTCCACCCACATCGACCAGGTGGAGATCCACGACGCGGCCATTCAGGCTGCCTACGAGCGGTACCTGGCCGCACGGGTGGAGGTCTACGGCGAGGAAAAGGCCGCCAAGCGGCCTCAGACCCTGATGGACATTGCCACCATCGGCGCGAAGGTCCTGAAAAAGCGGGGCCTGCTGCCGGAGCTGGACGAGAGTGAGGAGATCAATGCCTGCTCCATCCACGTCACCGCCACGGTGGACGGCGAGGCCCAGGACTGGCTGCTGATGTTCAAAAATGAGACCCACAACCACCCCACGGAGATCGAGCCCTTCGGCGGCGCGGCCACCTGCATCGGCGGCTGCATCCGGGACCCCCTGTCCGGCCGTGCCTATGTCCATCAGGCCATGCGGGTGACCGGTGCGGGAGACCCCCGCGCCTCCCTGGACCAGACCCTCTCCGGCAAGCTGCCCCAGCGGAAGCTGTGCCAGACCGCCGCGGCGGGCTATTCCTCCTACGGCAACCAGATCGGTCTGGCCACCGGCCATGTGGCAGAGCTGTACCACGAGGGCTACATCGCCAAGCGTCTGGAATGCGGCGCGGTGGTTGCGGCGGCTCCCGCCTATAACGTCCGTCGTGAGTGTCCCGCCCCCGGAGATGTGGTCATTCTGCTGGGCGGACGCACCGGCCGGGACGGCATCGGCGGCGCAACCGGTTCTTCCAAGAGCCACAACCTGAAATCCCTCTCCACCATGGCCTCCGAGGTCCAGAAGGGCAACGCCCCCGAGGAACGCAAGATCCAGCGCCTGTTCCGGGACAGCGCCGTGACCCATCTCATCAAGCGGTGCAACGACTTTGGCGCCGGCGGCGTCAGCGTTGCCATCGGCGAGCTGGCGGACGGCCTGCGGATCGATCTGGACGCCGTTCGCAAGAAGTATGACGGTCTGGACGGCACGGAGCTGGCCATCTCCGAATCTCAGGAGCGCATGGCCGTGGTGGTGGCCCCCGAAGATGTGGACGCCTTCATCGCCGCCGCCGAATCGGAAAATCTGGAAGCCTACCGGGTGGCCGTGGTCACGGAAGAAGCCCGGATGGTCATGGAGTGGAACGGCACGGTCATCGCCGACCTGAGCCGTGACTTCCTGAACACCAACGGCGCTGTGAAGCACGCCGGGGTCCGCGTGGCGGAGAAGGACCGCACTGAGCTTACAACGCCCCGGTTCCAGTCCCTCCGGGAGATGGCCTCCAGCCTGAAATGCGCCTCCCGCCGCGGCCTTGTGGAGCGGTTCGACAGCACCATCGGTGCCGGTTCCATCCTCATGCCCTTCGGCGGCCGGACACAGCGCACCCCGGCACAGGCTATGGCCGCCGTATTCCCCGTCCTGCCCGGTCAGGAAACGGATCAGGCCAGCGTCATGGCCTGGGGCTGCGACCCGGAGCAGACCTGCACCGACCCCTACACCGGAGCCTACAACGCGGTCTACACCTCTATGGCCAAGCTGGTGGCCGCCGGTGCGGACTATAAAAAAGCCTATCTCTCCTTTCAGGAGTTCTTTGAGAAGCTCCGCAATGAGCCGGAGCGCTGGGGCAAGCCCTTCTCCGCTCTGCTGGGCACTGTGGACGCGCAGCTGGAGCTGGGCGCCGCCGCCATTGGCGGTAAAGACTCCATGTCCGGCACCTTCCTGGATCTGGACGTACCGCCCACGCTGATCTCCTTCGCCATTGCGCCGCTGAAAGCGGGCGAGGTGCTCTCCCCCGAATTCAAGGAAGCGGGGCATCCCGTTTACCTGTTCTCCGGTACGGACGCGGATAGCGTCAAGGCGGCATGGGAGCGGCTGCATGATCTGGCGCTGGCCGGCAAGGTCCGGGCGGCGTGGGCCGTGGAAAACGGTCTTGCTGAGGGCGTGATGAAGATGTCCTTCGGCAATGAGATCGGCTTCGCCGCCGAAAACGCCGACTTGGATTGGAACACCCTGTATCCCGGCGCCATCGTAGCGGAACTGACCGAGGACACGGCGAAGGCCGTCCGTCTGGGCGTCACCACCGCCGAGCCGGTGGTGCGGATCGCCGATGACAGCGCCCCCATTTCCGAGCTGCTGGCTTTGAACGAGGGCGTTCTGGAATCCGTCTATCCCAGCCGCACCGCCGCCGATCCGGCGGAGGTCCCCGTGCTCTCCGCCCCCGCCGCTCCCCGGACGGCTCCCAAGGCCGGTGTGGCGGTCCCCAAGGTGCTGATCCCCGTATTCCCCGGTACCAACTGCGAATATGACTCCGCCCGTGCCGTTCAGCGGGCCGGATTGGAGCCTGAAATTCTGGTGCTGAACAACCAGTCCGCTCAGGGCGTGGCCGACTCCATCAGCCGCTTCGCCAAGGCAGCCCGGAACAGCCAGATCATCTTCGTCCCCGGCGGCTTCTCCGGCGGCGACGAGCCGGACGGCTCCGCCAAATTCATCACCGCTTTCTTCCGCAACCCGGAGGTGCGGGACGCCACCATGGACCTGCTGAAAAACCGGGACGGCCTGATGCTGGGCATCTGCAACGGTTTTCAGGCGCTCATCAAGCTGGGTCTTGTCCCCTACGGTGAGATCATCGACACCGACGAGACCTGCCCCACCCTGACCTTCAACACCATCAGCCGCCACCAGTCCCGTCTGGTGCGGACCCGCATCGCTTCCAACCGCTCTCCATGGCTGGCAGGGACGCAGGTGGGCGATATTTACACCGTCCCCATCTCCCACGGCGAGGGCCGGTTCCTGTGCAGTGAGGAGCTGGTTCGGAAGCTGGCTGACAACGGCCAGATCGTCACTCAGTATGTGGACGAGCACGGTGTCCCCGGCATGGACGTGGACGTAAACCCCAACGGCTCCATCTGGGCTGTGGAGGGCATCATGTCTCCCGACGGCCGGGTACTGGGCAAGATGGGCCACTCCGAGCGTGTGGCCGACGGTCTTTACAAAAATGTAGACGGCTGCTATGATATGAAGCTGTTCCAGTCTGCAAAGAAGTATTTTGACATTTGAGAACGGGAGGACACGGATCATGTTGACTGATATTGAGATCGCCCAACAGTGCCGGATGCGCCCCATCACGGAGATCGCCGCCACCGCGGGGATCGATGAGGAATATCTGGAGCAGTATGGCCGCTACAAGGCCAAGATCGATCACCGTCTGCTGGAGGATCGGGCCGACCGACCTGACGGCAAGCTGATCCTGGTGACCGCCATCAACCCCACCCCGGCAGGCGAGGGCAAGACCACCACCTCCGTGGGTCTGGCCGACGGTCTGCGGAAGCTGGGCAAAAACGTCGTGGCCGCTCTGCGGGAGCCGTCTCTCGGTCCCGTGTTCGGCGTCAAGGGCGGCGCTGCCGGCGGCGGCTACGCTCAGGTGGTCCCCATGGAGGACATCAACCTCCACTTCACCGGCGATTTCCACGCCATCGGCGCGGCCAACAACCTGCTGGCCGCCATGCTGGATAACCACATTCAGCAGGGCAACGCTCTGGGGATCGACGTAAAGCAGATCACCTGGAAGCGCTGCGTGGATATGAATGACCGCCAGCTCCGCCACATCATTGACGGCATCGGCGGCAAAATGCAGGGCGTTCCCCGGGAGGACGGCTTTGACATCACCGTGGCCAGCGAGGTCATGGCGGTACTGTGTCTCGCCAGCGGCATCACCGATCTGAAAGAACGGCTGGGCCGGATGATCGTGGCCTACACCTATGACGGCAAGCCTGTCACCGCCCACGATCTGAAGGCCGAGGGCGCTATGACCGCCCTGCTGAAGGACGCACTGAAGCCCAATCTGGTGCAGACACTGGAGGGTACGCCCACGCTGATCCACGGCGGTCCCTTCGCCAACATCGCCCACGGCTGCAACTCCGTCACCGCCACCCGCATGGCCCTGAAGCTGGGCGATTACGCCGTGACTGAGGCCGGCTTCGGCGCGGATCTGGGCGCGGAAAAGTTCCTGGACATCAAGTGCCGTCTGGCGGGCCTGCGGCCCAGTGCCGTGGTGGTGGTAGCCACTGTCCGGGCACTGAAAAGCCACGGCGGCGTACCCAAGGCCGAGCTGAACCACGAGAATCTGGACGCTCTGGAAAAGGGCCTGCCCAATCTGCTCCATCATGTAGACACCATCCGCAACACCTTCCACCTGCCCTGCGTGGTGGCGGTCAACGCCTTCCCCACCGACACGGAAGCCGAGCTGCGGCTGGTGGAGGACAAGTGCCGGGAGCTGGGTGTCCGCGCTGTGCTGTCCGAGGTCTGGGCCAAGGGCGGCGAGGGCGGCAAGGCCCTGGCTGCCGAAGTGGTACGCCTGTGCGAGGAGCCCTGCCCGGAGCAGCCCACCCCGGAGGAGTTCACCTTCGCCTATCCCGACAACACCTCTCTCATCTATAAGCTCAACGCCATTGTAAACCGGGTCTACGGCGGCGCGCAGGCCGTCCTGACCCCCGCCGCCCAGAAGCAGGCCCAGCAGCTCTTTGATCTGGGCTTCGGCGATCTGCCGGTGTGCATGGCAAAGACCCAGTATTCCCTGTCCGACGATCCCACTCTGCTGGGTGCGCCCGAGGGCTTCACCGTCACCGTGCGGAACCTGAAGGTCAGCGCCGGCGCCGGGTTCATCGTAGCCCTCACGGGTGACATCATGACCATGCCGGGTCTTCCCAAGGTCCCCGCTGCCGAAAAGATCGACGTGGACAAGGACGGAAAGATCACCGGATTGTTCTGAGGCATGGTCATGCCGCCGCAAATGCGGCGTACAAGCGTTTCGCAAAGTGAAACCTTGAAATTGCCCAGATTCATTTCGGCAATTTGAGTGAAATCGAGGGGCCCCGTGGGACCTGCCCCATGGGGAAACATCCAAAGCAAAGCATCACGCAAGCGTTGCAAAGCAGCGGGCCAAGCAGCAAGAATAAATGCAGAAAAGGCGGGCGCATCTGAACCGATGCGCTCGCCTTTGTCCGCTTTTATATGCAAAAGGCGCAGCCTATTCAGGCTGCGCCAAGGGTTCTTCGTATGCTATATCTGCTCTCTGTCTGCTTTTACCGGAATCGGATATTTCATTCATATCAGGTAATTCGCCTTCCGCTGCCTGTACTCCGGGACCATTCCCCGATTGCGGGACATCCGTTTCCGGTTTGGGTTCAGGGGGCCGGAAGGTGCCGTCCAGCTTCTGAAAACAGCGGCGGTAACCGAGGAGCTTCTTTACGACAATGCCTTTAC
>ENA-UEQR01001347-UEQR01001347.1-human-gut-metagenome-genome-assembly--contig:-NODE-1347-length-13768-cov-9.769630_pt1 | contig 13768 bp, 6 predicted proteins | sample MGYA00242944_ERZ507941 | MGnify/ENA primary metagenome ERZ507941 (study PRJEB26167, sample SAMN06115398) | human gut metagenome | host: Homo sapiens | place: China:Chongqing | collected 2016-06-23...
GAGGAAAAGAGCACACTCGAAAAGATGGAGGCTTCGGACAACTTCAAACCTAACACGTCGGTGAAGGAGAAGATTTTCAAGAAGTTCAAGAGTTTCTTCGATTAATTTTTTGCTATAATATATAAGGTATAAGTGAGCTGCAATCTTTTTTGTGGCTCACTTCTGTTTTTAGGGCTTGTCCTTTTAAAAAAAAGACATATATTTGTGTAGCAAATAAATAGATACTAAATATAGACTTCAAGTATGGCAGAACCTTTTAAGAATATGTACAACAAGCAATTTTTCGATCTGTTTACGAAAGATTTGAGACTTGTTATCGATGATTTTGATGCTCACGGTTTTGTTTCTCAAATAATGGATGATGAATGGGAAGGCAGGGAACTTAAACAACGCTGCATGCACATCACAACGGTGCTAAGAAAGTTTTTACCGGCAGATTACAAAGAGGCGATCGCTAAGATACTTGAATTGTTGGATCATATAAAAAAGACACGGCCTGATTTCTCGGTGATAGACGACACGAAGTTTGGTTTAACTTTGGAGTATGGGGGAATTCTGGATAATTATGTCGAACAATATGGGCTGGACGATTACGAAACTTCTGTCAAGGCGATAGAGAAAATCACGCAGTTCACAAGTTGCGAGTTTGTGGCTCATTCTTTTATTATCAAATATCCGGATCAGATGATGAAACAGATGTTGGTTTGGTCGAAACACGAACATTGGGGTGTCAGGCGGCTTGCGTCAGAAGGCTGTCGTCCGCGTCTTCCCTGGGCGATGGCGTTGCCGAACCTGAAAGAGAATCCTGCGCCTATCATTCCTATTCTGGAAAATCTTAAAAATGATCCGGCAAGATTTGTGCGGTTGAGCGTTGCCAATAATTTGAATGATATTGCGAAAGATAATCCCAAAATCGTCATTGATTTAGTGAAGAAATGGAAGGGAGAATCGAAAGAGGTGGATTGGATTATTAAACACGGTTGCCGGACGCTCTTAAAACAAGGCAATCCGGAGGTGATGGAGTTGTTTGGCTTCAACTCTACTATCAGCAATATCTGTATGGAGGATTTCCAAATTTCAAGCCCGGAAGTGAAAGTCGGGGATTCGTTGGAGGTTAGTTTTAAACTGTTGAACAAGAACAATCAAACGACCAAGATACGACTCGAATATGGAATCTATTACCAAAAAGCGAATGGAACGTTGACGAAAAAAGTGCATAAAATCAGCGAGAAAGAATATGCCGGGAACTCGACCACGCGAATCACCCGAAAACATTCTTTCCGGGTGGTTACAACGAGGAAGCTCCATCTCGGACTTCACCAAATTGCTATGATTATCAACGGGAATGAATTTGAAAAATATGATTTTGAGTTGATTGAATAATAACTGCTGTTAATACCCCGGATTCTGCTTCAACTTCGTATTCATCACCCGTATTTTCTCCGGTATAGGGAACACGGTAGTATATCCGTTTCCCTCATCCGGCAATTGCGGACGGCTACTGTAAGCTCTTGTAAACTTCCCGAAGCGAACCAAGTCTTGACGTCTCCAACCTTCCCAAGCCAGTTCCAGTTGACGTTCGGCAAGGATATTCTCTAAAGTGGCAGGACGGGAGGAGGCATTGACGCGGCTACGGACTTCATTCAGTTCTTCATCTCCACTGGCTCCATTGCGCACTTTCGCTTCACTCTTCATCAACAGAGCATCCGCGTAGCGGAACAGTACAATGTCATTCTCCATCAATTTACCGTCTTTTGTGGCAGTCGGGTCGACTTCGTACTTCTTCATACGGGCTCCTGCTGTTTGTTCATACGGGGTATCTGTAATATCCAGAGCTACTTTCCAAGGCAGATACTCCAATACGGTGCCATCATCCAGCTTGATGATGTTTCCTTTCAGGTCGCGCACCACTCCCGCAAAATAGCAAATATCAAAGCGGGGATCTTGTTCGGCTGTTTCATAACCGAAGGTTTGGAGGGCTTCAATGGTTGCGCTGGGGCCGTTCTCACCACTTAGGCCGTACGCCTTGGCATGATTGTAGTGGCGGGAGCGGAATAGATATTGCATTTGATTGGTGTACAAGGTTTTATTCATCGGAATGGTAAAAATATTCTCTATCGATGATTCATTAAAAATGGAGAAATTGGTTTCGTATTTTGGTTCCAATTCGTTGTAGCCCAGCGTCTTTAGCTGGTCACAGTAGTAGATGACTGTTTCCCACGCATTGAGTTCGTTGCCGTTCACTGTAAACTTTATGTTTTTTCCGTCCGGACGTTGTCCGTCTGTCCAATCATTGTCCGTATAGACTTCGGAATTCAGAGCCAGTTTAGCCAATAGAAAAGTGACTACCGGACGGGTGATACGACCATAATAAGGACCGGATTGGTTGCTGTGCGCATCGCTCAACAGAGGAGCCGCTTCCTGCAATTCCTTGAATACAAACTCAAAAACCGTTTTCCGTTCACTCTGGACAACATCTTTCATTGCCACTGAAGAGGATTGAACCAACGGGATGCGTCCGAACAAATCCATCAGATAATAATAATACATGGCTCGCATGGCCTGCACTTCCGCCCGGTATGCCGGAAGTGCAGCATCGGAATGGGTTTCGGCAAACTTGTCTATCCGTTCGAGCGATTTGTTGCTTAGCATGACGACTTTGTAAAGATATTCCCATGTAGCTTGAATAGCGTCATTCTCTACTCCCCAATCGTGCAGGTAAAGTCCTTGCCAGAAACCGCCATCGTACCAGTCGCCTCCACGGGTGGGGATGATGGCTTCGTCGGAAGTGAAAGTGTTCAGGTCGTAGACTCCCCTACCCGTTCCCTGCAATCCCTGACTGTCGCTATAACCGCCTACGTAGGTATAAAGCGAAGCTACCGCATTGAGATATACTTCCGAGATCGTATTGTAGACATCCTCTTCCGGTAGTTTGTCTTTCGGATTTTCCTGTAAGAACTTATCACAGGAAAATAAGGTTAGACTCGTCACCAGAAAAAATAATAATATTCTTGAAGGGTAGATTATTTGCTTTGAGAGTCGTTCTACTCTCCTTAAAATCGGCTCTGTATTTTGTACTAATTCTGTTTTACTCTGCAAAAGAGATTCTGACTTTTGCGACAACTGTTGACGACTTTGTATAAACAGTTCAACCTTCTGCAAAAACTGATTTCTATTTTTCATATATCGTTTCATCCTCTCCTCCTCCATTAAAAGTTAATACTCAATCCTAAGGTGTACGTCCGTGCCAACGGATACCCCCGTTTATCGTCCACGCCCAACGTTGAGTTCACCGTGGAACTGTTAATCATGGGCGAAAGTCCCGAATAACCGGAGATGGTTGCCAGATTGTTGACAGTAAATGCTAAGCGCAGGGAACGGACGTATTTCTTTAGTTTCTGCACCTTCTCAATCGGCACGTTCCAGCCCAGCGTCACATAGTCGAAGTTGACGTAATCTCCCTTTTCCAGCCAATAGTCGGTGGCAGTCTGATCCTTGATGTTCTGTTGCGGAGCTTTCTTCATTACATTGTAGTCGGGGAAGATATTCATGTTCATATAGGTCAGGGAAGTTCCGTTGTAGATTTTATGTCCGAAAGCTCCGTTTATCTGCAAAGACAGGTCGAAACGCTTGTAACGGAAACTGATGTTAGATCCCAGAATCGTTTTGGGTACGGCTTGTCCTGCCACGTAGCGGTCTTCACCATCTTCCAGACTGACGCCTCCGCCATTCAGGTCGGCAATGCCATAGGTATATCCACCGTTTCCGTCGGACTCCAGTCCGGTGCTGTGAGGAAGATAGAACACGCCCAACGGTTGCCCCACCATCTGATAAACGATGTGGTTGTAGCCGCCGTGGAAGCCGGCTCCATCAAGGCTGGCAAGACTTTTATATTCGGAAGCGGAAAGCATTTCGCCGTTATACATACCGCTCAATGAAAGCAGTTTGTTGCGCTGGAAGGTGATGTTGGCATTGATATTCAGTTCCATGTCCTTCGTTTTCAAAGGGGTGATACCGATGGCGATTTCCGTACCCCAGTTGCGCATGGAGCCGATATTGGCAAGCAAGGTGTTATAGGTGAAAGGGGGCACGCTTACGTTGTAAAGGTAAAGCATATCCGTGGTGCGGGAGTTGTAATAGTTGGCGGAAAGCAACAGGCGGTTGCCGAATAAAGCGATGTCGAAACCGGTATTAAAGGTATGTTTCACTTCCCATTTCAGATCGGGATTCGTATTCCGAAGATCTCCTAAAGATACGATGGCGGAGTTTCCGACGGGGACGACACCGTTCGGCTTGACGAGATTCAGTGTTGTGTATGAGTCAATCCCGCTTTGGTTACCTGCCAGACCGTAGCCGATACGGAATTTCAGATTGTCTATCACGGGGAATTGCTTCATAAATTCTTCTTCACTAATCACCCATGCCGCGGACGCAGAGGGGAAAAAGCCCCATTTATGGTTGGCTCCGAATTTGGAGGAAGCATCTGTACGGGCGTTCAACGTCAGTACGTAGCGGTCGGCGTATGTATAATTGAAGCGTCCCATGAAAGATGCCAGGCGCGGTTGCTCGTAGTAGGAATTAGTGCCTTCCCACAAACGGAGCGCTCCTGCCTGAAGGTTATTATACCCGAACTTATCGGTGCTGAAATTGCTGACTGTGGTATAATAGCCGGTATAAGTCTCTTTCTGAAGTTCGGCAAGTGCGAGTACGTCAAAGAAATGCTTTTTCCAGTTTTTCTTATAGGTCAGCATCATGTTTCCCAATAAAGATTCGCGCTTTTTGGTTCCTTTGTATGCCTGACCGTTCGCCCAGACGGAAGTGGGGAGGTATTGCGAATTTTCTACGATATTGTAAGTGTAGGCACCGAACAGGCTTAGTTTCAGTCCTTCCATCAGATTGAAAGTGAGACGGGCGTGCGTACTGATGTGCGAAGTGGCATCATCGTCCTGCACTTCCATCCATGCCAATGGATTGGTGATTTGGCTGGCGGTTGTTATTCCGTCCCACGAATTGGTGACGGGATCTTTATGATTGGGATAGGTAGGATTGAACGTAGCTGCCGAATAGAACGTTTTCTGATAATCTACCAGGTTATGGTTCTTCTGAATGGAGCCGAACATTCCCAGTTCGCAGTTCAGGAAGCCGTCGAACATTTTCTGATTCATGTTCATATTTGAAGTGAAGTTCTTCATGTCTTCATTCAGAATCACTCCCTGACGATCCATAAAACCGAGGGAAACACGATAACTGGACTCACTGGAACCGCCATAAAAGGCGATGTGATGATTCTGTTGCAGTCCTGTCTGCTCAATCTCTTTCTGGAAATCGGTATTGTTCCCTTTGTCCAGAATGGAAATGCCTCGTTCCGATGCTACACGACGGAATTCATCACCGGACAGCATTTTCAAATTCTTGTAGACGGTGGAAATCCCGAAGCTACCGTTGTAAGCTACTTGTGTCCTGCCGCTCATCCCTTTTTTGGTGGTGACTTCTATCACACCGGATGCACCTCGCGAGCCGTACTGTGCGGTTTCGGAAGCGTCTTTCAGAATGGTAAAACTCTCAATATCCGTAGGGTAAATGGAGGTAAGCATACTCAAGTCGCCAAATACTCCGTCGACGATAATCAAAGGGTCGTTGCCGCTGGTCAGTGAGGTAGTTCCCCGCAGGCGCACCGCATCCAGAGCCGCCGGTCCGTTGGAGCCCCGTTGGATGGTCAATCCCGGCACACGTCCACGGATTGCTTCCAAAGGGTTCGTTATCTGGTCTTTGTTCATCTGTGTCTCCGTGATTTTCTCTACGGAGCCGGACAGGGTTTTCAAACTTCCGGTGGCATATCCTACGGTAATCAATGAGTCTATGGGCGCGACGGGAATCTTCTGTGCCAACGTGCCCTCGCACGGGATTACCAGAAGAAGGCTGTAGAAAATGAGTCTAGCGTGTTGTACCATATTCTTAGTTTTTAAGGTAATAATACAAATATAACAAAAAAAGAGGGAATCTGGTTGAGTAGATTCCCTCTTTTATTTAAATGATATTGACAGGTTGAAATCAACAAGTCCGGATGATACGTATTACACGGTTGCTTTAGGCCGGAATAATCCTAAAAAAGCGCATCGTACGTATTATCCTTATGCCTTCAATATTTATTTCACAATAATCTCATCCGTAAATATCCAGCCTCCGAATTCACTTCCGGCCTGTGCCTGATAGCGTACGTATCTTCCTTTGGCTTCGCCCTGCCATGAAATATCCGTAAAGCGGATGGGTGTTTCTTTGCTCACTTCAAAGTGTTGTTTGCGCAACTCGGTGAAATGGGTTCCGTCATCGGAAATGGAAATCACCACAGTCTCCGGCAGGAATACTTCCGCACCTACCACCTGCATAAAGGCGGCAGTGACGGAATGGATGGAGGTTTCTTTTTCCATATCAATCGTCACATCGAGGCGGTTGTCCGAGATGAATCCTTGCCACGAGCCATCACCATAGGTCCAATCGCCACGTATGCCGTCCGTCAGAGCGGTGTTTCCCTGTGCCGGATAATGGGAGCTGTAAGGTGAATTATAAATCACCTTTTTACCCAATGCCAAATGGCTGACCGGTTGAAGCGACTCGGGACGGCTGCCGATTTCTTTTTTCAAATCGAAAGGATGGTATCCTTTTGCCTGCAAATCGGCCACTGCCGACAATGCACGGGTATGGAAATCCGGCCATGACTTACGTTCCGGAGCCGACCAGGCTGTTTCCGCCAATGCCAGGATTCGGGGGTAAATCATATACTCCACGTGTTCGGGAGTGGGAATGTATTCCACCCATAGGTTGCCCTGCACACCATAAACCAATTCTGCCTGTTCCGCAGTTAAAGAAGCGGGAACGGGATTGTAAGAATATACTTTCTTCAACGGCAGGTATCCACCGATGGCTTCCGGCTGCGAATATGGGGCATCCTGATAACTGTCCAGATAGCAGTAGGCACCCGGCGTCATGATGGCACGATGGCCGGAGGTTACGGCAGCGATGCCCCCCTCTTCTCCACGCCATGACATGACGGTTGCGTTGGGGGCAATGCCTCCTTGCAGAATCTCGTCCCATCCCAGCAAATGACGTCCATGATTGTTCAGGAACTTCTCAATGCGGTGTATCAGGTAGCTTTGCAGCTCGTCTACATTGGCAAGATGCTCGTCTTTCATTCTCTTCTGACATTTCGGGCAGGTCTTCCAAGCCGACTTGCCGGCCTCATCGCCACCGATATGAATGTATTCGGAAGGGAAAAGTTCCATGACTTCCGTCAACACATTTTCCAGAAACGTGAAGGTTTCTTCATTGCCGACACAGAAATCGGAGTTCTTGTAAGGTTCGCCCGAACAGGATAACTTCGGGTAGGCTGCCAGCACTTCTTCCGAATGGGAGGGCATCTCAATCTCGGGAATCACCGTGATATAATGCTGACGGGCATATTCCAAGATTTCACGAATATCATCCTGGGTGTAATAACCGCCGTAAGCTCCGGGAGCATCGAAACGGACATATTTACGTCCGCCGTTCCACCATTGCTTCCAGGTGGGATCTGTACGCCAGGCTGCAAATTCGGTCAGCAAAGGGTATTTCTTGATTTCTAGCCGCCAGCCTGCCGCATCGGTCAGATGCAGGTGCAGACGGTTGATTTTGTAATACGCCAGTGCGTCTATCTGTTTCTTTATAAACTCTTTGGTAGAAAAGTGGCGGGACACATCCAGCATCAATCCCCGATAAGCGAAACGGGGAGTGTCTTCTATCTCGACAGAGGCTATGGAATAGCTGCCTGCCCCCGAAGGTTGTGCCAACTGCAACAGGGTTTGCATACCATAGAATAATCCGGCTCCCGAAGTGGCGCGTATCAGGATTTGTTGCGGAGTAACGGAAAGGGTATAGCTTTCCGGCGATGGCAACTGGTGGTTCTTGGGGGTTATCAATAAGAGAAGCATCTGTTTCCTGTCTTTCTTTCTCGCTTCCTTTAATTGAACGGGTAATGCCTTCAGGTATTTCTCCCAGAGCTTCGCTTCTCCACCTTGTAGGTTTGTATAAAGTCTTGTCTTTTCTGACAGTAAAAAAGAGCCCGTCCCCTTCTCCATTTTTAATGGGACAGGTATGACGGACTGTGCCAGAATGGGATGTGCATGAAAGCACATCCCCAGTATACATAAGAAAAGACAAACTTTAGTGTATTCTTTTCTTATATTCATTAATCAATTTTGATTTCGTCTACAAATAAAAATGCGTTTTTGCCTTTTCCACCATGCCATTCCGGAAGCGTTTTCTCCGGTGAAGCAATGACTCTCACGTATTGGGTAGTCACAGGAGCAAATGTAAGTTGATGGTCAACAACTCCGTCTTTGTCTGTTTCTTTCATTGCCGGATATTCTTCGGAAGCAATCTTTTTGAAGGTCTTTCCGTCATCTGAAACTTCTACGGACAGGTTTCTGGCGTCAAACACCCAGTCGCCCTTTGCAATATTGACAGAGATGGCCACACTCGAAATTTCAGTGGGTTGCTGAAGGTCGATCGTCATGTCCATGTCGTTTCCGTTGAAGGCGATCCAACGGCCTGACCGGTAACTGCTATTTCCTTTCAAACCATCGTTTAACGTGGAAGCTCCTTTGAAGAGGTATTGTTCATTGATAGGTTGATTGGCTACAATCGGCTTCATGCTGGATTTGCTGAAGTCAATCTTCTCTGTCAATGTCTGGCTCTCGCCGGTAGGACGAATGGCTTTGGCGGACAGAGTGGCATTTTCTTTAATTTTCAACACTCCTTCGTAAACGGGAGAAGCAGTAGTGGGTTCTGTGCCGTCCAAAGTGTAGTGAACAGGGGCATTGTCGATAGTAGACAAAGTAACGTCCATCGTTCCTTCTGCCGGATTCGGTTCAAACTCGGCTTGTACGCCGAACGCGTGTTTAGCGTAGTTGTATCCTTCGGCATCATACCACTTAATCAGTTGAGGGAGACGAGACAAGAAGTCGGCATAGTTTTTCTTTTCAGGGCTGGACCACTGAATTTCACACAATGCAGCCCAACGAGGCAATACCATGTACTGCGCGTGAGGGAAAGTAGCGATGTATTCTGTCCAGAGGTTGGCTTGCACACCCTTGATATATTTCTGTTCTTCCGGAGTCAGAGAAGCTGGCATCGGTTCGTAGCTGTACACTCTTTCCAACGGCAGGTAACCACCGATACCAAATGGTTCGTTATCTACGTCTTTAGCTTGGTAATAGTCGAAATACAGGTATGTGTTCGGTGTCATGATGACATCGTGTTTCTGTTTCGCTGCTTCGATACCGCCCTTTTCACCACGCCATGACATAACAGTAGCGTTCGGAGCAAGTCCGCCTTCGAGGATTTCGTCCCAACCGATGATCTGACGTCCGTGGTCGTTGAGGAATTTTTCGATATGATTGATAACAAAGCTCTGCAAACGTTCTTCTTTGCTATGTTTATCATCCGACTTCAAGCCCAGCGCCTTGATACGTGCCTGGCATTTCGGGCATTTTTCCCATCTTACTTTCGGACATTCGTCACCACCGACATGGATATATTCTGAAGGGAAGATTTCAATCAGTTCGCTATATACATCTTCGAGGAATTTCAAGACTTGATCGTTTCCGGCACAAAGCACATCTTCAGATACTCCCCATTGTCTCCATACTTCGTACGGGCCACCGGTACATCCCAATTCGGGATAAGCGGCAAGGGCAGCTTGCATGTGTCCCGGAAGATCGATTTCGGGAATAACTGTGATATAACGTTCGGCAGCATAAGCTACTATTTCTTTCGCCTGCTCCTGGGTATAGAAGCCACCGTAAGGTTTGCCGTCGTATTCACCGGAGTTACGTCCGATGACTGTTTCTGTTCTCTTGGAACCTATTTCTGTCAGCTTCGGATATTTCTTGATTTCCAGACGCCAACCTTGGTCTTCGGTAATATGCCAGTGAAAACGATTCATATTGTGTAAAGCCATCATATCAATATAAGTTTTCACTTCATCTACTGTAAAGAAATGACGGCTGGTATCGAAGTGTGCACCACGATAGCCAAAGCGGGGAGCGTCATTGATTTCTACAGCGGGCATGGAAATGTCTGCGCCGACAGCCACAGGCAATGATTTGCGCAGGGACTGGATACCATAGAATACGCCGGCCTCGGTAGGACTGGCAATCGTGATTCCGTCACCGGTTACTTTCAACTGATAGGATTCCGGATTTTCGTTTGCCGTGCCCAATGTCAGTACGATTGCATTCTTACCTTCCGTTCCGGCCTCGATAGCGAAATCTTTTCCGGTAGCGGTTTTCAGATAGTCGGCTAGAAATTGTGCGTTGCGCTGCATCTTCTCGTTTCCTTCCGGATAGAGGATTTTCACACCGCTCTTCAGAATGAAGGGATTTCCTTGAGCTGTTACAATTTCTTGTGGCATGGGGATGATCTGGTAGTTGGCTTCCTGTTGCGCCGATTGGCAAGAGGCAAAAAGTCCTGCTAGTGCCAGACATCCGGTTAACTTTAAGAGTTGTTTCATAAACTAAAAAATTAAGTGTTAAGTTATTAATAAATTAATTATAGGTTTCACGAATATGTTTGATTGTCAAATGGATCTCCTCTCCTTTCTTTATTTGGGGAGAAGTGATAACAACTGTCTTACGCTCTCCGGGAAGGAGGTCGAAAAAGTTGTCACTGAAACGGGCTCCCTGCAAAGTGATTTCAATAAAGACGTCTTTGGCAAGACAGGGAGAAAGCAGGGTCAATTCGCACACGCCGTCTTTCTGTTTTATCTTGCAGGAAACGGTTGTCTTGGGCAGAAGCAGGTCTTTCGTCTTTCTAAAGAAGTAGACTGTTTCGGCTACCGTATGCCCGGACTTGTCTTTCAAGGTCAGTTGCATGAAGCAATGGCGCAGGTCATCCGCAAGCGGGCGCTTTGCAGGAAAAAACAAAGTGGTAAGCGAAGTGCGATATACACATTGGGAAGTGTTGGCCGGAAGAGTCAAAGAAGGAAGGACAACCGTTCTTCCGGCTTTCTTTCCTGCAAAATTCGTCAGTCTCATTTCCAGCGTCAGTTTCTCCCGGGTGTCAAGATGATCGGAAAGCAGGTAAACACACAGGTTGTCACCTTCCAGCAAAGGGTTGATATGAACGGGGGCAAATGCACGCTTTGCCTGATAATGCAAGGCTTTCCAGTTACCGTAGTAATCAATACCCGACCATGACACTACCGGCCAACTGTCATTCAATTGCCAATATAATGTACCCATACAATAGGGACGGTTGCGGCGGTGCGCTTCCAGACCGTGACGTATGCCATGTCCCTGCAATACTAGTCCGACATAGACAAAGTCTTCAAATTTTTCGGGAATGATATAGTCACGTTCCATATAGGTGCGAATCAGGGCATTGCCGATGCTGCTTTTCTGATGGGCATTCATCACCTCCGATTCGATTTGATAATCTTCAGGAGCCGCAAAGGTGGCAATAGTCTTCATCTCCGGGAAGGACTGGAAACCGAATTCGCTCATGAAACGAGGAAGATCTGTATCTAGTGATTCGAAAGTTTTTTGTCCATACCATACTCCCCAGTTGTGGCTGTCTCCTATCCCCCATGATTCGGGGCGTCCCCAATTGGCTAAATACGGGGAGCTGTGTATATAAAAACGGTCGGCATCCAGCTCTTTTACCTTGGTAGGAAGGAGTTGGTGGAACAGTTTGTCATAGCCTTGGAACATTTCCTGATAGATTTCCGGCGTGAATTTCTTGTCGAATCCCCAATATTTCAAGGCTTCCAGTATTTCATTATTGCCACACCACATCGCCAGGGAAGCATGATTGCGAAGACGGCGAATGTTGTAGCAGGCTTCTGCTTCTACTCTTTTCAGGAAGGTTGGATCGGACGGATAGGGAGTGCAGGCAAACATAAAGTCCTGCCATATCAGTATTCCGTTTTCATCTGCCAGGTCATAGAAACGGTCGTCTTCGTAGGTTCCGCCTCCCCACACACGAATGACATTCATGTTGGCTTCTTTGATGTCCCTAAATAAGGTTTGGTAGCGTTCGGTAGTGACGTTAGTCAATAGGGCATCCTGGGGAATATAGTTGGCTCCTTTAGCAAACATCGGAACGCCGTTTACTTCAAAATAGAAGGATTCTCCGTCCTGATCTTTTTCATTGACGAGGCGAACGGTACGCAGTCCTATCCGGTGGGATTGTTGAGCTACGACTTTATCTTCTACGATTATTTGAGCAGAGAAATCATACAAGGCGGGCTTTCCCCAGCCATTCGGCATCCAACGTACCGGCGACAGCACTTCGGAAGGAATAGATATATGATTGATTCCGGGCTGTAGGGTGATTGCCTGGCTAATGCCTTTTTCTGTGTTTCCTTCGAAGGAGGTATTGATTCTCACCTCTGCTTGAAGTGCTTGAGGGAGGATATTATTTATTTCCAATTCGTTGGATAGTTTTGCCAGTTGGTCGGTCAGCGAGAGTTGCTTTACGTGGTAGTCGCTGATAGAGGCTGCGTCGTAATAACGGATGGTTACCGGACGCCAGATACCACTAGTCACCATGCGGATTCCCCAGTCCCAGCCATAACTGTAAGGGGCTTTACGGGAGAATACGCTTACATGTTTTTCGTGATGGTCGTTGTCTGCCGGATAGTTGAATCCGTTAGAGTTATATTGAGGCATTGTCTGCCGGATGGGTGAATGAAAATAGATGTGAAGAAGGTTTTCTCCGAGACGGAGTTGTGACTTGACGGGTATCGTATAGCCGACGAACATGTTATCGGCTTTCAACAACAGTGCTCCGTTGAGGTATACATCGGCGTATGTATCAAGACCTTCAAAGACTAATTGGGCGTCGTCCCGTTTCAGTTGCTCGGGGGTAACTGTAAAAGCAGTCCGGTACTCCCAGTCTTCATTTTCCACCCACTGAATCTTCTGTTCATTGATACCGTAAAAAGGATCGGGAATTTGTTTATGATAGATAAGATCCTGATGAACGGTGCCGGGAACCTGTGCCGGTCGCCATAGCTCCGTGCCTGCCTGGGAAAATTCCCAACCTGCATTTAAAACCACAACTTCGGAATTGTCATTGCTCTGCGCATATGCCATACTGCAACAGCATAGTAGTCCACATGCTATTTGAGTCTTTTTTCCGATTAAATTAATCATCATAGTGGGGGCATTAGATATTAACGGAGTAAAGATATTGCTTTTTTGTTAAATATTTCCTATTTAAGCTACAAAATATCTCATTTCATCGAAAATTCGGCACGAAATGTCGAAGCAGGCAGTCCTTCCCGATTGATCAGATTAGCCCGCGTAAAAGGTTGCCAGCCATAACGTACATAGCGGGGATTTGGCACTTCTTTACTATACACCTTCACCTGGTCTCCTACAACCTCAGCCGTTGCCGGATAATAGATACCATCATATTCCGCTACTTCAAAGCATTGTAAAGGCTTTCCGTCTGAACTCCGCATCCCTTTTCCATAATCAAAAGATAAAAAGACTTTCCCACCGCGAACGTTTGCACCACGAAATAAAGGACCGGAAGGAATGACATTTTTCTGATACGTTTTATTCAAAGCCCCTCGCGCCAAACGCTCTCCCACAGGTTTCTTACAGATAGGATGCACATCCAGAGAATCACCATGATCGCTGGATACAGCCATTCCGATATGAGAAATTTCATTCAACATTCTACGCTGACTATCACGGAACCAAGGCCAGGAAGGGCGATTCAAACT
>ENA-UEQR01001348-UEQR01001348.1-human-gut-metagenome-genome-assembly--contig:-NODE-1348-length-13757-cov-10.566228_pt1 | contig 13757 bp, 12 predicted proteins | sample MGYA00242944_ERZ507941 | MGnify/ENA primary metagenome ERZ507941 (study PRJEB26167, sample SAMN06115398) | human gut metagenome | host: Homo sapiens | place: China:Chongqing | collected 2016-06-23...
CGAGACAAAGCCGGTGATACTTTCCGTTCCACCGGCAGGCTGTGTTTCCGCGCCGGTTTAGGCAAGCTGGTTGCCGCCCGCTCTTTAATGCGAGGAGTCTGTGCTGAACGTTTCCTGTCGGGCATGGTGCTGCCGTCCCTGTCTGAATGCAAGGCTTGCGCCGTCTTGACCTGGTGCCGCGATACGGCTCGTTTTTGCACCGCCTGCCATCGGGCGGCTTTGCGCCCGCGTTCCTCCATAAATACTCTCTGCCCCTGCCGCTGCGGTTCCCCTGCCACTGTGACCTGTGTCTCTGTCTGTGCGCCGATATAGGCGTCTTTGGTCTTGATCTTGGCAACTTTTTGCGCGGCGTTCTGACGCGCCTGCTGCCGTCCACGCTCCGCAGCGGTCTGCGGCTGCGAAACGGCAGAAGTGGTATCTTTTCCCTTGATAGCAGAAGGCTTTTGCTCTGTGGCATCGGCAGCAGGAGCGCCGCCCTCCGGCGGCTGCTCCTGCGGTTTCTTCTTCCGCTGCCGGGTGAGTTCCTTTTCTGCCCGACGCAGGCCGTGGGCGGCGGTATCCTCAATGGTATCGCCGCCGTACTCGTCTGCCTGCCCGTGCTGAGCCGAATCCCGCAGCTGCGTCCGCAGCCGCTCCGAACCATCGTCCAGACCTCTGTGCAGCAGTTCTCTGGGTGTCGATACCGCTTTTTCTTTGATGCGTTCAGAGAGCGTGGGTTTTTCTTTGATTTTTTTCATAGCACATCACGCAATAAGGTCGGAGGGGCGGGTCGTCATCATCTGATACAGCCTGGTGTGACGGGGAAAACTGTCCACGAAAGGCACGATGGCGCTGCCACATTTGATGAGCCCACGCCCGGAGTCCACATTGGTGATGTAGGAGAGCTGATTATCCGAGATGTTCAGCAGGCGCGCCAGTTCCTCCCGGTCTGTGGCCGCCTGATTCAGCATGATGAGAAATTCTGAGTTTGCCAGCATGGTGCGGGCCGTATGGGACTGCAGCAGATCCTCGATATTCTGGCTGATCCCCGTTCCGCAAGCCTGATACTTTCTCATACGCTTCCAGAGGGTGAACAGGAAATTGGCGCTGTACTCATGCTGGAACAGCAGATAGATTTCGTCGATATAGACCCAGGTGCTCTTGCCTCGCTTTCGGTTGCGGATGATCCGGTTGAAAACACTGTCCAGCACCACCAGCATCCCCACCGGCTGGAGCTGCTTGCCCAGATCCCGGATGTCATAGCAGAGGATACGAGAGTTTGTGTCCACGTTGGTGGGCTTGGCAAAGGTGTTGAGGCTGCCCTCAGTGAACAACTCAATGGCCAGGGCCACATCGCGGGCCTCGGTCTCCGGCTGGCGGAGCAGCTCGGCATAGAAGTCCTGGAGGGTGGGGACACTCCCCTGATACCCGCCCCGGATATACTCCCGGTAGCATTGCGCCGTACAGCGGTCAATGATGGATTTCTCCTTGGCGGACAGCTTCCCGGAGCCCACCAACTGCTCACACAAGGAGAGCAGGAACTCCGACTTGAGCACGATGGGATTCTCACCGTCTCCGTAGCCCTGCTCCATGTCCATGGCGTTGATGTGGTTGGGAGATGCGGCGGAAATGCTGATGACCTCGCCGCCCAGCCCCTCGATGAGCGGGCGGTATTCCGCCTCGGGGTCAATGACGATGATATCGTCCGGCGGCCGCTCCCCATTCCGTCCATTGTCCGCCAGGACCAGTCCCACCATCTCCTGCTTGGCCATGAAGGATTTACCGGAGCCGGACACACCCAGCACAAAGCCGTTGCCGTTGAGCAGCTCCTTCCGGTTGGCAATAATGAGGTTCTTGCTGATGACGTTCTGGCCGTAATACACACCGCCCCGGTCCCGTACCTCCTGGGCCTTAAAGGGCATGAGGACAGCCAGGGCCTCGGTGGTCAGGGTACGCAGGACGTCGATCCGCCGCAGGCCCAGGGGCAGGACAGTGACCAGGCCGTCCGCCTGCTGCCAGCTCAGGGTGGAGAGCTGGCACAGGTGCTTGCGGGCAATAGACTGGAGGGCGTCGGTATCGCTGTCCAGCTCCTCCTTGGTGTCCGCAAGATGCACCAGGGTCACCACGGCAAACATCATCCGCTGGTCACGAGTGGTCAGGTCGTCCAGCATCTCCCGCGTCTCCTTCCGCTGCTGCTCCAGGTCGTATGGAACCACGGCGGAGAAGTTGCTGTTGCTGTTCTGCCGGCGCTGCCAGTTGGTGACGTTGGTCTCCACACCCAGCAGGCGGTTCTGCATCTCCCGCACCGCTTCGTCGGTGGGGACGGGGATCACGTCGATGGACAGCATCATGGTGCGGTTCAGGGCCGTCAGCTCACCTACCATGGAGTCCTTGATGTAGCTGGCGTACTCCTTGAGAAACAGCACTCGCCCGTACTTCTCCCCCATGCGGAAGTGGTCCCGCCTGAATTCCAAACTGTCCGGGCAGATGGCGTCCTTGAAAGAAAGCCCTCTCCGCATACATTCCCGCAGGTCCAGGTGATACTCCGTCTCCTCCCCGGTGCGGTAGAAGTCGTGGAGCACCCGGAGCCGCTCCACCGCGTCCAGCTCTTCGCAGTGGGAGTCCAGGTGATTCAGGCGAGAGGTCACGTCCGCGGTCACCCGGTCAAAGAAGGTGCGGGCCTCTTCGATGCTTTTCCGGTGGACGGACAGGGTAATGTATCGCTCCTGCACCACACTGTTGGAGGAGTCGGTGACCTTGTCCATGAGCATGGCGTTGTACTCCGCCCGGTAGCCGTCTAAGTAGTCGTCCTGCCGGGGGAGCAGGATCTCCTGCTGGAAGTTCTCCCGGTTGAGATGCTTGTTGTTGATGGTGATCTTGGTGGTGGAGCCGGTGTCCAGGGCATTGAGCAGCTCGGAGTAGCCCAGGAACATGGAGGTCTTGTCCTCCTTGGAGGCGATGGCATAGTTGATATCCGAGAAACGGATGGTTTTGGAATATTTCGTGCCGAATTGAAAAATCCCATCCGGCCAGAGGCGGTGGATGGGAATGGCTTCCTGTACTGATTTGGGAACCGCAAAACATTCCTTGTCCTGTTTGATGGTGTTTTGCAGGGTTCTAATCAAGCTTGAGATCCTCCTTCATCGAAGTGTGTTCCATCAATTTTGCGTAGAGATTGTCCGATTTGAACACAAGATGCCGGGGATATAAAGGCTCCGAGCGGATCACCGCGATCAGGAACCGCTCAAAGGTCATGCCATTATAGGTAAAAAAGCCGCAGATGGCAAAGGGAAAGGCGGCCAGCACACACAGCAGAGCCGATGTCGCTATAACCGGGATAGACACCAGAAGGCTAGAGCGGCTGAATACCAGCTTATTTTTCATGGGCGACTGCTTCCAGCTCTGGCGCTCCCTGGAGCCGTTCCAGCACATCGTCCAAGATGAACAGCTTGATCTCGTCGCCCGCCATCACGCGGGTGGAAAGCGGCTGCTTTTTGCCGTTCAGCTTGATCTTGTTCTCCCGCAGCGCCTTGTTCAGGCGGCCGGGGGTCAGGGCGGGGTACTGCTGGGTCAGATAATTGTCCAGCCGGGTGGGGGCAAGACACTTTACTTTTAAAATTTTCACGGGAAATTCCTCTCTATCTTAAAATCAGTTGCAATAGAATGGGTTCTTGATTCGTTTTTATTGTAGCGGAATAAATCTACCGCGTCAAGAAAGAAGGTATTTTTATGAACCTGAAATATAAGATTCTGGCTGTTCTGGCTGCGGGCATCGCATTGACGGCCTGCGGCGGCTCCGGCACCCCCGCCAGCACCCCCGCATCCAGTGCAGTGCCGGCCTCGTCCCATGTGGCAGAAGAAGGCGTTACAGAGCCAATCAATCTGCTGACATGGACACTGGATGACCTTGATGACACGCAGACCACCACATTTGTTTCTGCCTCCATTACCTCCGGTGTGCAGAACGGTAAATTGACTGCAAAGGTGTTCAGCTACGACCTTTATAAAAAAGAAGATATTGAAAACCTTGCCGTTGGCGACAAGATCACCTTCCACGAAGAGGGTGCGGCATGGAATCAGGTCGTGAACAATGCGGTGACGAGCATCGAAAAAAATGACGAATACCATCTTGTAAGCATCAACGGCGGCATAGAGCAGCCCGGCGGGCTGGACTTGAAGCTGGAGGATGATGACACCTACCGGACGATGACCTTTGACGATTACCCGCTTTATTACGAGATGGGAGAAAAGACGATGCCGCTGGCAGAGGATGTAGTGCTGAAGGACAGTTCTGCCGACCCGCAGGCCGAAGCCGTGGAGACTACGGGCGCGGATGCGGTGGCAGCAGCGATCAATGCAGACCCCGATAACTGGACCACCTATAATACCACGCTGGTGGTGCAGGGCGGCAAGGTGCTGGAGGTGCGCCGCATCTGGGTGCCGTAAATTTTGCTCAAAACCGTTGACAAACGTTTTGCGTATGCTATAATTTAGCTGTACGCAAAGGGGCACTTCGCCTGCCTTGCGGAATGTAAAATTATGACAGATGGCAATGATGGGGTCAGAAATGCACACACCACCGTCCAGAGAGAGCGCCCACGGCTGTAAGGTGCTCCGGTCGGGATCATTTCGCGCCACCCCGGAGCTTCCGGCGAATGCAAACCGGACGCTGCGCAGCGTTAATGCGCCGAAAGCGGCAGGGGACAAGTGATCCTTTGCAATTTGGGTGGTACCACGGAGTTTGATGCACAAGCAGCCTTCGTCCCTTTTGGGATGAGGGCTGTTTTTTGTTTTTTCTCCGTGCCGCCCCTCTGCCATAACAGCATAAAAACGGCGCCTGAGCGCCAAAAACGATTGAGGAGAGAAAGATCTATGCAATGGACCGGTTTGAATGAACTGCGCGAAAAGTACCTGAGCTTCTTTGAAAGCAAGGGACATCTGCGTCTGGACAGCTTCCCCCTGGTACCCAAGAACGACCCCAGCCTGCTGCTGATCAACAGCGGCATGGCCCCCATGAAGAAGTGGTTCCTGGCACAGGAGGAGCCGCCCCGTCATCGCGTGACCACCTGCCAGAAGTGCATCCGCACCCCGGATATCGAGCGCGTGGGCATCACTGCCCGCCACGGCACCTTCTTTGAGATGCTGGGCAACTTCTCCTTCCAGGATTACTTCAAGGACGAGGTCATTCCTTGGGCTTGGGAGTTCCTGACCAGTGACGAGTGGATGGCTATCCCCAAGGACCGTCTGCACATCTCTGTGTATGAGGAGGACGACGAGGCCTACGATATCTGGACCAAGAAGGTTGGCATCGCCCCGGACCACATGGTGCGTCTGGGTAAGGAGGACAACTTCTGGGAGCACGGCTCCGGCCCGTGCGGCCCCTGCTCCGAGATCTACTTTGACCGCGGCCCCGAGTACGGCTGCGGCAAGCCGACCTGCGGCGTGGGCTGCGACTGCGACCGCTATATGGAGATCTGGAACCTCGTGTTCAGCCAGTTCGATGCCGACGGCAAGGGTCACTACGAGCGTCTGGCACGCCCCAACATTGATACCGGCATGGGCTTGGAGCGTCTGGCCTGCGTGATGCAGAACGTGGGCAACCTGTTCGAGGTGGATACCGTGCAGAGCGTGCTGCACCATGTGGAGCACATTGCAGGCAAGACCTACAAGCAGGACCCCAAGACCGATATCTCCATCCGCGTCATCACCGACCATATCCGCAGCTGCACCTTTATGGTGTCTGACGGCATCCTGCCTTCCAACGAGGGCCGCGGCTATGTGCTGCGCCGTCTGCTGCGCCGTGCCGCCCGCCATGGCCGGATGCTGGGCATCGACCACCCCTTCCTCGTGGATCTGGTGGAGACCGTCATCCAGTCCAGCGAGTCCGCCTACCCCGAGCTGCGTGAGCATGACGCCTATATCAAGAAGGTCATCGGCACCGAGGAGGCAAACTTTGCCCGCACCATCGATGCCGGCATGAACATCCTGAACAACATGATCGACCGTCTGGAGAAGGCACACCAGAAGCTGCTGAGCGGCATGGACGCCTTCAAGCTGAACGATACCTTCGGCTTCCCGCTGGATCTGACCAAGGAGATCGCCGCCGAGCAGGGTCTGGAGATCGACGAGGACGGCTTCCACGCAGAGATGAAGAAGCAGAAGGAGCGCGCCCGCGCTGAGCGTCTGAAGAAGAACATCTCCGGCTGGAGCGAGGATCTGTTCGGCGCACTGGAGGCCGAGCCCACCGTCTTTACCGGTTACGACACCCTGACCGACAAGGGCACTGTTGTGGCGCTGAGCGATGAAGAGACCCTGACCGATGCCATTGCCACCGACGAGGAGGCAAAGGACGGCGTGCTGGTGGTGCTGGATAAGACCCCCTTCTACGCAGAAATGGGCGGTCAGGCTGCCGACCACGGCGTGCTGAACGGTGCCGAGTGCAGCCTGCGCGTGCTGGACGTGAAAAAGACCCCCAAGGGCTACTACGTCCACACCTGCGTGCTGGAGAGCGGTATCGTGAAGGTGGGCGATGTGCTGACCGCACAGGTGGACAAGGGCTACCGCATGGCCATTGCCCGCAACCACACCGCTACCCACCTGCTGCAGGCTGCCCTGCGTGAGGTGCTGGGCGACCATGTGCATCAGGCTGGTTCCTATCAGGATGCCTCCATCACCCACTTCGACTTTACCCACTTCAGCGCCGTGACCCCCGAGGAACTGGCACGGGTGCAGAAGATCGTCAACGATAAGATCTTTGACTCCATGAATGTCACCGTGCAGGAGATGCCGGTGGAGGAAGCCAAGAAGCTTGGCGCAATGGCTCTGTTTGGCGAAAAGTACGGCAAGGTGGTCCGCGTGGTGGATATCGAGGGCTGGTCTACCGAGTTCTGCGGCGGCACCCATGTCAAGAACACCGCCCAGATCGGCGGCTTCAAGATCGTCAGCGAGTCCTCTGTGGCTGCTGGCATCCGCCGTATCGAGGCCGTCACCGGCCGCAACCTGCTGATCCGTGCAAACCTGCAGGAGGCCATGCTGCATGATGTGGCCAACACCCTGAAGGCCAACAACGTGGCTGCTCTGCCCGCCCGTGCCGAGGCTGTGATGGCCGAGAACAAGGCCATGAGTCGCGAGCTGGAGGAGATGAAGGCCAAGATCGCCGCCTCCAAGGTGGACAGCCTGTTCGACAATGCCGAGGAAGCAGACGGCGTGAAGATCGCTTCTGCATACTTTACCGGCACCACCGGCGACACCCTGCGCGGCATGTGCGACAGCATCCGCGACAAGGCCGTGAACCCCGTGGTGGCTGTTCTGGTGGGCAAGGCCGAGGATAAGATCACCATGGCTGTTACCGTGAATAAGCTGGCACAGGAAAAGGGCCTGAAGGCTGGTGTGCTGGTCAAGGAGTTGTCTGCTATTGCCGGCGGCAAGGGCGGCGGCAAGCCGGACTTTGCAATGGCCGGTCTGAAGGACGAGACCAAGATCGACGAGGCACTGGCTTCTGTGAGCGCTATTGTCAAGAAGGCTCTGGGCTAAAAAAGATCCATGTCCCGCGCCCGGTGCCGGATGCGCGCCGGGGCGGCGGGCTTTTGTAGAAGCAGGAAGGAGTGTTCCCCCATGGAAGATTGTCTGTTTTGCATGATCGCAGAGGGCAAGATCCCCTCTAAAAAGCTGTACGAGGATGACCAGGTAGTGGCATTCTACGACATCAACCCGCAGGCAAAGGTGCATTTCCTTGTGGTTCCCCGCAAGCACATCTCCTCTGCCGCTGCGCTGACCGAGGAGGATGGTGCTCTGCTGGGCCACATCTTCGCCGTCATCGCAAAGCTGGCCAAGGAGCAGGGACTGGAAAACGGTTACCGCATCATCTCCAACGTGGGCGAGGACGCAGGCCAGACCGTGAAGCATCTGCATTTCCATGTTCTGGGCGGCGAAAAACTGCCTGTCTGATTCCAATACGAAAGGGAGATTTTGATTATGGCTGAAACTTATACCCTGCACGTCGCAGGCCTGACCCGTGAGCTGACCATCTGCAAGGTGAACGACCACATGGACATTGCCGCATTTATCATGCTGGGTGATGCCGAGCTGACCGTGGCCGCTGCTGCGGAGCTGCTGAAAAAGTGCCCGGATTTTGATATCCTGCTCACCGCCGAGGCCAAGGGCATCCCGCTGGCACACGAGATGAGCCGTCAGAGCGGCAAGCCCTATATCTGCGCCCGCAAGGGTGTCAAGCTGTATATGCCGGACCCCGTGGTGGTGGAGGACCAGTCCATTACCACTGCCGGTAAGCAGAAGCTGGTCATCGACCGCAAGGAGCTGGAAAAGATGAACGGCAAGCGGGTGCTGGTGGTGGACGATGTCATCTCCACCGGCGGCTCTCTGAAGGCACTGGACGCGCTGGCAGAAAAGACCCAGTGCACCATCGTGGGTCAGGCCGCTGTTCTGGCCGAGGGCGACGCTTCTGAGCGCAAGGATATCATCTTCCTTGAGCCGCTGCCCCTGTTCTTCCACTAAGCCGGGATGCGCCGCCCGCTCTGCGCGTTCTGCGCCGGAATGATGGGCCTTAGTTTCCTGTGGACTTTTTTGCCGCAAACGGAGCTTTTTATGCCGTTTGCGGCATTTTTTGTTGCCTTTTTGCTGCTGCTTTGCATCCCGCGCCGCAGCCGCAAGCTGGCGCTCTGTCTGCTGCTGGGCGCACTGGCGGGGCTTTGCGCGGTGCATACCACGAGCGCCCGGCTGGAGCGTGCCGGGGCAAATTACGCCGGACGCACCGTGCTGCTGACTGCTGAGGTGGAGCGCGCGGACAGGAACTATTTTTCAGACACAGTGGACGCGACCCTGTGGGTAGAAAGCGTGAACGACAGCCCGGCGGGTTTCCGCATCACCTGTGCAGAGCTGCCCGCCTGCACGGCAGGGCAGCGGGTGCAGGGCTGGTTCGCGCTGCAACAACCGGACATGGAAGAACAGACGGCGCAGTACGCAGACGGCATCGCCTTGCAGGCAGAGCCGTTGGCAGAAAAGCCGCAGCTCACCGTACTGGGCGAGAGCGGCAGCTTCCGTGCCCGCACCCACCGCTTGCAGCAAAAACTGAGCGAGAGCCTGCGCCGTGCCATGCACCGGGACACCGGCGGCGTGCTGGCTGCCATGACGGTGGGCGACCGCAGCGGGCTTTCGGCGCAGCTGCGCAGCGCCTACCGGGGTGCGGGGCTTTCCCATGTGCTGGTGGTCAGCGGCATGCACGTTTCCATCCTGTGCGGGGACATTTTTACTGCCCTGCACCCCCGCGGCTGGGAGCAGAGCTACCGCCGCCGCAGACGGCGTGCAGTGGGCAAAAGCCTGCTGGCGCTGGTGCTGATGGGCGTGACCGGCTTTACACCCTCGGTGCGCCGCGCTGCCGTGGCGGTGTGGGTCAGCGCCTTGGGCGTGTGGGTGTGGGGACCGCCGGACGCCCTCACCTCGCTGGCGGCGGCAGGCATCCTGATGACCGCTGTCAACAGCTATGCGGTGTGGGATATCGGCTTTGAACTTTCTTTTGCGGCAGTGGTGGGCACGGTGGCAGGCAACGCCTGCATCCGCCGGATGCGGGACGCCCACGACAGGCGCTTCTGGGTCAAAGCAGGGGAAAACCTGCAAAAGCCGGTCAGACGCCCGTGGTACAGCAAATTGCCGAAGGGCGTGCAGGGTCTTGTAGAGAGTGCCTGCATTGCCGCCTGCGCCTCGGCGGCTACCTTCCCGGTGCTGGTGCTGCGCGGCCTGAGTGTCAGCGCATGGGCGGTGGTTTCCAGCATCGCGGTGCTGTGGATGGTGCAGCCGCTGCTTCTGTTGGGGTTGGCAGTAGCCTTTGTGGGACTGGTGCCGTGGCTGGCACCGGTGCATGGGGTACTTTCCCGGGCGGCAGACCTGCTCACAGGGCTATTGAACGGCTGGGCGGTCTGGCTCAGCACAAAGCCCGGGGCATCCATTTACTTTAATACCGCCTACGCAGCGCTGGTCTGTCTGCTGCTGTGCGGGCTTGGGGTGCTGGCTTTCCGCTGGCGGGTGCGTCTGCGGGTGGCTCTGCCGGGCATTCTGCTGGCGGCAGCGGTGGGCATCGGGCTGGGCAACGCCCTCAGCCGGGACGTGGTGCACATCGACCTTGTGGGCAGCGCACAGGCGCCTGCGGTGGTAATTGCCCAGAACGACCGGGCAGTGGTACTGTTCCGGGGCGGTAGCGCCGCCCAGCGTGCGGTGGAAAACCAGCTAGCGCGGCGGGGCGTGCGCACTGTGGAACTGGTGGTAGACCTGCGCATGAATGCAAAAACCGCCTGCACCCTGCCCGCGCAGCAGGGCATCCGAGCAGAGCGTCTGCCGGTCAATACCAGCCGTAAGCTGCGCTGCACCCCGGCGGCGGTGGAACTGCTGCGCACCCGGGAAGGGTGTCTTGTGCGGCTGAGCATCGGCAACCGGCAGTTTGTGACCCTGAGCGGAAAGGCAGAGCTGGCGCAGTCGTTGCAGACAGAGTGGCTGATCGCCACGCCGAAAAAGCCGGAGACAGTGCAGTACCAAAAACTGCTGGCGCTGCGCAGTTACAGCTGGATGCCGCCGGAAACGCAGTACACTGCCTCCCTCAGCCTGCGCCGCACCGGCGGCGAAAGGCTTGAGTGATGCTTTGCAATCCGGGCCGAGTGTGGTACAATACAAGGAGCATTTTATAACAGGAAAGGGGCATTTGCATGGCCACGGAAGCAAAACTCCGGCAGCTGGCCGACAAGGGCTGCCCGGTCTACTATTTTTATTCCAGCGAGCGGTATCTGGTGCGGCAGGCAGTGGCGGCGGCGGTGCGGGTGCTGTCGGCAGACAGCGACGAGGACGCTACCATCTTGGACGGTGCCGCCCCGGAGCTGGAACAGCTTATCATGGCAGCGGGCACCATCTCCTTTTTCGGCACCCGGCGCGTGGTGGTGCTGCCGGAAATAGACCCCGCAGCCTACGGCAGCAAGGACCTGGACGAGTTGTGCAGTACCCTTTCCAGCTTGGAAAACGCCGTGGCGGTGCTGGGCAGCGTATTCCCACTGGAACGCGGAAAGATCAAGCTGGGCAAGCAGGCGCAAAAGCTGCAAGCCCAGTGCAAAGCCATCGGCTACACGGAGGAGCTGGCAAAGCCCCGCCCCTTTGAACTGAAAAATCTGATGATGGAGCGCGCAAAGGCGCAGGGCGCAACCCTGCCGGACGGCGCAGCCACCGCATTGCTGGAGCGCTGCGGCGAGGACCCCTTTCTGCTGGAAAACGAGGTGGACAAGCTTTGTGCCCTGTCCGGCTACCAGACTGTGAGCGCCTCCATGGTGGCAGAGATGGGCACGGTGAGCCTTGAAGCGGACGTGTTCGAGATGATCCGCATGATCACCGCCAAAAACGCCACCGGAGCCTGCAAAAAGTTACAGACCCTGCTGCGGCTGCAGCAGGAGCCCATCGCCATTACGGCGGCGATGATCGGCAGCTATGTAGACCTGTACCGGGTAAAGCTTGGGGCGGCAAAGCGGAAAAATTACAGTGCGGTGCACAAAGATTTTGGCTATAAGGGCAGTGACTACCGGCTGAAGCGCTCGGCAGAAACTGCCGCCCACTACACCCTGCCCCAGCTGGAGGCCTGCTTGCAGGTGCTGCTGGAGCTGGACCAGAGCCTGAAAAGCCAGCCTGTGGCGGCGCAGACACTGCTGGAAACAGCACTGTGCCGTCTGGCGCTGGCGGGGAGCGGAAGATGATGCAAAGCGAGATGATCCATACCGACCGGGTGCTGATCGTGGAGGGCAAATACGATGCCGTCCGTCTGGCGCACCTGACCGATGCCATGATCCTGCTGACGGATGGTTTTGGCATTTATAAAGACAAACAGCGCCAGCAGCTATTCCGGGCGCTGGCGCAGAAAAACGGTCTGATCTTACTTACGGATTCGGACGCGGCAGGTTTCCGCATCCGCAACTACATCACCAACATGGTGGGTGCGCAGAATGTGGTGCAGGCCTATGTGCCCGCCATCCACGGCAAGGAAAAGCGCAAGGCGCAGCCCGGCAAGGAGGGCTTGCTGGGGGTAGAGGGCGTGGATGACGCCCTTGTGCGGCAGGCACTGTTGGACGCCTTGGGCGCGGAAGCCGGTGCCGCGCCGGTGCGCCCGGCGGGACGGCAGATCACCTACACCGACCTGTACGAGTGGGGGCTTTCCGGCAAGCCCGGCAGCGCCGAGCGCAAGGCTAGACTCTTGAATGCGCTGGGGCTGCCGCCGCGCCTTTCCAAAAAGGAACTGGTAGAGGCTTTTAACCGGCTATATACTTTTGAACAACTGGACGAATTGCAGTTGAAAATTTTGCAGGAGTGAAAAACTAGCTGTGTTTGCCCCACGCCTGCCGCAGCAGTTCCAGCGCGTGGGTCTCCAGCCGGGAAACGTAGCTGCGGCTGATGCCCAGCAGCCCGGCGGTCTCCAGCTGGGTCAGGGGCGGCTGCCCGGCCAGCCCATACCGCAGCAGTAAGATTTGCCGCTCCCGGGCGGGCAGGGTGTCCAGCAGCTGCCGCAGCCGCCGGACATCCTCCTGCCGCTCACAGCTGTCCTCCATGCAAAAGCCGTCCTGTATCACGTCCGCTAAGGTCAGCGCAGAGTCCCCGTCTGCCTCCAAGGATTCTTGCAGGGAAACGGTCTGCCCGCTCTTGCGCTCCCGCCGGAACTGCATACGGATCTCGTTTTCAATGCAGCGGCTGGCATAAGTGGAAAACCGCGCCTTGCGTGTGGCATCAAAGGTATCTACCGCTTTCATCAGCCCGATGGTGCCGATGGAAACAAGATCCTCTTGATCACCCGGCAGGGCGTAATATTTTTTTACGATGTGCGCCACCAGCCGCAGATTGTGGCGGATCAACTTTTCCCTGGCGGCGGCATCTCCGGTGTGCAGGGCGCTGAAAGCGGCGGCTTCTTCCCGGGCTGTGAGCGGACGCGGAAGGCAGCCGCTTTCCAGATGGAGCGCCAGAAACAGAAATTTTGTGGCGAAAAATTGTAGCAAGGTCAGCAGCACACGATATCCCTCCCGGTACATAGTTGTTAGATTGTATGAGCCGGGGCGCGGATAGTTGCCGGAGAAGCCTTTTGTGCGCAGCAGCTTTTCTGCAGGGGAAAAGCGTGGTATACTGAAGGGGATAACTCGTAATTTGTGGAGGGGAGCCTGATGAAAGAAAAGACTTGTCAAACTCGGTGCGGAACGATTCGGTATTGGGTAAGTGTGTCAAACCCGGATACAATTACGCTTGTTTTTCTGCCGGGATTGACTGCGGAGAAGAGCGCCATATTCTTCTCCCCGAGGATCTTTCTCTGCGCCGTGTCATGTACGGTCACTATTTGGATTGCTTTGTCCAGGCCGGGGCTGTGGCCCTGGCCTCTGACTATGATGCGGCGGAAGTGATGAATTATCTGCAGGACCACGGCATACAGGTGCCGGAGCAGGTCTCCGTCACCGGGTTTGACGACTGCATCTATGCAGAACTCATGCAGCCTCCTCTGACGACAGTGCGTCAGAACGTCCCGGCCAAAGCAGAGGCCGCCGTGGAACTGCTGGTGCGTCTGATTCGGCAGGAACCGGTGGAGTGTAAAAATTACGTTCAGCCTGTTGAACTGATCCGCCGCAGCTCGGTGCGCGAATCAACCCCCAACGCCGCGCCCTGGTCAAAAGATCTGCACAAAAACCACAAATAATTCTTGTGGTATTTGCCAGTTTCGTAGGAAACGTTGCGCAAAACCCTTTTCAAATCCTCTTCGG
>ENA-UEQR01001351-UEQR01001351.1-human-gut-metagenome-genome-assembly--contig:-NODE-1351-length-13737-cov-5.887994_pt1 | contig 13737 bp, 13 predicted proteins | sample MGYA00242944_ERZ507941 | MGnify/ENA primary metagenome ERZ507941 (study PRJEB26167, sample SAMN06115398) | human gut metagenome | host: Homo sapiens | place: China:Chongqing | collected 2016-06-23...
ACAGGACATTGAGATTTATTATTCTTTTGTTGGCAAGGTGGACTTGCCCGAATAACCGCCCGACCTATCCGACACAAGAGCTAAGTGCCGGATAGGAACGGCAAAATTTTTTGCACTTCTATTACTTCTTTATCAAACATCAGCAAAGATACAGGGCATGTACCGCAGCAACCTGGCCATTATCGGCCTGCCGCTGGCCACGGTGCTGGTGCCCGGGGCGGACATGGGGCCGGTGGCCATGCTGGCGGCCATCATCGTACCGCTGTTCAACGTGCTGGCGGTCATCACCCTGACGGCGTTCCGGGGCGAAAGACTGCCCGCCGGAAGGCTCATCAAAATGGTGGCCACCAATCCGCTGATCCTGGGTTCCGCCGTGGGGCTGGTGTTCCTGGGTACCGGCTGGAGGCTGCCTACGGCGCTGGAGTCGGCGGTGCACCAGGTGGCCACCATGACCAGCCCGTTCATGCTGTTCCTGCTGGGGGCCTTCTTCCGGTTCAGCGGCCTGCGCCGGTACCGGAGAGACCTGATCGAGGTGTGTGTGGTGCGGCTGTTCCTGATGCCGGCGCTGCTGCTGACGGCGGCGTTCCTGATCGGCATACGGGGCGTGGGCTTCGCGGGACTGATCAGCGTGTTCGCCAGTGCCACGGCCATCGCCTCCTTCACCATGACACAGCAGATGGGCGGCGACGCGGAGCTGGCCGGGGACATCGTGGTGTCCAGCAGCGCGCTGTGCATCGTGACCATGTTCGCCTGGTCGGTGCTGTTCAAGGCGCTGGGCGCGTTCTGAGGCTGAAAAAGATACAAGACCGACGGCTCATCAGCCGTCGGTCTTTGTGTTATCCGGTTTTTGTCCGTGCCGACGGCAGACGGCGCGGTAGATCACATAGCCCACACCCGCCACAGCGAGGGCGAGAGCGAAGGCAATGACCGCCGCCCGGTAGTTCTGCTCCCCCAGGGCGCTGCCGCCCACGGTGGAGGTGACGATGGAGGGCAGGCGGCCCACTGTGGCGATCAGCAGCCAGGTCCCCCACGGCAGGTCCGTCAGGCCCGCGAAGTAGCACAGCAGGTCCTTGGGCGTACCGGGAACGGTGAAGATCAGCCAGAACAGGGCGGTACGCTTGGGGGAGGTATGGAGGAGAAAATGGAGCTTTTCCAGCTTGTCCGCCGGGAAGAACACCTCCACCAGACCGCGGCCCCAGCGGCGGACCAGGGCAAAGACGGTCACGCTGCCCAGCACGGCACCGAGCAGGCACAGGGCCGTGCCCGCCCAGGCGCCGAAGGCGTAGCCCCCGGCGATCTCCAGCGGCTCGCCGGGGATAATGGCCACCAGCACCTGCAGAAACACCATGGCCGCGTAGGCCAGCGGCCCCCAGGCGCCGTGGCCGTCTACCCAGGCGCGGAACTGCTCCGGCTGGCGGGCAAAGCGGACCATGGGCCGCCCCACGAACCAGGCCAGCGCCGCCGACAGCAGGACGAATATGACGATGGCCAGTACGGACAGCGTTTTTTTCTGTTGTTCGGTCAGCGTGCGCTTCACGGGCGATACCTCTTTTTCTTGTACTACCCGCAGGATACCACGATTTTCGGAAAATCATGTGAACGAAACGTTAAGATTTGCTTATAAAAATGTCAGCCCCCGGGTTCCCGGGGGCTGCATTTTACTCATGAGTATGCACATTGATAAACTCCGCCTTCAGCTTGGAGTAGAGGATGGTCTGGCTGCTGTAGAGCCCGCAATAGCCGGAGAGCAGATAGCTGAGGGCGCAGGCGGCGGCGAAATAGACCAGACCGCCGGAGCCGAAGAGCTCAATGCTGAGGATGACGGAGGCGATGGGGCAGTTCACCGCGCCGCAGAACACGGACACCAGGCCGATGGCGGCGGCAAAGGCGGGCGGCAGGCCCAGCAGTCCGCCGAACACGCAGCCGAAGGTCGCGCCCACGAAGAACGACGGCACCACCTCGCCGCCCTTGAAGCCGCAGCCGATGGTGACGGCGGTGAAGGCCAGCTTCAGCAGCCAGGCCCAGGGGTCCGCCTGGCCGGACAGGGCGCACGCCACCACATCCATGCCCGCGCCGTTATAGTCCGTAGTACCCAGCAGCAGCGTGGCGGCTACGATCACGCAGCCGCCCGCGGCGGCACGGAGGAAGGGATCCTTCAGGACACGGGCGGCCAGGTGCTCGGTGATGTGCAGGCCGCGGCAGAAGAGGATACTCACCAGAGCGCAGCCCACAGCCAGCACCGCCACAAGGCCCAGAGTGGGCCAGGCCAGCGCCGGCATGGCCACGGTGAAGCGGGTGGGCTCCACGCCCATGAGGAGGGCGATGTAGTAGCCGGTCAGAGAGGCGGTGATGCAGGGCAGCAGCCCGGCGTAGTACAGCACGCCCACGCTGATGACCTCCAGAGCGAAGATAGTGGCCGTCAGGGGTGTGCCGAAGAGGGCGGAGAACACGCCCGCCATGCCGCAGAGGGTGGCCAGGGGCAGGTCCTTCTCCCCCAGGCGCAGCAGCGTGCCGGTGCGGTAGCCGATGCCGCCGCCGATCTGGAGCGCCGCGCCCTCACGGCCGGCGCTGCCGCCGCACAGGTGGGTGATGACCGTGGAGACGAAGATCAGCGGCACCAGAAGGGTGGGTATTTTTTTACCGAAGTGGACGGACTCGATGACGGCGTTGGTGCCCGCGCCCTCCAGCCGGCACAGCCTGTACAGCAGGGCGATGACCACGCCGCCCAGGGGCAGCAGGTACAAAATCCAAGGGTGGGCCAGGCGGACGTTGGTGGCACAGTCGACGCCCAGGTGGAACAGCGCGCCCACGAAGCCGCCCACGCCGCCCACCAGTGCGCCCACCGCCAGCCATTTCAGCAGGGCAGTGACGTACAGACTGTAGTGTGTGATGCGCTCCTTTACCTTCTCCATGGCCGTGCCGCCTCCTGTAACGTTCTCTTTGCAGACGATTATTTTACCATCTATGCGGGAGTGTGTCAAACCCTGTCGGATAAACTTTCAGCAGGGCTGAAAAATTTTCAGTTTATCTGACTTTTTTTCATTTTTCCTGTTGATTATGCCGCGGTGTTGCCGTATACTATATATTACCAAACGCAAAAGGCACAAGGAAGACCCAACAATATACAAATAGGAGGAAAACCACATGAAATACGGTCGTACTTTTAATTTCTCCGCCGGTCCCGCCATGATGCCGGAGCCCGTGCTGGAGGAGATCCGCGACGAGATGATGAACTACCGCGGCAGCGGCATGTGCGTCATGGAAATGTCCCACCGCTCCAAGGTCTTCCAGCAGATCATCGACGAGGCCGACGCCGACCTGCGCGACCTGATGGGGATCCCCGACAACTATAAGGTCCTCTTCATTCAGGGCGGCGCCACCCTCCAGTTCGCGGCGGTTCCCTGGAACCTGATGAAGAACGGCAAGGCCGTCTACATCGACACCGGCGCATGGTCCAGCAAGGCCATCAAGGAGGCCAAGAAGTACGGCGAGGTCATCGTTGCCGCTTCCTCCAAGGATAAGAACTACAGCTACATTCCCGACTGCTCCGATCTCGACATTCCCGATGACGCCGACTACGTTTACATCTGCGAGAACGAGACCATCCACGGCGTGACCTGGAACAAGCTGCCCAACACCAAGGGCCATGTGCTGGTGTCCGACCAGTCCTCCATGTTCCTGAGCAAGCCCTGCAACGTGTCCGACTACGGCATGATCTACGCCGGCGTGCAGAAGAACGTGGGCCCCGCCGGCATGGTGGTGGTCATCATCCGCGAGGATCTGATCCGCGAGGACATCGACCCCAAGATGCCCGTCTACATGAGCTACAAGACCCATGCCGACAACGGCTCCATGTACAACACCCCCAACTGCTGGGCGATCTACTGCTGCGGCAAGGTGTTCAAGTATCTCAAGAGCATCGGCGGCCTGGAGGAGATGCACAAGCGCAACATCGCCAAGGCCAAGGTCATCTATGACTTCCTGGATCAGTCCAAGATGTTCAAGGGCACCGTGGAGCCGGAGTTCCGCAGCCTGATGAATATCCCCTTCGTCACCGAAAGCGCCGAGCTGGACGCCGAGGTGGTGGCCGCCACCAAGGCCGCCGGCTACGACAACCTGAAGGGCCACAAGTCCGTGGGCGGCCTGCGCGCCAGCGTGTACAACGCCATGCCCATCGAGGGCGCCCAGGCGCTGGTGGAGTTCCTGAAGAAGTTTGAGGCCGAGCACACCAAGTAAGCCACAACCGTTAAAGGGGGAGAAAGTTCCCCCTTTAACGACAGTTTCCGACAACAAAACGTATTTTAGAAGGAGAGTATTACCATGCGTATTCTGGTTACTGACGGTATGGATAAGACCGCGATGGCGGAGCTGCGTGAGATGGGTCACGAGGTCGTGGAGCAGTTCTATGAGCCCGATCAGCTGGGCAAGGCGCTGCGTGATTTCGACGTGGTGGTGGTCCGTTCCAAGACCAAGGTCCGCGCCAACCACATCGACGAGGCCAAGGGCAGCCAGCTGAAGCTGATCATCCGCGGCGGCGTGGGCGTGGACAACATCGACGTGGACTACGCCAAGGCCAACGGCATCGACGTGAAGAACACCCCCAAGGCCTCCTCCCAGTCCGTGGCGGAGCTGGCTATGGGCCATATGTTCTCCTGCGCCCGCTACATCTCCATCGCCGGCCACACCATGCGTGAGGACAAGTGGGAGAAGAAGGCCTACGGCAAGGGCATCGAGCTGCAGGGCAAGACCCTGGGTATCGTGGGCTTCGGCCGCATCGGCCAGCACCTGGGCGTGATGGCCAAGGCCATCGGCATGAAGGTCGTGGCGTTCGACATCTTCCACATCCCCGGCATCGAGGAGCAGTTGGGCATCCCCTATGTGGAGATGGATGAGCTGCTGGCCATGTCCGACTTCGTGTCCGTGCACGCCCCCGCTGTGGACGGCGGCGCTCTGATCTCCGCCGAGAACATCGCCAAGATGAAGGACGGCGTCGTCATCATCAACACCTCCCGCGGCACCAACGTGGACGAGGCCGCCCTGCTGGCCGCCCTGGAGTCCGGCAAGGTGCGCGCCGCCGGTCTGGATGTGTATGCCGACGAGCCCGCCACCAACAAGGCGCTGTACAGCCACCCCATGGTGTCCTGCACGCCTCACATCGGCGCTGCCACCAACGAGGCCCAGAAGCGCATCGGCGCGGAGATCGTGGACATTATCAAGGCCATGTGACCTGCTGAAAAGCACATAAAAAGAGACTGCTTCCGCAGTCTCTTTTTTTGCGCTTTTCTTTTGGCGGGCTGTGTCTCCGGGTGGGACACAGTGTCCTTTTCTTTGTACACCTCTTAGATGCGCGCAGGGCAAAAAAGGTTCCATGGCTTTTGAAAGAATTTTTCTGTCCGTTTTTTTGGACAGCAGCCTTGCTATGATGGGGAAAACACAGCAAGGAGGACGTTTTTATGACAGCCATCACGATGATCTGCACGGTGTGCGGGGCGGCGGCGCTGAGCCGGGGCATACTGCGGCTGCTGGACGTTATCGACGGACAGGCGCGCTGACGCAAGTAGACGTTGACAAGTTTTCTATCTGCCTATATAATATTTTCACCCAAAAAAGGCGATATCATCTCGCTAACTTTTTGTTTATGCTAATATTCTATATCAGATAGAGAGGTCTTGTATGGATATCTTTGAGAAGTGCTTTGCGCCGTCCCTGGCGGGGGAGTTGAAGGAAAAGGGCGTGTACCCCTACTTTCACGCCCTGCAATCCCGGCAGGATGTGGAGGTGCAGATGGAGGGCAAGCGCCGCATCATGCTGGGCTCCAACAACTATCTGGGACTGACTACGGACCCGGAGGTCATCGAGGCCGGCATCCGGGCGCTGGAGCAGTACGGCACCGGGTGCTCCGGGTCGCGGTTCCTCAACGGCACGCTGGAGATGCATCTGGAGCTGGAGGCGGAGCTGGCGAGGTTCCTGCGGAAGCCGGGGGTGGTGACCTTCGGCACCGGGTTCCAGTCCAACGTGGGCATTATCTCCGCGCTGGTGGGACGGCACGACTACGTGATCTGTGACCGGGAGAACCACGCCAGCATCTACGCCGGGTGCCAGCTGTCCTATGGGAAAATGCTGCGCTATCGCCACAGCGACATGGCGGAGCTGGAAAAGTGCCTGCAGAAGGTGCCGGAGACGGCCGGAGCGCTGATCGTCACCGACGGTGTGTTCTCCATGGGCGGCGACATCGCCAAGCTGCCGGAGATCTGCGCCCTGGCGAAGCAGTACGGCGCGCGGGTCATGGTGGACGACGCCCATGGCCTGGGCGTGCTGGGCGAGGGCGGCCGGGGCACGGCCAGCTACTTCGGCCTGGAGAACCAGGTGGACGTGTACATGGGGACCTTCTCCAAGTCGCTGGCGTCCCTGGGCGGCTATATGGCCGCCAGCGCGGAGGTGGCAGATTTCGTGCGGCACGCGTCGCGGCCATTCATCTTCTCGGCGTCCATCCCGCCGGCCAACTGCGCCACGGCGCTGACGGCCCTGCGGAAACTGGAGGCGCATCCGGAGCTGCCGGAGCGCCTGCGCGCCCTGAGCCTGTATGCCCGGAAGGGGCTGACGGACCGGGGACTGACCATCCGGCCCTCGGCGCTGGAGGCACCCACGCCTATCATCCCCATCTACACCTATGAGACGTACCGGACGCTGCGGGTAGCGGCGGAGATCTACGACCGGGGCGTGTATGTGAACCCCACGCTGCCGCCGGCCACACCGGAGGGTGAGGCGCTGCTGCGGACCAGCTATATGGCCACCCACACGGAGGCCCTGCTGGACGAGGCCATGGACATCATCGGGGAGGTGATGGCCCGTGAGTAAGGTCGCTGTCGTCACCGGCGGCACCTCCGGCATCGGGCGGGCTACCGCCCTGGCGCTGAAGGACGCGGGCTATACCGTGTATGAGCTGTCCCGCCGGGCGGAGAGCGTGGAGGGTCTGCACCACATCGCCGCCGACGTGACGGACCAGCAGGCCGTCAACAACGCCGTGGCGCAGATCATGGAAGCGGAGGGGCACATCGACGTGCTGGTGAACAACGCGGGCTTCGGCATCTCCGGGGCTATCGAGTTTACGGAGACGGCGGAGGCCAAGGCGCTGTTCGATGTCAACTTCTTCGGCATGGTGAACATGAACCGGGCCGTGGTGCCCCTGATGCGGCAGGCGGGCCGGGGAAGGATCGTGAACCTGAGCTCCGTGGCCGCGCCGGTGCCCATCCCCTTCCAGGCCTATTACTCCGCCACCAAGGCGGCTGTCAACGCCTACACCATGGCGCTGGCCAACGAGCTGCGGCCCTTCGGCGTGACGGTATGTGCCGTGATGCCGGGGGATATCCACACGGGCTTCACCGCCGCGCGGCGGAAGGTCAGCGCCGGGGACGCTATCTATCAGGGACGCATTTCCCGGTCCGTGAAGCGCATGGAGCACGATGAGGAGACTGGCATGGACCCGGCCAAGGCCGGGGCGTACATCGCCAGTGTGGCCATGCGGGAGGGACACCACCACCCGCTGTACGCCATACGTTTCGACTACAAATTCTTCACCTTCCTGGCCAAGGTGCTGCCGGCACGGTTTTTGAACTGGCTCATCTACTGTCTGTACGGAAAATAAGGTCAAAGGCCCTCCCCGGTGGGGAGGGCCTTTCTTTACACGATACGCCGCCCCCGGCTGAGCCGGGGGCGGCGTGATTCATTTCTTCAGCTGAAGGGTCTTTTCGTAGGCGGCGATGACGGCGTTCATGGCGGCGGCGCGGAGGCCGCCCTCTTCCAGCGCGCGGACACCGGCAATGGTGGTGCCTCCGGGGGAGCATATCTCATCCTTCATCTGCCCGAAGGGCTTGCCGCTCTCCAGGGCCAGCCGGGCCGCGCCCAGCAGCATCTGGGCCGCAAAGGTATTGGCCTTGTCACGGGGCAGGCCGCAGGTGACGGCACCGTCGGCCAGGCCCTCCATAAACAGGCAGGCAAAGGCGCCGCCGCAGCCGGCCACGGCGCTGCCCGCGTCGATCAGGTGCTCCGGCAACGCCTCCAGCCGCCCGGAGGCGGCCATGTCCGCCAGGAAGGCGTCCAGCTGTGGTTTTGTCAGCAGGGCGTTGGCATCGTACAGCGTCAGCCCCGCCCCCACGGCGCAGGCGGTGTTGGGCATGATACGCAGGAGGGGGCAGCCGGGAGCAGCCTGCTCCAGCGCGGCGATGGTGACGCCGGCGGCCATGGACACCAGCACGGGCTTGTCCGTCCGCTGCGCCAGCGTGGGGGCCAGCTGGGCCAGCACGCCGGCGATGAGGTTGGGCTTGACGCCCAGGAAGATATAGTCACAGGCAGCGGCGATGTGGGCAGCGGTGTCCGCCCGGGCCCCCAGCTCTGCTGCCAGGGCCTCCGCCTTGGCGGGAGTGCGGTTGTTGAGATACACATCTGAGGGAGAGACTGTCCTGACCAGGGCGCGGGCCAGCGCCCCACCCATGTTGCCGGTGCCGATAAAGCCATAGGTCATGGTGATACACCTCGTTCCTGATTTTTTGTCCATTATAATGCAGCGCGAGACGGAGTGCAACAAATAAATTCCCGCGGCGGGAGTTTCGCCGCCGCGGTGAGGACGAGGGCCCCCTCAACCGGCGCTGCGCGCCACCTGTCTCCCTGCGGGTCGGTCGGTCCGCGGGTCTGACACGCCACCGGCGTGTCATTCAACACCGCGGACCCCTCGAGGGGAAGGCTAACGAGGGAGCGCCCCCAAGGGGAAGGCTTGGGGACGTTTTTATTGTGCTTTACACAGTGGGGCGAAAAGTGTTATAATACCGACAGAAATCAACACAAACGAGGAGGTCTTGTGATGAGATTGCTGTTCAAGGGCGGTACCGTGGTCACCGGCAAGGGCCCCCGCCGGGCCGATATCCTGGTGGAGGGCGAGAAGATCCTCGATGTCTGCCGCGATATTCCCGCCATCGGCGCACAGGTGGTGGACGTGACCGGGATGCTGCTGTTCCCCGGCTTCATCGATGCCCACACCCATTTCGATCTGGACGTGTGCAACACCACCACGGCGGATGACTTTGCCAGCGGCTCTCGGGCGGCGCTGCGGGGCGGCACCACCACCATCATCGACTTTGCCTGCCCCAACAAGGGCGAGACGCTGCACGACGGCCTGCGGCTCTGGCACAAGAAGGCCGACGGCAAGTGCGCCTGTGACTACGGCTTCCACATGACCATCGACGACTGGAACGAGACCATCGAGCGCGAGATCGACGATATGTACGCCGAGGGTATCTCCTCCTTCAAGATGTACATGACCTACCCTGCCATGATGATCGGTGACGAGGCCATGTACAAGGCGCTGAAAAAGCTGAAGGAGAAGGGCGGCATCTGCGGCGTCCACTGCGAAAACGCCGGCGTCATCGACGCGCTGATCGCCGAAAAGAAGGCCGCCGGCGAAAACGGTGTCCACTGCCATCCGGAGACCCGGCCCGACATCATGGAGGCCGAGGCCGTGGGCCGTCTGCTCCGCATCGCCGAGCAGGTGGACATCCCCGTGGTCATCGTCCACACCACCAACATCGAGGCGCTGGATGAGATCGCCAACGCCCGCTGGCGGGGCCAGAAGGTCTTTGTGGAGACGTGCCCCCAGTATCTGGTATTGGACGACAGCGTGTATTATAACGAGGACTGGCTGCAGGCAGCCAAATACGTCTGCTCGCCTCCCATCCGGAAACCGGCTGACCGTGAGGCGCTGTGGCGCGCCATCCGCCGGGGTGAGGTGCAGACCGTGTCCACCGACCATTGCAGCTTCACTACCCAGCAGAAGCTGGCGGGCCGCGACGATTTCACCGCTATTCCCGGCGGCATCCCCGGCGTGGAGACGCGGGGCGAGCTGATCTACACCTTCGGCGTGGCCAAGAAGAAGATCGGTCTGGGCGCCATGTGCCGTGTGCTGGCAGAGAACCCCGCCAAGCTGTATGGCCTGTTCCCGCGCAAAGGCGTGCTGGCCCCCGGCTCCGACGCCGATATCGTGGTCTACGACCCCGAGGCCGACCACGTCATCCGCGCCGAGGACATGGTGGGCGCGGCGGACTACAACCCCTACGAGGGTGTGGTCACCAAGGGCTCCATCCGCCAGGTGTGGCTCCGTGGCAAGCCCGCGGTGTCCTCCGGCAAGGTGCTGGCCGGGCCGGACGGCAAATACCTGCCCCGGGGCAAGTGCCAGCTGTAAGGAGGCGAGGCCATGTTGGACAAGACGTTGGGCTATATCCTCTGCTGCCAGTCCCCGGCGCTGTTTCTGGCCGCGCTGGCGCTGCTGGTGGCGTATCTGGCCGGGCGCAAGCACAAGGTCCGGGCCTTCTTCCGCCTGCTGCTGTGCATTTTGTGTGCCGCCGGCGGCGTGGCGCTGTATTTCCTGGGGATCTACAAGGAGTATTTCACCATCCGGGACTTTTTCCTGATCCGCACTGCGGGCTGGATCGGCCTGGCCATCGCTGCATTCTTTGTGCTGCTGGCGCTGGTGCGGGCGTTCTTTGCCGCCGCTGATGCCCGCCGCGAGCAGAAGGCCGCCATCCGCGAGGAAAACGAGCGCCTGGCCCGTGAGGCCCAGGAGACCGCTGAAGCTGCGCAGGTGGAACCGGCCCCGCAAGTCCCTGCTGTGCCAGAGGCTTCCCCGCAGGAGCCGCTACCCCAGGCGGCGCTGGAGCCCGCTGCCGATTCCACCGTCGAGACTCCGGTGCCAGAAAGTGAGCAGCCGCAGAGTTAAGTTGACAATAATACAAATTATGGTAAACCCATCGGCCGCACAAAAATGCGGCCGATGGGTTTTTTGTAGGCAAAGCAAGGCTCCCGGGAAACAGATGATCTGTCTCCCGGGAGCTCCCCTCCTGTCGTGCGAGGCCTGTACCTCGCGCCCCCTACGTTGTTTTATGGTAGCACTCTATGATTGTGGTTTCAAGAAAATCGGCGATTTCTTAACGCAATTTTAACAAAACGCTAACGGAGGCGCGAAAAATCCCTCCCCCTGGGGGAAGGTTTTTGCCCATTTTTATGGGCTGTATCGTCATTCTGCACAACAATCCCCCTTAAATTTCTGCCTATTGCGAATTGAATTGTTCGGTGACCGGTGATAAATTTAGGTTGATATTTACCGAAAAGTGGTGAAACGGAGGGGTTTTTAAGATGAAACGATGGTTTTCCGGGCTTTTAGCGGCGGTTATGGTACTGCTTTTGCTGCCGGCGTCCGCCAGCGGCGAGGATCCGAAGTACTATGTCTCTCTGGGCGGCACAGCATCTGCCGAAGTAAATAAACCAGTGTCAGTGGCGCTGTTCATGCATCAGGAGCCGGGGGATCTGACCTACAACACCTTCTTTTTTCAGTTCTCCTACGACGCGGAAAAGCTTACGTTCACGAGTGTCACTATCGGCAACGATAGTGACCTCCCTGACATCATCAACGACAACTCTGACGCCGGATCGCTGACCATAGGCGGCTACGGAGAACCGCGCTCCGACCGCTTTATCACGCTGAACTTCAACGTAAAGGCCGCCGGCGAGGCCACTGTGGAATTGGTCAAAGCGCAGATGGATGTCCGCGCCAACACGGCAAAGGACGCCCAAACTGCCAGTGTACCGGCCGGCCAAAGCGACACGGTGACGATCCTGTGTGGCGGCTTCCCTGTTGAGCTTCCGGATTGTGCCACCGGCGCCGCTTATGTGACTGAAAACGGCGACTACACCTTCACCGCCGATCCCGGCTATAACTACGACTTTTCGGCCACTGTGGATAATGAAAAAGTTGACATTATCAATAACGGCGACGGCAGCTACACGATCAAACATGTCACCGGCGAGCTGGTCATCAGAGCCAACAGCACACCCACTGTCAAAACATACGAGGTGACCGTTGAGGGCGACGGCTCCGGCGACGTCAGCGCCTCCACTCCCGCAACGCATGGGCAGAATTACACCTTCACGGTCACGCAGGCGGCCAACTACGACTACGCGGTGGCCGTGACGGTAAACGGCCAGCCGGTGACGTGCACTGTCAGCAGCAGCGGCAGCCTCTATACCTATATGATCCCGGCGACGTCTGTCACCGGCCCGGTGGTCATTACGGTGAAGAAGGCCCCGCAAAGCGGCACCACGCAAATCGTGCTTGCGGGCAGCGGCGCCGCCGATGTCTGGGATGGCGTTACGTCCTATACCGTAAAAAGCGGTGAAGCTTTTACATTCGGTATCAACCACCAAGATGGATTTGACTACACGATCACCGTCATGGCCGGCGAGAAAACCCTCACGCTCCAGCGCAACGAAAATGCCAGCACTTACACCATTCCCGGAGACTACATCAAGGGCGGCATTATCATGGTGAGCATCACCAAAACGGCGCAGCTTGCAATGACGGTGGACGCGGTCGAGTATGTAAAGCTCATAAATGGCAACGCCGTGTGGCTCATCACCGCTGTGCCGGAAACAAAGCTCCCTGCGACCAAGTCCCTCTATTACGGTGATACGGCCATGTTCTGGTCAGAGAAATACGAAGCCTATGCCTGGCTGTTGGTCGGCAAGGGTACGGCGGCAGATATCGCCGCCGCGGCGAAGTCTGCGATCTCCGTTAAGGGCAACTCCACTGTGTCGGTATCCTACAGCGGCGACGTCAACGGCACGGGCCATATCGACATCAACGACGCCCAGTATGTCTATGACCTCTATAATGCCAAGCATTCCGCACTTGACATGGAGAAGTTCCTCCGCTGCGATGTCAACGGCAACCGCGAAGTAAGCGTCGATGACGTTCAGGCTGTTGTCAGCCTGCTGCTGCGCTGATAAGTCAAAAGAGAAGCGCCTGAAGGGCGCTTCTCTTTTTCAGGCCGGTCAAAAAGCTTGCGAAAGCCGTTATGCAAGGCTCCACGGTGAAAGCCACGGGGCCTTTTGTCAGGACTCCATGTGTTTGCCCAGAAAGGACGCCACGGTCTGGGCAAGCTTACACTCCGTCTCCCCCGCCGGCTTGCCGTCGGGAGAGAGAAAGAGCACCGCGCCCAGCACGTCGCCGCCGCAGAGAATAGGTGCCGCCACAGCGGCCCGGAACTGCTCGTTCTCATCGCTGATGACCACACCCTCGCCGCAGTAGAGGCCACGCTGGTCCATGACCTGCTCCAGCGCAGGGGAGACAGGCTTGCCCAGCAGTTCCTTCTTCCCCGCCCCGGCGATGGCGATGACCGCATCGCGGTCGGTAACAGCGGCGGAAAAGTCCGTGCTGCGGCTGAGGGTATCGCAGAACTGCGCGGCGAACTCCTCCAGCCCGCCGATAAGGGAATACTTCTTGAAAATAACCTCGCCGTCACGGGTGGTGTATATCTCCAACGGGTCGCCCTCGCGGATACGCATGGTGCGGCGGATCTCCTTAGGGATGACCACGCGGCCCAGGTCGTCGATGCGGCGCACGATGCCTGTTGCTTTCATATATGAAATTCCTCCAGTCAAAGCAGATTTTACATCCGTAGTCTTTGTCCGGTGTCGGAGGAATATACATCCGCCGCATATAATCGCGGTGAGATATACTATGAATTTCGACCTTACTGAAGAAATGAAAAAACAGCTGGACTATATGATCACCCAGCGCCGCTGCTCGCATCGACATCCCTGCGTCTCCTTCCATGATGAGGACACCCGGGACTATCTGGCCGCGGCAATCGCGGCACTTGGCCCGGACGCGCTGCGCCCCTGCGGGAAAAA
>ENA-UEQR01001355-UEQR01001355.1-human-gut-metagenome-genome-assembly--contig:-NODE-1355-length-13718-cov-13.268235_pt1 | contig 13718 bp, 12 predicted proteins | sample MGYA00242944_ERZ507941 | MGnify/ENA primary metagenome ERZ507941 (study PRJEB26167, sample SAMN06115398) | human gut metagenome | host: Homo sapiens | place: China:Chongqing | collected 2016-06-23...
CCGTTCACCACGCGGGTGTAATCGCGGCGCTTGTAGAACATGCCCAGATTGCAGCCCAGCACGCTGGAGAAGTACATATTGCGGTTCATTGCGCCCTCGTCCGGGCTGACCACGGTGAACTTCTCCTTATCGAAGGACAGGGTGGGGTCCTTCTTCAGCAGGCTCTTGAGCACCTGATAGGTGGGCATGGCGTTATCAAAGCTCATCAGGGGCACTGCGTTCTGCACGCGGGGGTCGTGTGCGTCAAAGGTGATGATGTTGCGCACGCCCATGGTCTGCAGCTCCTGCAGGGCCACAGCGCAGTCCAGGCTCTCGCGCACCACGCGGCGGTGCTGACGGCCGCCGTACAGGCTGGGCATGATGACGGAAACGCGGTGTGCCTTACCGGCCACAGCCTGAATCAGACGCTTCAGGTTTGCAAAGTGATCATCCGGGGACATGTGGTTCTCGTAGTTGAACAGCTTGTAGGTGACGCTGTAATTGCCCGGGTCCACCACGATAAAGATATCGTCGCCGCGGACAGACTCCTTGACCAGACCCTTGGCGTCGCCGCTCTGGAAGCGGGGGCAGTCGCAGGAAATAATGAAGGTGTCTTTTTCAATTCCGGCAGCCTTTGCCCAACGGACAAGGTGCTTGTCGATCAGGCCGGTCAGCTCCTCGGCACCGGGGCAGGCGATCAGCCGCATATCCGCCACACTGGGCTGCTCAAAGAAGGACTTAGGGGAAATTTCAATAGACATAGTCACATAACTCCTTATTGCTGTTTACCATCCGTACCATGCACACAAGTGCGCATATCTAGTTTTATTTTATCACATTTTGTCGATTGTTCCATATCAATTTGTTTCATGTGTGGATTTTCTGCGCCTTGCACAGCTGTTTTTCCTTTTCCTGCAAGAGAATGTGAGTTTCTTACAAAAACGCGACCAAATCTTTACCGTTTCGCAAAGTTTATCTGATTTTTGAGGAAAAGTACGACTTTTTAAGTCCCCTTCTCTTTCCTCAGTGACGCAAAAAGACCGCTGCACGGTCGGGCGCAGCGGTCTCTCTTCACTTACCTTCTATCAGGGTAAAACGCTTTTTACAGGGCAGCCACGGCAGCCTTCAAGGCATCCACGCGGTCGGTGTTCTCCCACTTCACGCCCAGATCCTCGCGGCCCATGTGGCCGTAGGCGGCCAACTGGCGGTAGATGGGCTTGCGCAGGTCGAGGTCACGGATGATGGCGGCAGGGGTCAGGTCAAACACCTTCTCCACAGCCTGCTCGATCTTCTCGTCTGCCACCGTGCCGGTGCCGAAGGTATCCACCATGATGGACACAGGCTTTGCCACGCCGATGGCGTAGGCCACCTGTACCTCGCACTGCTTTGCCAGACCCGCAGCCACGATGTTCTTGGCCACCCAGCGGGTAGCGTAGGCTGCGCTGCGGTCCACCTTGCTGGGGTCCTTGCCGGAGAAGGCGCCGCCGCCGTGGCGTGCATAGCCGCCGTAGGTGTCCACGATGATCTTACGGCCGGTCAGGCCGGTATCGCCCTGCGGGCCGCCCACAACAAAGCGGCCGGTGGGGTTGATGTAGTACTTGGTGTTCTCGTCCAGCAGCTCAGCGGGGATGGTGGCCTTGATAACCTTTTCCATCACGTCTGCCCGCAGCTGCTCCATGCTCACGCTCTCGCTGTGCTGGCTGGAGATGACCACGGCGTCCACGCGCACAGGCTTGTTGTTCTCGTCGTACTCCACGGTCACCTGGCTCTTGCCGTCCGGGCGCAGGTAATCCATTTCGCCGCTCTTGCGCACTTCGGTCAGGCGCTTTGCCAGCTTGTGGGCAAGGCTGATGGGCATGGGCATCAGCTCGGGGGTCTCGTCACAGGCATAACCGAACATCATGCCCTGATCGCCTGCACCGCCCACCTGATCGTTGGTGCCCAGTGCAATATCGGGGCTCTGGCCGTCAATGTTGGAGATGACGGCGCAGGTGTCGGCGTCAAAGCCGAACTTTGCGCGGGTGTAGCCGATATCTGCCACCACCTCGCGGACGACCTTCTGGAAGTCCACATAGCAGCTGGTGGTGATCTCGCCCATAATGTGCACAAGGCCGGTGGATGCGCAGGTCTCGCAGGCCACGCGGGCGTTGGGGTCGTGGGTCAGGATCTCGTCCAGAATTGCATCCGAGATCTGGTCGCAGATCTTGTCGGGATGTCCCTCGGTGACGGACTCCGAAGTAAACAGGTGTCTAGCCATTTTTTGCCTCCTAAATGTTGCAGTTGCGTGTATTTACCATTCCATCAAGTTTGTTCTGAAAAATAAAAGCGCCCAGAGCCGAAAGCTCTGAGCGTTGCACTCTTATCTTCCGGTTTCCCGCAGGATTTGGCACCTTACGCTCTCGCGCAGGTTGTCGGGCTTCACAGGGCCTGTCCCCTCAGCCGCTCTTGATAAGTCGGTATTCAATTGGTACGCCACATATTCTATCATTGCAGCGTCAGATTGTCAAGATAAGTCGCACTTATTTTAGACATTCCTTTTAAATTGATGGAGCATTTCCCTGCTCCGGTGCGGCATGGCCGTCCCGGGCGGCGTGGAAAGCGCGTTTTTCCGCATACATCCGCTGATCCAGCTCCACCAGAAACTTCTCCACGCTGCCGCCCTCGTACTTTGCCACACCGGTGGAAAAGGACAGCTGAAAGCTGCCCGCCGGAGCGGTGGCGTTATAGTGCTGCACCCGCTGCTCGATGGCGGTGCAGATCTCGTCCAGCAGCTCCTCCGAGCCGTGACGGATCAGCACCATGAACTCATCGCCGCTCATGCGGATGGCTACCGAGTTTGCCACCAGCGCCCCGGACAGGATGTGCCCGATCTCCTGAATGGCGCGGTCGCCCTCGGCGTGACCATAGGTATCGTTGATCTCCTTGAAGCAGTTCACGTCCATCATGATGCCGTAAACGTCCTTCTCCTGCGTGGCGTGGATGCGGTCCAGACAGTAGTTCATGTACTTGCGCCCAAACAGGCCGGACAGCTCATCGGTATAGCCGCGCAGGCTGCGGGTCTGGCTGTCCACAAGCACAAAGGCGATAGCTACCGACAGCCAGCCAAAGGCCATGCCGTAGAATGCGCCCTGCAGCAGCGTGCCCACCGCACAGGTGACCACGAAGTAGTACACCGGGAAAAACTCCACCGTAATGCCATCGCGCTTGGCCTTATGCACCTGCCACACGCTCTCGGCGTAATAGCTGAACAGCAGCAGATACAGCAAAATATTCAGCGGGCCCCGATGGTAAGCGTTGTCCGCCGAAATGGAAAAGATCCACCCCGTGCCAAAAAGGTTTGCCACCAGCAGCACCAAAAGCGCCAGCAGCGGCGCACCCAGCAGCAGATGCCTTCTGCGCAGGCGTCCGGTGCTGCGGTAGACCCGAAAGTCCACATACAAACACCACGCATAGCCCACGCACACGGTAGCGCCGGTGCAGATGGTGTTGGTCAGGTACAGCCAGAACCGGCTTGCCGCGCCGGGCACGCCGTCCAGCAGAAAGCTGATCGTCTCTGTTGCCTGTGCCAGCAGCGTCACCACCAGTATCCGGCAAAACAGCGCTGTTCCAACGCTGTTTTTACTTTCGCCGCGCACCCGCAGTAAAAGCAGAAAGCTTACCAGCACCGCCCCTGTGCCATTGGCCACAAGGATCTCGGGTATATTCATTGCATTTCCTCCTCTGCCCGCCTTGCCCCACAAGGCGAACAGCCCCTATTTTATACAATACCTATTTATATTATACACCCTGCTACACTCTGCTTGCAAGGCTTGGGCGCAAAAAAGGCCGCTGCACAGCAATTTGTGCAGCAGCCCTTGAGAGATCATCCTTTGCAGTTCAGCCAAGCCCAGAGCTTTGCCGAAATACATTTTTTGCAGAAAACTTAATAGCCCTTTGCCTGCTCGCCGTTCAGGATCTTGACAGCGCGGGAGGTGCCCAGACGGTCAGCGCCCAGTGCAAGGAAAGTCTCCATATCCTCCACGGTGGAAATGCCGCCGGCAGCCTTGACCTTGCAGCGGCCATGCACGCCCTTGACCATCAGCTCCACGTCGTGGAAGTTTGCACCTGCGGTAGAGAAGCCGGTGCTGGTCTTGATGTAGTCGGCACCGGCCTCGCAGACGATGTCGCACATCTTTTCCTTTTCTTCCTCGGTCAGCAGGCAGGTCTCAATGATGACCTTCAGAATCTTATCGCCCACAGCCTGCTTCACGGCACGGATGTCCTCACGGACAGCATCGTACTCCTTGTTCTTCAGGCGGCCGATGTTGATGACCATGTCCACCTCGGCTGCGCCGTTGGCGATGGCAGTCTTGGCTTCAAAGGCCTTGCTGGCGGTATCCATGGCACCCAGAGGGAAGCCCACCACGCAGCACACGGGGATGCGGCCTGCCATATACTCCACAGCCTGCTTGACGTAGCAGGTGTTGATGCAGACGGATGCGGTGTGGTTTGCAATGGCTTCGTCACACAGCTGCTGGATCTGGGGCCATGTGGCCTCCGGCTTCAGCAGGGTATGATCGACATGGGACAGGATCTCTTCGCGGTTCATGTTCGTTCCTCCGTTGTTTTACTTGCTGGCACGGCGCACCTTTGCCATGCCCACAGCGCTGAGTGCGATCGCAGTCACCGATGCCGTTGCACCAATAATGCCCAGCACCAGACCGGAAACCAGGAATGCGAACCCTTTCAGACCACGTTTCATAATACCGTACCTCCTAAATTATATTGGATATTTTCTCCGCCTGCGGCGGAGAAAATATCTCACTTACGATTTTTAAAGATGATCAGCTTGCTGAACACATAGTTCAGCACCACGACCACCACGTTGGAGAATACCTTGACGCACAGACCCCACAGCTCCTGCGCGTTATAGCTGACAAAAATCGCCGTAGGGCCGTCTGCACCGCCAATGATGACAACACCCGCTGCCGATGCTGCTGCCGAAGCCGCCGCGCCGGTATAGCTTACCCCGGACGGGATAAAATGTCCGATCAGACCGTCCATCAGCGCCGCGCCCTGCGCAGCCAGCAGATTGCCACCCACGATCATGATAGCGGCATCCAGCACCATGGTGCCCAGACGGCAGGTGACAAAGGTGCCAAACTCTTTTGCCATGGCTTTGCCGGTGGTCTTGCTGCGGAACACGAACGCCCGGTTGGTGCAGTAGGCAAACAGGATGCACAAAGCGTTATCCAGCACATTGCCCCAGCTGTTGGCTGCGGTATAGCCGAACAGCTGGCTGAACAGCGCATACAGCACAATATTCAGCAGGGTGGTCAGCACGCCAAAGATTAGGTAACTAAGCACTTCCCAGTGCTTTTTGAAGAATTTTATCATGGCTTTGTTAACAAAAACAGCCCCGCCGCCGTTTTCCCGGCAACGGGGCTGCAGATCGCATTGTGTCAGAAGCTATGCTTTTGCACGAAGGGCTGATTACTCAGCGTCGTTGTTCAGCAGAGCCTTCATGGACAGGCTGATGCGCTTCTTGTCGAAGTCAACATCCAGCAGCTTCACATCGACCATATCGCCGACCTTCAGTGCGTCAGAGACCTTCTCAACGCGGTCATTGCTGATCTCGCTGATGTGGACCAGACCGTCAACACCCGGCAGGATGCGGACGAATGCACCAAACTTGGTCAGAGAAACGACCGGAGCATGGAAGGTGCTGCCGATGGGGTAGTTGTTCTTCAGCTGCTCCCAGGGGTTGTCCTCGGACTTCTTGTAGCCCAGAGAAACCTTGTGGTTCTCGGTGTCGATGTCCTTGACATACACTTCGATGGTGTCACCAACGGAGACGACCTCGGAGGGGTGCTTGATGCGGTTCCAGCTCAGCTCGCTGATGTGGCACAGGCCGTCAACACCACCGATGTCAACGAATGCACCATAAGAGGTCAGGCTCTTGACAACGCCGGTGTAGGTCTTGCCCACCTCAACGTTTGCCCAGAACTCCTCACGCTTAGCCTTGTTCTGCTCAGCGGTCACCTTGTTGATGCTGCCCACGATCTTGCGGCCGGAGCACTCGGTGACGACCAGCTGAACGTGCTGGCCGACCAGAGCAGTGTAGTCCTCGTCGCGGCGCATAGTGGCCTGAGAACGGGGAACGAACACCTTGACACCCTTGACGTTGACGACAACGCCGCCCTTATTGAACTCGGTAACATCGCCCTCGACGACTTCACCGGATTCTGCTGCCTTGGCGATCTCTTCCATGCCCTTGCGAGATGCGAGCTTCTTGCGGGAGAGCTGGATGACGCCATCCTGATCCATAACCTTCTCGACGATGAGGTCCAGCTCATCGCCAACCTTCACCAGGTCTTCGACCTTGGCGGAGGAATCATCGGTCAGCTCGCTCAGCTTGACAAAGCCGGTCTGCTTCGCTCCGATATCCACCTGGATCTCGTTGGCAGAGATGCTGGTCACGATTCCTTTCACAATACTGCCTGCATGAACACGCTTTTCCTCGGATGCATTCAGCATCTCCTCAAAGCTCATGCTGTCATTGATTTCTGCGCTCATACTGTTAAGTACCTCCTCAATAATAGACGATGGCGTTGAAGCCCCGGCTGTCACGCCCGCCACTTTAACATCTGCAAACCATTCCGGCCGAAGTTCGCTCGCTGTTTCGACCGTTACGGCACGCGTGTGTTTTGCGGCGACCTGTACCAGCTTTTGGGTATTGGAAGAATGATGACCGCCAATGACAACAATGATGTCGCATTGTTGGCTGAGGTCTTCCGCTTCCTGTTGCCTCGCCCACGTCGCATTACATATTGTATCAAAAATTCGGGCGTTTGTATAGGCTTTTTTGAGAAACTCCGAACTTTCTTTCCATTTTGTAACCTGAAATGTGGTCTGTGCAACTGCAAAAAGGGGTTTTTGGGGGTCAGAAGGGCCGTTCCACGCCTCTAACTCGGCTAAATCGGCAAAAACGAACACCTCGCCCCGGGTGTGCCCCACAATGCCCTGCACCTCCGGGTGGGTCTTATCCCCCGCCACCAGCAGCACCGCACCCTCTTTTTCGGCCTCGGCGGCAATGCGCTGAATCTTCTGCACAAAGGGGCAGGTGGCGTCATGGTAGGGGATGCCGCGCGCTTCCAGTTCATCGTAAACGCTGCGGGGCACGCCATGACTGCGGATGACCACCTCGCACCCGGCGGGCACATCCTGCACGGTGTCCACTACCTGTGCACCCTTGCGCCGCATATCCTCCACCGCCTGCGGGTTGTGGATCAGCGGGCCCAGTGTTGCCACCTTATGCCCCTCGGCCAGCAGGCCGTAGGTCAGTTCCACGGCACGGTTCACACCAAAGCAGAACCCCGCCGTTTTCGCCAAATGGATCTCCATCTCTTACGCCCCCATCTTTTCCCATGCTTCCAGCAGTGCCTGCTTGTTGGCACGGAGCTTTTTGGTGTCCCGGCGGCCCTCCATGGCAAACTGTTCCGCGGGCATCGGCTCGCCGTAGATCACCCGCACTTTGCAGAACAGGTGCATTCTTCCGTCCGGGGTGTCGTACAGGATGCGGCAGGGCACAACGTCCACCCCCGCCTCGGCGGCAATGACGAACAGGCCGCTCTTGGGGGACAGGAGCTTGCCCTCCTTTTCGCGGGTGCCCTCCGGGAAGATAAGCAGCGTTTTGCCCTGCTTACAGGCCTCCACCGTCTGGGAGATGACCGCCATCTCGTCCTTGGTGCCGCGGACGCACACACCGCCGCAGCAGCGGAAGAACCATGTCAGCAGTGCGTTGATTTCGAACAGCTCCTTTTTGGCAAACACCACCATCCGCCTGCCCCACCGGGTGACAACGATGAACACCGGGTCGATGGCTGACACATGGGTGGGCGCAAGGATATAACCCTTCGTCTGCACCTTTTTCAGGTTTTCACGCCCCTCCACCCGGATGCGGAAACCGATGTGCCACACAAGCCACGCAAGGGGCACCAGAATATAATATAGTACCATTTTTTATTCCTGTCCTGTTTGTTTTATCCGCCGATCTTTTTGGCGATGATCTGCTTCATGGCGTCAAGGCTCTGCTCAAAATCCAGTTCCGAGGTATCCAGCAGCACGGCGTCCTCTGCCTGCTTCAGCGGAGCGGCGGCGCGGTGGGTGTCCTGATAGTCCCGCTGCTTCACATCTGCCAGCACTTCCTCGTAGGGGGTGTCGATGCCCTTGGCCTGATACTCCTTCCAGCGGCGGGTGGCGCGTGCCTCCGGGCTGGCGGTCAGGAAGATTTTCACCGTAGCGTCCGGCAGCACCACCGTGCCGATATCCCGGCCGTCCATCAGCACATCCTGCTTTTTTGCCATGCTGCGCTGCAGCTCCAGCAGAAATGCCCGCACCGCGGGGTTTGCGCCCACGGCAGAGGCTGCCATGCCCGCGGCTTCGGTGCGGATGGCGGTACTCACATCCTCGTCCTTCAAGTAAATGTGCTGCTCGCCCGCAATGGATGCCAGCCGCAGCTCGATCTGGGGCAGCAGAGCGTCCACCGCTGCGTTGTCCTTGGGGTCCTTGCCCGCGCGCAGGGCGTACAGGCCGATGGCGCGGTACATTGCACCGGTGTCCACATAGATATAGCCCAGCTCTGCCGCCAGACGGCGTGCCAGAGTGGATTTGCCTGCACCCGCAGGCCCATCAATTGCAACAGATACCATGATATGTTCTCCTTATTATATATAGTACACAGGAAATTGACTGCGCTGTTTTTACAGGTTATTCGCAAAGCTTTGTGCGGTGCAGAAAGCGATCTGCAGATTGTAGCCGCCGGTGTAGGCGTCCACGTCCAGCACCTCGCCCGCAAAGTACAGCCCCAGCGCCTTTTTGCTCTGCATGGTCTTGGGGTCCACCTCCCGCACCGATACGCCGCCGCTGGTGATGACTGCGTGGGCAAGGTCGCCCCGGGCGTCAATGGACACCTGCCAGTGCTTGACCAGCTGCACCAGCTCCCGCTTCTGCTCCCGGGTGATCTGGTTTGCCTTGGTGGCGGGGTCAATGCCCCAGCGCGCCACCATGACCGGCTGCATACTGGAGGGCAGCAGCTTGACCAGCGCGCCCTGCGCCGCGTGGTTTGCCAGCAGCGCAAAGTCCCGGGTGATGCGGTCGTACAGCTGCTCCTCGCTCAGGGCGGGCTTCAGGTCGATCTCCGCGATGTACCTGTGCTTTTTCATGTCCCCCAGATGGCTGGACGCGCTCAGGGTCAGCGGCCCGCTGATGCCAAAGTGGGTAAACAGCATCTCGCCCTGCTCGTCAAAGATGGCCTTGCCGTCCTCCAGCAGGGTCAGGGTGACGTTTTTCAGCGCCAGACCCATCATCTTTTTGCAGTCCGGGTCGCGGCTGACAAGGCTGACCAGACTGGGCACCGGCTCCACAAGGGTGTGCCCCGCCTGCTGCGCCAGCTTGTAGCCGTCGCCGGTAGAACCGGTGGTGGGGTAGCTCACGCCGCCGGTAGCCACCAGTACAGCGTCTGCCCGGTATTCCCGGCCGGAATTGCCCCGCACGCCCACGCAGCGCAGCGCCGGGCCAGCCTTTTTCTTTTTGGGGTGACGCGGGTTTTCCGCTGCCGCCGGGGCTGGCTCTGCCTCCGGCACGATGTCCTCCAGCAGCAGCTTTTTTGCGCCGTCATAGACGATGTCGGCGTCCTGCGCATAGCGCAGCAATGCCTGCCGGATCTCCTCGGCCTTATCCGATACCGGGAACACCCGACGGCCACGCTCCACCTTCAGCTCCACACCAAGGCCTTCGAACAGCTCCATGGTCTTTGCCGGGGGGAACGCCCCCAGCGAGGAGTACAAAAAGCGCGGGTTCGTGCGCACATGGCGCAAAAACTCCTCTGCCGGGCAGTCGTTGGTCACGTTGCAGCGTCCCTTGCCGGTGACAAGGATCTTCTGCCCGGGCTTCTCGGTATGCTCCAGCACCGTCACCTGATGTCCCTGCCGCACGGCGGCGCCCGCCGCCATCAGTCCGGCTGCCCCGGCTCCCACGATCAAAACCCTTGCCATCTGTCATCCTCCCAAAATCGCCTTTTAACTCTATTGTATCATACCAGAAACCCCGCGCAAAAGCAATGCAGCGCCGCAGGAAATGAATGGATTTTCGGTTCTCCCCCTCTTGACAAAGCCGCCGGGCTGCTGTATTCTTTTTACAGACCGTTAGTTTGTAAAAAAGGAGCATCCGCCATGCCGCGCAACAAATACCCGGAACAGACCGTTGAAAAGATCCTGGACGCCGCCGCCCTGCTTTTCATCCAGAAGGGCTACCAGAATACCACCCTGCAGGACATCATTGATGCCATAAAGCTTTCCAAAGGGGCGGTGTACCATCACTTCCGCTCCAAGGAGGAGATCGCGCAGCGCGTCGGTGACCGTTTGGGCGACCAGATGTGGGAGCCGCTGCGCCATATCCGGGACGACCCGGCCCTGACCGGGCTGCAGAAGCTGCAGGCGGTGTTTGCAGCATCCTTTGCCGGGCAGCGGCAGCAGCAGATCGCGCAGACTTTGCCGCACCTGTGCAGCAACCCGCAGTTCCTTGCCATGGAGCTGACCAACATTGAAGCGCATCTGGCCCCGGAGTGCATTGCACCCATGATCCGGCAGGGCATAGCGGACGGCTCCATCCACACCGCCGATGCCAATGCGCTGGCCGAAGCGCTGTTCGTGCTGGCAGACATCTGGCTTTCTCCCCAGACGCGCCCCACCACGCCGGCTCAGCAGCGGGCACGGAACGCCGTGTTTCAGCAAATGACCCATGCACTTGGGCTGGATCTTTTGACGGATGCACAGGCCGAACAGCTGGTGCAGCTGTGCACACCGGTCAAAGACTGAATTTCCCGGGCGGAACGCTCCGCCTTTTTTTGTATGTAAATACAGACCAGCAGTCTGTAAATAAAAAAGCAGGAGGTTTCCATGAACACTTTTATCCTTATCGTCCTCGGGCAGATCATCTCCCTGTTCGGCAATGCCGCCCTGCGGTTTGCGCTGCCGCTGTATCTGCTGCGGCAGACTGGTTCTGCCGCGCTGTACGGCGGCATCACCGCTCTGGCCATGCTGCCTGCCCTTGCTGGAATGCTGACCGGCGGCGCGCTGGCAGACCGCTGCCGTAAAGCCCGCCTGATGGCACTGCTGGATCTGGTGACCACCGGTATTTCGGCTGCAGCCGCTGCCGGACTGCCGCATCTGCCCCTGCTTCCGCTGGTCCTGACCGTGCTGGGCAGTCTGTACGCCATTCAGGGGCTTTACCAGCCCGTGGTACGCGCCTGCCTGCCCCTGCTGCTGAACGGCACCCAGCTGCTGCGCGGCAACGCAGTCATCCAACTGGTGGATACCGTGGACGAACTTCTCGGCCCCCTGCTGGGTGCTGTTCTGCTGGAGCACTTCGGCATCCGGGGTCTGCTGGCGCTCTGCGGCGGCTGCTTTGCACTTTCCGCCGGGATGGAGCTCTGTCTGCGCATCCCACAGGATGTCCCACGGGACACAAAGCTCTCCGTCCGTTCTCTGTGTACCGACCTGCGGGAAAGTGCGCAGTTCCTCACCGGGCAGGCTGCGGTACTGCGGTTAGCTGCCGCCATGGCGGCTGTAAACCTGTTGGAAGTCCCCGCCCTCACCGTAGGTGTTCCGGTGCTGGTGGTACAGACTTTGCAGAAAAGTGATGCCTCCCTTGGCCTTGTGCAGGCGGTGCTGAGCGCGGGCGGCATTTTAGGCGGCGTGCTGGCCGGAACCGTCTTTGTCCGGCGTCCCATCCGCAGCGGCACACCTCTTTTGCTGGCGCTCAGCGGCGTGTGCGCCGCGCTGGGGCTTGCCCTCCGGGTGCCCACGCTGCAATTCGGCAGCATTCTGGTGCTGGGGGCCGTGTTTATGGCCGTGGCGGCGCTGTTCAATGTGTGGTTCTTTGCGCAGCTGCAAGTGCTGGTGCCGCAGGCACAGTTGGGCAAGACGACAGCCTGCCTCTCTGTGCTGGCCTGCCTGACCCAGCCCATCGGACAGGCAGCCTATGGCAGTGCCTTCCAGCACTGGGCTGCGCACCCGGCAGATGTACTGCTGGCAGCCGGGGTGCTTTCAGCGCTGGTTCTCTGGCTGCTGCAAACGCGCCGTACCGCCTGACACAGCAAAAAAAGGAGCCGCTATTGCAGCCCCTTTTATGGTTTGCTTACTCCGGCAGCTTTGCCGGGTCGAGGTAGCTTTCGCCCTGCTTTACCTCCACATGGATGTGGCTCTCCTCGGCGCACTCGCAGCCGACCGTCCCCACCGTGCCAAGCTTCTGCCCGGCGGTCACGGTCTCTCCGGCCTTTACGGCAGGGTCAGCCACACCGCACAGCCGCCAACTGCGGCCAGCGGCATCTTCCAGCACCACCACGGTGCCCCAGTTGCCCTCTGCCCCGGCAGAGACCACCTTGCCCGCCACGGGTGCCGCCACCGCAGCGCCCTGCGTGCAGGCGTAGTCCACGCCGTTGTGGGTGCGCCAGTCCCCAAGGGTCTTGTTATACACCAGTTCATCGCCGCTGAAGGCGTTGAGCACGCGCCCCGGCATAGAGGGCGCGGCGGCAGGCTGTGCCGAACTGTTGGCAGGCGAGGATGCGCCTTGCAGTGCCGAGGGTTCGTGCAGCGAACCAGAGCCAGACTGCGCACCAGAGGACGCCCCAGAGGGCGTCTGCTGCGGCACATCGGCCTTGCTGTTTGCAACGTCGGTCACGGGCTGCTGCCATGTGGTATCCTCCTGTGCGTCCCAGTCCGGTTCTGTTTCCGGGGCGGTCTGTTGGGTGGTGCCGGGGGCGTCCGGCACGTCCAGACTTTTTTGCAGTTCTGCCCGCAGGGCGCGCACCGCCCACACCCCTGCCGCAGCCGCAGCCAGCAGGCTTGCGGTCAGCAGCAGAGCAAAGCCCTTGCCGTGCAGAAATTTTTTGATCTGCTCCATGCTTGTTACTCCCATCTGTCCGTTTTGTGTACGGGATTTTCTTCTGGGCTTAGTGTGGGACAGCGGCGGGCGGTTTATGCAAGGGGACAAAAAAGACACGCAAAAAGGCTGAGCAGCCACTTTTTTTGCAGCTGCTCAGCCTTGCTGTATCCCGTTTTTGGTTACTTCCGTGCGATCATTTCGGTATAGGCCAGCACCAGCGGGCCTACGCCCTTGGCGTCGTTGCAGACCACCGGTTCGCTGAAGTAGTAGGCCAGCGAGCCGTCACGGTGATCCTTGCCGCCCAGACCTGCCACAAGGCAGATGCCGTCCAGCTGCAAGCTGCCGTCCGGGTTCTTGGACAGATACCGGTCGCAGGTGCCGTAGAAGGCCTTCTCCGCCCATGCAGCCATGCGTTTGGGCAGATAGCCCAGACGCACGCCCTTGAGCACGGCGTAGGCGAACAGTGCGGTGCCGCTGGTCTCCAGATAGTTGCCCTCGGCCTCCGGGTGGTCGATGACCTGCCAGAACATCCCGCTCTGCTCGTCCTGGAACTTGTGCATATCCTCCACAGCCTGTTTGAGCATGGCCATGATACCGCGGTACTCGTTGTACAGCTGCTCGTCCATGCGCTCCAGCACGTCCACCATTGCCACAAGGAACCAGCCCATGGCGCGCAGCCAGAAGTTGGGGCTGCAGCCGGTCTCGGGGTCTGCCCAGTACATCTGGCGGCTCTCGTCATAGCCGTGGTAGTACAGGCCGGTCTTTTCGTCCCGCATGTGCTTTTTGATGTTCATGAACTGCTTGTAGCTGTCGAT
>ENA-UEQR01001361-UEQR01001361.1-human-gut-metagenome-genome-assembly--contig:-NODE-1361-length-13704-cov-10.072870_pt1 | contig 13704 bp, 10 predicted proteins | sample MGYA00242944_ERZ507941 | MGnify/ENA primary metagenome ERZ507941 (study PRJEB26167, sample SAMN06115398) | human gut metagenome | host: Homo sapiens | place: China:Chongqing | collected 2016-06-23...
GCCAAGACCTACACGGTGGGAACATGGCTGGAGGTCTGGATGGAGAACTACGCCAAGGTGAAACTCAGACCGTCCACGTTCAAGACCAGCCAAGGTTTTCTGAAAAACCACATCAAGCCGCAGATCGGCAACATCCCACTGGCAGACCTGACTTCTCTGGACTTGCAGCGGTTCTACAAACACCTGCTGGATGGCGGCAGAGTTGACCGCGTCGAAGCAAAAAAGAAACCGAAAGGTCTTGCACCCAAAACGGTGCGGAACATCCACCAGATGATTGGCTCGGCGTACAATCTTGCCATCGAGCAGCGCCTTGTCACGAAAAATCCCACGCAGGGCTGCGCCTTGCCAAAGGTGGAACACAAAGAAATGAAAACGCTGACCGCCGACCAGCTCAGCGCCTTCTTCCAAGAGGCCAGGGACAGCGGCGTGTTTGCCCTGTACTACATCGACCTGACCACCGGGCTGCGCCGTGGCGAACTGCTGGGACTGAAATGGACGGACCTCGACCTCGACCGTGGTGTGCTGAAAATCCAACGGGCCATTTCCCGGCAAAACGGTAAGGTAGTCGAGGCCCCACTGAAAATAAAAAACGCCTACCGCACCCTGCCACTGTCGGCAGATGCGATCAGCGTTCTAAAAATGCAAAAATACAAGGTCGGAAATAGCGAATGGGTATTTCCGTCCCCAACCGGAGGCCCCATGTCACCGGACAGCGTCCTGCATATGCTGCACCGAGTCCTGAAGCGGGCAGGGTTGCCAAAGGTGCGTTTCCATGACCTGCGCCACACCTTCGCAACGCTGGCACTGCAAAACGGTGTGGACATCAAGACCGTGTCTGGCATGCTGGGGCATTTTTCAGCAGGCTTCACGCTGGACACCTACGCACATGTAACGACCTCCGCCAAGCGTGAAGCGGCAAAAACAATGGGCAGCATTCTCTCTGGTGCGGTATAGACCTTTCCGCTGCCCACTCCCGTTGGGGTCAGCGTTTGGGTCAGCGTTTGGGTCAGAAAAAACGGCGAACAAGTTATCGGTCGAAAAAGTGCGGAAAAAGTCCTGATTTCGCAAGAAATCAGGACTTTCTGGTTGCGGAGACAGGACTCGAACCTGCGACCTCCGGGTTATGAGCCCGACGAGCTACCAACTGCTCTACTCCGCGATATTTATTTTTGGTGCCGGTGACCGGACTCGAACCGGTACAGTATTGCTACCGGGAGATTTTAAGTCTCCTGTGTCTACCATTCCACCACACCGGCAGCTTATCGGCAAATATTAGGATACCATACTCCCGGGGAACTTGTCAAGAGGAAACTTTAAAATAAGGAAAGAAAATTGAAATGCCGCGAAATGCCACGGCATTTCAATCTGGAGCGGCTGATGGGAGTCGAACCCACCTATGCAGCTTGGGAAGCTGCCGTTCTACCGATGAACTACAGCCGCAGGAACGTATTGTATTATAGCAGACCTTTCTTTATTTTGCAACACGAAAAATGGCGGGTCTTCTGAAAAAGTTAGAAGGATCTCCGGGGGTCAAATGACGGCGGCATGAACGCCTTTGCACACTCATATAATGCACCGATCAGAAAGGGGAGGTCATCATGAAAAAAATCCTGGCGCTGATGGGCGCCGTATTGCTGCTGAGCGTCAGCGCCCGGGCTGTGGAGGTGTCCGCTCCCTCGGCACTGCTGATGGAAAAGGAGACAGGGACCGTGCTGTTTGCCAAAAACGAGCACGAAAAGCTGGAGCCGGCCAGCGTCACCAAGATTATGACGCTGCTGCTGACCATGGAGGCCATTGACGGCGGGACACTGCGCTATGAGGACACCGTTACCGCCTCACCTCACGCCTGCTCCATGGGCGGCAGTCAGATTTGGCTGAAGGAGGGGGAACGGCTGACCGTGGACGAGATGCTGAAGGCCGTGTGCGTGGTATCCGCCAATGACTGCGCCGTGGCACTGGCAGAGCATCTGGCCGGCAGTGAGGAATCCTTCGTGGAGCGGATGAACCGGCGGGCAGCGGAGCTGGGGATGAATGACACTACTTTCAAAAACGCCTGCGGTCTGCCGGTGGAGGGCCACGTCACCTCTGCCTACGACATTGCTTTGATGAGCCGGGAGCTGATGCTGCGCCATCCGGATATCCGAAGATACACAACGGTCTGGATGGACACCCTTCGAGATGGGGCATCCTCACTGGTCAATACCAACAAGTTAGTGCGGTTTTATGACGGCACTACCGGACTGAAAACCGGCTCCACCAACGCTGCCGGATACTGTATCTCTGCCACAGCGGAGCGGGAGGGCATGGAGCTGATCGCCGTCATCCTCAAGGGAAAGACCTCTCCGGAGCGGTTTGCGGACGCGCAGACGCTGCTGAATTACGGTTTTGCATCCTACGCCCTGAAAACCGTTATCCCCGACGAACCGCTGCCGCCGGTGCCGGTGAAGTTAGGGACGCAGGCTACGGTCCAGCCAATTCTTGGGGAAGAAAATCAGCTGCTGCTGGAAAAGGCCCGGACGGGGGAACTGGGCCAGTCCGTGACGCTGGAATCCTCCGTGCAGGCCCCGGTGGCGGTGGGGGACCGGCTGGGAACGCTGACCGTCACTTCCGGGGAGGAGGTTTTGGCAGAACTGCCCTTGCTGGCCGGGGAGGAAGTCCCCCGGATCACCTTCCTCCAAATGCTGCCGCGGGTACTGCGGATCGCTTGTTTGGCTGAGTGAACGGCTCCCGCACCGCCCTTTTTCTCTTGCCGTACCCCGGAAAAAATGCTATACTGGACAAACAGAGGGAAAATGTGCCCTCTGGCTGAAATTTGATACATGAGGGTGAATCACATGCTGGATGTTCAGTTGTTTGATCTGCATACATTTTTACCGAAGCCTTACAAGGAGGCACTGCTGCCCCGTTTGAAAAAAGCCCATGAAAAACTTCAGACCGGCACCGGTCTGGGCGGAGAATTTACCGGTTGGGTGCATCTGCCTCAGGCGTATGACCGGGAGGAATTTACCCGGATCCGGACTGCCGCTAAGAAGATCCAAAGCGATTCTCAGGCATTGGTGGTCATCGGCATCGGCGGCAGCTATCTGGGAGCCCGCGGCGTGATCGACTGCCTGTGTTCTCCCAATTATAACCTGAAAAAGAAAGAGACGCCCAACGTGTACTTTGTGGGCAACGGTCTCTCCGGCGACGCACTGAGCGAGGTACTGGATCTGGTGAGGGATGTGGATTTCTCCGTGAATATCATCTCCAAATCCGGTACCACCACGGAGCCTGCCGTGGCCTTCCGTTTCTTCCGGGAGCTGCTGGAGGAGAAATACGGCAAGGAGGAAGCCGGTAAGCGCATCTACGCTACCACCGATAAGGCCCGGGGTGCGCTGAAATCTCTGGCGGACGCCGAGGGCTGGGAGACCTTTGTGGTGCCGGATGACATCGGCGGCCGCTATTCCGTCCTTACCGCCGTGGGCCTGCTGCCCATCGCCGTTACCGGTGTGGATGTGGAGGCCCTGATGGAGGGCGCGGCTGAGATGATGAACGTCTGTGCCGACGGCTCCTACGATAGTCCCGCATGGCAGTATGCCGCCCTGCGGTATGAGCTGTACCGGGCTGGGTACGCCATTGAAATTCTGGGCTGCTACGATCCGGCCTTCCGGTTTATGACGGAGTGGTGGAAGCAGCTCTACGGCGAGAGCGAGGGAAAGGACGGCAAGGGCCTGTTCCCCGCCAGTGTGGAGTTTACCGCGGACCTGCACTCCATGGGTCAGTATATTCAGGAGGGCCGCCGCATCCTCTTTGAGACGATCGTGCGGCTGGGCGCCTCCGACCGGCAGTTGGCCGTTCCTCGGGACGAGACGGACGGCGACGGGCTGAACTTCCTTGCGGGTGCGTCTATGGACCACATCCGGGACCGGGCCACGGAGGGAACGCTCTTGGCCCACAGTCAGGGCGGCGTACCCAACGTCATTGTGAATGTGGGCGGTAAGGGTCCCCGTGAGCTGGGCCGGCTCATCTACTTCTTTGAGTATGCCTGCGGCTTGTCGACCAGCCCGGCGTGGAGGCGTATAAGAAGAATATGTTTGCCCTCCTCGGCAAGCCCGGCTACGAGGATCGTAAGGCGGAGCTGGAAGCCAAGCTGACCGAAAAGCATTGAGAAAAGCGGAATACGAAAAGCGGAATATGCAAAAAAACACGGCAGAGCATACATTGCTCTGCCGTGTTTATAAACAAATTTTGAAGTTACTTTTTGGGATTGTCTTTTTCCATTCTTTATGGTATGCTATGACTACGAAAGGTCCCGTTAATTACGGAGACGAACTATGACAGGAGTGATCTATTATGGTTAGACTGATTATGGGCGTCAAGGGTTCCGGCAAAACCAAGCAGCTCATCGAACTCATCAACGCTGCCGCAAAGGATGAGGCCGGCAATGTGGTCTGCATTGAGCCGAAGCGTGACATGTCCTACAATATTCACTACAACATCCGCCTGATCGACGCGCAGGAATACGATCTGCACAGCTATGAGGTATTCCTTGGCTTCATCAGCGGCCTGTATGCCGGCAACTACGACATTTCTCAGGTGTTCATCGACAACCTGTGCAAGACCGTGGGCACCGATGTGGATGCGGAGACCGAGAAGTTCCTCAACTGGCTGGATGTATTCGGCGAGCGGAACAACATCAAGTTCACCGTCACCATCAGCGGCGACGTGGAAACTGCTACCGACGGTATGCGAAAGTACCTGTAATTGAATAAAAGAAAACCGCCTTGCTGAAAAGCAAGGCGGTTTTTGCTGTCCGGATTTGAAAGCTCAGCTTTCTTGGGCGTGTAAAGTACCGTTGGGGGTGGAGAGACAGCAGGAGGATACGCCGAAGCAGCGCAGCAGCTGCTGGCGGGCTTCCAGCGCCTTTTCGCTGAGATACCAGACCACCGTATCCTTTGTCTCCAGATAGGCGCAGGCGTAGCGGTCAGAATAGTAGGTGCGGCCTTTGGCTTCCAGTGCGGCCACAGCGTCTCCGTTGAAGGCGGTGGGTTTTCCGGTACCCTTCCGGCCGTGGCCCTCCGCCGTCAAAAGCAGGGCGAGCTTCTCACCGGGGATCTGGTCATTCAGAGTGCTGAGCGCGTAGTAGACGGTCTCCAAAGGCTCCATGGCATATACGGGAACAGCGCCGTCCGTGTCCTCATGTCCGGACACCTGCAGCACGATCCGGTCTGCGGCCTTTCCGAGAGCCTGATAGTCCGGAATTGCTTCCCTTCGGGCCGGGGCGCTTGCCGCCACATACAGCTTTTTCTCCGGCACAGCGGCCCGGAGCGCCTGTACGAAGGCAGCCAGGGCGTCGCCATTTTCAGCGGACGGGGTGATGTTCAGATAAACGCCGTCATAGCTGCTGTCGGTCAATGCTTCGGCAACTGCCGTGGCTGCGGCGGCGGTGCTCTTCAAAACGCCGGACTGACCGGAAATACCCAGCAGGACCGTCTGGCCGGAGGCGGTTGCTGTTTCCATGACCTGTTTCTGCGTATTGCTGACACTCAAAGCCAGCCGAGGGTTCTGACCGCCGGTCAGCGTTCCTGCCATGAGTATGACGGTCTGATATCCGGAAAGGTCCTCCGCTTCCTCGCCGGAGCGGAGAAGGACCATGGCCTCATTTGCGGTCTGAGCAGGGTGCAGTTTGTCATACAGGCGGCTGAGCATGACAGCAGCCTGTTCCCGGGTGGCGTACCGATCCGGCACGAACAGATCATTCCCCATACCGCTGACCAGACCCAGCTCGTAGGCCATAGCGATATGCCCCTTGTTGGTGGTCACGTCCCGGAAGGGAAGCGGATCATCTTCCGCAAGACCGGCGATGGGCCCGTAGCCCAAGGCCCGGATCAGCATGACTGCCAATTCCTCCCGGGTGATGGGATCGCCGGGACGGAAATCGCCGGTCTGACGGGTGACTGCCCCGTGCTCATAGCAGGCCCGGAGGGCCGGCTCATACCAGGCGCCCTGCGGCACATCCGAAAAGATCCGGTAGTAGGTCTCACCGCTCTGCCAGCCGAAAAAACGGCTGAGTGCCACGGCGAAGCCCGCCCGGGTCATGGGCTGGCCCACGCCGAAGGTATCGGCGGTCTTGCCCTGAAACCATCCCTGAGCCGCGCAGCGGTCGATGGCGGTTGCCGCCCAGTGGTTGGACGGCACATCCTGAAAGGAAGCCGCCCCGGCGGGAACGGTAAGCGCCCCGCTCAGCACCGCGCACAGGCACAGGCAGGCGGTCAGCTTTTTCAAAATCGTTCGTTTCATCTATCTGCCTCCTTATGGAAAGGGTATCCGTTTTTGGACTTTATTAGACGGTTTTGGGAAAAACTCCCATCTATTGTAGCAGACAGCGGCCTGTTCGTCAAATCCGGAGGGAAAACTGGCTGAAAAACAGGGAAAAAACCGAAGGGACCTCTTTCGCTGAGCAGAAAAATGTGGTATCCTATATGCGCTTTATGAACTCTTACGGAGGATTGATTATGAACAACAACGAGATCCTGCTTTTAAAGCTGGGCGAGGTGGTGCTGAAGGGCCTGAACCGCCGCAGCTTTGAGGATAAGCTGGTGAGCAATGTCCGCCGCCGGATGAAGCCCTGCGGCAGCTTCCAGATCTACATTCGCCAGAGCACTATCTATGTGGAGCCTCAGACCGAGGACTGCGACATGGAGGCCGCCTTCAAGGCTGCCCGTCAGGTGTTCGGAATCGTGACGGTGGCCCGCGCCGTCCCTTGCGCCAAGGAGATGGACGCCATTGTGGAGACCGCCAAGACCTATCTGGCGGATGAATTTGCCAAGGCCAGAACCTTCAAGGTGGAGAGCCGCCGGGCGGACAAGCAGTTCCCTATGAACTCCATCCAGATCTCCCAGTATGTAGGCGGTGAGCTGGGGCAGTTCTTCAACGTGAAAGCGGATATGCACCATCCTGATCTGACGGTTTATGTGGAGATCCGGGAGAAGTACGCCTATATCCACACGCCCTCTGTCCCCGGCGCCGGCGGCCTGCCCATCGGCATGGGCGGCCGGGCGGTGAGCCTGCTTTCCGGCGGTCTGGACAGCCCCGTTTCCTCCTATATGATTGCCCGCCGGGGCGTGGAGCTGGAAATGGTGCACTTTGTTTCTCCCCCGTATACCTCCCAGCAGGCGCTGGACAAGGTGCTGGAGCTGGCCCGGCTGCTGACGGTGTACTGCGGCCGGATGATCGTCCACATCATCCCCTTCACGGAAATTCAGGAGGAGATCCGCCGCCAGTGCCCCGAGGAATACTTTACCCTCATCATGCGCCGGTTTATGATGCGGCTGGCAGAGGCAGTGGCCCGGAAGTCCCACGCCTCTGCGCTGGTTACCGGCGAATCTCTGGGTCAGGTGGCCAGCCAGACCATCAAGGCCCTGGGTGTCACGGAGGACGTGACGAAAATGCCCGTTCTGCGGCCCCTCATCGGCACCGACAAGGTGGAGATCATCCGCATGGCCCGGGAGATCGGCACCTACGAGACCTCCATTCTGCCCTATGAGGACTGCTGCACGGTCTTTACCCCCCGCCACCCCGCCACCCGGCCGGTGCTGGAGGATGTGGTGCAGGCGGAATCCGTTCTGGATATTGACGGCCTGGTGGCCAAGGCCCTGGAGGGCGAGACCTGGGTTCGGGTAAAGCCCTGACCGGATCGGAAAGAAGGCATCTGTTATGTCACATACCGCTGAGATCATTGCCGTCGGTACGGAACTGCTTCTTGGAAATATCACCAACACCAACGCCAGCGAGATCTCACGGGCGCTGTCTGCTGTTGGTGTCAATGTGTTCTGGCATACCGTGGTAGGGGACAACCCGGAACGGCTGCGGGAGGCGCTGGACATCGCCCGGAAGCGGGCGGACGTCATCCTCACCACTGGCGGCCTTGGCCCCACCTATGACGATCTTACCAAGCAGACCGTCTGCGAGACCTTCGGCAAGCCGCTGGTCCTGCGGGAGGATGTGCTGGAGCATATTCGGACTTATTTTGCCCGGAACGTCCACCTGACCATGCCGGAAAATAACCGCCAGCAGGCGGAGTTTCCCGCCGATTGCGTGATCTTCGACAATCCGGTGGGCACCGCTCCCGGCTGCGCCTTTGAAGCGGAGGGGGTGCACGTGCTGATGCTGCCCGGTCCGCCCTTTGAAATGCGGACCATGCTGCAAAGCTGGGCGGTCCCCTATCTGCGGGGACTTTCCAAGGAGGTCATTGTGTCCCATGACATTATGACCTTCGGCCTTGGGGAAAGCCCTATGGAGGATCTGATGCGGGAGCGGATCTCCCGGATGGGGAATCCCTCCCTCGCCACCTACGCCAAGCCCAGCGAGGTCCGGCTCCGCGCTACCGCCAAGGCGGACAGCGCAGCGGCGGCGGAGGCCATGCTGGCCCCGGTGGTGAAAGAGGTGACGGATTATTTGGGAGACGTGGTGTACGGCGTGGATGTCCCTAATCTGGAAACCGTCTGCATGACACACCTGAAGGAAAAGGGCTGGACCTTCGCCACGGCGGAAAGCTGCACCGGCGGCCAGATAGCCGCCCGGATCACGGCCCTGTCCGGGGCCTCCAGTGTGTATCGGGGCGGCGTGGTGAGCTACTGGACCAGCGTAAAGGCAGAGGTGCTGGGGGTGCCCCAGACGCTTCTGGACCAATACGGCGCCGTGTCGGAGGAATGTGCCCGATCCATGGCGGAAAATGCCCGGCGGATCACCGGAGCTGACATTGGCCTGTCCGTCACCGGCGTGGCCGGTCCGGACCCGGACGAGCGCAACAACCCGGTGGGACTGGTGTATGTGGGTCTGGCGTCCCCCGATGGGACGTGGTGCCGGAAGCTGGAGTTGGGCAAGCGCCGCCGGGATCGCATTCAGGATCTGGCTGCCAACCACGCCTACGATATGCTGCGCCGCTGCCTGACTGGACTGCCGGTGGAGCAAAGCGGCACCGGAAAACACATGGAAAAGCTGTAAAACGCGACGAAAATCGCAAATAACAGCAAAATGACAGCAAAAAGGACACTGGCTTGTATAACAAGCCAGTGTCCTTTTTATCATTATGATGCTTGCGTTGTTGTCGATCGGATCACTTCAGGACCCGGACGCAGCCCTCGATCAGGCTCATGGTGACGGTATCGCCCACGCTGAAACGCTCCGTCAGCTGGGGGTTGTAGACCTCCACGATGATGGGCTGCTCATTCAGCATGACCTCGTACTCGATCTTGGCGCCGTAATAGGTGGCACGGGAAACGGTACCGGGGAGAGCACCGGCATCCTTGGTAAGCAGGAAGGATTCGGGGCGGACCGTCAGGCAGCAGGCACCGCCCACTTCCACACCCTCCATCTTGCCGGGGGCGGGGATGGAGAAGGTCTTTCCACCAATCTCCACCAGCGCGGCCTCGCCGTCACGGCCCTTGAAGATGCCGTCGATGAAGTTGGCCTTGCCGATGAAGTTTGCCACAAAGCGGCTGGCGGGCTGCTCGTAGATCTCCTGAGGAGTGCCCTGCTGGCAGATAACGCCGTCCTTCATGATGACCACCTTGTCGGAGATGGCCATGGCCTCGGACTGGTCATGGGTGACGTACAGAGAGGTGATCCCCAGCCGCTGCTGGAGGGCGCGGAGCTCATCCCGCATGCTCTCGCGGAGCTTGGCGTCCAGGTTGGACAGGGGTTCGTCAAACAGCAGCACGGAAGGCTCGATGACCACGGCGCGGGCCAACGCCACACGCTGCTGCTGGCCGCCGGAGAGCTGGTTGGGGAACCGCTTCTCCATGCCTTTGAGCTGCATCAGCTCCACTACGTCATTGGTGCGGCGGATGATCTCATCCTGAGGGATCTTGGCCACACGCAGACCGTAGGCGATGTTCTCCCAGATGTTCAGGTGGGGGAACAGGGCGTAGGACTGGAACACCATGGAGATGCCCCGCTTGTTGGGGGGGATCTTGGCTACGTCCCGGTCTCCGATGAACACGTTGCCGCTGGTGGGATACTCAAAACCGGAGATCATCCGCAGGGTGGTGGTCTTGCCGCAGCCGGAGGGGCCCAGCAGCGTCACCATCTCGCCGTCCTTGATCTCAAGGTTGATATGGTCCACAGCCACGAAGTCCTTGCCGGTATCGGGCTGCTGGAAAATTTTGGTCACGTCCTTCAGGACTACGCCGGAACTCTTCTTGCTGAAGCCCAGCTTCTCGTTCTTCTCTTGGCTCATTTTGATTCCTCCGTTTTCGATTTAGCCTGAGGCACCTTGGAACGGGGCGCCAGCAGAAGGTTGATGACGGTGTTGAACAGGCCGATAAACACCAGCAGAATGCCTACCATCATCGTGACAAAGGCAGCTGCCTGCCCGTATTTCGCCAGGTCAAACAGGGAGTAGATGTTGCTGGTGACCAGCTTCCACCGGGGAGAGACCAGGAAAATGACCGCGCTGACGGCAGTGATGGCCTTGGTGAAGGAGTAGACAATGCCGGAGAAGAAGGCGTTTTTCAGCATGGGCAGCGTAATGCGGCGGAAGGAATAGCCGGTGTCGGCGCCCAGAATGGTAGAGGCCTCTTCAATGGAATTGTCGATCTGCAGCAGGGTGGTGGTGCCGGACTCGATGGCTACCGGCATGTTCCGGAAGGTGAACACGATCACCAGAATCAATCCAGTGCCAGTGAGGGCCAGCGGCTTGGAGTTGAAGCCCAGGATGTAGCTGATGCCCAGCACGGTGCCGGGAACAGCGAACATCAGGACGGAGGCGACCTCGATAAAACGCTTGCCGTAGTAGTTCCGCTTGGCGGTGATATAGGCGATGACCATGCCCAGCAGGCCGCCGATCACGGCGGAGATCAGGCCCAGCGTCATGGAGTTTTTCAGGCTGTCCCAGCCGTACTGGAGCGCCTTGCGGTACTGATCCAGCGTCAGGGAGAAGTCCACGCCCCAGGTGCGGACAAAGGAGGCAAAAATCACCGTGCCGTAGAACAGAATGATGATGGCGGAAACGATTAGGCAGAAAGCAAACAGGGGCCACTTGATGTGGGGTTCCTCAATGAGCTTCCGGGCCTGGGTGGGCTTGCCGGTGACTGTGACAAAGCTCTTTTTGTTGACCCAGTATTTATTGAGAAGATACGCGATGACTGCGGGCAGAAGCAGCAGCAGCGCCAGCACGGAGCCCTTTCGCATATCATAGCTGCCGGTGATAATGTTGTAGACCTCAATGGAGAGGGTGGTGTAGTCGCCGCCGATGGTAGCCGGGTTGGAGAAGTCCTCCAGAGACTGGATGAACACCAGCAGCGCGCCGGAGATGATGCCGGGGAGGGACAGGGGGAAGGTAACCGTCCAGAAGGTTTTCCAGCGGCCTGCGCCCATGTTGCAGGCGGCATCCTCTACAGAGGCGTCGATGGAGGCCAGAATGCCGGAGAGGGTCAGGTAGGCGATGGGGAAGAAGCTCATCACCTGAACCACAATCAGGCTCTTGAGGCCGTATACGCTGCTGCCGGTGATGCCAAGCAGGTTCTTGGAAATCAGACCCTGCTTGCCGAAGAGGAAGATAATGGACAGGGACAGCACGAAGGGCGGGGAGAGGATGGGCAGCGTGGCCATGGTCTTGAAAAAGCCCTTGGCCGGTACGTTGACCCGGGTGACGGTATAGGCAAAGACATAGCCGATGAAGGTGGCGATGACGGCCACAATCAGGCCCAGCGCCATGGTGCGGCCGAAGACCTTGCCGTACCGGGGCGTTTGCAGGATGGTGATGAGATTGGCCAGAGAGAAGGCACCGGTCTCATCCGTAAGGCTGTAGATCAGCGTTTTGGCCAGAGGATAGATGACGAACAGCAGCAACAGCGCGAACGAGAGGATGATGGCAATCAGCAGCAGGGGCTGGCGCAGGATCATCTTCGTTTCATTGAGGCGCTTTGCGCGGGTAGTGGCATTTGCCATGAGCGTTCCTCCTGAGTGAGAGTGTCAAAAGCGGCGGGAAAGCTGCGCAAGGGAGTTCCGCCTTCTCTGTCTTGGTATGCGGGCCCCCTCCCCTTGGGGGAGGAGGCCCGTTTGCGGGAAATCAATCAGAAATCTATTGGGATCAGCCCTCGGGCTTGGTGGCGATCTTATTCTCGAACTGCTCGCAGTACTCGCTCTTGACGCTGGCAGCCCAAACGGCGTCATAATCAATCACGGGAACCTCATCCAGCGTCACCAGACCGTCGGCCACAGGAGCGGCGGTGTTGGTGGGAACGCGGAAGGAGTCGTTTTCGGCGTAGCAGCCCTGACCGGCCTCGGAGGTCATCCAGTCGATGAACTTCTTGGCGTTCTCCTGCTCGTCGGCCTTGCCGCCCTTGATGAGGGCCATGGCGCCCACCTCATAACCGGTGCCGTCGGTGGGGAAGCTCAGCTCAATGTGATAGCCCTCGGGAGTCAGCTGCAGGGCGTCGTGAGAGAAGGTGAGGGCGATGGCGGCCTCACCGATGGCCACGGCATTGGGAGCGGCGGAGCCGGACTTGGTGTACTGACTCATGTTGGTGTTCAGCTTTTCCAGATAGTCCCAGACCTGATCGTCGCCCTTGAGCTGAACCAGCGTGGCCAGAACGGTGTAGGCGGTGCCGGAGGTGGCGGGGTGGGCCATGATGATCTCACCCTTAAACTCGGGCTTCAGCAGGTCTTCCCAGCTGGTGGGATATTCCAGACCCTTTTCGGCAAACCAGTCGGCGTTGCAGGCGAAGGCGATGCAACCCACATAGATGGGGTTCCAGGTACCGGTGGGATCCAGATAAGTAGAGGGTGTCTTGTCCAGATTGGGAGACTGATAGGCTTCCAGCAGGCCCTTATCCACGGCGGCGATGTAGTTATCCGTAGAGCCGCCGAACATCAGCGTTGCCTGAGGATTGTCCTTCTCAGCTTCCACACGGGTCAGCATCTCACCGGCGGAGAGGCGGACATAGTTGATCTTGATGCCGGTTTCCTGCTCAAACTTGTTGAAATAGTAGATGACTTCGCTTTCGGGGAATGCGGTGTAAACGGAGAGTTCCTTGCTGCCGGAGGATTCGGCGGGCTGCTCGGTCTTGGAATCGTCAGTCTTGGGAGCCTCGGTCTTGCCGCCGCCGCAGGCGGTGAGGGCCAGCAGGCTGGTGGCAGCCAGCAGAGCGGCGAACAGGCGCTTAGTGGATTTCTTCATAAATCGTTTCTCCTTCTCATCCATTATTTATTTCCATTCCGCACTGCGGAAGAGAAAACACGGCTTTGCGGGAAACTTGGACAGTTCCTCTTTGCGGGAAACAAGCTGCGGACCAACTTATAGCACCAGTTGTCCTGACTTCTATCCGGGCCCGCAATCCATTTCTATGTAGGCGGTTCGCAGTTTAGCATGGACAGGCGGCATCCGGTCAGACGCTGCGCAAACACTCCAACTTATGGCAGTGTAAACAATGAACACATATGTGCAACCGTTTACATTGACAACAATACCACATATTTCCAAATGCGTCAATGAAGAATGTACTTTTTCTACATCTGATGCAAAAAGAACCCTGTGTGCTTTGTACAAAATGGACAATGCGGCTTGCGACCGCACGGCTTTTGCTTTTGGCACATACACAAATGACTGCGAATACTGGCGAAAAATATTAGAGGCATCCGCCATGTAAAAGTCCTTTTCAGCTGCGTTTTATGTAACCGCTTACATTATAAATCAAGAGGGCAGCACATAAAAAGCCTCCG
>ENA-UEQR01001370-UEQR01001370.1-human-gut-metagenome-genome-assembly--contig:-NODE-1370-length-13638-cov-6.328073_pt1 | contig 13638 bp, 13 predicted proteins | sample MGYA00242944_ERZ507941 | MGnify/ENA primary metagenome ERZ507941 (study PRJEB26167, sample SAMN06115398) | human gut metagenome | host: Homo sapiens | place: China:Chongqing | collected 2016-06-23...
CATACGGTTTTGTTTTGTTGCTGAATTCTGTTTCTGATTTTCTTTTGTTTTCTTTCCAAATTTGACTTCACACAATATTCATACGCCTGTGCTAGAATAGGCTTGTTTCAGAAAAATAAATACAGATGCGTAAGGTGTCAATCAGACGGAACGTCTGGATTGGTGAAAAGGGAAACAGGTGCAAGTCCTGTATGAACTCGTCACCGATATCCTCTGCACGGCTGTCATTGAAAGATGTACCAAAGCTTACAACCAGAATTTCATTTTCTCCGATGTTATCTTCGTTCAGCGGATCATCTTTCGATGCATCGCCTGTATCCCTTCCAAAATAATCCGGATCAGCGTTCTCGCCTTCTACCAGTTCTTTCTGTGCATCAGTAAGCTTATCCCAGGCTTCTTTTGCAGCCTTACACTGTTCATCTGTCTTGTCTGTTCTTTCCTGTACATAAATGTCATCGATCAGCTTTGCCACTTTGTCTGCTGTCTCCTGATCGCTGTCTTCGGATGTTTCTTCTGTCTTTGTAGAAGAAGTGTCCTCTGTCTTCTTGCTTCCACATCCAGTCATCATAGACACCGTAAGTGCTGTTGCCAATAATGCTACTAATACTCGTTTCTTCATCTTGATCCTCCCTGACTTTTTTGTCATACTTTCAGGAATCGGAATGATATTCATTACACTTTACAGCATATTTTTTGTAAGCAAAAAAATCCCCCGTATCTAAATTTAACGAGGGCGTACAAAAAAGAAACTGACATTTTGCCCTCTGCAAAATCAGTCTGAAGTTTCTATCTTTCGTACTGCCAGTTACTCGTGGCATGAACTTTCCGTTCCTGTACTGCGAAAGGCAGGTCTCCCGGCTTATTGCTCTGGCGCTTCAGCTCCCTTCCCGGTCATCCCAGTGGGTATGCAGCTTCCGCTCGCAAAATACGGTGACGAGTTCGTACAGGATTTTCACCTGTTTCCCTTTTACCCTGTGCATACAAGCCCATATATCCCATGCAAAGTGGCTTTATATGACAGGCACCAAAGATCTTCTTTATGAAACTTTCTACATATTAGCATATTGCGCGTTTATTTACAATGCGAAAATTACGTCTTTTCCGTTTTGATCCGGCACACCACTTCCGCTCCAGACTCCGCGTGGTTGTAAAAACAAAGCATGCCCCCCTGCTCTTTTAAGAATTTTTTTGTGATCGCAAGACCAAGCCCCTGATGCGTCCGGTCATGCCGGCTGGCATCCCCGCTGTAAAATTCCTGATCTGCATAGATGAGATCCTGCTCCGAAAAACCCTTTCCAAAATCGCGGACGGTTGCAGTCAGATACTCCTGCCCCTCATACACTTCCATCTGCAGGCGCACCACGATCCCGCGCGCCCGGTCTGTGTGTTCCACCGCATTGCTGACCACATTTTTCCACGCTCTACCAACCGATCCTGGCTTGCAGCATACATTCCCACACAGGGAATCCTCCTGAAAAACAACCGGAACTTTTTCCGCTGCCGCAATCTGCATGGCTGCTTCTTTGAACTGCTCTTTCAAACGCGCACAGGTGACTACTTCTGTCTCCTCTGCGCGGTCACGTCCATACAGCAGTTGCCGCATATGCTCCAAATACTGCTCCATGCTGCCCACATTCGCCAAAATAGCATCCGTACACTCCCAGTTTTCCGCAGACAAATCCGTCTCCGCCAAAAGCTCGGCATTTCCTTTGATGACAGTAAGCGGTGTCTTGATATCGTGTGTCAGTGCCGCAAGCTGCTCTTTTTTCTGCTGCTGTGCGTCCCACTGTCTGGTCAGCGAATCTTTTAATGCTTCTTTCATGCCGGAAAGTGAGGACATCACATCGTCAATCTCCTTAATCTGCGATGGTTCGGTTTCAAACTCCAGATCATTTTGTCCAATTTTTTCCGTAACTTCGCGTAGCTGCCTAAGCTCCCGTTTTAATTTTTTTGCAAAATGGCCGGACAACAATGTGGCGTGCAGGAAAAACAGCACCACGCCAAGCACCGGTGTCAGTATCTCCAGAGATGGAACAATGCCGTTTAATTTATCGTACGCATACCTCATATGCAAATCGTATTTTACAATACAGATATCGCCGCTGTTCTGCTTAATATAGCGGTAATACTTTCCCATGGATGCATACTTACTGCCGTTTTTATACCCCTGCCATGCCCTTTTCTGCGCGTCTGCCGAAAAAGTTCCGATCTTAAACCGCCCCGCCGCATCGTAAATCCCGTATCTGCATCCATCCGGAATCAGGGCTTCCACATCTGTCCCCGCAGCCTTAATTTCTTCCGTATGGTCCGTCAGTTGCAGCTCCGCATAATTGGCAGGCAGCGTAAATCCTGTCATGGGACTTAATACTAGAAACACCAGACAGAACATTCCGATTCCGAACGTATCCAGACAGAATAACGCCGCAAATTTCAAAAACAGCCCGGTCAGTGTTTTTTGTCTTCTTTTTTTCATTTCCATCGATAGCCGATCCCCCAAACCGTTTCAATCGGGTTGATCCCGAATTTCTGGAATTTTGCACGGATATTTTTTACATGCTCCGTAATTGCGGAACTGTTGCTGTCCCCGTCAAATCCGAATACATGCTCTAAAATCCGTTCTTTCGAAAATACCTGTCCGTGGTTTAATGCCAGAAATTCGCAGATCGTATATTCCGCCTTTGTAAAAACAAGTTCATGTTCCTGCACATAGATTTTTCTCTCCTGCATGGAAAAACGCACCTCCCCGATACAAATCGTATGCGTTTTTTCCCTGTTTTCCCGCCGGATATGTGCAGCAACTCTCGCCCGCAGTTCCCCGATCCCGAACGGTTTTGTGATATAGTCATCCCCACCCGCGCCAAGCCCGGTCATTACGTCTTTCTCTTCGGTTTTTGCCGTGAGAAACAGAATCGGACAATCCACTTTTTCGCGGATTCTGCGGCACAGATCAAACCCGTCTATGCCCGGCATCATCACATCTAAAAGAATGAGCTGGTATCTGCCCAGTTTGTCTTCCTCCAGTTGCAGCGGATCTTCAAGTGCCGTCACCTGATACCCTTCCCGCAAAAGTGCTTTTTTGATCACAGCTAAAATTTCCCGGTCATCATCAATTGCCAATATCTCAGTCATTGCACTGCCTTCCTTCATATTTATGAAACCATACTCCGATTATGACACACATCAGAAACAAGAGCAACAGACAAAACAACACACGTTTCCCGTTTACGGGATCATTGCAGTACCGAATGCCCCTTGCACTCCACGTAGCCGGAAAAAACTGCCATCTGCCCTCCCCAAGCCCGGTGAGAAACAGGGCGGACACCACCGACTGCACCACGCCCACGCACTGGGATACGGTCTTTGGAAAGATCAGATTCAGGAACAAATGCTCCAGATACAACGGCACACTTCCGAAAATCAGTGTCCCCGTCAGCCGCACATACCGCATGCCAATCCCCTCTTTTCCCAGTAAAAAATGATACCCGGCAGCAAAAAGAACTGCTGCCCCGAAAATTGCAAGAAACCCCATGCCAAAAAGAACCACGCCCTTTACAACAAACCCTTTGCCCTTTACTTTGTAGTTCCCGAGAAATACCTGAAAATGATTCTGCTCCTCAAGTCCGATATTTCCCGCACACACAATGCTCACCACAAACGGAAGCCCGATACCGATCAGTTCAAAATATGCCATGGTCTGTCCCATGGGATTTCCTATGGTCCCGCGATAATAAAACAGCATGAAACCAGCGATGATAACCGGCACCGCCACATGAAACGGAATTAAAAAAGTATGCTTCATTTTCAAAAGTTCCGCCCGGACACTTCCCATCACACGTTTTGTCATTCTGCCACCTGCTTTCGAAACCATGTTCTGCCTGCCAGCCAGAATACCAGAAACCACAGAAGTGCGGCAGGAATTCCAATCAACAGACCACTCACTCTGCCGAGTTCCGGAGAATAGGTCACCTGCCCCGGCTCAAACGGCAGTCCGTTTGGCATCACTTTGATCACGACACACATCAGCCGCGATGTGATCGCTCCCGGAAACAACGCAAACCACGGTTTTAACGATACCGACGTAGACAAAATACTATAGATTCCAACATGGATCACAAGCATCAGAAATGTGCTTATTTTCTGTGCAAGAAGCAGGCAGAACGGAATCTCCCAGAGTGTGGTAAGCCACAACACAATTCCTGCCAGTATCTGTGCCGGAATCGGGATTGCCTGCCTCATCTTCAGATTCCCCACAGATTCCAGCAGCATCTGCCCCATCATGGAAAACAGCGTAAGTCCAGCAACTGCAACCGCCGACATCTTTATTCCGACAAGGATTTTTGCGTCCCAGATCTGTTCCATGCCGCAGGGCAGTGACCATATCGTGTAATTCTTTTTCTGTTTGTCCTTTTTCCCGATGATGCTGCACAAAATGCCCAGAAACCCCGGATACAGCCCGATGTACCACCAGTTGTACACATCAATGGAAAAATAGGAAGAGGTCAGCCAGAATGCCAGCAACGCCGTAAACACCGGCATGACGAACGTAATTGCTGCCACGGAGGTATGACGGTATTTTAACTGTTCCGCCTGAAAATAATGTTTCATGATTCATTCCCTCCTTTTGCGACAACCTTCATAAACAATGCCTCCAGATCCTGCTGTTCCTGCAGTTTTCCTTCAAATCCCACCGTTCCCTTTGCAATGATCCCGATGTAATCGGCAGTCTGCTGGATTTCACTTAAAATATGGCTTGAAATGATCACCGTAATGCCTTTTTCCGGAAAACTCCGGATCAGTGCGCGCAGCTCCTGAATTCCAAGTGGATCTAACCCGTTGACCGGTTCGTCAAGTACCAGCAGTTTCGGATCATTCAAAAGTGCCAGACCGATGCCAAGCCGCTGCTTCATTCCAAGTGAAAAAGCCCCTGCTTTTTTCTTTCCCGTATCCGTCAGGTCGACGGTTTTAAGTACTTTCTGAATTTTTTCATCCGGAATTCCGAGAAGAAGCGCGCGCACTTTCATGTTCTCCCACGCCGTCAGGTTTTCATAAATGGGCGGTGTCTCGATCAGCGCGCCAATATCCGCCAGATCTGCCCGCGTCCACTTATGCCCCTCAAAATAAATTTCACCGGACGTAGGGTTTAACAATCCGGTGATTGTTTTCAACAGCGTGGATTTTCCCGCGCCGTTTGCCCCCAAAAGTCCGTATACACGGTTTTTGGGGATTTCCATTGTAATGTTTTTCAGAACGCTTTGTCCTTTAAATTCTTTTGACAGATTTCTGATTGTGATCATATTCTGTTGCATGTTTCATCCTCCTCTTGATTTGTAAAATCAGTATAAAGGAGAATTCTAAGGAATTTATAAGGATCTTTTTATTTTATCTGCTTGAACGCTTTTCCCAGCATATCCGTGATGTCACTGGCGATCATGCTTTCTTCTGAACGGTAGACGGCAGCCAGGTCACCGGCTGTCCCGTGAAGGAAAACACCTGAAACGGCTGCCGTTTCGGGCTCTAACCCCTGTGCGAGCAATGCTAAGATGATACCTGTCAAAACGTCACCACTGCCTGCCGTAGCCATACCCGGATTTCCACAATTGTTGAAATAAACGTTTCCGGTAGCCGTACAGATTGCTGTATAAGCCCCTTTCAAGACAACGCAAAGTTGATGATCGGTAGCGAAAGCTTGAGCCTTTTTCAACCGTTCGTATGAATTAGTGCTTTCACCCGCTATCCGGTCGAATTCTTTGGGATGCGGTGTCAGGATGCTGCGTGGAGGGATGCGTTTCAATAAATCTTTATTGGCTGCAATCAGGTTCAACGCGTCGGCATCGATCACAAGTGGCTTTTCTACTACTTGGAGTAGCTGTTCCAGAGCTTTGACGGAATCCGGATGTTGTCCCAGACCAGGCCCGATCGCGATTGAGGAGTAGGCTTTGATACCGGAAACAGAGCTGAAATGATCTTGATGTTGATCCAGATCAACCATCGCTTCTGGAAAGGCAGTCTGCAAAATCTGCTCGCCACGTCCGGGGATGTGGACGGTCAGTAAACCTGCTCCACTTCTAAGGCAGGCTTTAGCGGATAGGAGGGCTGCTCCCATCTTTCCGTGGCTTCCGGCGATCAGAAGCGCATGGCCGAATGTCCCTTTATAGGCAAAGCGGTTACGGGGTTGGAAAACAGCAGCAATATCTTCTTCCGTCACCAATGTGAATTGTGTCGGGGTGCTGGCAATTATTTCCGGGTGTAACAGGATGTCCAGTACTTTCCATTCACCGACAAATTCTGCATTTTCGGGAAGTAGAAACGCTAATTTCGGAAAACCGAATGTCAGCGTCAGATCTGCATGGATAATAGCGTCCGGATCGTTCTTGCGGTTGTCTTCGCCGAACAGGCCGGAAGGAATGTCGATCGCAACGACGGTCGCATCCGACTGGTTGATATATCTTACCATCGCGGCAAATCCTCCGGTTAAGGGACGATTCAGGCCGGAACCGAACAAGCCGTCTATCACGACATCCCGTTCTTCCAGTTCGGGCGGGACAAAATCGTCCACGACTTCCGTGAATTCGATCTTTTCCATGTGAAGCAACCGTTGCTTGTTTAGCTCACAGTCATCAGAAAGACGCATGGTTGGATTGAACAGATAAGTTTCCACCCGGTAACCGGCATCCGTCAGCATACGGGCGATTGCCAGCGCATCGGCTCCGTTGTTTCCTTGTCCGGCAAATACGATAATACGAGTTTGTTTGGAATAGCGGCGGCAAAATTCACTTGTAAATACGGTTGCCGCACGTTCTACCAAGTCGATAGAGCTGATCGGTTCGTTTTGAATGGTATATTTATCGAGCTCTCTGACTTTATCTGTTGAGAATATCTTTATCATAACTATCGGTTGTCTTTGTTTCTTTGTGCATACAAATGTAGGAATATTACTTTTCTTTTGAAAGAAAAGTTTTGCTTACTTTTGAGTCACTGGGATTTTGCTGTGCATGTAATTTGTTTTTACAAAAAAACACTCCCGATTATCTGTTAATAACATGATAATCAGAGAGTGTCTTCTTTTGAGCGGTAGGCGAGGCTCGAACTCGTGACCCTCAGCTTGGGAAGCTGATGCTCTACCAACTGAGCTACTACCGCGTTGGATGGTGCAAAAGTATACAAATCTTTTATTTTTTACTACCTTTGGCTCAAAAAAATTAGAATAATTTATAGGAATGGAAAAGCTAACGCTGATAAAGGTGGGAGGAAAGATTGTGGAAGAAGAGGAAACACTTTGCAATCTGTTGAATGATTTCTCGCAGGTAGAAGGATATAAAGTGCTGGTTCATGGGGGCGGACGTTCCGCTACGAAGCTGGCTGCACAATTGGGTATCGAGAGTAAGATGGTGGGCGGTCGCCGGATTACGGATGTTGACATGTTGAGGGTGGTTACAATGGTTTACGGGGGACTGGTCAATAAGAATATTGTCGCCGGCCTTCAGGCCTTAGGTATAAATGCGTTGGGACTGACCGGAGCGGATATGAATCTGATGCGGTCGGACAAACGTCCGGTGGGAGAGGTGGACTACGGTTTTGTCGGTGATGTGAAAGAGGTGAATGCGGATCTGCTGGCATCCCTGATTCATCAAGGTATTGTTCCGGTATTGGCTCCCCTTACACACGACAAACAAGGACATATGTTGAATACCAATGCCGATACGATCGCAGGAGAAGCCGCAAAAGCTCTGGCGAAACATTTTGAAGTGACTTTGATGTTCTGCTTTGAAAAGAAAGGTGTCTTGAAAGATGAGAACGATGATGAAAGTGTGATTCCCGAAATAGACCGTACGGCTTTCGAGCAGTATGTGGAAGCGGGTGTGATTCAAGGGGGAATGATCCCTAAGCTCGAAAATTCGTTTCAGGCGATCGATGCCGGGGTTAAGCAGGTGATTATCACGCAGGCTTCGGATATTCATTTGGGGAAAGGTACACGTGTCTTTTAAAGTGTTACTAAATTTGTTGCTAATATTATGTTTTGCAACAAATTTGGGTTGTAAAATGATAATAAGTAAAATTGTTTCGTATATTTGTGGTGTAAATAGTTTAAGTGTATTTTTTAAGACGAACGTTGGGATACTGTACAGGTCTGTTTTTTGGTAACTAATTTGCGAAGGAATATATAACAATATACCTGTACAAAATAGAAGGGGGAGCTTGGGAGAGTTTCCCCTTTTCTGTTACCTTTGCTTCGTGTAATAAAAAGGCGATGGAAAATAGGAAAATAGTTGTGAATATTCGGAACGTCGTGACCCGTTTGCCGGAACTGCGTTTTGAAGAACCTCTCAATTGGATAATAGAAGAGGGACAACAATGGGGTGTTATCGGGCCGAACGGTGCGGGCAAAACATTGATTGCTGACGTCATGCAGCGTAAATTTGCATTGAAGGAAGGCGAAGTTGCTTTCGGGTACGAGGAAAATGTCAGTAATATAGTGAAAAGTATAGCATTTAAGGATATTTACTCCTTGGCCGATTGCCGTAATTCTTATTATCAGCAACGCTGGCATTCGACTGAAACGGATGAGGTCCCAACAATAGAAGATATATTAAAAGAAGATGCGGGATCGGAAGATTATCATAAAGTGTTATCTTTGTTCGGCATAGAAGAGCTTTTGCCAAAGAAACTGATCTTCCTGTCCAGTGGTGAGTTGAGGAAGTTTTTGATTGTTCGTACGTTATTGAAGCATCCTCGTGTCTTGATATTGGATAATCCGTTTATCGGATTGGATGCTCCTTCGAGGGGTGTTCTGGTGGAGATGTTGCAGCAAATAACGAAGTTGAAATGTGTGCAGGTGGTTTTACTGCTTTCTAATCCGGACGATATACCTGAAATGATTACACATGTCTTACCGGTCAAGCAACGCAAATGTCTTCCTGTTTACAGCCGAGAGGAATTCCTGAAGCAAACGGATCTGATAGCCGATTTATTCCCATTCGAAGGAAAGGAAGATTCCGTTCGGAGCGGGGCGTTTTCACTTCCGGTCGGGGAACAGAAAGAACCTTCCGCTCATCTCGTTACTTTCAGGATGGAACATGTTTCGATCAAGTATGGTAACCGTACGATTCTGAAAGATCTGGATTGGGAAGTGAGAAACGGGGAGAAATGGGCGTTGTTCGGTCCGAACGGGGCTGGCAAATCGACTTTGTTGAGTTTGATTTATGCCGATAATCCGCAGTCGTATGCCAATACGCTTTATCTTTTTGATCGTAAACGTGGTTCGGGGGAAAGTATCTGGGATATAAAGAAGCGTATCGGATATGTTTCCCCGGAAATGCATCTTTTCTATATGGAGAATGTGCCGGTATTGAATATCGTCAGTTCCGGATTTTTTGACTCGATCGGGTTGTTCAGGAAATGCACGGAGAGGCAGCAACAGGTAGCTTTGGCCTGGATGCGTGTATTCGGTATTGAAGAGTTGAAAGACCGTTCTTTTCTTACACTTTCTTCCGGTGAACAGAGGTTGGCGCTTTTAGCGCGTGCGTTTGTCAAAGATCCGGACCTGATTATCTTGGATGAACCGTTGCACGGATTGGATGTGAGCAATAAAAAGAAGGTGGCTGCCATTATCGAGCAGTTCTGTTCGCGTCCGGGAAAGACGTTGATTTATGTCACGCACTATCTGCATGAATTGCCAGCTTGTGTGGATAAACGTTTTGAATTGGTTAAACACGCTTAAGGATTTGTCAGATGAAATACAAACTTGTTGCCTTTTGGTTGATCGTTTTCGGAGCTTTGTTTGCTTTTTTGCAAATGTGTTTCGAGTATCATTTTTACTATATAGAACAGAGTCAGCTGTTTTTGTTTTCCGAGGCGTATATAAGGAATAAACTGCTTCTTCCGGGTGGCTTTTCCATGTTGGTGGCGGAATTCCTGGTGCAGTTTTTTATCCGTCCCTATGTTGGGGCGTTGGTTACTGCGGTCTTATTGACAGGTGTCGGGGTTTGTACGGCTGGTATTGTGAAACGGATCGCGCCTGTTTCGGGGCTTTTTATCCTTTATGTGCTACCGATGTTGGCTTTGCTGTTCATGCATTTCGACTTCAATTACAGGGTACAGGGCACTGTTTGCTACCTGATGACGATGGCTTTGCTCTGTGGGTATATGAGGATACGGAATGATCTTTTCCGTTTGGTGGCAGGTTGTGTGTTGGTTCCGGTCTTGTTTTGGTTGGCAGGATCGATTACCGTCTTGTTTGCCGGAATGGTTTGCCTGTTCGAAGGGTTGCGGAAGACGCCTAAATGGTATATCTCGTTGATCGGGGTTGCAGAGGTTTTGCTATTGGGTGTTGGAACGGTTTATTTCTCTTTGATGGGTGAATACCGATGGGTTTTCGGGCCGGATCTGTATTACCATTATACGCTCCATCCAAAAGAAATCATTTATTATTCTTGGATTTGCCTGCCTCTGGTCTTTCTTGTCGCTTTCTTTATCCGGAATAAAAATAGCTTGTCCGGAAAGAAATGGCGGGCAGGGATCAGTCGTATTGCTCAATTGGCTATGATTGCTGCCGTTCTGTGGTGGGGAATGCCCAAATATAGCGATGCAAAGACACTGAAGTTGAAAAAACTGGATTATTTTGCCCGAACGGAACAATGGGACAAGACGATAGAAGAATGTAAAGGGAAACTGACAAATTTCTTATATATGTGCCATCTGAATATGGCATTGGCCAATAAGGGAGAACTTTCGGATAAAATGTTCAACTTCGACCAGCGGGGACCTCAAGGATTGCTTGTACAATGGAATAAATCGGAAAATATCTCTTGCATGCTCAGTGATATCTATTTTACGATGGGAGCAACCGCTTCATCGCAGGAAATGGCTTTTGAGGGGTATGTGAGTGCTATGGAGGATGGCAATCCTCGTATGTTGAAGAGACTGGTGCAGACAAATCTGATTTACGGTACGTATCCCGTAGCTGAAAAATATATCTCAATACTTGAGAAAACATATGCATACCGGGATTGGGCTCAATCACAGCGCAAATACCTTTATAATGACGAAGTTGTCGAAAGCGATCCCATATTAGGAACCCGTAGGCGGATGTTGCCGGATCGGAATTCATTGGCAATGATAAAGGGGTTGGCAGGAGATCTGGCGCTTTTCTTGGAAAAAGGACCTGCCAACTCTGCTGCTTTGCAGTATTTGGGTGCAATGTATTTATTGGCTAAGGATCTGGAAGGATTTAAAGCGCTGGTGGAAAAATATTACGGGACAGAGTTTTTGCCCGTATTGCCCGTGCATTTTCAGGAAGCCGTTATTGTGATGTCTGAAAAAGAACCGGATTACTGGAAACGTTTCAATGTCTCCGAAACAATTGTTGCCCGCTTCACCGACTATAAAAAGCAGGTGCTTGCGAACCGCAATAACAGTGCTATTGCCGGGCTGTTGAACCGGTCGTACGGAAATACCTACTGGTTTTACTTTATGTTTAAATGATGCGTAAGAAAATGGAAAGAAAGAATGTATATATATGTATGCTGGCGGCTTTGTTGTCTTGTTCCGACTCGGTGAAAGTGAGCCGTACATTAGACGCGATGCCTGCCATTTTTCCGGATTATAACGGTGTGGTTATTCCTCCTAATATGGCTCCTTTGAATTTTGCTTTGGATGATCAGGATGCCGGAGCGCGTGCTGTTTTGTTTTTTGGTGGGCAACAATTCGAGGTGAAAGGAGAAAAGGGTAGCATTGTGATTCCTCCTTCCAAATGGAAGAATTTGCTGGAATCGGCTGCCGGTGACTCCATACAGGTGACGGTCCAAGTGAAACAAGGCAATGAATGGGTGGCCTATTCTCCTTTTACTATCCGGGTTGCTCCAGAAAAGGTAGACTCTTATTTGGCTTATCGTCTGATCGATCCGGGATATGAGTTGTGGAACAAGATGGGAATCTATCAAAGGGATTTGGAGAGTTATACGCAAATTCCTATTATTGAAAATAAGATGAGTGGAAACAACTGTGTGAATTGCCATTCGTTTTGCATGCAGGATCCGAATAAGATGCTGTTTCATATGCGCGAGACTTTTCCGGGGACGATCCTGGTCGATGGCGATAAGATTGAAAAGCTGAATACCAAGACGAAGGAAACGATTTCTCCTTTGGTTTACCCTTCCTGGCATCCTTCGGGCAAATATGTGGCTTTCTCTGTGAATACAACCAAGCAGGCATTTCATCTGAATGACAGGAATAGGGTGGAAGTATATGACGAGGCTTCCGATGTAGTGGTGTACGATGTGGAAAAACACGAGATCGTGACGGCTTCAAATATCTTTTCGAAAGATGCTTTTGAAACATTTCCGACTTTCTCTCCCGACGGAAAGACACTCTATTTCTGTACAGCAGAGGCTCGACCTATTCCGCAGGAGTACTCGGAAGTCAAATATAATTTATGTTCCGTCTCTTTTGATCCGGTGACACGTGCTTTCGGGGCGCAGGTCGATACGCTTTACAATGCGAAGAGCGGTGGGATGAGTGCTTCTTTTCCGCGCGTTTCGCCTGACGGACGTTACCTTTTGTATACATTATCCGGTTATGGAAACTTTTCGATCTGGCATAAAGATGCTGATTTATATATGGCGGACCTTCAGACAGGCACATGTGTTTGATGAGGAGGAGATCAGGTACCTGATCTTTGATTTCTCGAAGACGCAGTTCATGGACAGTTCCGGCATCGGGCTGATTACCGGACGGTTTCGGATGGTGCATGACAAGGGAGGATGTGACTAATGTGGGAAATGAAATAGAGCGGATTTTCCGGCTGTCCGGGCTGTTTAAGATCATCGAGCGGTACGCCACGCCGGAGCAGGCGGTGGCAGGACTGAATAAAAGAGGAGGACAGGACAAATGAAGCTGATCATAGATAGCAATTCGCAGAATGAAGCATTTGCAAGAACGGTTGTGGCGGCATATATTACAAGGCTTGATCCGACATTAGAGGAGCTGGCGGATGTCAAAACAGCAGTTTCGGAAGCGGTGACAAACAGCATTCTTCACGGTTACAACAACGGGGAGGGACTGATCGAGATTACCTGTGAGATCAAGGGGCAGGAGGTATTTGTGGAGATCACAGATCACGGAGTCGGGATCCCGGATATCGAAAAAGCGATGGAGCCTTTGTATACAACTAAGCCGGAGTGGGAGCGGTCAGGGATGGGTTTTGCCTTTATGGAGGCATTCATGGATGAGCTGCAGGTGTATTCGGAGGTGGGAAAAGGCACGCGGGTAAAACTCAGTAAGCGTATCGGCAATTCGTGTGAAAATTCCCTGTAAAATGGGGATTTCAGAGGTATGGAGGATCCTATGGATGCGATAGAATTATTGAAAAAAGCCCGTGCCGGAGACCGACAGGCAAGAGATCGTATGGTGGAAGAAAATGTGGGACTTGTCTGGAATATTGTGAAACGTTTCAATGGAAGAGGATATGATCCGGAGGATCTGTTTCAGATTGGCTGCATCGGGCTGATCAAATCGATCGATCATTTTAATCTGGACTTTGAGGTCAGGTTCAGTACATACGCAGTGCCCATGATCATGGGGGAGATAAAGCGGTTTATGCGGGATGACGGAATGATAAAGATCAGTCGTACCATGAAAGAG
>ENA-UEQR01001373-UEQR01001373.1-human-gut-metagenome-genome-assembly--contig:-NODE-1373-length-13628-cov-6.961036_pt1 | contig 13628 bp, 10 predicted proteins | sample MGYA00242944_ERZ507941 | MGnify/ENA primary metagenome ERZ507941 (study PRJEB26167, sample SAMN06115398) | human gut metagenome | host: Homo sapiens | place: China:Chongqing | collected 2016-06-23...
GTTTACAGCTTCCTGAATGCTTCCAGCCTTGACAGCCTGCAACATACCTCCTGCTTCTTCTACAGAAAGGAAGAGGTTTTAGTTGTCTTATTGATTGAGTTAAAAGCTCAAATTTTATAAGTTGGTTCCTTTACAACCATGAAATTGCGCAGTCAGCTGCGCAGACTTGTGAAACGGTCAATAAAGAGTAGTAAAAGTAAGATTGCTATATAGACTCTGACACGCTCAACCTTTTTGAATCATGCCGCATTCGCTCTCCCGGTAAACACGCCGGGGGGATTTGGCCTGTGGCAAAATTAAAAAAGCTGGTTTCAAACGCAAGTCTGCACACCCGTGTAAGGCTTGCGTTTTTTGTTTTGCCAAACGGCACTTTCCAAAGGAACCGCGAACGGAGGTAAACATGAACGGTGAGAAAAAACGCGCCCGGTTGGACCAGCGCCGCGCCCCCATCCACGAAGCGCTGGAAAATTTCCGCCAGATGCGCGTGGTTCCCTTTGATGTGCCCGGTCATAAGCGGGGACGCGGCAACCCGGAACTGACCGCCTTTTTGGGCCAGCAGTGCGTTGGGGTGGATGTGAACAGCATGAAGCCGCTGGATAATCTCTGCCATCCGGTATCCGTCATCCGCGAAGCGGAGGAACTGGCCGCCGATGCGTTCGGCGCTGCCCACGCGTTTTTGATGGTGGGCGGCACCACCAGCTCGGTGCAAAGCATGGTGCTGACCGCCTGCAAGCGCGGGGATGAGATCATCCTGCCCCGCAACGTGCACCGCAGCGTGCTGAACGCACTGGTGCTCTGCGGCGCTGTGCCGGTGTATGTCAACCCCGAAGTGGACCAGCGGCTCGGCATCAGCTTGGGCATGAAGCGGGAACAGGTGGCCAAAGCCATTGCCGAGCACCCCAACGCGGTGGCGGTTCTGGTCAACAACCCCACCTATTACGGCATCTGCAGCGACCTGCGCGCCATTGTGCGGATGGCCCACGATGCCGGGATGCTGTGCCTGGCTGATGAAGCCCACGGCACCCACTTTTACTTCGGCGGCGGCCTGCCGGTTTCCGCCATGGCAGCCGGGGCGGATATGGCGTCGGTTTCCATGCACAAAAGCGGCGGCAGCCTGACCCAGTCCAGCCTGCTGCTGACCGGCCCCAACGTCCACGCTGGCTATGTGCGGCAGATCATCAACCTGACACAGACGACCTCCGGCAGCTATCTGCTGATGTCCAGCCTGGATATCTCCCGCCGCAACCTGGCCCTGCGCGGCCGCCAGGTGTTCCACCAGGTGGCAGATATGGCCGAGTATGCGCGGGAGGAAATCAACGCCGTGGGCGGCTATTACGCCTTTGGCAAAGAGCTCTGCAACGGCAACTCCGTGTTTGATTTTGATACAACAAAACTCAGCGTCCACACGCTGGATATTGGCCTTGCAGGGATCGAAGTCTATGATATCCTGCGCGATGAATATGATATCCAGATCGAATTTGGTGATATCGGCAACATCCTGGCCTATCTTTCCATTGGTGACCGCCCGCAGGAGGTGGAACGTCTTGTCAGTGCCCTGGCCGAAATCAAACGTCGCTACCATACCGACGGCGCGGGCCTGTTGAGCCAGGAATACATTGACCCCGAAGTTGCCGCCAGCCCGCAGGAAGCATTCTATGCCCCCAAAAAGAGCCTGCCCCTGCGCGAAACGGAAGGCATGGTTTGCAGTGAGTTCGTCATGTGTTATCCGCCGGGTATCCCCATCCTGGCGCCGGGCGAGCGCATCACTGCTGAGATCCTGGATTATATCGAATACGCCAAAGCCAAAGGCTGCAGCATGACCGGACCGGAAGATCCTGACATTCTGCGCCTGAACGTTCTGGCCTAGGGTGTATCTGAAAAGCCGAAAATTCAGTCTATTACTACAAACACAGCCGGATTATGTGTTAAGGCAATACCGCATAATTCTAAGTGCCGGAGCGGTGCTTAAGCCGCAAGGCGGGAATTGTGCGGTGTTGCCTTAAAAAGCCTTGGAATCCACAAAGGATTCCCGCGGCTCTTTGCCTTACATCCTGCTTGTGTTTGCGAAATATCCGTTATTTTCTTTGTTTTCAGATACACCCTAAAGTGTTCCGCAATGCTTTGGCTTAAGAAGTTCAGGCGCTGCCCCCGGGCAGCCAAACAGGAGATACCATATGTTTAAGTCACTTTACAAAGAAACAGAGGGGTTCCGGCTGGTTTCCATCCTGACCCCTTTGTGCATGATCGGCGAAGTGGTGATGGAAATGATCATCCCCAAGCTGATGTCCTCCATCATTGATGATGGCGTTACCGCCGGCAATCTTTCCCACATTTACCGCGTTGGCGGCTGGATGATCGTGGCAGCGGCCTTTGGCCTGCTGTTCGGCGTGCTGGGCGGTGTGTTTGGTGCGCGTGCTTCCACCGGTTACGCCCGCAATCTGCGCCGCTCCATGTACCGCAATATCCAAACATTCAGCTTTGCCAATATCGATAAATATTCCACCGCCGGTCTGGTCACCCGTATGACCACCGACGTGACTAACATCCAGAACGCTTACCAGATGATTTTGCGTATGGCCATCCGTGCGCCGTCCAGCATGGTCATTGCCATGATCATGGCGTTCACCATCAACGCCAAGCTGGCTTCCATCTATCTGGTGGCGGTCATCATTCTGGGCGGCTGCCTGGTGCTCATCATGTCCCGCGCCAGCAACTACTTCTCCGCCGCATTCAAAAAGTACGATGACCTGAATGAGAGCGTGCAGGAAAATGTTTCCGCCATCCGCGTGGTCAAAGCGTATGTGCGCGAAGATTACGAGAGTGAAAAGTTCAAAAAGGCATCCGGCAATGTGCAGGATCTGCTGCTGCGTGCTGAAAAAGTTCTTTCCTTCAACTCTCCGCTGATGATGGCCACCGTTTACACCTGCATCCTGCTGATTTCCTGGCTGGGTGCCCGCATGATCGTGCTGTCCGGTGCTACCAGCTTTACCACCGGCGAGCTGATGAGCATGCTGACCTACTGCACCAACATCCTGACCAGCCTGATGATGCTGTCCATGGTGTTCATCATGATCTCCATGTCCGCCGCTTCCGCCAAGCGTGTGGCTGAAGTGCTGGAAGAAGAAAGCACCCTGTCCAACGGCGAAAACCCGGTTATGGAAGTCAAGAACGGCGCTGTCCGCTTTGATCATGTCTGCTTCCGCTATAAGGCCGATGGCCGCGATGTGCTGTCTGATATCAACCTGAACATCCGTTCCGGCGAGACCATCGGCATCATCGGTGGCACCGGCAGCGCAAAAACCAGCCTGGTGCAGCTGCTGCCCCGCCTGTATGATACCACCGCCGGTCATGTGTACATTGGCGGCGTGGATGTACGCGATTATGACCTGGAGATCCTGCGCAACAGCGTTGCCATGGTGCTGCAGAAAAATGAACTGTTCAGCGGCACCATTGCCGAAAACCTGCGCTGGGGCAATAAGGATGCCACCGATGCCGAGATCGAGGAGGCATGCAAGCAGGCCTGCGCCGATGAATTTATTGAGCGCTTCCCCGATAAATACAACACCCACATTGACCAGGGCGGCACTAACGTTTCCGGCGGCCAGAAGCAGCGCCTTTGCATTGCCCGTGCTCTGCTGAAAAAGCCCCGCATCCTGATTCTGGACGACTCTACCTCCGCTGTGGATACCGGCACCGACGCCAAGATCCGCAAGAGCTTTGCCGAAAAGATTCCCGGCACCACGGTGTTCATCATTGCCCAGCGTATTTCCAGCGTGGAAAACGCCGACCATGTGATCGTGCTGGATAACGGCAGGATCAGTGGTTACGGTACCCCGGCCGAAATGCTGGCCACCAACCCCATCTATCAGGAAGTTTATAACAGCCAGACCAAAGGCTCCGGCGACTTTGACGAAAAGGGAGGCGATAACAATGGCTGAGCAGAAAGCAAAAGTGGTTAAGGTTGGCCGCGGTGGCCCCCGCGGCCCGCGCCCCAAAGTCCAGAACCCCGGCAAGATCTTCATGCGCATCCTGCGCTATGTGATGGAATGTTACCGCATTCAGGTCGTTGCGGTCGTCATCTGCATTTTTGTCAGCGTGTTTGCCAACGTGCAGGGCACTTTGTTCATGCAGACCTTGATCGATGGCTACATCCTGCCCCTGCTGAAAGAGCAGAGCAGTGATTTTTCCGGCCTGGCCCATGCCATCGCCCGCACGGCAGGCTTTTACGGCATCGGCATTGTTGCCGCCTTTGCCCAGGCCCGTATGATGGCTTACGTTACCCAGGGCACCCTGAAGCGCCTGCGCGATGAAATGTTTACCCATATGCAGACGCTGCCCATCAAATACTTTGACCGCAACGCCCACGGCGATATCATGTCGCTGTATACCAACGATATTGATACCCTGCGCCAGATGATCAGCCAGAGCATGCCGCAGCTGCTGAACAGCGCTATTACCGTTGTCAGCGTGCTGGTTTCCATGGTTGTACTCAGCGTGCCGCTGACGGTGCTCACCTTGGTCATGGTCGGGATTATGCTGCTGGTCACCAAGTATCTTACCACCAACTCTTCCAAGTACTTTGTTTCCCAGCAGCGTGATATTGGTGCGGTGAACGGCTACATTGAAGAGATGATGAACGGCCAGAAGGTCGTTAAGGTGTTCTGCCACGAGGAAGAAGCCATTGAGCAGTTTGATAAGCTCAATGACCAGCTGTTTGAAAGCGCGGATAAGGCCAACCGTTACTCCAACCTCGGCGGTCCGGCTAACACCCAGCTGGGCAACCTTTCCTATGTGTTCTGCGCCATGATCGGCGGTGCGCTGGCTCTGTCTGGCATGACAGGCCTGACCCTGGGCAAGCTGGCCAGCTTTTTGACCTTCAACCGCACCCTGAACATGCCCATCAGCCAGATCTCCATGCAGTTCAATGCCATCATCATGGCTCTGGCCGGCGGCCAGCGTATCTTTGACCTGCTGGACGAAAAGCCGGAAGTGGACGAGGGCAAGGTCATGCTGGTCAACGCCAAACGCCTGCCGGATGATTCTGTGACCGAAACCAAGGAGCGCACCAACCTGTGGGCCTGGAAGCGTGTGAACGCCGATGGCAGCGCAGACTACCGTGAACTGAAGGGAGATATCGTCTTTAAGGATGTAGACTTTGGCTATGATCCGGGCAAGATCGTCCTGCATGATATCAACCTGTATGGCCGTCCGGGCCAGAAGATCGCCTTCGTCGGTTCCACCGGCGCAGGCAAAACCACCATCACCAACCTCATCAACCGCTTCTATGATATCCAGAAGGGCACCATTGAGTATGACGGCATTGATGTGACCCATATTCATAAAGACGACCTGCGCGCATCCTTAGGCATTGTTCTGCAGGATACCCACCTGTTTACCGGTACGGTTATGGATAACATCCGCTATGGCCGTCTGGATGCAACGGACGAGGAATGCCGCGCCGCCGCCAAGCTGGCCAACGCCGATGAGTTCATCCGCCACCTGCCGGATGGCTATAACACCACGCTGACCGGCGACGGCACCAACCTGAGCCAGGGCCAGCGCCAGCTGCTTGCCATTGCCCGTGCCACTGTTGCGGACCCGCCGGTACTGATCCTGGACGAAGCAACCTCCAGCATTGATACCCGCACCGAGCGCCTGGTGCAGCAGGGCATGGACGGCCTGATGTATGGCCGCACCACCTTTGTTATCGCCCACCGCCTTTCCACCGTGCGCAACTCGGACTGCATCATGGTGCTGGAACAGGGCCGCATTATTGAGCGCGGCACCCACGATGAGCTGATTGCCCAAAAGGGCCGTTACTACCGCCTGTACACCGGCAATTTTGCGGAAAACTCCTGAAATAGCCTTTCTGCCGGATAAGTGCGCAACAAAAGCGCAATCGGCATAAAAACGGAAAATCCCCATAAAAATACCGGGAAGGATTCCACCCTTCCCGGCCTTTTTGTGTAAAATGCCGTCACGCCGCACAAAACTTGACGATGTGGGAATAATTGGCTATAATAGAGGGGAACACAAGGAGGCTGAACCAACACAGCACTCCTTTTTATATAGATGACGCTTTGGAGGGGGGCTGCGCAGAACACTGCCAGCCGCAGGCGTACAAAACTGACCAATCAACACGATAAACTGAGAGGAGAGCTTATACATGGCTACCAAGAAAATTGCTCAGACCGTTATTACTGAGGATAAGTTTTATACCATCGCCGCTGCAAACGGCAAGGTTGTTGAAGTAAAGGATTACAACACCGAGAACGGCGCTCAGATCCAGCTGTGGGATAATGCCAACGCCGAATGGCAGCAGTGGAGCTTTGTGCGCGCCGGCGAGGGCGTGTACCGCATCAAGAACCGTTTCACCGGCAAGATGATGGACCTGGATTGCTCAGGCGTGACCGATGGCACCCATGTTCACCAGTGGGAAGGCGCTAACGCTTCCAGCCAGCTGTGGATCGTGGAGCCCGCCAATGATGGCCGCGTAAAGATCAAGTCCAACCTGGCCGGCAAGTGCCTGGACCTGGTCAACATGAACACCGAAAACGGTGCAGTCCTGCAGATCTGGGCCGATGTGAACGGCGATAACCAGTACTGGACCATCAACGAAGTGACCCGCAAGCCCAAGACCAGCGCCAAGGCTACCGCCGCTAAAGCAAAGGCTGAAGTGAAGGCTGCCGCTGAAAGCGCTGCCAAGACCGTTGACGTTGACGCTGTGAAGGCTTCTGCCGATAAGCCGGTTGCCGAAACCGCCGCTGAGGTTGTTAAGACCGCCAAGAAGGCCGCCTGCAAGACCAGCACCAAAAAGGCTGCCGAGGCTGCTGTGACCACCGCAAAGAAGGCAGCCGAGGCTGCCACTGCTGTTGCTGCCGTGGCCACCGACGCTGTCAAGGAAGTTGCTGAAAAGCCCGCCGTTAAGGCCGCTGCCGATGAAGCTGTGAAGGCTGTAAAAGAAGTTGCCGAAAAGCCCGCTGTCAAGGCTGCTGTGGAAGCTGCCGACAAGGCCGTGAAGGAAGTTGCCGAGAAGCCTGCTGTCAAGGCTGCCGCCAAGGCCGCTGACGAAGCTGTTAAGACCGTTGTGGAAGCTGCAAAGCCGGTTGTTGAGGCTGCTAAGCCTGCTGTAAAGGGCAAAAACTCCCGCAAAAAGCGCAGCAGAAAGTAATTTATTTTAAAGCGTCAGAATACCCCCTGATAAAAAATAAGTCCCGCCCGCAGCACCCCTGAAGTGACCCCAAAAAGCTAGACAATATTTTGAAGTAAAAATTGTTCAAGCAGCTGAAAGGGCTTGCTGTCTGTGAATTGCAGGCGGCAAGCCCTTTAACTTTGCCTTGATGCGGCGGTTGTTGTAGTAATCCAGATATGCAACGAGTTCCTGCTTGAAGTGTTCCATGGAGCGGAACTCCTGCAAATACAGCAGCTCACTTTTGAGCAGTCCGAAGAAATTCTCTATCACGGCGTTGTCCAGACAGTTTCCTTTCCGGCTCATGCTCTGTCGGATGCCCTTCTCGCGGAGCATCCGCTGATACCGCTTATGCTGGTATTGCCAGCCCTGGTCAGAATGAAGGATCAACCCGATTCCATCCGGTATCTTCTCAAAAGCCTTATCCAGCATAGTCGTAACCATACTCAGAACAGGATGGTCAGAGATGGTATAGCTGACCAGATCGCTGCTGCACAGATCAAGGATGGGCGAGAGATAGAGCTTCTCGCCAAACAAACTGAACTCTGTCACATCGGTGACCCACTTCTGGTTCGGCTTTTCGGCGCGGAAGTCCCGGTTTAACAGATTCGGCGCAATTTTGCCAACTTCACCCTTGTAAGAACGATACTTCTTCCTCCTGACACGGCAAACTAAACCCAGCTCCTTCATAAGCCGCTGGACAGTCTTGTGATTCAGGAGAAAATTGCGCTTGTGAAGTTCTGTTGTAATGCGGCGATAGCCGTATCTTCCTTTGTTTTCGTGGTAGATGGCCGTGATCTCCGCTTTGACAGCTTTATACTTATCTGAACTGTTCATCCGCTTCAGATGATAGTAGAAAGTGGCACGGGGCAGTTGAGCGATTGAGAGAAGAATATCCAGAGAATGTCTTTGCCTCAGCTTTTGAACTACCTGCGTTTTCTGCGCTGGCGTCGCTCGTCTTCCAAAACCAAGGCTTGCAAGTTTTTTAGGTAATCGTTCTCCGCACGCAGTCTCTGCACTTCGGCTAGCAGATCTTCTTCCACCTGCTTCGGCAACTGCTTTGGCGGACGGCCTTTGTTGCTGCGACCACGCCGTTCGATGGCTAACCCTTCCGGCCCTTCTTCCAGATAAATGCGTTCCCAACGCTCTATAATTTTATGGTCGTTAATTCCAAATTCCTGCATCGCTGCATAGATACTCAGATGTTCTTTTTTCATGGTTTCTACAACCATTCTCTTGAATTCCGGCGTATATCGTTTGTTTGGTACTCCTTTTGGCATAGCAAAACACCCCACTTGTTAAATAGTATATCATACTGTCTAACAAATGGGGTGCTGTTCACCGCCCGGCGATGTTGGTAATTCTGTTGCAGTATTCCAGATTGTACTTGCCCTGATTGGCGATCACAGCATCACTAAAGCTGCGCCGCTTCAGCGCCGTCAGATTGTTTTCCTCGCACCACATCTGGTAAATCTCATACAGTTCTTTAGAACTGATGGTACTGTCTGCTTTCAGCCGAATATATCCCTCGGATTCCAGAAAATCAAAAATATTATTATTGTCCCGTTTGACAGCCTCCCGGTTGTCTTTGGTGCGCTGGCTCTCGGTAAACTTGAAGTTGTTGGCAGCCAGCCTCTGCAAGCCCTCACAGGCCCAGATCAAGATGCCCTCCACCTCGGCTTTCATCTTCTCCGCAAGGTCGGGATCATCCACACGGTCAGCAGGCTTATCTTTTGTGGTCAGCACCAGCTGGCGGCGGTAGAACCCGTCGCTCCTGTCAAACAGTGCCTGCAAATCTCCGTTGGAGAAGGCCAGCAGCCGGGCGCACATCCACCCCTGATAGCTCTGCTTGCCCTTGCGTTCCAAATCCATCTTGCCCTGAGCGGTGACGATGGATTTTACATAGTTGGTCTGGCGTAGGGCTTCCATCCGCATATCGTCATCCACACACAGGAGGATATGCTCCAGATCGGCACGGGCAAATCGGTTCTCGGATATTTTCCCGATGCTGCCATCCTTCATGTTGGAGCCGAACAAAGTTCCCAGCACAGCGCCGATCTGACTCTTGCCTTCACCGCCGTTGCCTTTGATGATCATCATCCGCTGGCCCTTGTTGCTGGGGATCAGGCAGTAGCCGATGTATTCCTGCAAGGTGGGAATGTCCTCCGGGTAGAGCAGGCCATCCAGAAATTTCAGCCAGAGAATGGGTTGGGATGCCCCGGGATTGTAGGCCACAGGGAAACGATTACGGACGATTTCGGGTTTTCCCTCTACAAATTTTCCGCCCAGAAAAAGCGTCCCGTTGGAGAGGTGAATCCGGTCCGCCTTCGGTGGAAAATCCTCCACCAGCGCCGCCAGCTTCATCAGCTCCACAATGTTGCTGATTTTGCGGGGGATATTACTGACCGCACAGCATTTCAGCTCCTCAAAAATCTCTCCCCGCAGGGGCAGCTCATCGGTCACACGGCCTTCGGGCGTGAAAAAAGCCCCGTTTGTGAAGAGAATCTTGTGCGTCTGCAAGAACTCCTCACAAAACAGGGCTTCGTTGATGTTTTTTCCATCAAACCAGACGGGCACTCCGTCAGGCGGATTGTTTTTCTTCACAGGGCGTTTCCTCCTTCTTTTGTCGTTCCAGCCGCTCCTCCAAGGTGGCAATCAGGTCCTCTTTGTTTAACATTTCTACGATTCTTATCCGTTGTTCCAGTTCGGCGGCAATGAGCAAATCCGCCAGATACTCCACATAGTCCAGCATCTGGCAGGCTTCCACAAACCGGTCATCCAAAGCATCTTCCGGCACCTTGGGCGCATACTGTACCTTCCAGCGTTCTAAAAGATGCAGATAATCGCACAGCACTCGAAGGCAGCGCATTTCCTCCTGCCGGTATGCCGTCAGCAGGGGGCGTTTCGGCTTGGGCAGAGCGATGGCCGCCGGAGGCTTATCCGGGTCAATCCCGAAATCCTGGGCCAGTTTTTGTGCCGCCTCGAAGCTGCTCAAGCCAAATAGCCTTGCCACAAGGTCGATCACATCGCCGGTGGCCCCGCAGCCGAAGCAGTAAAAGTACCTCTCGTTCAGCTTCATGCTGGGATGCCGGTCCTCGTGGAATGGACAGCGGCACATCCCACTGTGATTGATCTGCAAGCCGTAATGTTCCGCTGCATCCCGCACTTGAATCGTTTGCTTCACCAGCTCAAACAGCGTCATTTTCGCTCCCTCCCCTCTGAAAAATGATTGGATGCCGTTTTTTCCATAGAACCTCTCTTTCTTGCGCTTCCGGCGCAGCTGTTGTATAATGTTGGTGTAGTTCCGAAAAAAGTAATCTGCTTTCAGATTATCCTTTCATTAATAGGAGAAATCCCGGGTGTAAAACGGAACCATTTTTTGAAAAATCATAAAAAATTTTTGAAGGGGGTGGAGTCATGGCGTATCTCACAGCTGATGAGCTTCTGGATACCGAAGATGGCTTCACCGAATGGAATGAGGACGCAGCCGCCGGATCGACGGAGGAAACGCTGGAACAGGCCCTTGCGGAAGAACGCCTGGCAGAGCTGGAAAGCGAGCTGGAGCAGGACGAGCATCCCGTTAATTATGATGCCGAGCTGGAGACCGAGGAGGAAGAAGCGGCCCCGGTCAGCGATAAGCGGCTAAAGCGGGAGATCCGGGCCGAATCTATACGTCGGCTGGAGGAAGCAGCCCGCACGGAGAAGGATTTCTGGACGGTGGTGGAGGAATGGAACAAGCTGGACCGGAACAGGGAACGCCGGGAGCGGGACCACGAAAATCTCCGTGGAGATGTGCCGCTGGAATACCAGGTGGTGCCGGAGCCAAAGCTCATCCCCAGATGGATGAACAACCCTGCATACCGGCAGCTGATGGCCGGGGATTTTCTGGATGTCCTGTTTGACTGCCCCTATGAGATGCACCAGCTGAGCGCCGACCCATTTATCTCCGGCATGATCGAAAATCTCAGTGAGGAACACAAGGAAGTCCTGTATTTTCTCTCTTTGCGGCTCTACAGCACCACCCGGCTTGCTGCCATTCGTGGGGAGTCTGACCGCAATATCCGCAAGCTGCGGAAAACTATCCGTAAAAAATTGCAGCGCCAGATGTATGACCATCTGTGCGGCAAACCAGAACATAGTCTGACCTTGCGGGAACGTCAGTTTTTGGAGGAATACTCGAAAATCGCAAAGAAACAGGGCAAGGACGCCGTGATCCGGCGGGAAAACAAGACCAAGCGCAGAAAGAAGAAAAAACGCCCCTGATGGCAGGGGCGATGAAACAGAAAGGGCACGCATAATGAAGAATCTATTTGAACAATCCCGTTCTCATTGGGTGCGCTACGATCATTATGAGCTGAAAACAGCGGAAGATGGCAAGCGGTACATCACCCCCGGCAAAAACGCAAAGCCGGATGTCTACAATCCGCTGAAAGAGGTCCCGAACATTGTGTTGGATGCACTGAATGTGGGGATGCTGCTGATGGGGCGTAAAGCGGAGGCAGAAGTGGAAAAGGCCGTGATGGAGTTTGTCACTCGGTACGGCCTGCTGGGTCTGATGACCGCCTTGCCCACCACACCAACCTTTATGGAGTACGAGGCGGTTTACCTGCCCAAAAACCACTTTATCAAAGAGGAATCCAAGGAAACAGACGAATATCTGTCCCTGTTTTACCCCTTTGACAAGTTAGACCTGGTGAAAAAGGGGATCGAATCCATATGGAATGTATCTGGAGATCGGGCCATGATCGCCCTGACCATGACCTTCATGGACGAACCGATGGCCAAGACCATGAGCTTCCAGCGGGAATATGCGGAACCTTACGACTGGGTTGCCCAGCAGTTCAAAGACTGGGCCTTTACCTTGACCAACGCCTTTTTCTACTACAATGACTATGACTTCATGAGCGAGGACGAACGGGGATTGAATCGTAAGGCTATGGCCGCATTTGGCGGGATCGCTCCCAGCTACCACATCGAGCTGCTGGATAAGCCTACCATTTACTGGGATTTCCATTCCCTGCTGCTGGGTATCCAGATGATGTTCAGCTTCATGCTGGTGGACGATGAGCAGCCCCTGCGCCTGTGCAAGCATTGCCATAAGGTGTTTTTGGGCAGCCGGTCCAACGCCGCTTTTTGCAGTCCACGGTGCAAGAACCAGTACAATGTCTACAAGAGCCGTGAGAAATCCAAGGGGGAAAAGGACTAATCAGGATACTTCTTGCCCCACCGGAACCCGGAACTAATGGGGACCCTTTTGATACCCTTGTTTTTATTTTTTGGTGTATATACAAACCTTCCCCGTATTGTATATTTTACGACTTCAGAAAGCATAAAAAATCCCGCAGATTTCAACCCGGTATAAGGATGAATTCTGCGGGATTTTATATTATTCATGACACCGGAAAGTCACATTGGCACAAAGATTTATGCGTAAATTATGTGACAACCCTTTCGGCGAGGAACTTTATGATGCTTCTGCTTAATCCATCCAACAAAAAGGAAATCACGAAGCTGCCTACTGTTAAAAGTAACAGCCCGCCAACCCAGTAGAGAGGCGTTACACGGTGGTTGACAAGAACGGGGACTATCACCAAGGTAATAGCCAAGTGATGTACAAGGAAGACTCCAAAACAGCGACGGGATAACCAATGCAAAGCCTTTTGAAGAAACGGACCACAAAACAGGAGTAACTGCCCTAAATAAAACACCATTACAAACACTCCAATACTGGCTGCGGTTACAATCCAATATTCAGGACACCCAAGGCCATACAGTACCAAAGTGGTCATTCCTGCTAAAATTCCTGGAATCCAAAGGGATGGGAGACACCCGCCCAAAAAGATACCCATGAAAAACAACGGCAGCTGGCCAATCAATGTGGGATAAAGCTGCCCCGGATTTTCCACAAAACAACAAGCCAACCAGGCAAAGAGAGCTCCTACGGCGGCGAGAACAACTCCCCGGCGTCGAATCATGCGCCAAAGTACAGGAAAAACAGCGTAAAGGAACAGAATACAACCCAAATACCACTCTCCAATTTTGTAAAACGTAGGCGTGAAAGACTGAAAATATCCATCTACTCCCACTATAGAGAGAAGCAGTTTCCACGGAGCTACGCCTTCATTGTTGCCACATATAATATCGCTGTAAAAAAAAATGGGAAAAAAGCAAAGCCAGAAAAGAGGGTAAATGGCCAGAAAACGTCCCCAAAGATAGCGCTTCATGGACCAGCTGCGGCTTTTTTCCTGCCAGCACAAGCAAGATCCAGAAAGGAGAGTCATGGTGTATACCGCCACTTGGACCAGCGGCTCCATAGCGGGAAGAAAATCTGCTGGACATAGTCCCCGAACGGCGGTTTCTACCTGATAATGATAGAATACTACCACCAAGATTCCGAATACTAGAATCAAATCCAGAACGGGAAGATGTTTTAAATCTT
>ENA-UEQR01001383-UEQR01001383.1-human-gut-metagenome-genome-assembly--contig:-NODE-1383-length-13548-cov-11.834237_pt1 | contig 13548 bp, 10 predicted proteins | sample MGYA00242944_ERZ507941 | MGnify/ENA primary metagenome ERZ507941 (study PRJEB26167, sample SAMN06115398) | human gut metagenome | host: Homo sapiens | place: China:Chongqing | collected 2016-06-23...
TGACCGTCTCGCCTTCATAGTTGAATTCCGACAGACACCATGCACAGAACTTTTGAGCCTAGAAACAGAAGAAAAGCAATTGAAGTCAGAACTTAACGAATATTTCCAGCAACTTGGGCTTAATTATGAAATTTAAAGGTGAAAAATGGGAAAAAAAGAAAAAGCCTCCTGCCTTCGTTTTAAAGACACGAACGGAAAAGACTATCCCGCTTGGGAACAGCGTAAGTTGGGAGAGTTAGCAGTCACTTTTGGTTATGGATTGAATGCAGCTGCCAAGAGTTTTGATGGGAGACACAAATACATAAGAATCACGGACATTGACGAAAGCACTAGAAGGTTCTTGTGTAGCTCTCTAACATCCCCAGATATTGACTTTGAAGAGGCCGCTCCGTACAGACTAGCAGAGGGGGACGTACTGTTTGCTAGGACGGGAGCAAGTGTTGGAAAATCCTACAGATACGTTAGAACAGACGGGGAAGTTTACTTCGCCGGGTTCCTTATCAGATTTCGATTTAAAGATAAAGAAGCAGCGGAATTCGTTTTTCAAAATTCCCTAACTGCTAAGTTTCAGAACTTTATAAAGACTTCATCTCAGCGATCTGGACAGCCTGGAATAAATGCTCAGCAGTTTTCTGGTTATCAAATTGCAGTACCTAATTCCGAAGAACGAGAAAGGATTGGGAGTTTTTTCTCTCGGCTAGATACTGCCATTACTCTTCATCAGCGTAAGTTAGAGACACTAAAAAAATTAAAAAGAACATTGCTTCAAAAAATGTTTCCGAAAAAAGGTCAGTTAAAACCGGAGCTCCGATTTCCTGGATTTACGAATGATTGGGAACAGCGTAAGTTGAAAGATTTCACCTTGTCGTATTCAGGGGGGACCCCAACAGTTTCAAATAAAAATTATTACAATGGAACCATCCCTTTTATACGATCTGGTGAGATCAGCGGAGAGAGAACAGAACTTTTCATATCAGAAGAAGGGCTAAACAAATCTTCAGCAAAACGCGTTCACAAAGGGCAGATACTATACGCTCTATACGGGGCAACAAGTGGAGAAGTATCCCTTTCTAAGATTGATGGCGCCATAAATCAAGCCATACTCGCAATATCTACCAAGGAGGGATACTCAAATGCTTTTTTATCTTTCTGGTTAAGAAAGGAGAAAGACAGGATTACGGCCACCTTCCTTCAAGGAGGACAAGGGAATCTGTCAGGAGAAATTGTTAAGAATTTAATTGTCCCCGTTCCGAGTCAATTAGAGCAAACGAAAATTGGCAATTTTTTTAACCAACTCGACGGCATTATTACTCTTCATCAACGTAAGTTGGAAACTTACAAAAAATTAAAGAAAAGTTTGCTCCAAAAAATGTTTATTTAGGAGGGAAAAATGTCCGAACTTGAGTCAAACATTGAGAAAAGCTTAATAGATCAACTTACATTGGGGGTATCTCAATGGACATACAGGCCTGACATAAAAAATACAGAACAGCTATGGGCAAATTTTCGGACCAAATTAAATCAAAACAACATAGGAGTTTTGAAAGGTCAGGAAATTACTGACCTTGAGATGGAGCAGATCAAGGCTTATATGGCTGAGCAAGGTGCCAGTACATACAAGGCCGCCCTGTGGCTTGCAGGAGAACACGGAATAGCTCAAATTCCGTTAGTTCGTGAAGATGCATCCCTGGGTACGGTTTCGCTGATGGCGCTTAATAATCGAGAGGTTGCAGGCGGACACTCTTCTTATGAAGTAATCAACCAATTTTCCCCTTCTGACGCCGACAGAGATAGAAGATTCGATGTATCACTACTCGTCAATGGCATCCCTCTTGTCCACATCGAGCTAAAGAATCAAGATCATCCCTACATGGATGCCTTTAGACAGATACAAAAATATTGCCGGGAAGGCCAGTTTCGCGGGCTATTTAGTTTCGTACAGATGTTTGTAGTTTCAAATGGGACGGACACTAAATATATCGCCTCTAACATCAATGGAGAAATGGGTGAGAAATTTCTGACAAGTTGGGTCGATGAGGAAAACAAAAGAGTAAATGGCTACTTGGATTTTGCCAAAGCAGCCCTCAATGTTCCGATGGCGCACCTAATGGTCGGTAAATATTCCGTTATCGATGAGGCAAACAGACGGCAAATCTTACTGCGTCCTTATCAGATCCATGCCATCACTAAAGTGAGAGAAGCTTCGAGAAAAAATAATTCGGGTCACGTTTGGCATACGACCGGTTCGGGGAAGACGCTGACTTCTTACACGGTAACGAAGAATCTTCTCGACATTCCGTCAATTGATAAAACGATCTTTTTAATCGACAGAAAAGACCTCGACAAGCAGACTTCCGATGATTTTCGCTCCTATGCTTATAACGACGATATAGACATCGACAAGACGGAAAACACAAGAGATCTCGAAAGAAAACTGTTAAGCAACACCAGGGTTGCTATCGTTACGACGATTCAAAAATTACAAAATATCATTCGAAAGTATTCGATCGATTCCCTGGATGCATCAGCTCTGAAGAAGAAAAATAACCTCAGGAATAAGAGAATAGCCTTTGTAGTTGATGAGTGTCATAGAACAGTTTCGCCGCAGACAAAAAAAGAGTTAGATGATTTTTTTGGCGAGCCGGGACGACCTAGTCTATGGTTTGGTTTTACAGGCACTCCAATCTTCGCTGAGAATAAAAGGGAGGCTCTTGGTAATCTTGCGCGTACAACTGAAGAATTATATGGTCCAGTTCTTCATAAGTACACGATTAAAGAAGCTATTCATGATGGCGCTGTTTTAGGCTTTCAAATTCAATCGATGGGTAAAGGTAAGGAGTCGCTTCAAGAAATAGCACTCCAAAATAACCTCGAGACTCAGGACAAACTTGCAGACATGTCTGAAAAATTAGTACTCAGGCGTTGCGAGGCTAGCAATCAGGATCTCTATAACAATCCGACTCATCGTGAGAAGGTCGTCGATTACATATTGAACAGAAGCTCTGGAAAGTTTAATATCAATGCAGGAGCAGGTAATACGTTCGAAGCCATGCTTACTTGCAGTTCAATTAAAGAAGCACAAGCCTATTACAAACTTTTTAAGGAATTTAAAAACAGGGGAAAAATCAAGGAAGTCATTCTTTCCAAACTTCCGGATTTTCCTAAAGTAGCAATCACGTATACGGTTGGTGAAAATGAGGATGGGGCGCAGGTAAATCAAAAGGAAATGGCGGAGGCCCTAAAAGACTATAAGGAAATGTTCCCTAAGGCTCCTGCAGATATTTCCGAGTTGAACGCTTACAACGCTGATCTAAATAAAAGGCTGGCTCGAAAAGAATCGAGATATAGAAGAAGGGAAGAACAGCTGGATCTAGTCATCGTTGTGGATCGGCTGTTAACAGGCTTCGATGCTCCCTGTCTTTCGACGATCTTTTTAGATCGGCCGCCCATGAAACCTCAGCATCTTATTCAAGCTTTTTCGAGGACAAATCGAATTTTCAATGCGACGAAAAGATACGGTCAGGTTGTAACGCTTCAATATCCTTTGGAATACTCAAAGAAGATTGATGAGGCTTTGTTGCTGTACTCTAACGGAGGAGCTTCCGAAGTTTCAGCCCCTGCGTGGAAAACCGTTAAGCATGACTTGAAGAAGGCGGCACAAGAGCTTAAAGCCTTAACAATATCCAGTGAAGACATTGATGAGGCATCTCCGGAGAGTTTTGAAAAAATTAAACTTTTCGTCAGAGCCTTCCAGAAAGTTGACAGACTACTTAGCAGCGCTCAGGTCTATGACGAATTTGAGGACGAAGAAGAACGTAATTCTTTGGGGATTACGGTTCAAAAGCTACAGTCGATGGCGGGGCTTTATCAAAACGCCCGCGAGAAAATCAAGAAAGAAGGAGGAGACGATCCCAATCCGCTCATGTTGGATCTTGATTACGAGTTAGAGGCTGTTAAGTCGTTCGAAGTTAACTATAACTACTTAATGAATCTCATCCAGACGTTTGTGCCAAACGAAAAATCAACAGAGAAGACAGAGATTGATCCTAAGGCTGACGCCAGGGTGAAGAAGTTCATCGAATTGTATAAGCGCAGCAATCCCGCGATTGGCGAGATCATAGAAAATTTTTGGGATGATTTAAAACAAGAGCCAAATAATTTTGCCGGCAAAGATGTCCTCGTGATTATGTACAGCCGAGTTCGAGAAATTCAAGACGTTGCACTTCAGATGTTTTCAGAAGAGTGGGCTGTTCCTATTGAGGAATTAAACGCCGTTAGGGATAGCTGGAACGGCGGTGAGGTACCGGAACTCAATGGTAACTACGATGAATACTCGGGCCGTCATGATGAGTCGAAACTGAGGTACAAGCATAATCTGCGCAAGGCTGCGAAAAAGTTATTCATTAACACTCTTGCACCTCTACAACAATTCTGAGCTGGCAGATTTAGTTCAGGCAGTTGTTGCAAGTTTGATTGGATAAAACCGAGAAAATTGGGCGGACAAAGTCGATGATGAAAAAAGAAAAGGACGGAGTGGTTTATATATTGACGAACCCATCTTTTCCGGAATACGTAAAAATTGGGTACACCGCGAATGTTCAGGAGCGATTAAGAAGCCTTAATCGAAGTGAATGTATTCCTTTTGCTTTTAGAGTTTATGCTACTTATGAAGTCCCAGTGCGTTTAGGGGACAAGGTTCTGCATTCTTTAATAGACCGGTTAAATCCAGGCTTGAGGGCAATTGAAACTTTTGATGGGAAAACCAGAACAAAAGAGTTTTACGCTATGGCTCCTGAGGATGCCTACGCCCTATTAGAGAGTATCGCCACGATAAGCGGTACGAAAGACAAACTGAAGCGGTTTACTCCGGAAGGCCATGAAATTACAGATGAACAGGTGGCCGCAGAGGTTAGGGCCGAAGTTGAAGAACGGAGGACGCCTTTCTCTTTTCAAAAGTGTGGAATCGAAGCAGGCTCAAAAATAGTATTGGATGGTCATGAAGACGTCATAGCAATCGTAAAGGATGATCGTCAAATTGAATGCCAAGGTGAAATTGGTTCTTTATCAGGTCTTGCTAGGAAGTTACTTGGAACTTCTCACCCGCTGCAAGGGCCAAAATATTGGACGTACAACGGTAAGACTTTGGATAAGATCAGAGAAGAAAAGGAGGCTCTTGGGGCGTATAAATGAAAAATAGTGAGGCTAGGAACATTTATCTAACCTCACTCTAAGTTTTTCTGCTAAGAGACTACGGCTGACAACTCAGAGTCGTTAATCTCTCAAGCGCCAAGTAACTGAAGAAAGCTCCTGCCGGAATCAACACCTTGTCATTGAAGTCAAAATACGGGCTGTGCAGAGCTTCTTTATGTTTCCTATCTTTTACTCCGATAAAGAAGAAGCAGCCGGGCAGAACTTTCTGGTAAGAACTGAAGTCCTCACTGATCATGTAAGGCTCGGCAAGTTCAATAACGTTTTGAGCTCCGAAACAACGATCTGCCGCTTCCTTTGCATCTTTTGTGAGTTCGGGATCATTATTGACGGCAGAAACGCGGCGTTCATAGACAGTTTCTGCTTTGATGCCGTAGGCCGCGGCGATGCCTTGAGAGCGCCGTGTCAGCTCTTCCTCAATTGTGTCTCGAATGGATTCGTCAAAGGTTCGAACCGTGCCGATCATTTTTACAGAGTCGGAAATGATGTTGTAAGCGCGTGATCCTTCGGTATTAAAACTGCAAACAGAAACAACAGCGGATTTAAGCGGATCCAATGTGCGCGAAACTAAGCTCTGCAGAGCGTTATAAATTTCTGTGGCAACCGGCAGCGGGTCTTTGCCGAAATTCGGACGTGCACCGTGTGTCCCTACACCGATGACGCGAATGGAAAACAGATCGCAGGCAGCCATGGTCGGACCGGCTTTGAAAGCGATCGTTCCGACATCTAAGGAAGGTTCGTTGTGCGCGCCGTAGATCTCTTTAACGCCGTATTTTTGGAAAACGCCGGAGTCAATGACGCTTTGAGCGCCGGCAACATTTTCTTCGTCTGCTTGGAAGATGCAAAGAATTCTTCCGGGGAAATCACGATGTTTGACCAGATAGATAATGGCAGCGATCAGCCAAGTCTGGTGGCCGTCGTGTCCGCATGAGTGGGCATTTCCGTTTTTGGAAGCCCATTCGCATCCGGATTTTTCTTCGATCGGGAGGGCATCGATATCGGCTCTAAGAGCCACCGTTGCTCCGGGCCTATTGCCTTCGATCAAAAGGAATCCGCTTCCAGGAGAGGTTTCTGTATCTAATCCCGAAATTCCGAATTGTTCAAGAATGGATTTGATGCGGGCAAGCGTGCCTCGTGTGTTGAAACCGACTTCGGGATTTTCGTGGACGGTTTTGCGGAAGGAGATCAAACGAGATTCGTATTGTTGAAGCTCCTGACGAATGCTTTCTGGATCTATTGTGTTTTTCATTTTCAGCTGAGATAGCTTTATTAAATAAAGCGTCATTCTCGGAAGGTCGAGGCCGATAGTCAAGAGCACGACTAATTGTTGAGTTAAAAGAGCTGATGAAAATGTCTAACTTCAATGTTTCTGTGCAGAAGTTGTGTGTTGATTGCCTATCACTTTTGGTTTGATGTTTCTGGAGAGAAAAAGTGAAAAGGGAAAAAACGCCGTGAAATCAGATCAAGTTGGAAGAAAAAACTAATCGAAAATACTCATTCGCTTGTTGTTTCAAAAAAGAAATTCTTCAACTTGTGAAAGATAAAATCAAAGAAGAAAAACTTTATTGCCTTGAGCCTGATGGGGACGAGTCTTTTGTAGAGGGTGTAGTTGGAACATTCGAGAAGTTTTTCCTCCTTCATAGGTTTTGCCTGTGAGGCTAATTGATGAAACAAACCTTAAATCTCAAATAAAGGAGGGTGCCTTTAGAGCGCCGGAATGATGTTTACTTCGATGTATTGGTATCTTTTCATCTGCCTTTTATTCTTCGGAATAGGCGACTTCCTTGGCGTTGCCACAAAAGCCAAGGTTTCTGCAGTGTTCGTGAGCTTAATGCTCTTTTTAATCGCTTTCATGGCCGGGTGGATTCCTCCCGACATCATTAAGAAAGCCGGCTTGGATCAGATCGCTAAATGGTCTGTGATTCTGCTCGTGTTCTCCATGGGAACTACCATTAACATGCGTGAGCTGATTGCCGAATGGCGCACGGTTGTGACGGCCCTTTTGGCAATGGGCGTCATTATGCTCGGCGCATTTTTGATGATGCCGTTTATCGGTTACGAAAACACTATGGTCAGCGTGCCTATCGTGACCGGCGGTATCGTTGCAACTCAGATCATGACAAGCGGAGCGATGGAACATGGTTTTGCTCTGGCGGCAGCATTGGGTACGATCGTTTTCGCAGTGCAGAAATTCATCGGTACTCCGTTAGCCAGTTACTTCGGACTCAAAGAAGCTCGTTTCTTAATCGATGAATACCGCAAAACCGGTGTCGTACCACAAGATACTTATGCACCTAAGAAAGAATCGGCTGCCGGTCCCACTTTCTTTGAAGGTCACAAGAAGTACTACGGCCAGTTCACTTGTTTAGCGATTACAGCGCTTTTCTCTTGGATCGCCTTTGTAATCGGCAAATGGACAGGCCTTTCTGCAACAATTTGGGCCTTGATCTTGGGCGCTGCTGTCGGCAGTACCGGTTATCTGCCTCGCAATATTCTGAAGCACGCCAATGCCGGCGGTTTACTGAACTGCGCTGTTTTCTGTGCCATTATCCCGTCGCTTGCCACGATTAAACCGGAAAATCTCCTGACCCTGTCTTACTCGATCTGCGTGATCTTCGCGATTTCGATCTTCTGCATCATCGTTTTCTTCAAATACCTTCCCTTGTGGAAGATCATCGGTTCCAAGAACGTTGCCGTCGGCGTCGCTGCCTGCCAGTTAATCGGTTTCCCGGCTACTTACTTGGTCGTTAATGAAATCATTAACGCCGTTGCCGAAACCGAGGAAGAAAAGAAGATTATTCATGAACGCTTAATGGCGAAGTACCTCGTTGCAGGCTTCGTGACCGTGACAACGTTCTCCGTGATCGTTGCCGGTATCTTCGTGAAGTTCATCTAATCCCGATTTCAAGGTTAGGAAATAAAACATGATTAAATTTGATCCTCAAAATTATCCCTATCCGTCCAAACGTAACGTGGTTTATGCCCGCAACGGCATGTGCAACGCAGGCAACCCGCATGCAGCTTCCGCCGGACTTCAGACACTTTTGAAGGGCGGCAATGCAGTTGACGCGGCTGTCGCAATGGCCAGCGCTATGCCGGTGGTTGAACCGACCGGCAACGGTTTAGGCGCCGACTGCTTCGTGATCCTTTGGTATGAAGGAAAAATGTACGGCCTGAACGCCTCAGGCCCGGCTCCTAAGTCTCTTTCTGTTGCTGCCTTAAAAGACAGAGGATTCGAAAAGATCCCTTCCTACGGTGTCGAACCTATTGATGTTCCGGGTGCGGTTGCAGGCTGGATGACGCTTCATGAACGCTTCGGCAAACTTCCTTTGGAAGAAGTGATGGCACCTGCCATTCGCTACGCAGAGGAAGGCTATCCGGTGACTCCGAATATTTCTCGTCTCTGGCAGGAAGCTTTCGAAAACTATTCCAAATATCGTGATCGTCCTGAATTCCAGGGCTGGTTTGATACATTTGCACCCAACAACACTTGGCTCAAACCCGGCGAGATGTTCCGCTGCCCGGATATGGCTAAGACATTGAAAAAAATCGCTGCTACCAAGGGCGAAGCTTTCTACCGCGGAGCCATTGCCGAAAAGATTGATGCTTTCTTTAAGAAGCACAACGGCTTCTTAACCAAGGAAGACCTGGCTGCTTTCAAACCTGAGTGGGTTGATCCGATCAGCGTGAACTATCACGGGGTGGATGTGTGGGAGCTGCCGCCTAACGGGCACGGTATTACCGTTCTGATGGCCTTGCAGATTCTTAAAGATATGAATCTTGCTGAAAGAGATTGTGCCGACACAATGCACAAGCAGATCGAAGCAATGAAACTCGCGATGGTAGATACAGCTGAATACGTCGCGGAACCTTCTTTCATGAGAGTTTCTGTTGATCAGCTTTTAAGCGAAGACTATGCTGCCAAACGCCGCGCATTGATTAACGATAAAGCCATCATGCCGGAACCGGGCGATCCAGGATGCCCGTCTACCGTTTACTTCTGCTGTGCAGACGCAGACGGCAACATGGTGAGCTTTATCCAGTCCAATTTCCGCGGATTCGGCTCCGGCATCGTTGTTCCGGGCACCGGCATTTCTTTGAATGACCGTGCAGAGAATTTTAAATTTGACGAAAACCATGCTAATGCGTTGACGGGCGGCAAACGTCCGTACCACACTATCATTCCGGGATTTCTGACTCAGGATGGGAAACCGTTAGGACCGTTCGGCATTATGGGCGGATGGATGCAACCGCAGGCGCACGTTCAGGTTGTCATGAATATGATTGACTGGCACCTGAATCCACAGCAGGCGTTGGATGCTCCGCGCTGGCAATGGGTCGGCGGCAAGAAAGTAGAGGTGGAACAAGAAACACCGAACTACATCATTCGCCAGCTTCAGCGTATGGGACATCAAATCATTGTCCAGCCTGATCCGTACCATATGGGTCGCGGCCAGGTCATTCTTCGAGATGAAAACGGCGTGCTTTGCGGCGCAACCGAGAAGCGTACCGACGGACAGATTATGTCCTACTAATTAGCAACGGTCTCGATGCAAGGGCGTCGAGACCCACTGTTCGAAATCCGGTTCTGTTTAAAGGCCGGATTTTCTGTTTGGAGTTAGATAATCAATTTAACGTGGCCGTGTGCGTTTAAGCGGTAACGGCGTTCGGTTCCGTCCGACAAGTTGGAAACCTTGAAAACATAGGCCTCAGGATCTGTCGCTTCAGGCAGCTGCTGAAGGGCTTTTTCAATTGCGGCTTCGATCGAACGGACGCCGGAGACTTTAACGGTTCCGATGACATCCCCGTTTTCTTTGAAAACTTCCACTTGATCGATACTTTCAAAATCTAATCTATTGTTTGGCATGACTCTCTCCCAGCCGAGTATTAATTGGGAGGATTATCCCGCTCGGCGGGCAACATTCTGATTAATCTAACCAAATGTGAGCAGAAGCCTAGCCAATCGAATGACTCATCGGGCTTCTTTTTGCTTTGGTAAAATCACCAGTAGTTCCCTTGCTTGGATAGACGATGGAAAAGGCGCTGAAACTTCTTCCTTTAGGTACTTCGGATTTTGAAAATCTGCGGCATCGGGATCAAATTTATGTGGATAAAACCGACATGATTTGCGAGTTAGCGTCGGTTCCCGGGAAATTCTTTTTCGCCAGGCCAAGACGTTTTGGTAAGTCTCTCCTGCTATCTACTTTTGAGTCTTTATTTCGAGACGGATTGAAAAATTTTCAAGGCCTCAAAATAGAGCAACTTTGGACGGATAAGAGCACATATAAAGTTATTAAGCTGGACTTTTCTCGGGTTAAACCGGAAGGGACTTTTGAGGATTTTTGTCAATATTTTGATAATTATCTAGAAGCGCAATTCAGTCTTATTGGTTTTAAGAAAGAAGATAACGGCCTGTTTCTCAGCAATTAAATCGAAATCTTCCTTGCAGGGCTCTCTAGCTCCTCACTCGTTCTGTTAATCGATGAATATGATGCACCGTTAACAGCGTGTCTTGATAATAAAGAGTTTTTTGAACGGGTAAGGAATTATTTATCGAGGTTTTATGGAATCCTGAAAGCAAACGATCGGGTTCTTCGGTTTTTGTTTATTACAGGCATTACGAAGTTCAATAAAACCAGTATTTTTTCCGAACTAAACAATCTCAGTGATGTCTCTTTGAGCCCGAGATTCGGGACGCTCCTAGGCTATACGCACGAAGAGGTGGAAACTTATTTTGATGGGTATTTGACCCAGTCAGCTTCAGTTCTGAGTGTCTCCCGTGATGAGCTGCTAAGGTCTCTTACAAAGCAATATGACGGTTTTTGTTTCGAGAGAACAACAACGAAGAAGGTTTTTGCTCCCTGGTCTTTATTGAAATTCTTCTCGGAACCGGAAGTCGGCCTTCTTGATTATTGGTTTGAAAGCGGCGGAAGGCCCGCTGCGCTAGTTCAGTATCTTAAGTCTCACACCTTACGGGACCCGGAGGAATATGGGAAGGAAAAGTCAATTGCGTTGAATTTGTTAACCGGTTCGGCTAATGTCAACACCTTATCCGACATTGGGCTTCTGACACAGGCTGGATATTTGACGCTCAAAAGAGTCGTTGGCTTAACCGCTTTTGTTGCTTATCCTAACGCTGAAGTGGCTGCAGCAATGGCGCAGCTCTACAGCGAAAGGTTATTACAAGGACAGACCCTGGAGCAGGTCGGAGCAGACAATGTAGCCCTTCGCTTAGCCGAAGAAGATCCCGAAGGCGTGGTCCATCTCTTTAATCGCATTTTCACTTCCATAGATTATCAAAACTATCCGGTAAGAGATGAGGCCACTGTTCGCGCCTTTATTCAAATTTTTCTTTCCGGTGCCGGATTTTCTCCACATATCGAAGTCCACAACAGTCAAGGCAGAAGCGACTTGGAAGTGACGGTTCAAAACAGACATTTTGTATTTGAGTTCAAGGTTGCCAGAAAGGAGGAATCTTCAGAAGAAAAACTGGAAGAAGGTTTGAAACAAATGCGGAAACGCAGCTATGGACTACAGCATGCCGATCAAGAGCAGTTACGCATGGTGTTGGTTTTCTCAATTCCGAAGCGTAAATTTGATAAGTGGAGCGTAGTTAATCCGGAAAATTAATTTTCTAATTGCTGTTGACTTACGTGCTCAAAGACTTCAAGTCTTCCAATAAAAAAGCCGCCGGACTAAACCGACGGCCTAGAACTTAAAAACCTGATTGCTTATTGTTCAGAAGCAGCTCCTTTACCTGCAATTCTTCCGAATGTGAAGATATCTGCAATAGCATTTCCGCCGATACGGTTGCTTCCGTGGATACCGCCTGTGACTTCCCCGGCTGCATACAGACCCGGAATCACATTTCCGTCGCGGTCAAGTACTTGAGCCTTCGTATTGATCTTGGCGCCCCCCATTGTGTGATGGCGGCACATTCCAATCGGACCCGCATAGAAGGGAGCCTTGACGATCTTGTGGCTCAGCATAATCGGAGTGCGGCCGAGAGGATCTTTCTTCGAATCAACCATGGCGTTGTATTCATTGATCGTTGCGACCATAACTTCCGGCGGTACTTTGATGAGTTTTGCGAGTTCTTCAATCGTGTCTGCTTTGAACAGGGTGCCGTTTTCCAGGGCACGATGGTTCATTTCGTTGTAATACTCATTGTTCTTATCAAATCCGTCTGTATCGCAAACAGGGAAGACCGTCTGGTCGGTTTGTGCCAAAGTGGCGTCACGAATTACGTCGCGGCGAGCATCTTCAGCAACATATCTCTTGCCTTCCTTGTTGAGGAAGATGGTGTATTCGATAGCTTGGAAGATATCGGCTGTGTGCTTGTAGCCGGGGGCTGTCCAAGGAATGCACTGGATGTAATCCAAACCGACGGCTAAACCGCCGATGCCCTGGATACATTTGAGCACTTCACCGGTAGAGCCTGGCTGGTTCGTCGTGTTGAGTTTTGTCAGACGCGGGTCAAAGTACGAGCACATTGTCGGGTTTGCAGCGAAGCCGCCTGCTGCGGCAACGACAGCCTTGTTGGCTTTCCAAAACTCCTTTTTGCCGTCTTTGAGTTCAACTTCAACACCCAAGACACGGCCGGAGTCCGGTTTTTCACGAATGATTCCGACGACTTTGTGGTTAGTCAAAACCGGAAGACCAATCTTGTTGGCGTAGTTCATGCAAGCTTTGATGTAGTCTCCGCCGCTCTGACCCACAGGATTGCGGCAGCGTGGCCACAGACCGCCATAGATCTGGTAGATGCCTGGTTTGAACTGAACGCCGACTTTCTTAAGCCATTCGACGCTCTGAGGAACGTTTTCGCACAATGTGGCGACGAGAGCAGGGTCGGCACGGTAATCGCCCGCAGCCATCGTTTGTTTGGTATGGAGCTGAGGAGAATCCTCAATGCCTGCTTTCTTGTAATCTGCTTCTACAGCTGCATTTAAGCCGCCTCCGCTAACCATAGTATTGCCGCCTGGAATGGAAAGTTTTTCCAAAACGACAGCATTTGCGCCTTTTTCCTTAGCGACTATGCCTGCAGAAAGGCCGGCACCGCCGGAGCCGATGACAATGATGTCATAGGTTTTATCCCAAGTGGTGGGTGTCGAGCAAGGATTGGCTGCATGAGCAAATGTGGAAATGGAGGCGGCAGCAGAGGCTGCACCCCCAACAAGAAATGATCTTCTGTTGAGTGTCATCCTGTTCTCCTTGGAAGTAGGTGATTTCAGTTTACGCTTTCGTACAAAAGAGACAATTAGGGTTAAGGAACCTCTGCACAAAAGGTGGGTGATATGCTATAATTAGCACACTACCGAAAAGTGTGACTATGAAGATTAA
>ENA-UEQR01001390-UEQR01001390.1-human-gut-metagenome-genome-assembly--contig:-NODE-1390-length-13525-cov-8.881692_pt1 | contig 13525 bp, 14 predicted proteins | sample MGYA00242944_ERZ507941 | MGnify/ENA primary metagenome ERZ507941 (study PRJEB26167, sample SAMN06115398) | human gut metagenome | host: Homo sapiens | place: China:Chongqing | collected 2016-06-23...
AAGCAAATATTTTCACTGAAAATATTGAAGGAAAATGCTTGGATATTAATTTATAGTGTTAAATGATGAGTATATGGAAAATCGTGGCAAATATAAAGACAGGATAGATACAGAGTTGGATATTTATTTTGACGGGAATTATGAAGTGGCTGGTGGACTTGGGAGTACCATTGTCGTGGACGAATGGCGTACTTATAACGAAGCCGGGCAACTGACCGGTATTGCTTCCTATAAAGATGGGCAAAAAGACGGACCTTGGCGGGTGTGGAACGATAAAGGCATTCTTCGTTTCGAAATGTTTTATGCTAAAGGAAGGAAAAGCGGCATTTGGCGTACTTGGGATGATGATGGCAAGCTGTTGACGGAAGAGAAGCAAGAGGAGTAAGCGTGGGGATCACCATTGCATTCTGCGTAGGCATTGCAGTATTCCTGCAAAACTTATGCAGAATGCAATAAAAAGGCTATCGGTTCCCTAAATCGTCATACAAGGTTTGCAAGAGTGCCTTTCCTTTGCGGAGTCGCAAGTCACTGCCTTTTCGGGGGGCTTCGATCAGAGGTTTGTTCCCTTCGTTGTCATAGACGGATATACCGGTGCTGTCGATAAACCCGAATCCGTTAGAATAAGTATAGAATGCATATTCCGGATAATCGGGACTTAGGATGTTCCGGCTGAAAGTGAAAGTGTCGTGATCGATCCCTAACTGGTTCAATAGGGTGGCGGCAAGATCCGTCTGATTGGCTAATTTATCAATCACGACAGGTTCTTTCACCGCACCGCCGATCCAAAGCATCGGAATATGGTAGCGGCGAGGTTCATAGTTGACCACATCTTTCGGATAAGGATATCCGTGGTCGGAAACGAAAATAACCAGCGTGTTTTTCCATACAGGCAATTCTTTCAATTTGTCTATGAAGTTGCCGATACAACTGTCCGTGAAAGCAACCGAGTTCGGATACAGCCCCATTTCGTCCAACCGGTGGTAGGGAACTTCAAACGGCTCATGGCTGCTTAACGTCAGGAAAGTGCTGAGCCAGGGAGCTTGGTTGTCCCGGTTTTTGATGTCTTCGTACAGGTGGCGGAACGTAATATCGTCGTTCGCTCCCCATTTACTCAAGCGGCTGGTGAGCGGAAAGTCACGGTCTGCCGTGATCCGGCTGTAACCGGAACTGAAGAAATAACTCTGCATATTGGTAAAGTTGATATCGCCTCCGTACAGCATGTCGGCAACATATCCTTCGTTTGTCAGAGTTTTGGCGATAGAGGGGAGTGTTTGGCTTTTTGCCGGATACTTCATGATGGAAGTGGTCGGCTGTGCCAAATATCCGTTCAACACCGAAACGATTCCTCTGTCTGTCCGGAACGAATTGGCATACATGTTTGTGAAAAGTACTCCTTCCCGACTCAATCGGTTCAGGTTAGGCGTGATGATGGAATCTCCGCCGACCGCTCCGATCGCGTTTGCCGAGAAACTTTCCATCAGGATAATCAATATATTCGGTCGTGAGGTATTGAGAAGGGATTGCAGAGGCTTTTGCTGTAAATCTGCATCTGCGGGATTCGTCCCTTTGCGTCCCCGCATCGAGTGCGGAGACAAAGTATCCATTACCTCCTTCCTTTCCTCTTCCGGGAAAAAATTGAACTGTGCCGCAAAATCCTGTTGCTTGCTAAGTGAAGCGATCAGGCTGAAACAAGGATTGATTGCCGAATGGTTGAGGAATTGGTTTTGGCTGAAATATACCATCCCCACGTTCGCCGTCGAAGTCGTTACGCCTCCTCGTATCGGAATGAAGAGTATCCCTCCTGACAGGATAATGATAAGGCTTCCGCCCAATCGTTTTCTCACCTGTGTTTCTGGGAAGAGCGGAACGATAAACCTTTTCAACGTCCAATATATCCCGAAAGCATATACGGCAAACATCAGTAACTGGGCGAAGAACTGTCCCAGCGGTACGCTTGCCATCGCATCACCGGGTGATTGAAGATAGAAGAAAAGAGTCGCATCCAGCCTGAATCCCCAGTAGCCGTATAAAGCCACATCCACGGAAAAGATCGCTGCGATCAATACCGCCATGATTCCGAAATATCCTTTCAGCAGTTTCCTGTAAAAAGACCCCGGCAACCATACCGAAACTAACGTCATCAGCAAAGGTAACGCCGTCAGATAGCCGGCTATCGTACAGTCCAACAGTAACCCGTGTGTAATTACCTTAAGGTAATCGATTAGCGAACATCCGCTCGCTAAGGCATGGTGGTACAGCATAAACACAGGCTTCTGGATTGCCAATAATGGTAACCACATGAAATATAGGGTAAGGAGGAAGAGGATTCTTTTTTTCATATACAGGGAAGGTATCAGAGAAAGAACCAGATATATGTCATCCACATATCTGGTTTTTCTTCTGGAAAGTTATCGATGCTTGTTTATTTATAAAGCTTTTCTCTCAGCTCGGCAACCATCGGATCGGTAATATAATCGTCGTATTCCATTATACGGTCGATGATGCCGTTCGGAGTCAGCTCGATGATGCGGTTGGCAACCGTCTGGATGAACTCGTGGTCATGGCTGGAGAACAGGATGTTTCCTTTGAATGACTGCAATGTGTTGTTGAATGCTTGGATGGATTCCAAATCCAGATGGTTGGTCGGCGTGTCGAGGATGATACAGTTGGCATCCGTCAACATCATGCGGGAGATCATACAACGCATCTTTTCACCTCCGGAAAGTACACTCACTTTCTTCAACAGCTCTTCGCCGGAAAACAGCATACGTCCGAGGAAGCCTTTCAGGAAGACCTCGTTCGTGTCGGGCGAGAACTGGCTCAGCCAGTCGATCAGGTTATAATCCGAGTTGAAATACTTGGAGTTGTCGAGCGGCAGATAGGTCGTCGTGATGGTTTGTCCCCATTGGAACGTTCCGGCATCGGCCTTTTCTTCTCCGTTGATGATTTGGAAAAGGGCGGTCATCGCACGCGGGTCGTGACTGATGAATACGATCTTGTCGTCTTTCTCCACGTTGAAGTTGAGGTCCTGGAAAAGGACTTTCCCGTCGATGGACTTTGTCAGCCCCTTTACTTCCAATATCTGGTTGCCCGGTTCGCGGTTGGGCGTGAACAGGATACCCGGATAGCGTCGTGAAGAAGGCTTGATCTCTTCGATGTTCAGTTTCTCCAACATCTTCTTGCGGCTGGTCGTCTGTTTAGACTTCGCTACGTTGGCACTGAAACGGCGGATGAACTCTTCCAATTCTTTCTTCTTTTCTTCCGCTTTCTTATTCTGGTTCTGCTGCTGGCGGAGTGCTAACTGGCTGGATTCGTACCAGAAGCTATAGTTTCCGGCGAACATCTGCAGTTTACCGAAGTCGATATCTACCGTATGCGTACAGACAGAGTCGAGGAAGTGACGGTCGTGGCTGACAACCAACACGGTGTGTTCGAAGTTCGCCAGATAGTTTTCAAGCCACATGACGGTTTCAAGGTCGAGGTCGTTGGTCGGCTCGTCCAGCAACAGGTTATCAGGCTGTCCGAAGAGGGCGCGTGCCAGCAGGACACGTACTTTCTGCTTACCGCTCATGTCTTTCATCAGCGTGTAGTGGAATTCTTCCGCGATACCCAAGCCGCTCAACAGGGCGGCGGCATCACTTTCGGCATTCCAGCCTTCCATCTCGGCGAACTTCTCTTCCAGTTCCGATACGCGGATACCGTCGGCATCGCTGAAATCAGGTTTTGCATACAGGGCGTTTTTCTCGCTCATCACCTCCCAAAGGGTGGTGTGTCCCATCAACACTGTGTCCATTACGGTGTATTCATCAAATGCGAAGTGGTCCTGACTCAATACGGAAAGGCGTTCACCCGGTCCTAAAGACACTGTTCCGCGTGTAGGATCCAGCTGTTTGCTGATAACACGGAGGAATGTTGATTTACCGGCGCCGTTAGCCCCGATGATACCGTAGCAGTTGCCCGGCGTGAACTTCATATTGACATCCTGAAACAGGATACGTTTTCCGAACTGTACGTCCAGATTGTTAACCGTTATCATATCTTATATACCTATTAATTTGCTTTTGAATGGGCAAAGGTACGAAAAATATCGCAAACCCATAGCTTTATGGATACTAACGCATAGGGTTAGCTTCTGTAAAGCTATGGGTTTGTTATTCCTTTCTGAAGTTTTATTTATACAATCCTTCTCTTGACAGCAGATGTTCCAAGTTGGCTACTCCCAGCGTCACGATCGCCATTACTGTAGCGGCATGTTCCTGATATTCCGGGATGCTTTTGCTGTAAGTGTCGCGTTCGGTGTGCCAGATCTCACCGTAGTTGAAGTTGTATCCTTTGATGTCCTTTTCGTTGAAGGCGATGGCCGGGACTGCTTCGACAGCAAAAACGGATGCATCCGTACCGGCAGGTTTGGCAGGTTTGGTGAATGGGCCGGCTTCTTTCACTTCGAACGGATAGTCGGAATGGATCTTCTTGACGGGCGCGCATATCTTCACGAAGTCCTGATACATCGCTTTCGGAACATTGAGTCCGACGGGAGGTGTCGGGCCTCCGTCGCGGTTGAACAAGTTGGAGATTTTATCTAATTTATCTTTATTGGCTTTCACCCAGGCTGTAGAACCTAACAATCCGAATTCTTCGCCAGCAAAAGCACAGAATAACATCGTCCGTTTAGGCTTCGCACCGGATTTCATGATCATGCGGGCCGCTTCCATCACCGGAGTGACGCCGGAACCGCAGTCCACGCCACCTGTCGCCACGTCGAACGCATCCAGATGACCACTCGCCATCACATACTCATCTGGGTATTTGGAGCCTTTGATCTTACCGATCACATTATAGTATTTTACCGGCCCCATACGGAAATGGTTGCGGATATCGAATTCGAGGAAAAAGGTACGGCGTTCCTTTACCATCTGTTTGATGGTAGCATATTGGTGTTCGTCCAACTTGATGTCGCAAACTTCCGGTAGGTTATCGAAGGTGAAAGTCGGATCGTGCATGACAGCCTTGTCATAGAGGGCACGCAAAGGGACGGTGGCCGATTGGATAAAACCCAATACGCCGGCTTCGCACATCTGTTTGTAGAACAAGGCCGGGACATCCTCTTTCAATGGCAGCAGCGGGTTGTCGGTATTGTTGCGCCAGTTATCCTCCATGATCTGGCGGTTCTTTTTGGCCGTTTCGTTGTTTTCGGAAATGATGGCGGCACGGATGGAGTCGCCTTTGGCGGAACGGTCGACCGGCCAGCCGACATTCTTCCCGTTGATCAGCACCCAAGCCCCTTTTAGTTGTCCTTTCATGCGGTCGAACTCGCTTTGGGTAAGCGGTTCCTGTAAGACATGTCCGCGTTGTACACCCTTTGTTCCGGCGGTGTAGGAGGGAGTGACGAAATGCAGTTCCATCCCGTTTTCTCCCAACAGTTTGCCGAACCACGGTCCTCGGTTGAAGCCGACCGGCAGCGTGCCGGCCTCTTGTAGTTCTACTTCCAGTCCCCATTCCGTAAATTTCGAGGCAACCCATTCAACTGCATTATCGTATGCGTTCGAGCCGATCACACGGCCGCCGATGCGGTTGGTGAGTACATCTAAATGATCCATCACTTGATTATCCGTTTGACCGATTTCGATGATTTTGTTTACAGCTGCGTCCTGTGCCATGACCGAATGAACAGTCATGCAAGCCATCGAAGCCCAAATAAGTAAAGTCCGTTTCATATTGTGTGTTTTTATGGTAATGCAAATTAAGATATAAAAAGCGTCTGCTCCAAATCTCCGCAAAGGTAAAAGTAGGCTTCAGGCAGGAATGACAACGTGTGTAAGGTCCCATTGTTATCTTCATCACGTTGCCGTTTAGGTTTCTTAATAAGGTAAATGCGAGGTGTATTCTTAGATTATACTTACTTTTGTATTTGAAACAGAAATAGGAATATGATATTTTACTTTACTGGAACTGGAAACTCTCTTTGGGTGGCAAAGGCTCTGAGTGAGGCGCTGGGAGAACCGTTGGTTTCAATTGCAGATGAACTGCATAAGGAAAAGGATGGTTGGGTCTATCCGGTTCGTCCGGATGAAAAGATATTGTTTGTCTATCCTGTGCATTCCTGGGGACCGGCAGTGTCTGTTACCCATTTCATCTCTCGTCTGACTTTAAACGGATATACTGGACAATCGGTCTATTCCATTTCTACCTGTGGAGATGAATGCGGATATACAGATCGACTGATCGGGAAAGCTTTGGAAAAAAGAGCGATATCGCTAACGGCAGCATACTCTGTCATTATGCCGAACAACTATATCTTGCTGCCTGGTTTCGATGTAGACGACAAAGATGTGGAGGAACGGAAACTGCAGGATGCCCCGGCACGTGTGGCCGAGATTATCGAAGCGATCCGGGAGCATGGGCAGGACGCTTTGTATCATACAGGAAGCATGCCCGGTTTGAAAAGCTACTGGATTTATCCTCTTTTTGCCCATCTGGCTATCGGAAGTAATTCTTTCCGGGTGACGGATGCTTGTATTTCCTGTGGGTTATGTGAACGGATTTGTCCGACCGGAACGATCAGCATGCAGGCAGGGAAGCCTGTTTGGACGGATACCTGTGTGCAGTGTGTCGCTTGCATCCACCGCTGTCCGGTTCGTGCGATCGAATATGGAAAGGGAACGCTGAAAAAAGGGCGATATCATCACCCTGAGATTAAATAATAAACGAAACAGATAAAAATGAAACGATTAGTAGCGACAGCCCTGGTGGCCCTGATGTTGGCGAGTTGCCAGGAAGCACCGAAAGGTTATGTGATAAATGGAGAAGTGACCGGCAGGACGGAAGGGAAAGTCTATCTCAAGTCCTTCCGGAATAAGATGTTTTTTGATGTCGATACGGCAGAATTAAAAGAGGGAAAATTTACTTTTAAGGGAGAAGTGGATCAGCCTTTATTGTTTGGTCTGGCAACAGAAGATATGAATTATCCGGTTCAGTTCTTTGTCGAAAATACGAATATGGATGTGAGGATAAGTAATGACGGCGAAACGATTACGGTCCGTAATTCTCCTGTCAATACAATCTTTCAGGAGAATGCCGAGAAGGTTTTTGAAGAAGGGTATGACATAGACAGTCTGATCACCAAGTATCCGGCTTCGCCTGCCGCCGCTTTTTATCTGTATCGTTACTTTACTTACCAGTTGCCGCTGGATGAACTGAAAGCGGTATTATCAAGCAGTTGGAAAATGTGCAGATAGGGAAGGTGGCTCCTGAATTTTCGTTGCCAGATACGGCGGGAGTATCTGTTTCGCTTTCTGATTTCAGAGGTAAATATGTACTGTTGGATTTCTGGGCATCCTGGTGTCCTCCTTGTCGTCGCGAGAATCCGAATGTGGTAAAGGCGTTTAATGAATATAAAGATAAAAACTTTACGATTGTGGGGATTTCCCTGGATAAGGATAAAAGCAAGTGGATGAAAGCGATTGCCGACGATAATCTGGCTTGGACACATCTTTCCGATTTGAAATATTGGGATTCGGAAATTCCGGCTCTTTATGGGGTTCGTGGTATTCCGGCCAATGTCCTGCTAGATCCTGATGGAGTGATTGTCGCTAAAAACATAACTGGCGAGGATTTGCACAAAAAACTGAAAGAAGTAATCAAATAAACGATGTGGAAGTACGGTTTTCTGACTTTGTTCCTTCTTTTCTGTCTCTGTCTTTCGGCGACAGAAAAGAAGGATTTCGAAAAAGCGGAGCGTGAACAGTGTCCGTCCTATTACAGTTGCCGATTGGCAAAAAGAATGGCAGCGGATTGAGTCTATTATCCGTTCTATGGAACTTTCCTTGCCGGATTACGATGCCGATTGCAAAGAAATAGAAGACCGTCTGGACCGGGGAGAATATGTGGGGCATCACAGCAAGGTTTTCGAAGAATCTTATTCGTCGCATTATCGTATAATCAGCAGGCAAATATTTGAAAAGGAGTTACGGCCCTTGCTGTGAAAAAACGAGTTTACTCTTCGTCTTCCGGCTCCTCGAAGTCAAACTCGAAATCAAATCCGTCGTTCATCATCCCCAGATCGGTAAACTGCTCCAGTTCGCGACGGTCTTTCTTGGTCGGACGGCCTAAGCCGCGTGCACGGTCTACGAATCCGGATATGCGGTTCATTTCCAATATTTCGTATTGGTCGGGAGTAGTGACGTTTTCCAGATAATCAGGCACCAGTTTGGCCCCCATACGGCGTTCTGTTAAATCGAGTAGCTTGAAGGAAAAGGTGATAGGTGGCTTTCGTACCTGAATCACTTCTCCGACTTTGATCATACGGGAAGGTTTTACATTGACTCCGTTTATCATCACCCTGTTTTTCTTGCAAGCCTCGGCTGCTATGGTACGTGTCTTGAATATGCGGGTGGCCCACATCCATTTGTCTATACGGACTTCATTCATAAACTGTAGACAAGGAACTATTATTTATTTATTATTGTATTGGTTCATTGTATTCTGTACGCCGGCCAGGCAGAAGCTTTTGATGATTTCTACCGCCCGTTTTATCTTTTCCGGCATTTCCTGGAGCTCTTCCGGTGGGAACTTGCCAAGCACATAGTTGATCTGTCCTCCACGAGGGAAATTACTGCCGATACCGAAACGAAGGCGGCTGTATTCTTGTGTGCCTAACAACTGTTGGATGTTTTTCAATCCGTTGTGTCCGGCATCGCTGCCTTTCGGTTTCAGGCGGAGTGTCCCGAAGGGGAGTGCCAGATCGTCCACTATGACTAACAGATTCTCTACCGGAATGTTTTCTTTCTGCAACCAGTAGCGGACGGCATTGCCGCTCAGGTTCATGAATGTGTTCGGCTTCAGTATGATCAACTCACAGTTCTTGATACGCATCCGTGCGATTGCACCGTAACGTTCTTCCGTGAAAGGAACTCCGGCATCTTCTACCAATGCATTTACAACGCGGAATCCGATGTTATGGCGGGTTCCTAAATATTCGGAACCGATATTTCGAAGTCCTGTTATCAGATATTTCATTGTTATGTTGTTTTTTAGTATATAACAAAGGGAAGAATACTCTGTTGAATATTCTCCCCTTACATTATTTAGGAATAATAATTTTATTATGCCTTAGCCTGAGCACCACGAGCGGCACGAGTCAACTGAACGGCGCAAACAACAGCGTTCTTGGCGTTCATCAGTTCAAGGCCTTCGAAGTGTAATGCACCAACCTGCATAGTCTTGCCTAATCCCAGGTGATCGACATTGATAAACAATTTCTCAGGAATTGCTGTGTAAAGGGCTTTTACCTTCAACTTTCTCATCTGCAAGTTCAGTTTACCACCGGCTTTAACACCTTCGGCGTGACCTTCCAGAACAACCGGAACTTCCATTACTACCGGTTTGTTTTCTGACACTTCCAAGAAGTCCATGTGCAGGATAGCGTCGGTTACAGGCTGGAACTGGATATCTTTAACGATAGCCATTGTCTTCTTGCCGTCAATCGTCAGTTCAACAACAAAAATTTCAGGGCTGTAAACCAAGTTACGAACACTGTCTTTTGTGATAGTGAAATGAGATACTTTTTCGCCGCCGTACAGTACAGCAGGAATTTCGTTGTTTTTACGCATAGCTTTCAAAGCTCTCTTCTGGTCTGCAGAAGTAGCGGCTACTTCTCTTGACTTTCCTTCTAATTGAAATGTCTTCATTTTGTTTTAATTTTTGTGTTACTCAAAATTAGATGTTTATGCTTTCTAATTTCCCATCACACGTACGGGGGTTAAAAGCGGTGCAAAGGTACGATTTATATTTATATCTGCAAAATCTTGTCTGCATGAATTTTCAGTTCCATAGGCATGAAACTGAAATTCCCTCGGCATGGAACGGAAGTTTCATAGGCATGGAATAGGAGTTTCATCGGTATGAAACTAAAAGTGCATGCCGGTTCAGAACCGGATTCCTTTTTGCCGGAGCAAGATTTCCGTATCGTCCCAAAGTTGTTTTTGCTGTGCATGATGCCGGATGCGTTCTGACACATTCCTCTTTTTGCAATTGGCATAGCAACAACCGTTTTTATCTTTCGCTTCATCCGAAAGAGCCAGATGGATGGCGGTCGCCGCGCCTTGGGCCGGTGTTTTGATAAAGGGGCGGAACAAGATATCGGTAAGCGGGTCGAACCAAGCTTGCATCGTGATCATGTTCGTACTGACGATTCCCGGGTCCGAGGCATTTATGGTGATGTCTTTGTCTTGCAGCCGTTCGGCAAACTCTTGGGTGAACAATAACAGCGCCAGTTTGGTATTGCTATAGACCGGAATGCGGAAAAAGCGTCCGTTCCTTCCTTTTTCAAAGAAGTCTGGTTCGATCCGGCCGATGGCATACGTGCAGGACACTGTATTTACAATACGGCATCCTGGTTGCATCAATGGTAATAACTGGCGGGTGAGCATGTAGGGAGCCACATAATTGACGCTTACGATTGTCTCCAACCCGTCTTCGGTTTTGCGTACCGGAGTTGTCAGGATGCCGGCATTGTTCATCAGGCGGCTGACGGGACGTCCTTCTTTTAATAACTGACCGGTGAAATTGTTTACGGATGAAAGGGATGCGAGATCGATTCTTCGCACTTCTATCTGGGTGTTACCGGTTTCTTGCCGGATCCGGGTGCATATGGGGGCTGCTTTTTCCGGATCGAGGCAAGCCATAATCACCGGATAGCCTTCTTTTGCGAGGGCTGCCGTGATTACTTGTCCCATGCCTCCGTCGGCACCGGTTATGATGGCTAATCCTTTTTCCATTACTTGTATTCTAATTTCTCTATTTCTTTGACAATGCTTTTGGGCAAGTTCTGAATATGTTTGTGGCATGCCATTTCGATGGAATACATGCGGGCGATGCAATAGTTGCTATGTCCGCAGTCACAACGGGCATGTTCGTCTTCCTTCATTTTGTTTACGAATGACGGATCGTTCAGCAAGGCACGTGCCATACTCACGAATTCGAAACCGTCGTTCAAGACCTCGTCTATCTTCTCGCGTGAGATCAGACCGCCTACATAGACAAGTGGCATTTTCAATGCCGCCCTGAATTTTAGGGCATCTTCCAGGAAGTAAGCCTCTTTGAACGGCTCAGACGGGATCATGAACCGTCCGGCCATTTTGACTCCGAGCGGTAGCCAGCCGAAAGGCATATAATGCGTCATCGTATGAATCGGCATGGAACCCCGCATCACATACATCGGGGCACGGCTGACGAAGCCACCGCTAAGGATCAAAGCGTGTGCTCCGCATTCGTTCTGCAGGGTACGAGCCACTTCAAGTGTCTCATCAAGCTCCATTCCTCCTTTGAAGCCATCGCGCATATTCATCTTTACCAACACTGCCATATCCTGACCGGCAGCTTTCATCACTTCGTCCATGCACATTTTCATAAAGCGCATCCGGTTTTGCAAGCTACCGCCATATTCGTCTTTCCGATGATTGGTATAGGGAGAAAGAAACTGGCTGATCAGATAGCCGTGACCGGCATGTATTTCCACTGCATCCATTCCGGCTTCGCGCGCCAGATGAACTGCTTGTCCGAACGCTTTTGCCATAGCTGTGATTTCGGAAGGTTTCATTCCACGGACAAGGGTAGGGGAATAGATATTGAAACCGCTGGATGCGGAGATAGGCCTGCACCCGCAGATGTTTTTGTGAGACATGTTTCCGCAATGTCCGAGTTGTACGGAGGCGGCCGCTCCTTCTTTGTGGATGGCATCGGTGATGCGTTTTAATCCGGGGATGATATCTGGGCGCATCCAGAGCTGACGTTCGAAAGAAAGTCCGCTTTGCGTAACAGCCGCATAGGCCAAAGTCGTCATACCGATCCCGCCGGAGGCAACCGATTTATGGTAGTCATATAACATGTCGGAAGGCGCGTTTCCTGGGCACATGCTTTCAAATGCAGCCGCCCGTATCGTCCGGTTTCTCAGGGTCAACGGCCCGATTTTACCGGGAGTGAACAGTATAGATTCTTTTTCCATATCTATTATGAGTTAATCATTCAATATATAAAAGGAATAACCCGTTTACGGTTTTCCAGTTCGTTACCAAACATCGCTTTGTATTTATGGTAGATGGTGTTTGCGCGAGGTACAAGGTTTGCAAATGTCCACCAAGCGAAAACAGCTCCGCTTGCACTCCAGGTCAGGATTGCAAATCCGCACCATTCCACGATTTCGCCAAAGTAGTTGGCTGATGTCACATATTTGAACAGGCCTTTTTGGGGCAGATAATGGTTCGTGTCGCCAGGCTTTCTGAGGTGGCGGACAATATGGTCTGACTGGATATTGATTGCCATGCCGGTGAAGAACAAGATTGTCCCGACTATAAATTGAGGGCTGTGCAGCCAGCTTTTCGTATACATATCCTGCGGTGCTAAGTAGAAAATCCATTCTCCCTGCATATAACCGTTCAGGAGGTTAAAGGTGATTCCCATAAGCATGATGCCTGCCGGCATTTTACTTTTGCCTTTTATCAACAGAGGAAAAATAAAAGATCGTTGGAAATAATGCAGTTCGAAGAATAAGAATATCAAGAACGGTACTGTCTCGAACTGTCGTTCCGATCCGTTCCATAACAAAAACATGACGATAAAAACCGGCGCTTCCATGCAAATCCAAGCAATCTTGTTCGGTATCGGAAGTCCCCATTTTTTATCGAACAACATTCCATAACCGGCTTCGACGAAGTAAAGGGCTATGAAGACTATGGCGGCGATAGCTGCCATAACAATTAGAAATAAGGTGAAATGTTCAATTGTCATTTTCGTGTGTTGATAATTTATAACCTTTTCCGTGAACGTTTATTATTTTGATGGTAGGATCATCTTGCAATAATTTGCGTAATTTGGTGATATAAACATCCATGCTGCGGGCGCTGAAATAGTTATCGCTTCTCCATATGATCTGCAGGGCGTGCATCCTGTCTACCATATTGTTTGCGTGTTGGCACAGCAACGTAAGCAAATCGGCCTCTTTGGTTGTCAGCTTGGTTGTTTTGCCTTCTATGGACAAGATCTGTTTTTGCAAGTCGAATTTGAATTTTCCGAAAATATAAGTCCTGACCTCTTTCTTGCGTTGGGGCTGGTAACGGCTTTGTACTGCTTTAATCCGGGCTTGTAAGATATCTGTGTCAAGAGGTTTGCGTATCACATCGTCTGCATGGAACGAAAACAGCAATGCTATTTCTTCTCTCGTCGGATGTTCACACAAGAAAACGACAGGGATGATATTTTCCGAACTTTTGATCATGGCTGCCAATGTCCGTGTTTCTTTCGTGTCTATATCGTGGTTGATAATACAGAGTGTGAAATTTCTGGAAAGGAATCCCTCATATGCCGCTTCTTCCTGGTCGAATACTTGTGAGTTGTATCCAATAGCTTTTATATAGTCCTGGATGATAACTCCCTGATTATAGTCTTTGCTGAAAATGAGAATGTTAAAAAGATCGTTCATTATGTTATTAAATTGTTTTTTCGATGTTCCAGACAAAAGCACGTAATCCTT
>ENA-UEQR01001397-UEQR01001397.1-human-gut-metagenome-genome-assembly--contig:-NODE-1397-length-13489-cov-10.906725_pt1 | contig 13489 bp, 8 predicted proteins | sample MGYA00242944_ERZ507941 | MGnify/ENA primary metagenome ERZ507941 (study PRJEB26167, sample SAMN06115398) | human gut metagenome | host: Homo sapiens | place: China:Chongqing | collected 2016-06-23...
CGGGAGATCGCGGCGCTGCTGGAGCTGCCGCTTCCCACCGTCCTGTCGAAATATCACAGAGCATTGAAAAAGATGCGCAGCTTTCTGGAAGGAGATGACGCCCGATGACCAATGAAAAAATGGAGCAGAGGCTGGCCGCGGCTCTTGAAAAGACCGCACCGGATGATGTGAACGGCGTTCTCTCCCGCTGTGAAGAGCGGAAAGGAACGGTAATTCCCATGACAACAAAGAAAATGGCAAATAGAAAATGGACAACGCTTGTGGCCGCCTGCCTTGCTGTAATGCTGCTGGGCGGCGGAGGCGTGTTCTACCAGCGAGCGAACGCGGTGGCGTCCGTGGTGTCGCTGGATGTGAACCCCAGCATTGAGCTGAAGGTGAATCGGAGTGAAAAGGTGCTCGTCTGTACGCCGCTCAACGAGGATGCAAAAGACATCCTTGCGGATATGAGCAATGGAGCTGACCTCAAGGGCGCGAAGCTCGATGTGGCGGTAAACGCCATCGTGGGAAGTCTCGTGCGCAACGGCTATCTCGACAGCATTTCCTCCGCCATCATGATCTCGGTGGAGGACAAGGATACCGCCCGTGCGGAAAAGCTCCAGCGTGAGCTGAGCAACACCGTGGACGGCGTGCTGCAGACGAGCGAAGCGAAGGCCGCCGTCCTGACGCAGACGCTCACGCAGGACGCAGGGCGGGAACAGCAGGCCCGGGAAAACAACATTTCCACCGGAAAAGCGGCGCTGGTGAACCACGTGCTCGCACTCAACTCCGCACTCAAGTTTGACGAACTGGCAAAGCTCTCAGTCGAGGAACTAAAGGATCTCGCGGAAGCGGGTGCGCCTGCCATGCCCATCGGCAAAGCTGCCGCCGCCTATGCCGCGGAGCAGTATGCCGGAACAACGGCGCTGGACTCCGTCACAGCGGAGGTCGATTCCGAACTGGACGAATTTCCCGCCCACTACGAGGTGGAGCTGCACACGGCGTGGGGCGAGTTCGAGTATCTGGTGGACGCTTACACGGGAAAGGTGATCAGCGGGCAAAAGGACCTGCCGTCCACCGTTTCCGCTCGGAATGACACGGTAAAAAAGCCCTCCCAGCCCGTCAGCCCGCCTGCCCAGTCCTCCCATCCCGCCCAGCCGTCCGGCAGCGCGGACATCGGTCACGCCAAGGCAAAATCTATTGCCCTGAATCACGCAGGTGTGAGCGAAAACGAAGCGTATGACATGGATATCGAACTGGACGATGAGGATGGAATACTCGTCTACGAGGTCGAGTTCAAATCCGGCAATATGGAATATGACTACGAGATCAACGCCGCCACCGGCGCGATCCTCAAGCATGAGTCGGAGTTGGATGACTGACGCGCAAAGCACTCCAGTAAAGCATATTTGGATTACTTTCGGATCGTGTATTAGGCAATAGGTTGAAAGGGACTCCCTTGACCGTCTTTGCAGTCAAGGGAGTCCACTTTACATATATTGCGATTACTTCTCCGCGTACAGCCGCCACAGGAAGGTCACGATCTGTGCTCTCGTGCAGCCGCTGCCGGGGCTGAAGGTGGAGCTCGTTGTGCCGTTGGTGATGCCGTTGTCCGTGGCCCACTTCACCGCTTCGGCGTAGTAGGCATCGGCGGCCACATCGCTGAAGGCAGGCGCGCCGTCGGCGGATGCCTTGGATGCCCGGAACAGGAAGGTCATGCCCTGAGCTCGGGTGCAGGTCGCATCGGGGGTGAACCGGCCGTCAGCCGTGCCGGTGGTGATGCCCTGGCTCAGCGCCCAACGGACGGCCTCCGCATAGTAAGCGTCACCGGAAACGTCCGCCAGATCCATCGCGTAATTCACCACCGGAGAACCGGCGGCCCGCCACAGGAAGGTGACGATCTGGGCCCGGGTGCAGGGCTGGTTGGGGCCAAAAAGGTCATTGCCGATGCCGCCGGTGATGCCCTTCTTCTGCGCCCACTTCACGGCTTCGTAGTAATAAGCGTCGATGGGAACGTCCTGGAGGGGACTGACCTTCACTTCCTCTACGAAAACGGCTTTGACCTCCACCTTCCCGGCGGGCATGATGAAGGTGAATTTGCCGTCGCCCTTGTCGGTCAGTTCAAGCTCCTTGCCGTCTTTGTCAAGCACCTTGAGGCTGTCCAGCTCGTAGCCCGCGTCCGGCTTCACCGTGACGGTCACACGGTCGCCTTGGCTGGCGTTCTTCGGGCTGACGCTCACGCTACCGTTTTCCGTCTTGTCCGGAATTCCGACGGCATAGCTGGGATCGGAGTCATCCCGGTCGGACGAGGACGATCCGCCGTCCCTCGACCAGTTCGCCGTGACGGTCACGCTGCCGTCCGGCATGGTGAAGGTGGTTTCGGCGGCGTTGGGATCATCAAAGGCAACATTGCTGCCGGACGTCCAGCCGTTGAAGGTGTAGCCGTCGCGGCTGCCCGCGCGGACGGTGACAACTCTGCCCGCCGCGTAATTCCCCGCGCCGGAGCTCTGCGCATAGCTGCCGTTCACAGTGACGGCATACTGGGTCTGCCGGGTGATCAGCGCCAGCTGCTGCGCGGATTCGTTGCCCGCGCTGTCCTTCGCGCTGAGGGAGAGAATGCCGGAGTTTGTATTCAGCGTACCGGGGACGGCAAAGCGGCCCTTGCTGTCGGCATAGATCGTTTCCGTTCCGCCGTAAAGGATCTCGCTGCCAGCGTCCGCCGTGCCGGTAATGGTGTACTCGCCGGTGTCCCGATTGGCGAAGAACACCGGGTCGGAGAGGGTCAGCACGGGAGGCGTCACGTCGCGACTCACCAGCAGGAATACGTTGGTCACGTCCTTAGCAGAGCTGTTTTCAACCATGCCGTCGATCTTGAGCATCAGACTGCCTTCAAAAGTGGGAATTTTATAGGTACCATTAGTCTCCTGCGTGATTTCATCAGTGGTGTCCATCCGTGTGACCTTATAGGTGACATTCTCCGTCGAGCAGCTTACCGCCAGCACATCATTGTCCTTGCCGCCCACATAGGCATGGTACACGCCGTTCTCGTCCGCGCTGACGATGGTGCCGTTCACGTTGAGCGTCATAGTCAATTCCTGGTACTTCGGCAGAAACACTCCATCGTCGGCAGACTGCGTTTCCTCGCTGTAATACTTGCTGCCCTTAAATGCACTATTCGGATTCACCGTAGTTTCGCCCGCGGCACTTGTGCTCTTCGATTCCTCAAGCCCCGTGGAAACGAGCTTGTAGGCGCTCACGCCGATTCTGTAATGCTCGTTCTCCTTGAGATTATTGGCGTTAGTAAACTCAGCAGGGTTCTCTTCGCTGACCTTAACGGCACCCCCGCCCACGGTCAGCGCCATGTCGATGGAGGTGGCTGGCTGTCCATTTTCGTCGGGTTTTTTAAGGTCATAGCCGAAGCCGGTGTCCTTCCACTCGCCTTTTGAATCCCGCTGATAGACCGTCACGCGGTAGCCGTCGGCGCCAGTCACGGCATCCCACGAAGCGCGCATCACCTCGTTGCCGACAAAGGTCAGCGTAACGCTTGCCGGAGCAGCAGGCTGATTGTCGTTTGTATAGGACACCGTGGTGTCAGACTGCCAGCTGTCAATGGCGGCAAGGGCGTTCACAGTTTCGATCTTTCCGTTCTCATCGGTGACCTCAACGCTCTTTTTCGTCATTAAGAAAGAGGTCACATAGTATTCGCCCGTGGGCGCGTGCGTACCGCTGGGGGGAACAGTGACGGAAATGGCTTGGGCTTGGATATCCGTCACAATTTGCTCGTCGATCAAGTAGTCCGCGCCGCCCTTTTCCTCGGCAAGATAGGTGCGCAGGGTATACTCTGTGTCCATTTCGGCGTATTCGACCAGGCCGGACACCTTATTCGAATTCGAATCCAACTCCAGAAACAGCTTTTCAAACGGTGTAACGGCAACTCCCTTAGATTTGTCCGTTACAAGCGTAAGGGAACCTGTGTTGACCTCATAAGTCCCGCCATTCTTCAGCCGCAGGAGTGCTACGCGGTATTTGTTTCCGTCAGCATGCTCGATAAGGTCGGTGCCCGCGTTGATCTCCGCGTTGGGATCGATCGTGCCGATCTCCTCTTCGCTCACGCCTTCCGCGCCTTCCTTTTTCACCCAGTTGATCTTGATGGAGTCATTCTCACCTTGTCTCTTAACAGACAGTTTGTCCTTGATATCCTCCTCGCTCACGCTCTCGCCAAACGCCAGCAGGATATACGGCGTTTCCTCCCCATTGGCGGTTACCTCAATTGTCGTAGAGTTTTCACTGCTGCCGTTCGTGAGCACAACGGGCTCCAGAGCCGTCAGCACCAGAGCCTCCTCACCGTCCTCAAGCGACACCGCCTGCACGACGGGCGTCACGCCGTGGTCCTCCCATTTCCACTCGGGCAGCTTTTTGATCAGCTTGCCCTCAAGACCCCATCCCTTACCATTTTCGAAGTTGGTTTTGATGATATTCGGAAGAATGACCCACGCGCGCACATCATAGAGCCAGTTCGTCGACTGTGCCATCGCGCCGAGGTAGACATTGGTGTTATTGAACGCCTGCTTCATGCCCTCGCTGACGCTGACGTTGCTGATCGGAAATTCCGTCTGTCCGCCGATGATCAGCTGAATATCCGTTTGCGACAGCTTTACCCCTCGGAGGCAGGGGATAAAGAAATTACTGGGGATCTGCAAGATGCCCTGCACCTTGCCGTTGGCGCCGATGCCGAGATACAATTTGTCCTTGTTCTTATTCACGCCGCCGAAGGCCCCCAGCTCGATGGAGGAGTCCAGAACGATCACATCAAGCTCTGTACTCGGCAGATTGAGCTCAAGCGCCTCCGAGCCGACGAGATAGACGCCCTCGTAGTCCGTGCCGTTATAAGTCCGCTTCTGCCCGTTGAGCTTGAGGGCGTAGCCAAAGCTCTTAATGATCTGCGCGCTCTCGCCCGCGCCGACGATACCGACATCCGTCGCCGTGAGGGAGATCTCACTCGGGCCGATCACCACGTCCCCCGTACCCTCGATGAGGTGGAGATAGGTGCCCGTCAGCGTGCCGCGCAGCTTGATGGGCGGAATGCCGCGGTAATCGCCGTTCACCGTTTTTGCCAGATCCATGAAGCCCGCGCCGCCGCCGTTGAGCTGACCAACGGGAATGGGCGGAATAAGGGGGATGCCGGGGCTTGCCTTGACATAGAAATACAGCGTGTTAGGCAGCAGGCTGCCGTCCTTTTTGCTGCGCGTCAGCTCCAGCTCCGCCTTGGTCTCAAAGAGGTCAAAGACGTTCAGCTCCAGTTCAAAGGCGTAGAGCTCATCATCCTTGAAGGTGTTGACCTCGCCCTTGACATCGGCAAGCTCCAGCGCCATCATCTTCGCGGTGGTAAAGCTGCCCGTGGCGTGGACGCCGTTGACCTTGAATTCATTTCCCTTCAAGCCGTAGCCCAGCTTTTTCATCGTAAATTCCGCGCCCTCGAAGATGGTCTGAAAGCCGATCTCGCCGCTGAACACAAGGTTTCCCGCCACGTCGGCGGTGGCCTTTTCCAGCGTCACCGTGGCGTAGGGGATGTCCACGTAGACGATGGCATCGTTGTTACCGGGGTCAATACCAAATGTAAAGCCGTCCCTTGTAAGCTCGATCTTCAGATCCTTACCACTGCCTTTGGGCTGGTAGAATTTGAAGGTCGGCGCGCTCAAGCTCACGCCGCTTTGCTCCACGGTTCCGTCCTTTTTAATGACAAGACTTCCCTTCGTCTTATCCCACGTTGCCGTGACGGAGGGGGACAGCAGCGCCGCCCCGCCGGTAAAGGTGAAGTCTTCTCCGTTTTTGCTCTCATAATCGCCGTTGATGAGGGCGACGGGCTCTCCGTACCGCTTTTTCAGCGCCGAAAGCGCCGCGTCGTCGGCCACGTGTTCCACCGTCACGCCGCTGCCGCTGGAGAAAACGGCCAGCCGCTTGGCACTGATGGAGATATTCACCTTGTCCGGGTTGGTGGGGATGGGCTGCGTCAGCTTTGTCAGGTTGCGGAAGCCCCAAAGGAAACGCCGGGGATTCGCGCTGTTATTTTCATCACCGAAATAAAAACCGACCTCATTCCCGCACTCCACCCGGGTGTCGCCGGGGCGGCTGGCAGGCGTTACGCTGACCCTGTCCGGCAGGTAAGCCTTGATGGTGCCGTTTTTATAGTATTCCGACAGTCCCACAAAGGGATTGGCCCAGTTGTAGCCGTCCGTATAGACCTCGGTGATGTAATTGGAGCACCAGTCACCACCTTGCGAGAGGGTGTTCCATGTTCTTAGGTCCTCTATCTTGCTTGTAATCACGGAGTTTTCGGTTGAAATTACTGTGTTCTTATCATAATTGTAGACGAGTTGGTTCATTTTGAGAGCGGGGCTGTCCGCGGCGTTTCTGTGACCCATGGCGGCAAAGCCGCTGAGGGTATAGCCCCATCGCGTCTCAAGCTCAATGCCCAGAGAGCCATTAGAATCCGCGCTGGTGATCTTGATATTGTCAACGCTCGTCAGAACGCCCCATGCGCCTTCCGAAGACAGCTTTGCGATCTCATAGTAGACCGTGGTCGTTCCTGTGACGGTTTTCCCGGACACCGTGGCCGTCAGGTCGTACTCCACCTTGATGGCATTTGCGGTTCCGTTGGGCGTTTTCTTCACAGAGCCGATGTGTTTCAGGCGGAGTTCGGCGGGATGCACGATATCCCGCTTGTTATATCCGGAGCCCTTAAATGTAACAAAATTACAATACGGCATCTGCCTGTCTGTTGGGTCGGCGCTGTCCGCCGCCGGGGCCGTGGAGAGCGTGCCGTCCTTCCGCACGATCACGCGGAGATAGTCGTTTCGCAGCTCCCACGACCCGCTGTTCAGCTTTTTCGCTGTCACGGTACCGCTGTCGACCGTCTGGATGTCTCCCAAATAGGCCACAGCCTCCGTGGGCAGCAGGCACAGCAGCAGGCACAGCGTCAATAACAGGGTGATCGTTTTTTTCATGATGCGTTTCCCTCCTTGTCTGTCTCATTGTTCTTTTCTCTTTTCTCTCGCTCATGCAGGCGCATACAGACCACCGTCAGCACAGCGGCGGCCGTAAAGGAAGCCACACCCACCAGCACATAGCCGCCTGCGCTGTCCGCCAGCAGCGTCGCGCCGTAGGCCCCCTGGACGGCGGCGCCGGGTGCCCCGTCGGTGAAATGGGCCAGCGCGCCGGTCAGTCCCAGAGCCAGCACGGTACACAGCGTTCCCAACCGCCGCAACACCGTCCGCTCCCGATTTTGGATCAGCCGCAGGGCCGTCTGCTTCACACGCCGGACGCGCTCCGTGGTGTCATACATGCCCCTTCCTCCTTCCCGAAAAAAAGTCCTTACATTACCATAGGGACAAAAACGGAGAAAACTACGCACCCAAAATTGAAAAAATTTCAAAAAAAATCAGACCGTCCTGTTGGACGATCTGATGAGACTGTATTTACGCCTCGGCCTTCCGCGCCAGCAGCCGGAAGCACAGCGCCGTGGGCAGCGGGACAAAGTAGGCGATGAGCTGAGGCGTCCCCCCGGCGCTGACCAGAAGGTTGTAGATGGCGTGGTAAATGATGGCCACGCACAAAAGCGCGAACAGGCAGGCCGCCCGCAGGGGACGGCTGTCCCACACGGGGCGCAGCGCGCCGCCGTACACATTCCCGCAGACCACGTGCATCGCACCGGTGCCAAAGCCCCGGATCAGCAGAAAGAGAATCTGATCCGCGCCGTTCTGCGTGAGGTAGCAGACGTTCTCAAAGGTGGCAAAGCTGGCGGCCACGATGACGGCGGCCAGCCGGAAGCGGGCGAAGGTCGGCTCAAACACTGCCAGAAAGAACAGCAGCGGCAGCAGCTTCATGATCTCCTCCACCACAGGCGCGATCTGGGTGGCGGCGTTGACGGCGTCCGCCTGATACAGCCGGGCGAAGAAGGTGTTGAGATAGGCGGAGAGCAGACAGGCCCCCATCCCCGCAAGGCAGAACACCAGTGCGGCGCGCTGTCCCCGTTTTAGGGACAGCAGCGCCACCACCAGCGGGGCCGCCATGCAGACGAATACATTTTCGATATAGGTCACGCTGTCACCGCCTTTCGCACTGCGGGCAGAAACAGGAGCAAAACGAGGGTCAGCAGGAAATCGAACCAGAAATAGGGGTTCGTCAGCGTGTCGCTCACCCAGAAACAGGAGGCCGTCCACAGGGCGTACTCCAGCGCTGTGAAGGCCAGCACCGTTCCGTGAAACCGGCGCAGCCGCCCGTTTTCCGTCTTTTTCGCCCAGACGAGACCCCGCACCGCGCACCACGCCAGCATCATCGTCAAGCCGCACATGAGGACGTTGAGAAGCAGATCGCCGTGGGTGACGTACAGCACGAACTGCGGCAGGCAGAACGCCGGCGCCAGCCAGCATAGTCCTGTCCGGGACTGCCGCTCCGCCGCGTCGGGCAGCGTCAGCGTCAGGGCCAGCAAAAAGACATAGCTGGCCAGCCACGCAAGGTCGGAGACGTAAAAGATCTGCGGGGTCTCCTGCCGCAGCAGCAGATGCAGCGTCCAGTAGAGGGTGCCCAGGGCGAAGGTGCCGTAAAAGCAGGTCAGCAGAAACCACGGCTGCCTGCGGCTTTTGAGATACGCCCGCAAAGCGGCGCAAAAGCCCGCCGCCACGGCGAAAAACTGCAAGAGATAGTCCCAGAATTCAATCATCGTACCGCTCCTCGTCCGCCGTGTCCCGCTCATGCCCCCGCAGGCGGACGCACAGCACCGTCACGCACACGCCTAACGCGAAGGCCAGCAGGCCCACCACGAGATAGCCAAGGCTCCGGCCGCTGAAAATGCTGGCGGCCATGCCGCCGCCCAGCGCCGCATCGGAAAAGCCCTCCGTGATGCCGGGCATGGCCAGCGCGAGGGAAACGATTATAGCGAGATAGGCCGCTGTCCCGGCGCAGAAGATCCCACGGGCGCGGCGGCGCTGCCGTTCCCGCTCCAGTTCCCTTGCCCGCCGCTTGGCCGCGGCCAATCGTTCAGCTGTCGTGCGCATCCGTGATCCCCTCCTGTTCCAGCCGCTTTCGCAGCGCGTTTTTTCCACGGTAAATGAGGTCCGCCACCTGCTTTTCCCGCTTGCCCATGACGGCGGCGGTCTCCGCGTGGCTCAGTCCCTCAAAATAGACGAGGAACAGCGCCTCCCGGTAGTCCTCGTGCAGCTCTGCCATGCAGGTCCGCAGGAGCCGCGCCCGTTCTGCCGACTGCACGGTTTCCTCCACCAGCTCCCGGGCCTCCGGTTCCTCCGTCAGCGCGTCCAGCGAAAAGCAGTTTCTCGCCCGCTTTTTGTGCAGCAACCGCAGGGCCATGTGCCGCGCTGACTGGTAGAGGTAGGCGCGAAAGCCGCCGTCCCGGATGGCCGGCCTTTTGGCGATGAGATAGGCAAAGGCCTCGATCATCAGGTCCTCCGCCTCGTGAAGGTCGCGGAGGTAGCCGTCCAGATAGAGGGTCAGCTTGGTGCCGTAACGCTCCATAAGCTCGCCCAGGGCGTCCTCGTCTCCGCCGAGGTAACGGCGGTATAATACTTCGTCTGTCATCTCTCCGCCGCCTCCCTTTGCCGCTTTTTTCATGATTATAACACGCCCCATACGCCCTTGTCGATAGAATTGATATACCCGAAAGACTCCTGCCATCAGTTCCACGCCCCAGGTCATCGCCGCCCGTGCCAGCAAAAAGCGGATAAAACACTTGAAGTCCAATTCCGGTTTCTTCATTTCCGCATTGAACGTCTTTTACCTACCATCTCTTGACAGTAGGTAATCATTCTTTGCCGATGCGTAGCATAACGAAACGTTCCGCTGTGTTGCGGCACAGTAGTCACAGGCAAAAAGGAAATTCCGCCCCTTTTCGGAAATTTACCTTTTATAATTTGACATATTTCTGAAATGTATTTCATCTGTTCTGTGTCACAGCTGGGATATATGTCCAGACTGGCATTGCCGACGCGCAGCGTAGCGGAACGTTTCGTTGTGTTGCAGCACAGTAGTCACAGGCAAATATGAGGCGCTTAGGCGCATTTTGCAAAAGTCGGATGAGTCGGTCCCTGTAAACCGCGCCCCGGCCGGGCAGAAAAAAACAGCGGGAAATCTCGAATGAGGTTTCCCGCTGCTTGCGTATGAAGTTACTTCATGGTGCGATACAGGAAGGTCACGATCTGGGCGCGGGTGCAGCCGTTGTTGGGGCTGAAGGTGGAAGCGGACGTACCGTTGGTCACGCCGCTCTCCACGGCCCAGGCCACTGCGTCAGCATAGAAAGCATCGGCCGTCACGTCGGTGAAGCCGTTCACCGTGGTGGGCGCGGTGCCCAGTGCGCGGTACAGGAACGTCACGCTCTGAGCGCGGGTGCAGGTGGCGTTGGGGCTGAAGGTGCCGTCGCCGGTACCCAGCGTGATGCCGTTCTCCACAGCCCAGGCCACAGCCTTGGCGTAGTAGCTGTCTGCGGGAACATCCGCGAAGCTCACCGTGCTCTTAGGCTCGGGAGAGCCGGCGGCGCGCCACAGGAAGGTGACGATGTGGGCGCGGGTGCAGGAGCCGTTGGGGTTGAAGGTGCCGTCGCCGGTACCGCCGGTGATGCCCTTCTTGGCGGCCCACTTCACGGCCTCATAGTAGTAGGCGTCGGTGGAAACGTCCGCGAAGTCCAGCGTCTCGATCTCAGCGAATTCAGCGGAAACCGTCACCTTGGAGGCAGGCATGGTAAAGGTAAACTTGCCGTCGCCCTTGTCCTTCACCTTGATCTTGCTGCCGCTGGCGTCCTTCACGGTCAGGGTGTCCAGCTCATAGCCGCTGTCGGGCTTGACGGTGATGGTCACGGTATCGCCCTTGGAGGCGTTCTTGGGGCTGACGGTCACATCGCCGTGCTTGACAGAGGGCGCGGAGACGTCATAGCGTCTGGAGGAAGAGCTGGAACCGCCGCCGGAGCTGGGCACCACATAGGTGACCGTACCGGACAACTCAAAGGTGCTGAAGCCATAGATGGTGAACACAGCGCAGTTATCCTCGATCTTAAAGCTGCCAGCGCCGCGCATACCGCCCACGGATTCGTTGATGAAATACTCATAGCCGCCGCCGGTAAACTTATGGAGGATCTGCTTGGGGGTAAAGAGCTTACCGTCAACGGTAGGCAGAGGCAGCTTTACGGTGATGGGGTTGTTGTTGAGCATCCCATTGGAGACAGGAACGGTGCCCTTTACAGTGCCATTGACCTTGACGGTGGCAACGGGAGATGCCTCAAAGGTCAACTGACCCTTAGCAAGGTCAGCAGCCTTCGCCTCGACCTTGACGGCAACCTCGATTTCTACCTTATCATTTTCAGCAACAGTTGCACCAGACTTCGCAACAATGTCGGCCTTCTTGGCAGCCTCGGCCACGCCATCAACGTTGGCGTTTCCGATGACATTGTTGATTGCAGTCTTGTCGGTGCCAGTGATATCGCCGCTCACAGTCGGTTCGGTCTTATCCTTGACAACGATCAGTGCACCGGCGGGCTTGGTACCCTCTTTCACGGTGTAGGGATAATCGCCATTGTTGGAGGCATCAACATAGTGGCCAGCCGCAACATAAGCGCTGGGGTCGGAGGAGAACAGACCGCCAGAGATGGCGATGGTTGCATTAGAAGTACTGCTCTTAACAATTGCCGCCTTTGTTCCGGCAAACTGACCGCCGGAAATGTTCACAGCCGCATTTTGGCTGCTGACTTCGGCAACAGCATATGTGGCACCGGTGAACGTACCACCGGACACGGTAAGAGTACCAAGATCAATCTCAGCACCACAACCACAGTTGTAAATGCCGTATGTCTCAGCGTTAGCGTCACTTGCAGCAGTAAAGGTACCGCCTGTGATTTCTGCAATATTGTGATTCTGAACAACCGCCTGATAATAGTTGCTGAACGTACCGCCATTGATCGTTAACTTTGCGCGGTCATCGTTCTTGATCGTATTCAGACCGCCGCGGAACATACCGCCATCAATCGTCAGGATAGGCTGGTCAAGTCCCTTATTATTGGTGTAGTCACCGGCGTTAAAGTATCCATTAGAAACAAGGCTGGAGAATTTACCAAGAGAGGCATTGTTCCCAGCAGTTTGCACAATTGCGCCATCATTGATAGTCATGGTGCCAACGTTCTTGATGGTGTACCAAGAGTTTTGGCCACTCTCGCCTTTGTTCTTGCCGTTTTCCTTAGAACGATCAAAGGTACCGCCATTTACGACAACAGTTCCCTTATTGTACAGCGCACCTTTAGCATGAGAAATATTATCAACCTTGCCCGTTCCCGCGATAGTCAAGTTACCATTGTTCAGAATGGTGTGATCCTTCACGTTGGTCAAGGTCTTACCGTTCAGATCAAGCGTGATGGTCTTGCCCGCGGGAATCGTGACATCCTCGGTCACATCCTTCAGCAAGGTGACGGTAGCATTATCAGCTGCCTTGACAGCATCGGTGAGGGTCTTGTAATAGGTATCACCGACCTTGGCAACTGCGTTGGTTTCGCCCAATTTCTCCACAGTGCCATCGGCAGACTGCACATAATCAGAGGGGATGTACTTGGAAATATCGGCATCAAATCTACCGCCGGTTACCGCTGCGGTACCACTGTTGGATGCATCGTAACGATCCACAATCATTTCCTGGGTATCGCTGGCGTGCTTAAATTCGCCGCCAGAAATGCTCAGCTTGCCGATGGTATTGGCATCGGCACCATAAGAAGAGGTGAACAGTACCGCGGAAGCGGTATCCAGAGTCTGGAACGTGCCAGCAGTGATTTCAGCCTTGTTCCAGTTCATAATGACATACTGGGCAGTATTGGAGAAATTACCGCCATTGATGGTCAGTACACCAAAGGAATCATTCTTGACCGTGTTGATACCGCCGGCAAAATTGCCGCCCATGATCGTCAAATCGCAATCGGCAGTTGCATCGCCGCCATTGCGGATCATGCTGGAATAACCGCCAGCGTTTTCAACGGTAACGCCAGTGTTAATTTCCATGGTACCGTAGTTGGCAATGGTGTACCAACTGTTTCCGCCGTTGCCATAGGGGGAATAGGTACCCTTTTCGGCAGAACGCTTAAAGGTGCCGCCATTCAAGGTAACCTCGCCGGAGTTGACGATTGCGCCCTTTCCGTGGCTGGTGTTGTCCACAACACCAGTGCCAACACTGTCGCTGATATTCAACTTGCCACCTTTTTCAACCGTAATGGTGTGGCCGCTGGCATTGGTAAGTTTGTGGCCGTTTAGATCCAGATAAATGTTTTTCCCGGCGGGAACCACCACATCTTCTGTCAGATCATCCAACAGTTTAAACGTGGGAGGGGTTTCCATCTGCCCAAGCCGGATAGCCTCTTCCAGAGTGTCAAAATGTGCAACTACGTCATCATAACGGGGATCATCATTGATCTTGGCTACCTTATGATGACAGTCAGTGCCTCCTTCGCAATCATAACTCGCTCCTTCCGCCATTG
>ENA-UEQR01001417-UEQR01001417.1-human-gut-metagenome-genome-assembly--contig:-NODE-1417-length-13379-cov-22.728537_pt1 | contig 13379 bp, 6 predicted proteins | sample MGYA00242944_ERZ507941 | MGnify/ENA primary metagenome ERZ507941 (study PRJEB26167, sample SAMN06115398) | human gut metagenome | host: Homo sapiens | place: China:Chongqing | collected 2016-06-23...
AAGCATTCAGGATTCTTCCCTGTCGATGACTTTGCCGAGCCTTGATATTACATTGGCACGTTTCTATCCTTTCAAGCGCAAGAAGGCTGCGGGGAAAGAAAAGTGGTACGAAAAGATTGCTTTAAGCTACACCGGAAGCTTGAGCAACAGCATAGATACGAAAGAAGACTTGCTGTTCAAGTCCAACCTGATTAAGGACTGGCGTAACGGTATGCGCCATAACGTACCCATCAGTGCGACGTTCAGTTTGTTCAACTATATCAATGTCACGCCGGAATTCAGGTTTACCGACCGCATGTATACGCATAAGGTCATGAAAGGATGGGATGAAGAAAACCAGCGTGAGGTGAACGACACGATCTGGGGATTCCAGAACGTGTATAATTATGATATGAGCGTATCGGCCACGACCAAACTTTACGGTTTTTATACGCCGCTGTTCGGTAAAAAGATACAGACCATCCGCCATGTCTTCACGCCGACCGTAAGCTTTAATTATGCACCGGATTTCGGTACGTCCCGTTATGGCTATTATGCGTCGTACGTGAAGACGGATAAAGACGGCAATGTGTCTACGGTGAGCTATTCTCCTTATAGCGGCAGCCTCTATGGTGTGCCGGGGCGGGGTAAGACCGGAAGCGTGTCGATGGACATCTCCAATAACATTGAGATGAAGGTCCGTACGAAGAACGATTCGGTACGGAAAGTCAGCCTTATCGACGAACTGGGAGCGAACCTGAGTTATAACATGGCGGCCGAGCGTCAGCCGTGGAGCGATTTGTCCATGAGGGTGCGTATCAAGACACCTTGGAACTACACGTTCAGCATGAACGCCCAGTTTGCCACTTATGCGTACGAGTTCGACGAAAACGGAAGAGTACAGGTTGGCGACCGTACGGAATGGTCGTACGGACGTTTCGGACGTTTTCAAGGTATGTCGCAGAACTTGTCTTATACGTTCAACAACGAGACCTTCAGGAAGCTTTTCGGATGGGGGAAAGGCCGCAGTGAAGAAGTGAAGGAAACAGACGGCGAGACGGATGAGGAGGATGTGGGCGACACGAATATAGACCCCGACCGTAAGAAGTCGGAACGGGCCGGAGCCAAAAAGGAGCCGCAAAAGGCCGAAGTGGATGAAGACGGTTATCTGAAATTCCAGTTGCCGTGGTCGTTTACCGTATCTTACGGTGTGACTATGTCGGAAAACACCGGTGCACAGATTCGTGTGAAGAAGATGCGCTACCCATATAAGCTGACTCATACGCTGAACTTTTCGGGGAATATCCGTATTTCGGACGGATGGAACCTGACCTATTCTTCGGGATATGACTTCAACTATCATCGTTTGTCCATGACAACCGCCTCTGTTTCACGCGATTTGCATTGTTTTTCCATGTCGGCAAGCGTGGTGTTGAGTCCTTATACTTCCTATAATTTCACCTTTTCAGCCAACGCTTCGGAGCTGGCCGACGTGCTGAAATGGAAAAAACAAAGTAGCTATAGTTCAAATATTGAGTGGTATTGATTGCGTATAATGTGACGTTCGTTCGTATATATTATATGAGAATCAAATATTATAAATGAAACTTATGGGAAAAAATTGGTTTATGTTCGTGGCCATGAGCCTCGGGACGGAATTAGCCGTAATGTCGGCCACCCCTGTCCCGGATGGGAGAGAGGCAGGGCATCCGTGTGTCGTAACGACTCCTTCGGAGAAGTCCGCTACTTTGAAACTGATAGAGGAACAGGATTGGGCGCGCAAGGTCGTGGAAGCCTTGAGGCAAAATGTGGACAAGTATGCGGAGCGTGGGGAAGACTATTTGAGTTCGCGGCTTTATATGAATTGGAAAACACAGGCCAAGGACGTGTATATCCGTGGTGAATGGTTCAGCCATGTGGGAGAAGAAAAGGCACCGGTGCCTACGGTCATGTTCAGCGGTGCACGGGCTGCCGCCACGGCGTACGCCCGTCCGGGAATAGAAGAACGTTTGCCGTATGCCGACGAGACACAAGGCGTTTACATGAAAAACCGTAATTTGCCGGGTCAGCCTTTGGAATGGGTAAGGCCCGAGAAAGTAGGCACGCAGATAGAAAGCGGCAACATAGACATCATGCGTCATGCACGCGATGCGGCCTACCTGTGGTGGCTGACGGGAGAAGAGAAGTATGGCCGGATGGCGGCAAAAGTGCTTGATACTTATTTGCAGGGGATTTATTACCGCGACCTGCCCCGGGACTTGAACCATGGCCACCAACAGACGTTGGTCGGCATGACATCTTTTGAAGTCATCCATGAAGGCATCGTGCCCCTCCTTACCGAATGCTACGACTTCCTTTATACCTATATGGAACGGCATTATGCGGACTGCATGCCCGTTTATGCCGGTGCGCTGAAGAAAATGGCCGACGTGATCGTCCGGAACGGTGTGCCTCATAATAATTGGAATATCATCCAGGCACGTTTTATCTTTGCCATCGCGTTGGTGCTGGACGAAAATGAAGCTTACGAAGACGGAAAGGGACGGGAATATTATTTCGATGTCGTGGCACAGGACAGCACCTTGCGGCAGTGGGGACTGAAGACTCTGGCCGATTACGGTTTCGATGCAGGAACGGGAATCTGGAACGAATGCCCGGGATACAGTTGCAACGTGGTCAATGATTATACGGATTTTGTCTTGCTGTTCGACAAGTACCTTGGGCGCGACCTGACCCGCGAAATCCCGGTGATAGAAAAAGCCGTGGCCGCCACTCCGCAATACTGCTTTCCCAACCGTAAGATTGTAGGATTCGGGGATACGCATCCCGGTCCGTTGCGTACGAGCTACTTCGGCAGCATGGTGAAGAATGCCCGGCGGTATGGCAAGCGGAGGCAGGAGGAACGGTTCACGGCCATGTTGCGTTGCTTCGAACCGGACTTCGCTGCGGCGCAAGACCGTCCCAGGAGCGGCGGGAACCTGATGAACCTCTATCCGCAGGAGGATTTGACGATAGACACGACGATTGCGGCCGGTGACATAGAAACGTATGTCAGTCCGACTTTTTATGTGCCGAAGGTCAGTTGGCTGGTGCAGCGCAACGGCATGGATGCCGGGCGGAGCCTGATGTATTCGTTGAACGGCAGCGAAGGCAACCATCAGCATGCCAATGGCTTGTCGGTGGAGTTCTATGGGAAGGGGCTGACGTTGGGGCCTGACGCGGGCATCGGGCAGTCCTTGTATTCCGGTCTGGACTATCTGGAGTATTACAGCCAGTTCCCCAGTCACAATACGGTTTGTGTGGACGGCATTTCTTCTTATCCCGTGATGAAGAGCAACCATGGGTTCAAACTGTTGCACAGTTATCCCCGCCCGTCTACGGCCGAAGAACGGAACTTGGCATCGGAGAATTACTTCAGGGGAGTCTGTTATACCGAGACATACTTCCGTGAACCGGAGTCGCAGGCCGACCAGACACGCCTGTTGAGCATCGTGGATACGGACGGCGGCGGTTATTATGTGGACATATTCCGAAGCCGGAAGCATGAAGGCGGTGACAAGATGCACGATTATTTCTACCATAACTTGGGGCAGACGATGAGCGTGACGGCGGTCGACGGCAGTCCGTTGGACTTCGCGCCGTCGGAGGAACTGAGTTTCGCCGGAGCACACCTGTATGCTTATTCCTATATATACGACCAGCAAATGGTGCGGACGGACAAAGACATCCGTGCGGATTTCACGGTACGCCCCGATGCCGGGGGCGACGACATCCGCATGACGATGTGGCAACAGGGCATGCCCGGGCGGAAGATTTTCCGTGCGTTGAGCCCCGAGACGGAAGGATTGAGCCGCGACAATACCATGCCTTACAAGATAAAAGGGCAACCGACCCTGACGTATGTAGCCCGCCAGACGGGCGAGGCTTGGACACGCCCGTTCGTGTCGGTGTTCGAACCGTCCGTGTCGTCGGAAGGCAACTCCGTCAGCCGTGTGGACTTTGTCCGGCCGGAGGGGGCGGACGATGCGGCAGGTATCGAAGTGACACTGAAGGACGGCCGGAAGGATTTTATTCTCTCTGCTACGTCTTGCGACAAAGAAACCGGATGGGGGAAGATGAAAGCCCGTGCCTCGTATGCTTGTCTGCGCGAGAAAGACGGTACACCCGTGCGCTTGTTGTTGGGCCATGGCTTGCTGTTCCTTTCGGAAGGCATAGAGGTACGTTCGTCCGAACCGGTAGACGTGTCCATGGAACGGAAAGGCGGGGTATGGTATTATACAGCCAGTCGCCCTTGCGAAATCAAGTGCGGCGGAAAGACCAAAAAGGTAAAGGCAACGGACTGTCCTGTGAAGTGGTAAGTAGGCGTAAAATATTACAAAATAAGAGGGCCGCGACATAGTCGGGAGAACGGCTTTTCGTTCTGCGCCAAACGAAAAATCAATCTCAGGAGATTGAAAAATCGTTTGGCGCAGAACTTTTTTCCAATCTCAGCCGTGTCGTCCGAGTTGTGGTGCGAAGGGTTTTCTTCCGTTTCGGAGATTTTGGGGTGAAGCGCTTGTTCCGGTTAGAACAGAGTGGGGTAATCTATCGTTTTTTCTTCTTTTTCAGGGACTTCTGTGGCTTCTTCCGAAGGGCTTTCGGTGAAGTCGATTCGCATCTGGCGGCAGACGTTGGGTTTCAAGGCATACCATCCGCGCTGGGCCGCCCCCATGAAAGGCGACGACGGTTTGCAGGACTGTGCCCATAGAAAGAAACGTACATTCTGGTAAACCCTTTCGTATGTCAGTTCCGTATTAAACAGTCCGGCGTGCCGATTGTAAACCTGTTTGGCGATGATGCCTACGGGAAGTCCTTCGCAGCCCTTCGTCTGCAAGATTTCATAAATATCGTTATAAAAAGGGTTTTCCATCTTGCAAAGATAATGATAAATGGGGATACTTTCAATTATTTATTTATCTTTGCTCATCATTTTAATGAAATAAATATCATGAAGAAAGTAGTTGGGTTTTCAGTAGCTTTGGCCGCTGTTTTGTTTGCGGCTTGTGATAATAAGGAGAATTCTTACAATTTTGCACAAATCATTTATCCGAGCGGATACGGTTCTGTGCTTATGATTGGTCTCTTTCGGTGTCGGAAGGTTGGATTCATGTGGACGCGGATTCCATGTCCGGTACCGTTCCCCAAGGATATTTTATGGTGAAAAGGCTCGATGTGGACTTGGATGTGAACAACACGGACACGGTTCGTACGGGTTACATTTATTTCCATGCCGACGGTAAGACGCTGGTGACTTCTTACACGCAGTATCACTATTTGAATATCGAGCGCCCGGTGCGCAGAAACTACCAGTTCACGTTGCAGGATACGGCCCGTCAGGTGCGTGACAGTCTGATATTCCAGACTTACGGTGACGACTGGACGTTGGCTTTCAAGGGAGAAGCGCCTGCGTGGGTGCGTCTGGCCGACGGGGCTGCCACTTCCGGGCGTGCCGGAAAATATACCGTGCATTACCAATTGGACCAGAACACGACGACAGCCGAACGTACGGCCGTGTTGGAACTGAAGAGCCGGGGCGTTTCGACGGACATCCGGATTAAACAGTTGGGATTGAAAGCCGAAGAAGATTAAACGGTTAGGCAATATATTTTTATCTAATTTTCAATATTAATTTGACATGAAAAAACATTTCGTGAACAAGGCTCTTTCTGCGGCCTTGTTAGGGTGCGGATTGTGGACGGCCGGTTCTGCTGTGGCGGCTGTTCCCGATTCGGTGTATCTCATGGCCTATAATGTGCATGCGGGCGGTGGGTTGAATTTTGCTTGGAGTGCGAACCGGCAGGTGTGGAAGGGGATTGGACCCGGCCATGCTTTCATTCAGAGCGACTTCGGAACATGGGGACCGGAAAAGAAAATGTACCATCCGAATCTGATACAGATGCCGGACGGGACGTGGCGTTGCGTGTTCCAGGTGAACGATTATGCCAACCAGTTTGCCGTGGCTTACAGTGCCGATTTGGTAAAATGGCGGCCGCAGGACTATCCTTATATGGAGGGGGTGAACAGTTGTATCGCTCCTGTGTTGTCGTACGATGCGGCAATGACTACTTATAAGGTAGTGTTCAAGACCAAGGATGGCGGGGTGTACGAAACCGTTTCCAAAGATTTTTATCATTTCAGCAAGCCGCGCAAAGTCGATGCCTCCGTTTATCCTTCGGTGACGGAGCAGGCACTTGTGGACGGGCAGCCGGTGAACGGACAGGTATTCAAGGTGCCGTATGCCGGAGTGGAGCGCATGGTACAGGCTGTAGAAAGCGCAGCATACTGGGCCGCACTCAACGGAGAATTGGCGCGGGACAATGAAGTGCGTTTCCGAGGCTTGAAACCTCTTGAAGCCACAATCAAGATAGATGCGGGCCAGACGAAGAAGATCAGCGATAAATTGATCGGTATCTTTTTTGAGGACATCAATTACGCTGCCGACGGCGGTTTGTATGCCGAGTTGGTGCAGAATCGTGATTTTGAATATTCCCAGGCCGATGTCAAGGGCGGAAACAAGGCATGGAAAGCTGATTTTGCCTGGACGTTGGAAGGCGACGGCGGGACGTGGGAGATACGGACATCCGAGCCTATCCACGAGAACAACCCGAATTATGCCGTCGTGGACGTGAAACAGCCTGGCCAGGTGGCTTTGTTGAATGGAGGTTTCGACGGTATTCCCGTCCGTGAAGGTGAGAAATACGATTTGTCGGTGTTTGCCAAGCAATTGGAGGGCAAAGGCGGAAAGATACGGGTGAGCCTTGTGCAGGATGGTCGGGTGGTGGCACAGACTACCCTTAAAGCTCCCAAGTCGGACTGGAAAAAAATGACTGCGGTGCTGAAAGCCGATGCCGATGCCGACCACGCTTCCATTAAAGTGGAACCGTTGGGAACGGGCAAGGTGGCTTTGGACATGATTTCGCTTTTCCCGCAACAGACGTTTAAGGGGCGCAAGAACGGTTTGCGGGCTGATTTGGCTCAGACTTTGGCCGATTTGAAACCGAAGTTCATGCGATTCCCCGGCGGTTGTGTGGCTCATGGCGACGGTTTGCACAACATTTATAATTGGAAGGAGACGATCGGTCCGTTGGAAGCCCGCAAACCCCAACGCAACTTGTGGGGCTACCATCAGACGAAAGGCTTGGGGTACTATGAGTACTTCCAGTTTTGCGAGGACATGGGGTGCGAACCGCTTCCGGTGCTGGCGGCCGGTGTGAGTTGCCAGAATTCGAGCGACCGCGGACACGGACAACAGGGAGGTATCCCGATGGACAAAATGCCGGAATACGTACAGGATGTGCTGGACCTGATTGAGTGGGCTAACGGAGACGCCAAGACTACGAAATGGGGTAAACTCCGTGCCGAGCAAGGACACCCGGCACCGTTTAATCTGAAGTATATCGGTATCGGCAACGAAGACTTGATTTCCAAAACGTTTGAAGAACGCTATCTGATGATTGTCAAGGCTGTGAAAGAGAAGTATCCTGACATCGTCGTTTGCGGTACGTCGGGACCGTGGTCGGAAGGTAGTGATTACGAAACCGGTTGGCGTTTGGCTAAAGACCATAAGATAGACATGATCGACGAGCATTATTATCAGACGCCCGGTTGGTTCATTTATCATCAGGACTATTATGACCAATACGACCGTAACGGTTCCAAAGTGTATTTGGGCGAATACGCGGCTCATACTCCCGGCCGTCCCAACAACATAGAGACGGCCTTGTGCGAAGCCCTGCACATTTGCGGCATGGAGCGCAACGGTGATGTGGTGGCCATGAGCTCGTATGCTCCTTTGTTGGCCAAAGAACACCATACGCAATGGAATCCCGACATGATTTATTTCAATAACAAGGAAGTGAAGCCCACGGTAGGTTACTACGTGCAGAAGCTTTGCGGCAACTATTGCGGCGACGAGTATATCGAAAGCACGCTTTCGGTGAACGAAGGCCGTAAGGGGGTACGCGAGCGTCTGGCGGTCAGCACGGTACGTGATTCCAAGACCGGAAAAGTGTACATCAAAATGGTGAACCTCCTGAACCATCCCGTGAAAGGGAAGTTGGACTTGTCGAGCCTGAAAGACCGTTTCGGCGAGGCGCAGAGTTTGGATGCCCGCCTGCATGTGTTGACCGGCAACTGGGACGACCGCAATGCCCGTCCGAAGGAGAGCGACATCAAGGTGAAACCTGAATTCGACTATGAACTTCCGGCTTATTCGTTCAGCCTGATTGAGATTTAAAGGCTTGTCCGTTAGCATAAAAGAACCTTGCCAAGAGCTGATTTTGCTTTTTGCAAGGTTTTTTTGTATTCTTAAATAGGGAGAATCCGCTCTTCGTTCGTATATATATAATAAGGAAAGATTATAAATCGAATCAAACAGAAAGTGTACAATGATGAAAGAAAGTTTATCAAGAGGTATGTTGCGGGCGGCGGTGTGCGGTTGCCTCCTTTGCGGAGGAATCCCGCTTGCGGCACAAACGCAGGAATACCTGTCTGCAGTATGGTCGCCCGATTTGGACAATGGCATGTACAAGAATCCGGTGATTCATGCGGATTATTCCGACCCCGATGTCTGTGCCGTGGGGAATGATTTTTATCTGACGGCTTCCAGTTTCTCCTGTGTGCCCGGCCTGCCCATCCTCCACTCCAAGGATTTGGTGAATTGGAAAGTCGTGAGCTATGCTTTGAAGGAGCTGGTTCCGACGGACTTTTACGCTACCGTGCAGCATGGCAGGGGCGTATGGGCACCGAGTATCCGTTACCATAACGGGGAGTACTATATCTATTGGGGCGACCCGGACTTCGGCGTGTATATGGTCAAGGCGGAAGACCCCGCCGGCGAATGGTCGGATCCGGTGTTGGTCAAGGCTGCCAAAGGCATTATCGACCCCTGTCCGTTGTGGGACGATGACGGAAAGTGTTATCTGGCTTACGCGTGGGCCGGAAGCCGTGCACAAATCAATTCCGTGTTGTGTGTGGCCGAAATGAACGCGGAGGGCACGAAAGTAGTCGGCCCTTCCCGCATCGTGTATGACGGAAATGATGATGTGAACCACACGGCTGAGGGACCTAAGTTTTATAAACGCAACGGTTACTATTACCTGATGTTTCCGGCCGGTGGCGTGCAAATGGGATGGCAGATGGCCGCCCGCAGCCGCAACGTGTACGGGCCGTACGAAGCGCGTCGCGTCATGGAGCAGGGGGATACTCCGGTCAACGGACCCCATCAGGGCGGTTGGGTGCAGACCGCATCCGGAGAAGACTGGTTCGTGCACTTTCAGGATAAAGGATGCTACGGCCGTGTGACTTGGCTCGAACCCATGACGTGGAAAGACGACTGGCCGGTGGTGGGCGAGGATAAGGACGGTGACGGTTGCGGTAATCCCGTACTGACCTACCGCAAGCCGTCCGTGCCGTCTTCCGTCCGGGTGAATCCGGCCGAAAGCGACGAATTCGACACTATGGAGCTTGGATTGCAATGGCAATGGCATTCCAATTATCAGGATTTATACGGATTTACCACTCCGTACGGTTTTATCCGTTTATATTCTTGGCCGTTATCCGAAAAGTATATAAATTTGTGGGAAGCATCCAATATGTTGCTCCAGAAGTTCCCCGCCGAGACTTTTACGGCTACGACAAAAGTCACGATGGTGAGCAAGGAAGACGGTCAGGAAGGCGGCCTGATAGTCATGGGATGGGATTATGCGGCACTGACCGTGCGTCGGGAGGGCGACCGTTTCATCCTCATTCAGCGGGTTTGTAAGGATGCAGAGCAAGGCGGGAAGGAATCTGTGGAAAAATTGGCAGGTTTCGAGCCGTCCGAACGTCAAACTATCATTTATTCACCCACGGTCAGCCGTTCGGTCTATTTGCGGGTACAAGTAGCCGGAGAAGGGATGTGCCGTTTTGCATACAGTCTCGACGGTCAGACGTTTACTCCCTGTGGCAAGCCGTTCAAAGCCCGTCAGGGCAAGTGGATAGGCGCAAAGGTGGGCTTCGTATGCGTGGAGCCGCATGCCGAACCTGCGGTGAACCGGGGATGGATGGATGTAGACTGGTTCCGGGTTACTCCGTAAACGGGAAAAACACTCATTTTAAAATATAAAAACAACATGAAAAAACAAACATCTATGCTTGCGGTCCTTCCCGTTCTGTTCGGGTTCTTTGTGATGGGCTTTTGTGACATTGTCGGTATTTCGTCGGATTATGCGCGCGAAGCGTTCGGTTGGAGCCATACCATGGCCGGTTTCGTGCCTTCGATGGTCTTCATCTGGTTTCTGTTTTTCAGCATACCGGTGGGCATCAAGATGAACGCCTGGGGGCGCAAGAACACCGTCATGCTCAGTATGGCGGTCACGCTTGTGGGTATGCTCATTCCGTTGTTGAAGACCGATTGGGCCTGTCTTGTGGGATATGCCCTGTTGGGAATCGGCAACACCATCCTGCAAGTGTCGCTCAATCCTTTGTTGAACAATGTGGTGACCGACCAGAAACTGTTGACCAGCAGTCTGACCGCCGGGCAGGTTGTCAAGGCTGTTTCTTCGTTCTGCGGCCCGTTCATCATGCTTTTTGCCGTGAATGTGCTGGGCGGTGGCGACAAGGACAACTGGTATCTGGCTTTCCCCGTGCTCGGTGCCATTACGTTAGTGTCCGCCCTTTGGCTGTACTTCACACCCATACCCCATGAGAAAAGGGAAGACAGCGGCGTGACGATGGGGAAGGTGTGGGGCTTGCTGTCCGACCGTACCATCCTGTTGCTCTTCCTGGGTATCTTCTTCGTGGTGGGTATCGACGTGGCCACGAACTTCATCAGTTCGAAAGTCATGATAGCCCGTTTCGGTTGGGATACATCGGATGCCGGTGTGGCTCCTCAGGTGTACTTCATTTGCCGTACGGTGGGAGCGTTCCTCGGCGTGTTCTTCATGACCAAGATATCCGAGATGAAGTATTTCCGTATCAATATCCTGGCCGCTATTGCCGCCATTCTGGTGTTGGCTTTCTATGAAGATGCCACGGTGGATCTGATTTGTGTGGGCGGCATCGGATTCTTCTGCTCTTGCATTTTCTCCATCATCTACTCTATGGCCGTACAGCGCATGCCGGAGAAAGCCAATCTGATTTCCGGTCTGATGATTACGGCGGTGGCCGGTGGCGGTGCGGTGACCCCGTTGATTGGTGCGGCTACGGACGCGGCTGGTATCACAGCCGGTGTGTGCGTGCTGCTGATTTGTGCTTTCTATCTCACTTTCTGCGCATACGGCGTGAAGAGTACACGATAGGGATTTTTAGAATGATAACAATGAAACGGATAAACTATAAAATAGGATTTGTATTGCTGTTAGGATTGTGCTGCCGTCCGGTGGCAGCCCAGCAGCGGGTCGATGTAGAGAAAGACTTGCAATATTGTCATCGTCAGGTGGCACGTGCACTGGCAGGTTTGAAGAAAGACGGCGGATGGGATTATACCCGGATGCCGCGTAACATTCTTGCGGAAGATTTGAAGGAGGGCCGGACGGAGTGGAATTGCCGTCCGGCTACACCCGAAGAGTGGTGCGGCGGCTTTTGGCCGGGCGTGTTGTGGTGCGATTATGAATATAGCGGCGAGGCCTACATCGGACGTCAGGCCCGAAACTACACGGCCTCACTGGCTTATTTGGCCGACCGTGACCCGTACGACCATGATTTGGGCTTTCTGGTGCATTGCAGTTTCGGCAACGGGATGCGCATCGCGCCTTGTGCGTCCTATCGGGATGTCATTGTCGGCACGGCCAACCAGTTGGCCAAACTTTTCAATCCCCGGATAGGTACCATTCTGAGTTGGCCGCGTGAAGTCGAAAAACAAGGATGGCCGCACAATACCATCATGGACAATATGATAAACTTGGAGATGCTTTTCTGGGCTTCCCGTAATGGTGGCGGACAGAACTTGTACGACATCGCTGTGCGTCATGCCGAGACGACGATGAACAACCATTTCCGTAAGGATGGCTCTTGCTATCATGTGGCGGTCTACGACACGGTGAGCGGTAAGTTGATAAAGGGTGTCACGCATCAGGGGTATTCGGATCGGTCGATGTGGGCGAGGGGACAGTCTTGGGCCATTTACGGTTACACGATGGTGTATCGTGAGACCCGTGACCCCCGCTTTCTGGCTTTTGCGCAAAAGGTGACGGATGTGTACCTCAAACGTTTGCCCGAACGCTCGGACGACTGGGTACCGCTGTGGGACTTCGACGACCCGTCGCCGTCGGCACCCAAGGATGCTTCGGCTGCCTGTGTGGTGGCTTCCGCTTTGTTGGAGTTGAGCGGTTATGTGGATGTTGAGAAGGGAAAAACAGCATGGACAGCCCAAGTGGGCGATACCAAAGAATACAAAGTCAGAAAGAATGCACTGGTCAATACTTTTCTGATTCAAGAAGATATCACAAAAGGCCAGCGTGTGGAAGGTTTCACGGTGGAAGTGTTTAGCAATGGCGCATGGCATCATGCAGGCAAGGGAACCACAGTGGGATACAAACGGTTGCTTACTTTCTCGGACAGCCATGCGGAAAAGGTCAGAGTGACTGTCACCGGTACCCGTGGAGATGCTAACATCAGCAACATTGGTTTATACTATGCCGAACCATTAATCGACAATACAATTAAAGTATCCCTGAGCGACATTCCGGTAGATGATTGGAAAACAGTGGGCATGGATGCAACAGCAGCTATTGACGGCAAGCAGGAAACCGTATGGAAAACCGATACTCTGACTTCTTTGGTGGTTGACATGGGTAAGGATGTGGAAATAGCCGGCTTCAGTTATACTCCTGCACAAAAGGAAGATCTGACCGGAACCATTTATAAATATAACTTTTATGTCAGCCGGAACGGGAAGGAATGGATGAAATGCGACACCACAGGTGAATTCAGCAATATCATGCACAACCCTGTCCCTTACTTTGTACGCTTCGGCAAAATTTATCCGGCCCGTTATTTCAAACTGGAGCCTGTTGCCGAAATAAACAGTAAGGCGGCAACAGCCGTTGGCGAAGTGGGAGTACTGCTTAAATAAACACACAAATAAGCTATAAAGTATGGCAAACGTTACCCGATTTATGAGCGTGGGATTATTTAACTGCTGCTTTTTCTGTATGATATTTAATACTGTACTTTTTTCCAGACATGTATAATAATCAATAGTTCGTTAAAAATTCGCCACGCCTAAGCGGCTCTGGCAGTAAATAAAATGAGTTCTTTGAAAAGTTTGTCAATAACTTGCGGGTCTGGGCTAATCCCAAACATGCAAATAAATCGTTCAAGCATATAAGCATTGTGTATGAAAGACTTGCAGGAGGATATGGAATAGGTTATTCCGAGCC
>ENA-UEQR01001418-UEQR01001418.1-human-gut-metagenome-genome-assembly--contig:-NODE-1418-length-13364-cov-8.436216_pt1 | contig 13364 bp, 10 predicted proteins | sample MGYA00242944_ERZ507941 | MGnify/ENA primary metagenome ERZ507941 (study PRJEB26167, sample SAMN06115398) | human gut metagenome | host: Homo sapiens | place: China:Chongqing | collected 2016-06-23...
TCTTTTCTATAAGTAAATTGGGTCTTAAATGGAATCTGATGGCAATGACACCAGTCTTGTATTTGTTTCATCCTCATGGACTCCCCGTCATCAATCTTCTTTATCAAGCATTGTCTCTTAAAATCATCCATCCCTGTCTTAAAAAATAAATAAAACAGTACATTATAATATCTAATCAACACAATCTCTTCTGCTATTTTTTCCTTTGACCTCATACACATTTTCCACCTTTCACTGTATATTGAGTTTGATTTATACACATATTCTTACGTTATACACTTTATACTCACCCCATAATAGGTGGTTAATATTCCCACCAGGATCAGCACCGGCAGCGGCACCGTCAGCACCTGAAGGGAGCCCACGGCATTGAGAGACTCGTTGGCGATGCGCACCGGCTTAACCTGACAGATGATGTAGGCAAGCCCCCGGGCGATGGACATGGTCGCCAGCGTGGTGATAAATGGCTGCAGCTTGATCTTTGTCACCAGAAGTCCGTTCAGCAGGCCAAACAGCAGGCCTCCGGCGATGGTGATGGGCAGGATCGCCCCCAAGGGCAGACCGTCCCGCGCCAGAATCGCCGCCAGTACGCCGGAGAACGCCGCCACCGCTCCTGCCGACAGCTCGATCATGCCGGCAATAATCAGATAGGCCTCGCCGATGCACAGCAGACCCACCAGCGATCCGGAGGTCAGGATATTCAGCATATTGCGATAGGAAAAAAAGTTGCTCTGCAGCTTTGTGAATACGATGCACATGATGATCCACACCGCTATCAGCACGAAGTAGTTGGAATCCACTACTTTTTTTGCGATCTCCTTCAAGGATTTGTCTTTCATTGTTGCGTCCCTCCGGCGTTATTTGTCATCATGGCCCACGCGATAACCGTCTCCTCGGTAGCCTCCGCGGCCGGCAGCTCCTTGACGATACGCCCGCTCTTCATCACATATATCCTGTCACTGAGTCCGATGATCTCCGGCAGCTCCGACGACACGACGATCACCGAGATCCCCTGCGCCGCAATGTCCCGGATGATGCGGTAGATCTCTGCCTTGGCACCTACGTCGATGCCCTTCGTAGGCTCGTCCAGGATCAGGATCTCCGGATCCATCGCAAGCCAGCGTGCCAGCAGTGCCTTCTGCTGATTGCCGCCGCTGAGCTCCGCGATCTTCTTGTGAATGGAGCTGGTTTTCACCGTCAGCTTCTCACATTGCTCCCGGGCAAACTGATTTTCCTTCCGGCTGCTGAGAAACCACAGGTTTTTCAATTTCTTCAGACTGACGACGCTGATATTCTCCCGCACGCCCTGCTGGGAAAATATTCCCTGATCCTTCCGATCCTCGGTCAAAAAGGCAACGCCCTTTTTCACCGCCTGTCCCGGCGAGGTGAAACGCAGGCACTCACCGTTCAGCTCCAGCTGTCCGCCGCTGATCTCATCCGCGCCGAAAATGCCGCGCATCAGCTCCGTCCGTCCTGCGCCCACCAATCCGTAAAAACCGATGACCTCGCCCCGGCGCAGGGTAAAGGAGGCGTCCTGAAAGCCCCTGCCGGAGTAGCCTGTTACCCGCAGGATGCAGTCCTCCGCCGGAGCGTTCCGCTTCAGCTCGCCAAACACCTTTTCCAACGGGCGGCCCACCATGCGCTGCACGATGGCCTCCTCGTCGGTCTCCGCCGTGACGGCGGTGTGTACCAGTTCGCCGTCCTTAAACACCACGATACGGTCCGAAAGACGGAAGACCTCGTTCATCCGGTGGGATACATACAGAATGATGATGTCCTGCTTCTTCAGCTTTTCCTCAATGATGTAAAACAGCTTTTCCGCTTCCGCCTCCGTCAGCGCCGTGGTGGGTTCGTCAAAGGCGATCAGTTTCGGACGGCGGGAATAGACCTTGATGATCTCCACCATCTGCTGCATCGCGGCAGAGAGGTTTTTCAGCTTCTCCGTCGGTGCAATGTCCAGTCCGAACTCCTCCAGCAGCGCCTTGGCCCTGGCATACAGCGTCTTGAAATCCACAAACGGCCCCTTCTTCGGCAGCGCACCCATAAAAATGTTTTCCGCCACCGTCAGCTCCGGCGCCATCTGCCGTTCCTGATAGATCAGCCCCACGCCTGCGCGGATCGCCTCGTAGGGGGAAGCAAAGTGCTTCTCCTCCCCGTTGATGCGGTAGGTTCCGGAGGAGGGCTGGTAATCTCCGCCCAGTATCTTCAGCAGCGTGGATTTCCCTGCGCCGTTTTCGCCTACCAGCGACAAAACCTGTCCGCTGTACGCCTTGAAGCTGATATGCTTCAGTGCCGCTACGCCGTGGAAGTTTTTGCAAATATCTTCAAATTCCAGCCAACCGCTCAATCCTGATCCCTCCCCGCAATACCGGCAAACGTCTCTATGGCTTTCTGATCCGCGCTGAGAATGTCCCAGCAGGCCACGCGGTCGAAATAGCCCGCCTGCTCTACCCGGTGTACGCTGTCCGCAATATCCGTCCGCCGCACCGGGGGCAGCCCTTCCGCCGTATGCAATTCGATCCCCGGCACGACGCGCCCCACCGGCGGGATCGCCGCCAGCTCCCGTTCAAAGAAGCCGCCGGTATCACCGTCCATGCCGGTCACCTGTCTCAAATATGCCCGCCGCGCCGCATAGGCCGCCGGCGCAGCTTCGCTGACGGCTCGCGCCATGGCGTCCAGCTCAAAGAACAGCCCTGCCGGTGTGTAGGTATGCCGGTACAGCATCGGCTTGATAAAATCGGCCATCGCCCCGAGCCGCCTGTAATCCTGCCCCACCAGCGGTGCCAGAAACGGCGCGAACAGATCCATCGCCACTTTCATACCCCGGCTCCGAAAACCGCCGCACAGCACACGCACCACGCTTTCGATCCGCTGGCACTTCAGCCGCAGCAGCGTCTCCAGCGCCGGATCCGCAAAGATGTATTGTCCCGCGCAGTATTGGAGCAGTCCCAGCGGGTCTATACAATCCTCATCCGACATACGCGCCGCGATCCGCTGCGCAAGGTCATCCTGCACCTGACGCGGCAGCCCGTTTTCCGCCAGCCAATCGCGGCACTCCCCGCAGGCGCAGCCAAACAGCGCCTCCGCGCCCACGGTCAGAGAGGGGTACCGGATGCGGTCCAAAAACATGCCGTCAAAGGCACATCCCGCAAAATCACGGTCGTATTTCTCCAGCAGGCGCTGCGCCAGCCCCGCCTGCGAGGGGCAGCAGAAATCAAATGTCTCGTCTCCGTCAAATACCCGCGCGCCCAAAGGCGCGCCGGTCAACAGACCGGTCTGGCGGCGCAGGCCCTCCCGCAGCGTATGCTCGGAGAACACGGGAAACCACAGCCACAGCTCTGCGCCGCGGCGGTGCAGCGCTTCCCCCAGCTCCCGATACAGCGCCGGATCCTCCGACCATCCCACGATCACAGCCTGTACCGGTACGTTCCGCAGTCTGCGAAGAATATCCTCCGCGGCAACGCCACGCCCTGCCGCGCCGCCGGTAAACGCCTGATAGTATAAGCCCATCCCCGCTCACGCCTCCTTTTCCAGCAGCCGGGCCGCGGCCAGCGCCGCACCCTCCTCCGGCGTATACAGCGGAGAGTTCGCCACGCAGCCGGGGATCGCCTGCCGCACCTGCCGAAGGAAGGGCTGCAGTAAAAAGTCCCTGACCTGAAATACGCCGCCGGAATAGGAGATGTGTACCGGCTCCTGAAAGCACAGCTTCCGGTACACCGCCGCTGCCGTCTCACACAAGTGGCCGGCCGCCTTTCGGTACAGCGCGGCGGCGCTGTTGTCTCCGGCCTGAGCGGCCGCCAGCAGCAGCTCCTGCGTTTTTGCCAGCTCCGCCCGGTTTCCCGCGCAGCGCCGCGCATAATAGTCGATCACATCCGTATCCCGCCGCAGTCCCAGTCCTTCCCGAAAGATCTCATAAAACGCCGTACGGGGTGCGCGGCCGTCCATCTGCCGGGCAAACAGCGCAAACGACTCACGCCCCAGCCATACGCCGGAGCCCTCATCCGAAAAATCATGGTGCCATCCGCCGCTGCGGGCGGCATGCCCTTCCTCGTCTTCTCCATAGGCGATGGCTCCGGTTCCGGCTACCACATTGATACCGGCCTTCAGTCCAAACGCACCGGCAAAGCCCACATAGCAGTCGTTCTCACACCGCACCGCGCCATTGGGAAACAGCTGCCGCGTCCGCACCGATACGGCGGCGTCCAGCTCCGGATACTCGCCGAAGCAGGGAATGCCGATGCATACGGCGGCCACGCGCTCCGCCGTCACACCCAGCTGTGTCAACGCGGCCAGCAGACCGGCGGCATAGCCCTCTACGCCGTACTCCGCGGGATCGATGCTGCCCACGCGGCACGTTCGCGTCTCTTTTCCATCCACAGTACGCAGCAGAACTGCCGTCTTACTGCCGCCGCCATCTATCCCTGCGATCCATCTCATAGCTTCTCTCCGCACAACTTCTCATATCCTGTGTTATCTTGTATTATCCTGTATTTGATAATACTGTTTTTGGAGAAAAATGTCAATACTCATCTGCTGCCGGCAACGCCAAAAGGAGGAAATGATTTCTGTGCAAAACTACCAAACCGCCTTACCGGGAGCGGAAAAATGAAATCCAGCGCGCATTTACGCTCCAAAACAGGCAAAAAACTATGCAAACGCCCCTGCTTCTGCTATTATAGAAGAAACGGGGGTGTTTACATGGAAGGCTGGAGAAAAGACGCACGGCATGAGCCAATCATCGTAGATTTGGAGGCGCTGGTGCCAAAGGAGCATCTGCTGCGGAAAATAGAAAAGGTCATGGATTATGAGTGGCTGTATGAACGGCTGGACCCGTACTACTGCCATGACAATGGCCGTCCCGGCACAGATCCGGTTGTGCTGGTCAAGATGGTACTCATTCAGCATTTGTTTGGGATACCGTCTCTGCGGCAGACTTACCGGGAAATTCAGGTGAATAATGCTTACCGTTGGTTTCTTGGGTATGGATTGCTGGATAATATCCCCCACTTTGCGACGGTGAGCTATGCCTTCTGCCAGCGCTTCCCGGATGAGCTGACCAGTGAGATATTTGAGCAGATGCTGATCAACAGTCTGAGAACGTATCGGATGTTGGAAAAGTACATGAATAAGCAGTAAACAGAGAAGGCCATCGGCAAATAACCGATGGCCTTCTACTTCTCTCTGCGTCCAAAGACAGATAAAATGCCATCTGCCCTTTTCGCCCATTCAGCCTTTTGCAGAAGTATAAGCATCCGATCTTCTATACCGATTTGCAAAAAGGAGTGTGTACATATGAAAACACTGATCTAGGCATCCACTTTGAACGCATTGATGCTGGGTAATTTTGATGAGACCGTCAGCGTGAAGGACTTTCTTCACCACGCCGATACCGGTATCGGTACCTGCGCCGGGCTGGACGGTGAGGCCGTCTTTGAGGACGGCGTGGCCTACAAGGCCACCGGCGAGTTCAAGACCATGCACGTCCGCAGCTGCTTTGCCAGCCAGAAGCCCTATCCCACCCTGTCTGAGGTGTCCAAGAACCAGCGGGAGTTCCACTTCGCCAACACCTATGGCACCGTTATCGCCGTCTGGTGTCCCCGGTATGTGAACGGCATCAACCTGCCGGGCTGGCACTTCCACTACCTCAGCGGTGACAAGACCCAGGGCAGCCACATTTTGGGCCTGTCCGCCGATCACCTGACACTGAAGATCAACCAGATCGAACGCTTCGACCTGACGCTACCCCGCAATCCGGAGTTTGCCCAGCGCGACCTGTGCGAGGATCTGAGCGCCAAAACCGCCGCCGTAGAGGGTGTGAAGAAGTAAAGCGGTATTTCTTTCCTAAAATATATCCATGCAAAAAGGACTGGCATGCGAACGCGTACCAGTCCTTTTTGTGTACAGCATCTTCTTTCAGCGGCACAGTCGTTGCTGTTTGTGCTAACGGTCATGTACGATCATACTCATCGTGTGCGCTTACGCTTAGAACGGCACACCGCTGCCGCGGCCAACAGCGTTCCGGATGCTGCTGCCATTCTTGCATTTCTTTGGCTGGAAGTTGCTGTTTGCCGCGCATCTTCGTCAAGAAAATATACGCATGGTGGCTTTGGGGCAGGTCTCATCGCAGAACACATTGCGGTGGGGCTGAGCTTATGCTATACTTAAAGCATGATCAGCAAGGAGGGGACTTATGAGGAAAACTACTTGTCTTATTTTGGCCTTGACTCTGACGCTGCTGTGCGGCTGCGGCATCAAAAGCAACGGAGATGACGCACAGGACAGCAGAAACACGCAGCAGGAAGAATTCGTCATTACACCCATGGCGTCCGGGCTGGAGCTGGCACCGTATAGCTGTGCGGATTTCTCTATGAGCGTTCCGGAGGGCTGGATGGTGGAGGCGGCCACGTCCAACGCGGGTATGTACCACGCTTTGCGAGCGTATGACCCCGCGTGCAGCGTAAATCAGATTTTGTATATCTTAAAGGCAGAGCCGCTGTTTGCGGATGACTTCCTGAAGCAGAATTATACATACTGGAACGCTGCCTACGCAGCGTTCCCCGTAATGGCAGAGGAGTCCGTGAAGGGTTACTTCGACGTGCTGCCGCAGTATCTGTCGGCGGTTGCCGCAGAGCCGTTTTACAGCAGCCTCCACTTCCCGCAGTATGAGGATTTCACGGTGACAGAGACCTTTGACGCAACCGGTTCTTTGGGTGGAACAGCCGGTGTGCTGCGTGTGGAGTTCACGCAGGACGGCGTCGAGGCGGAGGGTATGTGTTCGGTGGAGCTTGTCCCCTTCCCCATCCCCGGCCTTGGCGGGTACTACATGGCGTACAGCACCACCATCGTCTCCGCTGAAAAGGGGATGTTCCAGAACTGGGAGGACATCCTGACACGGAGCTTGGGCAGCCTGGACTATTCCGGCAGCTATACCTCCTCCGCCATGGCGCAGAGCGACGCGGCGATGCGGCAATCCCAGCAGTTGAGCCAATCCACCAATGAGATGCAGGATGCCATCATGTCCTCATGGGAAAGCCGGAATACCAGTCAGGACATCATCAGCCAGAAGCAGAGCGACGCCACCATGGGCTTTGAGCGGGTGATGGACACGGAGACCGGCGAGATTTATCAGACGGACGACGGCTTTACCGACTGGTATGATGGAAACCGTTATACGGCTATCACGGACGACCAGTACACGGAGGCCGTTGTGGGTCGGTTCTCGTGGAAGTAAGGAGGACATTTACATGAAGAAGATTTTTGTGTTGTTGCTGGCCACAGCAATGATTTTCGCACTGGCCGCCTGCGGCGCAACGCCCAATGGGACAGACAATAACAACACACAGGACGGCCATCAGGCCGAGACGCCCGACGCGTCTTATGAAGCACCTCAAATCACCGAACTGTATAACGAGGACTTCGACTACACCGATGGCATCGGCAACAGCGGCCATTATGCCTACCGCGTGCCTCAAATCGAGGCCGATACACAGGGCGCGGAGGCCATCAACAAGGCAATCTCCGATGCGTACACCCCTATCGTGAATGGCGTGCTTGAAGATGTCTCGGATAAGGTCAGCCTGTCCTGTTTCTATGTGGCATGGGAGTCATATCAGTATGAGAATATCCTGTCGCTGGTCGTCTCCTGCGGTTGGGATGCCGATGTGAACGAATACAATGTCTATCTGTATGACATCGTCAGCGGCCAGCAGCTCACCACAGCGGACTTGCTGAAGGCACTGGATGTGGAGGAAACAGTCTTCTTGGAGGCGGTACGCCGCGCTGCCGCTGCAAAGTTCGACACACAGTATGGAGCAATTGCGGGCGGTGATACGGATGAGTTCCTGACGGAACGCCGCGATTGGACGCTGTCCGATGAGAACATCAACATGAGCGTCCGCACATACGCTGACGGTGACGGAAAGCTCCACGTGGTCTTGCCCATCGGCTCTGTCGCCGGTGCAGATTCTTATGAGCAGGTACTGTCGCTGGATGACATCGGCGAGTAAACACAGCTCTCCCGACACCTGAAACAAAAAAGCGCTCCTGCGAGGTCGATCCTCGCAGGAGCGCTTTTCCTATACCGGCAGCCTCAGACCCGAAGTTTTGAGCGGAGAGCTTGGCAGCGTAATATAAGCCAGTTGCAACCGCACGAGCGTCGGCAGACGCGGCCTTACAGCCGGAAGCACTTTTTCAGCGCCGTATACTCGCCCAGCACCAGCAGCGTCATGCTGCTGTCCAGCACCGTTTCCGGCAAGATGGTCACATTGGTTTTGCCGTCTCGCTTCACGCCGAGGATATTGACGCCATACTTTCGGCGGATGTCCAGCTCACCGATGCTGTGCCCCTGCCAGCTGTCCGGGACGGCGACCTCGATAATGGCGTGCTTCTCGTCCAACTCTATGTAATCGAAGATGTGGTTGGCGGTATACCGGATGGCCGCCCACTTCGCCAGCTGCTTTTCCGGGTATGTCACCGCGTCCGCGCCGTTGCGCAGCAGAAATTTTGCCTGTACATCCCGTTCGGCGCGGGACACCACATATTTCGCCCCCAGCTCCTTGAGCAGCGACGTCGTTTCCAGCGAGTTCTGGAAGTCTCCGCTGATGGTAACGTAGCAGACATCATAGTTTCCAACGCCCAGCGAGCGCAGAAAATCCACGCGGGTGCTGTCACCGATCTGCGCGTTGGTGACGAAGGGCATACACTCGTTGACGCGCTCCTCGTCCCGGTCCACCGCCATGACCTGATGCCCCAGCTCGCTCAGCTGCATGGCAAGGTGCCGCCCGAAGCGGCCGAGTCCGATCAATAATACGTTTTTCATCGTGCGCTCCTTTCAGCCTACGGTGATCATTTCCTTCGGATACCGGGCATAGGTCAGATCATGCCCGGAGAAAGCGGCGTAGATCAGGGTAAGTCCCCCGACACGCCCGAAGAACATCAGCAGAATGAGAATGCTCTGCGACAGCGTACCCAACTGCGGCGTCAGCCCCAGTGTCAGCCCTACCGTTCCGGCAGCGGATGCCGTTTCATAGAGACAGGCACCGAGAGGCAGGTTCTCCGCCGCGCTGATGACCGCCGCACCCGCGAAGGTCAGTCCCAGATACAGCAGCAGGATGGCGGCGGCGTTCCGTACAGCGGAGGGCTCCAGCCTGCGCTTAAAAAGCTGTGGGTCCTCCCGCCTTCGGAAGGCAGCGACCGCGTTGGCCGCCAGTACAGCCAGCGTCGTGACCTTCATGCCGCCCGCCGTGGAGCCGGGCGCGCCGCCGGTCAGCATCAGCAAAATCGTGACCGCCTGTGAGGTGTCGCTCATTTTCGTCAGGTCTGCGGTGTTGTAGCCCGCCGTTCGCGGCGTGACCGCCTGAAAGAGCGACGCCAGAACGCGCTGTCCTGCGGGAAGCTCTGCAAAGTCTGTCAGGAAGAAGAGCAATGCCGGAAGCGCGATCAGGATGGCAGTTGCGCTCAGAATGACCTTGCTCTGCATCCGGTACCGCCGCAGGTGCAGCCGGTGGGTGCAGACATCGTCCCACGTCAGAAAGCCGATACCGCCCACGATGATCAGCAGCATAATGACGATGTTGACCAGCGGGTCGGATATGTACGCCGTCAATGAAGGGTAGAGCGTATCCGCCCGCCCCAGAATGTCAAAGCCCGCGTTGCAGAAGGCGGAAACGGAGTGAAATATTGCCATCCACACGCCCCGCAGTCCATAGTCCCGGCAGAACGCCGGCAGCAGCGCAAGAGCGCCGACCAATTCCACAAGGAACGTTCCCTTGAGAATAAACCGCGTCAGGCGCACGATGCCGCCCACCACCGGAGCGGAAATGGCATCCTGCATGGCACTGCGCTCCTTCAGCGAGATATTCTTGCCAGAGAGCATCAAAAACGTTACAGCCGCCGTGATGACGCCTAAGCCGCCGATCTGGATCAGCAGCAGGATGACGGTCTGACCGAAACCGGACCAGTAGCTGCCGGTGTCCTGCACCACCAGCCCCGTTACGCAGACGGCGGAGGTGGAGGTAAACAACGCCTCGCGAAACGGCGTCCATGTGTGGCTTGCGGTGGCGATGGGCAGCATCAACACCAGCGCGCCCAGCAGGATGACGCCCGCAAAGCCGAGGATCATGATCTGGAAGGACGTCAGATGGCGTTTCAGATGGAAACCGGTCTCTGTCACAGGACTCACCTCCTAAAATCGACTGCGTTCCCAATTTCGCGTACAGTATAGCACGGTTTTCGCGTTTCGGCTATACACATTTTGTTAAGATTTCGGCTCAGAACGACCGAGAACAACTGTGAACCTTTCTTTAATTTTTACAGAAATCATTGCAATTTCTTTACGTTTACAGTATGATATGCTGCGCGCCAATATTTTGACAAATTTCGCAGGCTTTTCTCCGAGAAAAAGTCTGCTGCGGGAGATATATATGCTGAAAACAAAATCCAATGAGATAACAGACACCCATCAGGCGCCTTGCGAGGCGCCTGAAACGGCGGAGGCCCTCCGCCGCAGCATGTGGCAGGCGTGGCTCCGCAGCCTGCTGCTGTTCTGCTGCGCCAGCGTCTATGTGGAGCTGTGCCTGCACCTGTGCGTCTACCGATCGCTGGACAGGCGGGCGGTCTATCTGGTGCTGTTCGGACTGCTGGGCGGCACGGTCTGCGCGCTGCTGACCACGCACCTGCCCAAGATCGCCCGGCAGATCGTGGGCGTGCTTCTGGTCGCCGTGCAGGTGCTGTTTGCCGAGGTGCAGCTGATGTACCACGCCATTTTCGGCAACTTCATGCCCATCAGTCAGGTGAGCATGGGCGGAAATGTCATCACCAATTTCGACTCGCAGATCCTGTACAGCATCGGCAAGAACATCGTGCCCATCCTTCTGCTGCTGGTACCGCTGATCGTGACGATCCTCTGCCTTGCTCTGCGCAAGCTCCGGGTGCTGACCGTGCGGCTCAAGTGGAGGCAGGCGCTGGCGACGCTGGGCATCCTGCTGACGCTGCTGCTGGTCACCACGGGCATTATGTACGCCGGGCGGAACAAGTCGTTCTCCGTCTACAAGACCTTCACCAACGTGAACACCTCTACCGACAGCAGCTATAAGAGCGTGGGCATGCTGGCCACCACGGTGCAGGAGCTTCGCTATATGGTCTTCGGCAGCAGCGGCAGCGTCATCATCACGCCGTCCCCGCTGGGCACAGCCACCAGGCAGCTCTACAGCAGCAATTCCTACAATGTGATCGAGAGCATCGACTTTGCAAAGCTGGCGGAGTCTGCGGATAACATCATGTGCAGGACCACGGATGAGTATCTGGCGCAGGTGGTCCCCACCCGGAAGAACAACTACACCGGGCTTTTGCAGGACTACAACCTGATCACCATCTGCGCCGAGAGCTTCTGCCCCTGGTTCATCAGCGAGGAGCTGACGCCCACCCTGTACAAGCTGTCCCACACAGGCATCATCTTTGAAAACTACTACGGCACGTTCCAATCCGTCACCACCAACGGCGAGTACACCATGTGTATGGGGCTTTATCCGGATATGTCCCGCACTAAGACCGATTCCAGCTTCAATGTGGCAGGCACCAACTATCTGCCCTTCTGCCTGGGCAACGCCCTAACGGAGAAGGGATACCAGACCTGGGGCTATCACGACTACATCGGCGATTTCTACAACCGGAACATCACCCACGCCAACATGGGCTATACCTTCAAGGCGGCGGACTCCGGGCTGGATATAAAGATCGACTGGCCCTCCTCCGATCTGGAGATGATGGAGGCCTCCGTGGACGACTACCTCAGCAGCAGGGAGCCCTTCCACGCCTATTACATGACCTTCAGCGGCCACTATCAGTACAACTGGGACAACGCCATGAGCGCCAAGAACCACGACGCGGTGAAGGATCTGCCCTACTCCGAGCCGGTGAAGGCGTATATCGCCTGCAATCTGGAACTGGAAAACGCGCTGACCTACCTGCTGCAGCGGCTGGAGCAGGCGGGCGTGGCCGATAAGACCTGCATCGTACTGACCAATGACCACTATCCCTACGGTCTGACGGAGGATGAGTACAACGAGCTGGCAGGGCGGGAGATGGATCTCACCTTTGAGAAGTACCGCAACAGCTTCATCTGCTATGTGCCCGATCTCTCTGAGAATATCGTGGTGGACGAGTACTGCTCCACGGCGGACATCCTGCCCACGCTGCTGAACCTGTTCGGCGTGGACTACGACTCCCGGCTGCTGGCGGGCACCGACGTGCTGTCCAACGGCATACATATGGCGGTGCTGTCGGACAAGTCCTTCCTGACAAAAACCTTCCGCTATGACGCCGGCACGGAGACGGTGATCCCCGCCGACGAGAGCGTCGCTATCTCTGACGAGCAGCTGGAGGCCTACCGGCTGTATGTGGACAATAAGTTCCAGATGTCCAGCAACATCGTCAACAGTGACTACTACGCCCACGTTTTTGGCAAGGCGTCCAGCGGCGGCACGCTGGAGGATACGGTGGTGTTTACGGACATCACGGGCATTTTCAACCAGGCCAGCGTCCTCTATATGTACCGCAACGGATATATAGACCCGGAAACGCCGGACACCTTCGGCGGAAAGGCCACGGCAAAGGTGGGCGAATTCGTGGATGTGCTGTACCGCATCTCCCAAAGGCCGGAGACGGACAACACCGCCTTGCCGCCCGATTATGAAAACGAGACATTCAACGGCTCCGCCTGCCCCTACTACGACGCCGTGTGCTGGGCGTATCAAACGGGGCTGCTCCGTCAGGGCGATCTGCATACGGCCTATGACGACGACATGGATTACCAGACGGCCTGTCTGCTGATCTATCGCTACGCCGTCATGTCCGGCATTGACACCCGCGTAGATCAGGAACTGCTGCGGCAGACCATGTGGGAAAATCCCCGGCTCAGCGGCGAGGTCGTCAAGGCCATGCTGTGGTGTGACGATCGGGATATCACCACCCGCGACAGCGGACTGAGTGAGCTGCTGGCGGCCTATGACACCCATATCAGCCGCTATCAGATGACCTCGTTCCTGTTCTATCTGTGCACCTATGAGCTGAATTCGCGAAACGAAGCATAATGCAGCGTTTTGCTTTCATAGACAATGCAAACGTTTTTTTGCCCGCGCGTGACGTTGGCATCCTTGCTTTTTGACAGGACGTAGAATATACTGAAAACAAAAAAGCCGAGGTATGCACATGAACCTGTTGATGACATTGGATCGGAACTATGTTCCGCAGCTGAATGTAATGCTGTTCTCCGCGCTGCATAGTGACAGCGCCGCGCATTTTGACGTGTACCTGCTGCACGACGAGGGACTGTCGGAGGCGGACGTGGCGGAAACACGAACGCTGCT
>ENA-UEQR01001420-UEQR01001420.1-human-gut-metagenome-genome-assembly--contig:-NODE-1420-length-13350-cov-8.676260_pt1 | contig 13350 bp, 9 predicted proteins | sample MGYA00242944_ERZ507941 | MGnify/ENA primary metagenome ERZ507941 (study PRJEB26167, sample SAMN06115398) | human gut metagenome | host: Homo sapiens | place: China:Chongqing | collected 2016-06-23...
GAAAATGACTGGCGCGTCACTTCTCTGCAGTATTCACATATTGATTCCTCACATTTTCGCGCAGTTTTACCCAATCTTTTTTTGGAATTAGAGCGTGCGGCCACTAAACAAAATCAAGCAGCAAAAACAATTAGTGAAACTCGGCCAACTCTATTCGAAGCATACGTTCCATTTTGTGGTAGCAAAGTTGGTGTTATGATTTTTGACAACTCTGACGGAAGCGGTGCTTTGTTGCCGGATCAACAGCAATTTATCAAGGCTTTTGAAAACAAGTTATCTTCTTTGCTCTCCCAGAAACAAAACGAAGCAAAGCAACTAGAAATAGAAGCTGTTCGCCAACGGGAAGTTGATTACAAAAATGCATTGCAGGAAATAGAAGACTTCCTTTCCAGAGATGATAGGCTTGTTGGCATGAGCAAAAAAGGTGTTCGTCAAGAATACGCAGATACTTTACGCATTCGATGGAGCGAAAAAATTGGTCAAAACATAACACAAAAGGATGTGCGTATTATTGTAGAAAGAGTATATCTGCGACGTATGACTAACCAAAATGCATGAATGCAAAAAGAGATGCACCTCTCCAGCAATCTGGATGGTGCATCTCTTTTGATTTGTATTCTATATGCACATTTCCGCCCGGCTCTCGCCGGTCTTTTCTTTTTTCACCACGATCTGCTTGTCTATCTTCTCCTTCAGCTCCGCTACATGGGAGATAATGCCTACCAGGCGGTTGCCCTCTGTCAGCCCCGCCAGTGTGTTATACGCCTTGCTGAGGGCCTCGGAATCCAGTGAGCCAAAACCCTCGTCCACAAAAAGCGTATCCAGATGGATACCGGTGGACATCTGCACCTCATCGGACAACCCCAGAGCCAGCGCCAGAGAAGCAAGAAATGCTTCGCCGCCGGAGAGCGTATTGACGCTGCGCTCGGTCGTGTTGATATGGTCGATGATGTCCAGCTCCAAACCGCTTTGGCTCTTCTTGTTGTCCGCTTCCTCGCGGCGCTTCAGGTCGTATTGACCTCCGGACATCTTTTGCAGGCGGATATTGGCCCGCGCCAGAATACGCTCAAAATAGGTGGTCTGGATATATGTCTCCAGCATCACCCTGTCCTTGCCGCTCACAGAGCCGTTCGCCGTGTCGGACAAGGCTTTCATCCATGCGTACTTTTTATCCAATACTTCTATTTCAGCCGCCTTACCGGAGATGCCCTCCAACGCACTCTTGTTAGCAGAAATACTGGCGTGAACGTTTTTTTGCTTTGCCATAGAGACGGCTTTTTGCGAGACATATTCGTCCTTCTTCGCCTGCAGCTGCTCGGCATCTATATCCGTTCCGTTTTCTAGCTGCTTGTGAAGCTGCTCAATGGTACCGCGAATGCCGGCCAGATTTTCCTTGCTTTGATTATACGCTGTTTCCGCTGTTTTCAAGTTTTGGCGCAGCTTATCCGACTCTTCCCGCAGATTGCTGATTTCCGCCTCGGCAGCGGCCTTGTCCGGAAATGCCAGCTTGTCCTGGAGCACGTGAATCTGTGCCTCGCTGCTCTCAGCCTTTACCGTCAAAGACGCGATCTCCGCCGTTTTCACAGTGATCGTTTCTTCCGCCGCACGCAGGAGCAGTTCCTTTTTCGGAAGCAGGACATCCAGTTCCTCTCGCCGCGCCATCTTTTTCGCAAGTGCCGCGATCTGCACATTCAGCCCCTCGATCTGCGCCGCAAGAAGATTCTCCTGCTCCTCCGCTGCTTTTGCGCTGTCCTCCAGTGGGGTTCCCGGGATCAGACTGTCGATCTCCTTGGCGAGTATTTCTTCTGTTGTACCGACAGTTCCCTTCCGCTTCTGTGCCTCGTTGCTGGCTTTCTTTGTTTTATCCTGCGCTCTATCGTATTCTGCCTTGGCCTTCTTTACATCCGCTTCGGTATTCGCGTCCTCTGCAATCACAGCCAGATGTGGATGTTCTATAGAACCACAGACGGGGCATGCCATGCCAGCAGTCAGGCTACTTGCCATAATGCCAGCCTGCTCCCGCAGGAACGCACGCTCCTTGACCTCGTACTCCCGCAGCAACTCAGAAGAGGTCTCTTCAGCTTTCAGATATTCTTCTTGCCTTTTCGCTAATTCTGCCTGCTCACGCGCAAGCCCCTCCATGCCAGAAAGGAAATCCACAAACTGCTTTTGCCGGTCTCCCAGCTGCTGCAGCTGCGCGGCCAGTTTTTCCTTCTCAGCACTCACATCGGCAAGATCCTTTTGTTCCGCCCTCAGTCCGGTGATTTCGGTCGTCAGATTGTTTTTCTCTTTTGCGGCACTCTCTTGCGCCGCGTGTGCCCCCGCCAGATCTGTCTGAGCCGCAGCAAGAGCCGCCGAGTGAGTATCCAACTCATCGTAGGACGGCAGCAGCAACTCCATTTCCGCGATTTTGCTCTGAATCTTTTCCTGTGCCGGAACAGTTTTCTGTGCCGCATCCAGTGTGGCTTTTGCGGTCTCAAACGCCACCGTCAGCATTGCTTCTTCGGCCACACGTTTCGCAAGCGCCGCTTTATTGGTTTCATACGTCTCTGCCTGCGTCAGCTGCGACGTGATTTGCTCCAACGCCTTCTCCACCGTGTCCAACGCAGCCTCCAACTGAGATTCTTCCTTTTGATCCTCGGCCAGAAGTGTTCGAAGCAGTTCCATTACCTCCGTTACAGGAAGTTCTCCGTTTTTGGCTTTCTGTGCATCAAGCGCGTAAACGGAATCCTCGTCACAGATCATCCCGTTGATATACTGCTGGATGCTTTGGCTTGCCTGTTCGCGTTGTGTCCTAATTTCTCCAGTTCGTTCCTTCAACTGATTTTGCAGCAGCACATAGAAGTCGGTTTTAAAAATATCCCGAAATATCTTCTGCCGTTCTTTGGTATCCGCTTGCAGCAGCTTTCGGAAATCACCTTGTGAGATCATGGCAATCTGAGAGAACTGCTCCCGCGTCAAACCGATGATTTCGCGGATCGCCGCATCCACTTCTCGCTGTTTAGTAATTAGCCGCCCATCAGGATAGGTCAGCTCCGCACCAGCAAGCTCTGTTGTGGTTCCGGTGCCCCGGGTCTTTGCTCGTTCATACGCTGGATTTCGTGTCACTGTATAGGATTTCCCTCCGTAGGCAAAGGTAAGCTCCACATATGTCGGAGCATCGTCTTTGGCATACTTGGAACGCAGCATGGTGGAATCCCTGTTATTACCGCTGGCCTCACCGAACAAGGCAAATGTGATGGCGTCGAAAATCGTTGTCTTTCCCGCGCCGGTATCGCCTGTGATCAGGTAAAGCCCGCTGCTACCCAGACAGTCAAAATCCAGCACCTGTACACCTGCGTAAGGGCCAAATCCCGCCATTGTCAGTTTCAAAGGCCTCATTCCACACCCTCCTTAATGGATTCGATGAGTTCCTGCATGAAGGCACACTGCTCATCACTCATGGGCTGGTTATTTTGCTTGGCATATAGCTCCGCAAACAGTTCCAGCGGTGATTTCAGATGCACATCCTCCGCCTTGTCCAATACCTGATTTGTGCGGGTGCGGGTATTGTCGTAAGTGAGCTTCATCAGATTTGGGTAGATAACTCTCAGACGTCCTACCGCTTCCGGCACATCTTCCTCGTCTGTGAGGATGATATGGAGGTAATCTTCCGTTGCTGTTCCACTGTAATTTGCCTTGTCTGTCAATTCCGCAAACGTCCCCCTGAGCTGGCGCATATCGTGTCTGGGCACCAGCGGGCAGAGACGCAGCGTCAAATCGCCCTTAGCTCCCAGCTCCACCACGGTCACGCTCTTGTGATGTCCGCACTCCGAAAACGAGTATTTCAGAGGTGTCCCGCAGTAGCGTATCCGGTTGGAGCCGATATTCTGCGGCCCGTGGAGATGCCCCAGCGCCACATAGTCGAAATCTTCGAACACCTCCGCGTCCACATTATCCGTGCCGCCTACGGAGACCTCCTCCGACTCGCAGGTAGCCGCGCCGGTGACGAACTGGTGGGTCAGCAGCACATTTCGGGCGTTTTTGTCCAGCGCCATGTGCTGTATCGCCGTGCGTATGGCATCGGTGTAGCTTTCGATGCCCGCGTCGGGATAAAACCGCCTTACATGGGTAGGCTTCACAAAGGGCAATAGCCAGAAATGCACCGCGCCATGCGCATCCGTCAGCGTGATGGGCGCCACCTCGCCGTTGTAAACGGGCGAGATATGGATGCCGCTGTGCTCCAGAATCCGATTGCCGAAGGCCAGCCGCTCCGGACTGTCGTGGTTGCCGCTGATGATAAACACCGGCAGCTCCCGCTTTGCCAGACGGCAGAGGAAATCGTCAAACAGCGTCACCGCCTCCGCAGGCGGCATACTTTTGTCATACACGTCGCCTGCGATCAGCACCGCATCCGCCTTTTCGGTGTCAATGATCTGTAGTATCTGCCGCAGGACATACTCTTGCTCCTCCAGCATGGATGCCACGTCGACCCGCTTTCCGATATGCAGGTCAGACAGATGAATCAGTTTCAAAATACCCCTCCTCATCGTAACAAACAATCATATCATGTGTAACAGCATACTCTTTCTAATATATCGCCTCGCCAAGCACCTGACGCAGCAGGTCTGTCACACCCTGCGCGGCCTGGATGGTGGCGATCATCAGCAGGTCGCCATCCACCTCCGACCAGTTGAGGTCATGTCCAGCGCTGCGGATAAGCTGCGTTAGGAACGCCCGCTGGGTGCGGCCGTTGCCCTCGCGGAAGGGATGCAGGTAGTTGGTGGTGCAGTAAAAGTCAGTGATCTCCTCCACGAAGGCGTCATGGGGCAAGCCCTTGAAGTAATTCTGCTCTTTCAGCCGGTCAAAAATCAGCTTGGCCTGCGGTTCAATCTCCTCAGCAGGGCAGAAATCTGTCCCTTTCTTGCTGAGGTTCACCGTGCGGATCTGCCCCGCCCAATCGTACAGGTCAGAGAAAAGAAACTGATGGATCGCCTTGTAGTGGGCAAAATCAAAAACGCCTTCCAGCGGGCATTGTTCCAGCTTGGAGGCGTTGACATAGGTGGCGAGAGCCTCCGCCTCTTGCAGCGCGGCCTCGTCATGGATATGCAGTTTGTTCACCAGCACCGTTGTGCCGGGGTAGCAGTTGTCCTGAATGGGATCGATGCTGTACGCCATATCATCGTCACCTCTCGGCTGGTTTTGCAAAACGCCGCAGCAGCTCCGCCGTGGTCACCTCGCCACGCAGCACCCGCTGGCACTGCTCCCGCATCTGAGGCGTCACCTGACAGCCCTCCATGCGGACGGAGGCCTCCGCGTTCTTCATGGGAACCGTATATCGCTTGTCAGTGTTCTTGTACATAGAAAAACTCCTCGCGTTATCCGCGAGGAGTCTGGAGCTTGTGGCCGGATTCGAACCGGCGACCTGCTCATTACGAGTGAGCTGCTCTGCCAGCTGAGCCACACAAGCATCTCTATGAGAATCAGCTCCTCGCCGTACTCTGTTTGTTAGTTTACCACACCTGTGGGTCGGAATGCAATAGCTGCCTTATATAGCATCAGCGACCTGCTCATTACGAGTGAGCTGCTCTGCCAGCTGAGCCACACAAGCATCAACGCAGATGGTAGTATAGCACACTTCGCCGGCGCCGTCAACCGCTTTTCCGGTGAAGAGAGCCTTTTTCTGCTCCGCCTACTTCCAAAGTGGGTACGTACCGGGAATGACAATACATAATGTAATCGATTGCTGACAACGGCCACAGATCTTCTGGAAAAGTAAGGAAAACGCCGCCGACGGTGCACTGCGCGGCGGCGAGCACTTACGGGAAATCCCCCGCATATTTTCCCGTTCCGGTATACTTTTCACACAAAACAGCACGCCGGCAGCAACCCGAAGGCCTTTACGTTAATTTGACATAATTCTACATGACATAATTTTTACAATGAGTTATCCACAGTTTCCACCACTTTTTCCACACTGCGAAAATCCTTTTAAATACGCTGAATTTTCTTGTTATGGAAGAAAATGTAAGTACCGAAAAACACCTCTTTCACCCGCGAAACACACGCCGTTAGCTTAACATAATGTCATATCATGGAGAAGAACGAAGGATATAGACGTGATGATTTCCATAACACCGCCGCCGACGGTTGGTTGACAAAAAGCACCCCCGAAAACGGGGGTGCTTGGTCACAGTAGGGGTGCGCCCAGGTCCATGGTGGCGTAGGCGTTGAGGTCGAGCCCGGCGGTGCGGCCCGCCTGATACTCATAGTAGCCCTGGGCACCGATCATGGCCCCGTTGTCGCCGCACCACTTCAGCGGGGGGAGAAACAGCCTGACGCCCGCCTTGCCGCAGGCGGCATGCAGGTCGGCGCGGATAACGGAGTTGGCGGCCACGCCGCCGGCGGCCACCAGGGTCCTGCGGCCGGTAAGCTCCAGGGCGCGCATGGCGCGGGGCACCAGTTCTCCGGACACGGCGCGGGCAAAGTCCCGGGCCAGGGCCGGCGCATCCAAAGACTCGCCCTTCTGCTGGGCGTTGTGCGCCAGGTTCACCACAGCGGTCTTCAGCCCGGAGAAGCTCATGTCCAGCTCCGACCCGGCCACATGGGCGCTGGGCAGGTCGTACACGCCGCCTGCGGACTGCTGCGCCAGCTGGTCCATAGGCCTGCCGCCGGGGTAGGGGAGCCCCAACACCCGGGCCGCCTTGTCGAAGCACTCACCGGCGGCGTCGTCGCGGGTGGCTCCCAGCACGGTCATATCGGTGTAGTCCGCCACATCCACGATCAGCGTATTGCCGCCGGAGATGGCCAGCGCCACGAAGGGCGGCTCCAGCTCCGGAAAGGCCAGATAGTTGGCGGCGATGTGCCCCCGCACATGGTGCACCGGAATCAGGGGCACACCCAGCGCGTAGGCGGCGGATTTGGCAAAGCTGACGCCCACCAGCACCGCGCCGATGAGCCCCGGTGCGTAGGTGACGGCCACGGCATCGATGTCCTTTTTGGCCAGTCCGGCGTTGGCCAACGCCTTGTCCGTCAGGGCAGCGATGGCCTGTACGTGCTTGCGGGAGGCGATCTCCGGCACCACGCCGCCATAGAGGGCGTGCATATCCGCTTGGGACAATATGGCGTCGGACAGCAGCGTCCGCCCGTCCCGGACCACGGCCACCGCTGTCTCGTCGCAGGAGGACTCGAAAGCTAATATGTTCATTGCGCCGCCTCCTCCGTGTAGTATTTCGTCAGGATCAGGGCATCCTCCTTGGGTAGGTCGTAATAGTTGCGGCGGCGGCCCACCTCGCGGAAGCCGAAGCCCTGATACAGCGCGATAGCCGCGGTATTGGAGGGCCGCACCTCCAGCGTCAGGAACGCCAACTGATTGCCGCGGGCAAAGTTGTCGAATACCTGCAAAAGCTGGGCCGCCACGCCCTGCCGGCGACGGGAGGGGGCCACCGCTACATTGGTGATATAGCCCTCGTCGGCGGCTACCAGCAATCCCGCGTAGCCGATAACTTTCTCCGTCTCCGGCTCCAACGCCACCAAAAAGGCCGCGCACTGGTTGTCCAGCTCCTCGGCCAACATCTGCCGGGACCAGGGGCGGGAGAAGCAAGCCAACTCCAGCGCCGCCACGTCGTTCAAATGCTCCGCCGCCATGGGTACGATCTTGATGTGCTTCATAGCTTTATCCCTTCGCCTCCAGCCAGTTTTTTCCGCAGTGGGCGTCCACCGTCAGGGGAACGGACAGCACGGCGGCGTGTTCCATCTCCTCCGTGAGGATGCGCTTCACCTGCGCCTGCTCCTCCGCCGGGCACTCGGCGATCAGCTCGTCGTGGACCTGCATCAGCAGCTGGGCACGCAGGCCCTCCCGCTTCAGCCGGTCATGCACACGCACCATCGCCAGCTTCATGATATCGGCGGCGCTGCCCTGCACCGGCATATTCAGCGCCACCCGCTTGCCGAATTCCCGCAGGTTGAAATTGCTGCTCTTCAGCTCCGGCAGGGGGCGGCGGCGGTGCATCATGGTCTGCACGTAGCCGTCCTGCTCCGCCTGTGCCACCACGTCGGTCATATACTGCCGCAGGGTGCTGTACGTCTCGAAATAGCGGTCCATGTACGCCTTGGCCTCTGCCACGGTGACGCCGATGTCCTGGGCCAGTGCAAAGGCGGAAATGCCGTACACAATGCCGAAATTCACCGCCTTGGCCCGGCGGCGCAACTCCGGCGTCACATCCTCCTCCGGCACGTGGAAGACCTTGGAGGCGGTGGCGGTGTGGAAGTCCGCACCGGACAGGAATGACGCCTGCATGACCTTATCTCCGGACATATGGGCCAGCAGGCGCAGCTCGATCTGGGAGTAGTCCGCATCCACCAGCACACAGCCCTCCGCCGCCGTGAACATCCGCCGCAGCTGGCTGCCCAGCTCGGTGCGTGTGGGGATATTCTGCAAATTCGGCTCCGTGGAGCTGAGCCGCCCGGTGGCGGTGACGGTCATTTGGAAGCTGGTGCGTATCCGGCCGTCCATATCGATGACCTTCATCAGCCCGTCCACATAGGTACTCTTCAGCTTGGTGTACTGGCGGAAGCACAGTACGTCGTCCACGATGGGATAGGTGTGACGCAGCTTTTCCAGCACATCGGCGTTGGTGGACCAGCCGGTCTTCGTCTTTTTGCCGTGGGGCAGCTGCAATTTCTCGAACAGGATATACCCCAGCTGCTTGGGGGAGTTGATATTGAAAGTCTCTCCGGCGGCATCGTAGATAGCCTGCTCCACGCGGTCCGTGGTCTTCTGCAGAGCTGCGCCGAAATCCGCCAGGGCGTCCCGGTCCACCAGGAAACCAGCTGTCTCCATATCCGCCAGCACCCGGCACAGAGGCAGCTCCACATTATAATACAATTCCTCCATCTCCAACTCCCGCAGCTTGGGCGCGAGCGTCCCGTGCAGGGCGGACACGGCGGCGGTGTAGCTGATAAGCGCCGTCTGGGCGGCGATGTTCTCCCCAGCCAGGGGATTGAAGGCGTCCGCCGTCAGATGGTCGGGCTGGGGCAGCTGCTCGTTATAGTAGGTGACAAACAGCCGCTGCAGATCGTAGCTGCCGGCGGTGGCGTCTACCAGATAGGCGGCCAGCGCCGTGTCGAAGATGAAACCATCGGCGGGCAGTCCCTGGGCCAGCAGGGCACGCATCATGTCCTTGACATTGTGGCCAACCTTCCGGATATCCGGCGCAAACAGGGCGGACAGCAGCGCCCGCCAATCACCGGCATATCGGTTGACATAAATTTCAACCATCAGAGAGCTGTCTGCCCCGGTCTCGCATTCCACCGCCAGCGCCGCCAGATCCGGTGTACCGTATACGGTCACGTATGCCGCCTCGCGCCACAGGGCCAGGCACGCCTCGGCACGCTCGGCCGTCTCCAGTATTTCCGCCTCCGCGGTATATGTGGGCAGCTCCTCTGCCACACAGGCCGGGGAGAGCTGGTATTTATCGATGAGCTTCTGGAATTCCAGCTTCAAAAACAGGTCGTACAGCTCCGGCTTGAAGGGCTGGCGCAGATTGGCCTCCGGGTCGAAGTCAAGCGGCGCATTTGTGTCGATGGTGGCCAGCCAGTAGCTGTGGCGGGCAGAGGCCTCGCCTTCCTTGAGTTTACATAAAAATACAGGCTTCAGGGGCACGCTGTCGATGTTCGCGTACACGGCGTCAATGGAGCCATATTGCTGTACCAGCGCCATGGCGGTCTTTTCGCCAATGCCGGGCACACCGGGAATATTGTCGCTGCTGTCGCCGGCCAGGGCCTTCAGGTCGATCATGTGGATGGGGTCAAAGCCGTACTCCGCCCGAAAGGCGGATTCGGTCATGCAGCGGTCGCTGTCCGGTCCCTTGCCGCCGGTCAGCAGACGCACATGGGTGTGGGCGGTGATCAGCTGCAGGCTGTCGCGGTCGCCGGTGGCGATGACGCAGTCCCATCCGACGGCCTCGCACTTGCGGCTGATGGTACCGATCAGGTCATCGGCCTCGTAACCGGACAGCTCATAACAGGGCACGGACATGGCGTCGAGCACCTGCTTTAGCGGCAGCATCTGTTCGGCCAGTTCCTCGGGCATACCCTTTCGGTTGGCCTTATAGGCCGCGTCAGCCTTGTGCCGGAATGTTGGTTCCCGCCGGTCAAAGGCAGCGCACACGGCGTCCGGCTTCTCCTGGTCCAGCAGCTTCTGCAGCATGGTGACAAAGCCGTAAATGGCGTTTGTGTGCAGCCCCTGCCGTGTGGTCAGCAGGCGCGCCTTTCCGACGCCGTAATAGGCGCGGTTGACGATACTGTTGCCGTCGAGAACCATCAGTTTCATAGGTGAGCCTCCGTTTTGTGATCGTTTTCAATTTATTATACGCCGATTTTCCCGCCAACACAACCATTTCCGCGCGGAGTTGTTTTGCCTTTTGCGCCGGTCTGACCGGCCCTCCCTGCATCTCCTTGGGGCAGCCGTAGACCTGTGGAGAAACGGCAACTCGATACATTGCACATGAAATGCCGATTAGCGGACACAACTGCCGATCTATGCGCAATTATAGAGGCGGAATATCGGTAAAATGGAGCATTTCATCTCGCGAGCACCACTTTTTGTCGAATGCGGTCGCTGGGTGTCGAACGAAAATGTTTGTTTTCGACAAATTGCCCTTGCATTTGCTGTCTGTTTGTGGTATTTTTGATAGCGTCAAAGCGGTTCGTGGTGTGTATATGGGGAATTGCGTGCCGTTAAAATTATGTTAAAGGGGAAAGTGAATATGGAGAACAAGATCACTGTATGCGTTGCGGATGCGGACCAGGCGTATCGGACAGAGCTGTGCGATTTCTTGAAGAAGCAGGGGGATATCTGTCTGATCGGCGACACTGCCGACGGCCGTGAGGCGCTGGCGATGGTGGAGGCACAGCACCCCGCCGTGCTGGTGCTGGACACGGTACTGCCCGGGCTGGACGGCACAGGTATCCTGCGGCGGCTGAAGGGCAAGTCCGAGACGCGGTGCATTGTGGTGACGGAATTCCGCACCGCCGAGGCGGCCCGGGACATCCGGGATGCCGGCGCCTATGCATTCCTGCCCAAGCCGGCGGACGACACCTCAGTGCTGGAGCATATCCGCCACGCGGCAGGCCCGCGCTGCGACCTGCCGCTGCAGCAGCTGGAGATGATGGTCACGGCCATCATCCACGAGATCGGCGTGCCGGCGCACATCAAGGGCTACCAGTACCTGCGGGAAGGCATTATCCTGACGGTGCGGAACATGGAGGTCATCAACGCGGTGACGAAGGTGCTGTATCCGGAGATCGCAAAGCGGTTCGGGACGACGCCCAGCCGGGTGGAGCGCGCCATTCGCCACGCGATCGAGGTGGCGTGGGACCGCGGCGACCTGGAAACGCTGCAGAAATACTTTGGCTATACGGTGAACTCCGCGAAGGGCAAGCCCACAAACTCCGAATTCATCGCCATGATCGCCGACCGCCTCCAATTACAGGCTCAGGAAATGTGAAAGTTCATAAAAGGAAAGGACGCCTTTCGGGGTGTCTTTTCCTTTTATGAACGGCGTCTGCAGGTCAAAAGTCGGCCTTGTAAATCCAGGCGGTTTGGTTTATAATACTATGTACTGTCAAAACGGCTGCGGAATGCAACGCAGAAGAACATAGAAAAGGTGAGAATGATATGGAACGAATGAGAATTGCCGCGATCTTCGCCGATCAGGAGTCCCTGGGCGGCAAGGACGTGACCGTGTGCGGCTGGGCACGCACCATCCGCGACATGAAGACCTTTGGCTTCATCGAGCTGAACGACGGCTCCTGCTTCAAAAATCTGCAGGTGGTCATGTCCGCCGAGGAGCTGGCCAACTATAAGGATATCGCCGCACAGAACGTGGGCGCGGCGCTGATCGTCAAGGGCACCGTGGTGCTGACGCCGGATGCCAAGCAGCCCCTGGAGGTGAAGGCCCACAGCATCGCGGTAGAGGGCAAGTCCACGCCGGATTACCCCCTGCAGAAGAAGCGTCACAGCGTGGAATTCCTGCGGACCATCCAGCACCTGCGGCCCCGTACCAACCTGTTCTCCGCCACGTTCCGCGTCCGCTCCGTGGCGGCCTACGCGGTGCATGAGTTCTTCCAGAGCCGGGGTTTTGTGTATGTACAGACCCCCATCATTACCGGCAGCGACTGCGAGGGTGCCGGCGAGATGTTCCAGGTGACCACCCTCGACCTGAACAACGTCCCCAAGACCGAGGACGGGCAGGTGGATTACACCCAGGACTTCTTCGGCAAAAAGACCAGCCTGACGGTGTCCGGCCAGTTGAATGCGGAGAACTTCGCCATGGCCTTCGGCGATGTGTATACCTTCGGCCCCACCTTCCGTGCGGAGAACTCCAACACCCAGCGCCATGCCGCCGAGTTCTGGATGATCGAGCCGGAGATGGCCTTCTGCGACCTGGCCGGCGACATGGACGTGGCCGAGGCCATGATCAAGCACATCATCCGCCGGGTGCTGGAGCGCTGCCCCCAGGAGATCGACTTCTTCAACAGCTTCGTGGACAAGGGGCTGAAGGAGCGTTTGGAGCACGTGGCGTCCAGCGACTTTGGCCGGGTCAGCTACACCGACGCGGTGGAGATCCTGAAGAAGAATAATGACAAGTTCGACTACAAGGTGGAGTGGGGCACCGACCTGCAGACCGAGCACGAGCGGTATCTCACCGAGCAGGTATTCAAGAAGCCCGTGTTCGTCACCGACTATCCCAAGGAGATCAAGGCATTCTATATGCGCCTGAACGACGACGGAAAGACCGTGGCCGCGGCAGACTGCCTGGTGCCCGGTATCGGCGAGATCATCGGCGGCAGCCAGCGCGAGGAGCGGCTGGAAATCCTGGAAAGCCGCATCCGGGAGCTGGGCATGAACCCCAAGGACTACTGGTGGTACTGCGACCTGCGGCGCTACGGCTCCTGCAAGCACGCGGGCTTCGGCCTGGGTTTTGAACGGCTGGTGATGTACCTCACCGGCGTCAGCAACATCCGGGACGTCCTGCCCCACCCGAGAACGGTCGGCAGTGCGGACTTTTAAAAAATAAAATCGACTCCGGCGCCCTGTCCATCTGCTTGGACAGGGCGCCGTTTTTTGCGGTTGTGGGGACGGAGGGCGGTACCCTTCTGCGCATTGCCGGCGGTCCGCTGCAACAGTTTTTCTTGAGGAGAGGCGGGGCCCTAGTGTATAGTTAGGAAAAACTCAAAAGGAGGAAAAAAATGGAAAGGGGAACCAAAATTTTTAAAAGAATGTTGGGTGTTGCCCTGGTGGCTGTGCTGTGCTGGATAGCTGGTGCATGGAGTGCCTTTAAGGGGAGTCGTCTGCGCGCATGTGCG
>ENA-UEQR01001424-UEQR01001424.1-human-gut-metagenome-genome-assembly--contig:-NODE-1424-length-13325-cov-49.544384_pt1 | contig 13325 bp, 11 predicted proteins | sample MGYA00242944_ERZ507941 | MGnify/ENA primary metagenome ERZ507941 (study PRJEB26167, sample SAMN06115398) | human gut metagenome | host: Homo sapiens | place: China:Chongqing | collected 2016-06-23...
TCGAGATTGACCGTGCCGAACTTGTTGAGCGATGCGGAGAGTGCCTCTTCGGGAGAGCTTACGTTGGCATGGCTCTCTACCGAGAAGGAAACGGGACGCTCGAAAATGTCCGCCTTGACGAACCTGCCGTCCTCCGCACGTTCCAGCGAAAGGATGTCGCGTCCTCCTGCATCCATCACCACCAGTTTCACGTTCTGCTTGGCGTTGAGGTTGCCGTAGCGCATGACAAACTCGTCATAGCAGGTGTTCAGATGCTCACGCCACTGCGGGTTTTCCTCGCGCCTGTTCGATTCATAACGGTACAGACGCTCGTATGCGTCACGGAGCGACACATACAGCAACGCCTTCTCTTTCTGATAGCCTGTCAGTCCAAGCGGCTGGAATGTCGCGCCGTAAGGCGTGATGTCTTTCAGATAACCGATGTTACGACGCCCACTGTCAGCCACTAACGAGCCTTCACGCAAGTGCATTTCCGGCGTGCGGTGGTAGGGACGCGGCGACAGGTCGGGAGCTTCCTCTTTCGGTTTTTCCGCTTCCATTTCGGGAAAAAGGGAGGTTGCAGCCGCTTCCGTTGCGGGAGCGACAGGAATGGCGGCAACTTCCGGCTGTGTTTCGGGTTGCCGTGTTTCCTGCTCCGGCGCGGCTTTCACGTCCGGGACATGCTGCCGTTTCTCCTGATGCTGTGCCGCCAGCCTGCGAAGTTCCTTGCGTCGCTCCGGCGTGAGGTCCATCATCATTTCATAGAAGCCGTTGATGGGCGGATTGGTGTCCCAATCCAAAGTAGCGTAAATATCATCCGGATCGGCTTTGGCTGCGACACTCACCGGCTTTGTTTCATGGCTGTCCCTGCTTTCCGTCGGCGGTGCGGCAGACGGCTGTGGCGGTGCGGTCGTAACCTTCGGCGTAACCTGCGCCTGCGGTTTGGGAGGCATGCGCCTTGCCGGGCTTTCCTTTTTCGCCGTCTTTTTCTTCTTGGCGGGTGCTTCCTGCTTGCGTACTTCCTCCGTCATGCCCCAGAGGTCGAGCAGGGAGAGCTGCACGCCCTCCGAATAATCGGGGCGGCGCGGCTCTATCTCCGACTTTTCTTCCTCCGGCTGCGGTGTTGCCGCTTCGGGCTTCACTGCCATTTCATGACGTGGCTGTATCTCAGGAGTGACAACCGGTGTGGAAATGGTTTCTGTCACCGTGCTTTTCCCCTGTGCCGGATGCAGGCTGTGCATTTCATACAGCTTTTTGTCCAACTTATACAGCTCAATATCCATATGTTCCCGCAAATCCTCCGCCATTTGCTCGATGCCGTCCCGGTGCATGACTTTATAGGCTGGTTTCCCGTAAGGGTCTGTGCCGCTTATCAGATCCGAGTGGGGAATCATGCCGATGCTGCCGACATACCCGTTCTGGAAACTACCTATCGGTGTCTTTTCCGTCTGCACGAACAACTCTTCATAATCGTACAGCTCCCGTTTCTTGCCGCTGTTCTTTTGCAGGATAATCAGGTCGCTACCCACTTCCGTACCCGCGTTGTCCGTGAAGAGGTTGTTCGGCAGGCGTGCGACTCCCACCAGATTGGCATTACGCATCATATACTCGCGTATGGGCGCGTTGGACGGTGCGTCCAGTACCCCTTGAGAGGTGATGAACGCCACGATGCCGCCCTCACGCACCGCGTCAAGGCTTTTCAGGAAGAAGTAGTTGTGTATTGCCTTCGGTGCGGAACGCCTTGCCGGGTCTTGGCTGCCCGTGAACTCCGGGTCGAACACAGCCACGTCGCCGAACGGGATGTTCGAGATAGCAAGGTCGAAATAGTCCGTGAATGGCTTCTCTATCTTCTCGAATCCCTGCACCCTTACCTTTTGGTCTGGATGCAGGTATCCCAATATTTTGCCCGTCATCAGGTCTTTCTCGAAAGCCATGATATCCGCGTCCGGCTTGTTTTCCAGCACGGCATCCACGAATGCGCCCACGCCCGCCGACGGCTCCAATACGCGATCGGGACGTATGCCGTGTTCATGCAGTACATCCGCGATAGTGCCGGTTATCTCCGGCGGGGTGTAGAAAGCGGTCAGCACGGACTGCTTCATGGCATCCACGTACCGCTTGTACTCCGTATCGTCCTTGCTGTTTTCACGCACCAGCCTGTGCAGCTCCACCGTAGGGGCAAACAGTTCGAGGTCCGATTTCGCCCAATGCACGGCATCCGTCAGTTCCTTTGCCGGGTTCAGTATGCACTTCAACCCGCCGAAACCGCAATACTTCCGAAGTATGGCTTGTTCCTCGGCGGTTGCCGTCCTCCGTTCCCTGTCAAGGATGAATGCCGTCCGTATCGCCTCGATGTTGTCCCGCAGCCGTTGTTTGCGGTTAAACGCCATATTCCCCGATATAAAGGACGACGGCTCCCGTCAGCTCCGTGTAGAGCAGGTCGTATTCGGGCGACAGGGCGAAGTTGTCGTCCGAAAGATCATAGGCGGAGAATACGTTGCCGACAGGCGGCAGCAGCTTTCGGATGAAGGCTTCGCGTTTCTTTTCCGGCACTTCGTCGGCAAACTCGTTTTCCACGACTTCGCGGAGGATGGCGTACTTGGAATAGCGAAGACCACGCAGGAGCGTGTCCATCGCCAACTCCTGCGCCCCCTCGGACGGATAGCCTTCGAGCCGCGCACGCTCATACGTTTCGGCGGCACGGTCGGCACGTTCCCGGATGAAGGCATCGTCGGAAGCCTGTTCAAACCTGTTCGTGCGGAGATAGTCCAGCAGGTACAGACCGTAATAGGAAAAGTCGGTCTGACCTTCGTTTTTCTTCTTGTTGTTCATTACTTTGGAATTTAGTGGGTTGATAATGATGGGGATAATCGTCTGAAAAGGAGAATGAAAAGGCACTCGGTATCCCTCCGAGTGCCACCACTAAATCCAAAGTATGAGTGTAATCCGGTATCGAAGAACAATTCATTACTCTGAACAAGTGGCAAAGTTAATACTATTTCTTCCGTCCTGAAAATTTCCTGCTCGTTTTCCTTTCGGGGAACACGAAAGTCGTGTTATAGTCCCCGTCAAAGGCGACTATGGCGTCGAAGCTCTTGCCCTGCTTGCTCTTGAAGCCTTTGAGCGGCTTCGTATGCCCATCGGTGAGCAGCTCTTTGATCTCGTCATCGGAAAGGGTGCGGTTCGCCTTCAGGCGGAACACGGGTAGCCCGCAGTCCGCGTTGTCGCAGCGGACGACCTTGCCGTAGAACTGCATACTGCCCGTTCCGCACTTGGGACACTTGCAGCCGGAATCCCTGCGGGCGAACAGCTTGTCGCACGAGAGCAGTTCGGAGGTAATCTCCTTTGTGTACGCCTCTATCTCCTTGCAGAAGGTGTCGGCGGGCAGCTCCCCGCGCTCGATGCGTGCCAGATTCTTCTCCCATTCGCCCGTCATGGCGACGTCGGCGATGCGCATCGTCTTCACGACAGAGTAAAGGGCAAGCCCTTTTTCTGTCGGCACAAGCGATTTCTTGCAGCGTTCCATGTAGCCGCGCTTGAAGAGCGTTTCGATGATGGCGGCACGGGTGGCGGGCGTGCCGATGCCGCAGTCCTTCAAAGCCTGACGGAGTGCGTCGTCCTCTATGTCCTTGCCCGCCGTTTCCATAGCCGAGAGCAAGGTTGCTTCGGTATGCAACGGCTTGGGTTTGGTCTTTCCCTCCGTGATGGAACAGCCTTTCAACGTCAGCGTGTCGCCTTCCCGCCAGCCGGGGATGGCGGTTTCTTCCTTGTCCTCCTCACCATATACGGCACGCCATCCGGCTTGCCTGATGACGCTGCCTTTCACCGTGAACTCCACTCCGGCACACTCCGCCGTGACGGTAGCGGTGTCCTTGACGCATTTCTCGGAGAACGCCTCGATCATGCGCCCGGCAACCATCTGATAGACGGTGTTGTCTTCTTTGGAGAGGAACAGCGGTTTCTCTCCCGTGACGAGCAGGGCGTGGTGGTCCGTCACCTTGCTACCGTCCACGCTTCTGCGTGTCGGGACGGCTTTCGGCTGCACCTTGCCTTTCCATTCGGGCAAAGCCCCGATGAAGGCGAGCAGCTTGGGGATTTCGGCGAACACGTCTTCGGGGATGTAGCGGCTTCCGGTTCTCGGATAGGTGATGAGCTTCTTCTCGTAGAGCTTCTGCGCGATTTCAAGCGTCTGTTCCGCCGTGAAGCCGTGCTTGGTGTTGGCTTCCTTCTGGAGCGTGGTCAGGTCGTACAGGAGCGGTGTTTCCTCCGTCTTCTCCTTGCGTTCGGCTTTCGTGACGGTGGCTGTGCCTGCCGACTTCACCTTATTATACAGTTCCGTCGCGGGCTCTTTCTCTTTCCATTTTTCGGAAGAGGAAAACTTCACAGTTCCTTCGTCGCAGCCGTCCGTTGCGATATGGAGCTGCCAGAAGGCTTCGGGCGTGAAGCGGCGGTTCTCCCAGTAGCGTGCGCACACCATCGCCAATGTAGGTGTCTGCACCCGCCCGACGGAGTAAGTGCCGTGTCCGGCGGCGATGGAGAGTGCCTGCGTGCCGTTGATGCCCACGAGCCAGTCCGATTCGCTCCGCGCTTTGGCGGCAAGATAGAGGTCGTCGTATTTGCCGCCCGCTTCAAGGTTGCGCAGTCCCTCGCGGATAGCCTTGTCGGTAAGCGAGCTTATCCAGAGGCGGACGAACGGGGTGGCGCATCCGGTGTAATGGTAGAGGTAGCGGAAAATAAGCTCACCCTCGCGTCCGGCATCGGTCGCCACGATGATCTGTTCACTTTCCTTGAATAGCCGGGTGACGGTCTTGATCTGCGTCACCACGCCGCTGTCGGGCTTGTAGCCCTTCTCCGTCTTTACCTGACGGGGGACGAGCGTGAAGGTGTCGGGGATGACGGGCAGGTTGTCACGGACGAAGCCGCGTATGCCGTAGCCGTCGGGCATGGCAAGCTGTACGAGATGTCCGAACGCCCAAGTCACGGCGTAGCCGCCTCCCTCGAAATATCCTTCCTCTCTCTTTGTCGCGCCCACGATACGGGCGATCTCACGTGCCACAGACGGCTTTTCTGCAATGATTGTCTTCATATTTTTCTGTCGTTTTGAATTTTACAAATGTTACTTCGGATTTAGTGGCGGACACCGGATTACATCTTCATGCCCTTATTGTTTTTCTTTTGCGGCTTCTCCTGCTGCTGTTGCTGTGCGGTGTCCTTCGGGGCGGTCTGTCCCTTCCGCAACGGCTCCTTCAGGTTCTTGGTAGCCTCGTTGGTCTTGCCCTCGCTGTTCACCGCCACCTGCGTGCGGCTCTCGTTGGAAGGCGCGACCTTCTGCGCGTTGTCGGGGTTGGTGTCGTAGCGGTACGGGCGTCCCTTCTCCGGGTTGAACTTGATGTACATCGTGGCGTGGAAGCCCTGCTTGTCGGTCACGTTCTCCAGTTTCACGGCTTTGCCCGCCACGTAGTCGGCTTTCTGCTGCTCGGTGAAGTCCACGCCGCTCCATTTGCTGATGGGGCGGATGCTGCCGTCGGCGTTCGTCCACGTGTTGCGGCGTTGCTCCTTGTTCGTGTTGGCTGTATTTTCCGTACCCTGCGCCTGTCCCTGTGCGGGGTTGTTCTTGGCTTCCTGTGCTTGTGCGGCACGTGGCGACCTGCCGGTTCCCGGCACGAACTCCACGCCGCGCTGCTCCACGTTCACTTGCAGGGTGGTGACGAACTTCCTGCCGTCCTTGCGTTCGATGAGTTTGTCGCGCACAGGCAGCCCGGCACGCAGCATGTCCTGCTCCTGCTTGGTGATTTCCGTCTTGCCGATGCGCTCCGGTATGCGCACCTTGTTTGCCGGGACATCCGTGATTTCGTTCGTCTTGCGGTCGATGCTGACGAACGAGGGGATGATCTCGCCCGTTTCCCTGTCCACGAGGTCCACGACCCTGCCGAGGTTGCCCGTTTCGCGCAGGTTCTTCCGGTCATCGTCGGAGAACTTGTGTTCCTTGTAGTCGTCGAGCTTCTGCTCCTTGCGGATGAAGTGCGGCACAAGGCTGACGTTGCCCTCGCCGTCCTTCTTGAAGGAGAGGCGGGCGTCCAGTTCGAAAGCCTCTCCGCCGAAATTGGGCGACACCCTCACCAAGTCGGACTTGCCGTAGTTGAGCATCCTGTTAAGGTCGCCCGACTTTTCAAGGTCGTCGCGCTTCACGCCCCATTTCTCCTCCAACTTCTGCCAGTTGATCTTGCTCTCGTCGATGGGCTGGTAGCCCCGGTTGCCCTGCGTCTGCTGAGGACTTTCCTGATTCTGTTCGTTTTTCTGTTCCATTTCTTCCTGTTTTTTAGGTTCGTCATCTTGTTTCTGTTCCGGTTGTTCCTGCTTTTCGGCGGACTGCTCCTCCTGTACTTTCTTTTCGTAGCCGGAGGTGTCCACCTTGTGGGGCGCAAGCATCTCCTTGTTGCCGTCGGGATCTTTCAGCAAGTCCTTGATAACCTCCAGCAGTTTGTCGGCTTGGTCCGCCGCGACACGGTAGAAACCGAAGCGGCTGGGTTCCCTGCACTGCCGGAAGAAGTTCCTGAAGAAGTTGTCCAGCACGTCGCCGTGCCGGTCGAATTGCAGGAAACTCTGCGCGTTCTCCGCTTTCGCGGGGATACGCTTGGGGGAGCCGTCGGCGTTCAGCCCGGCTACCACGCTGATTTCGCCCGTCTTCTCGTCACGGACAACCAGCACGTCCTTTTCGTCTTTTTTCTTTGCCATCTGAAAAATGTTTTAATGGTTATTTTTGAAAGAAATTATGGATACGAGCCTTGTAGAAGGCTATGTCTTCCTTGCGGAAATCCTTTACATGTTCGGAGAGGAACGTCAGCACGTCCGCCTCGCTGTAATAGGTCTTTTTGCCGAGCGTCTTGTAGGGCAATGCGCCGATGCTGCGGTAGCGTTGCAGGGTGCGCTTGCTGATCTGGAGCAGCATGCACAGGTCTTGGTTGTCGAAAAGCCTGATCCCGTCCATCGGGTTCGGGGCTTTGCCGGACGGCTGCATGGAGAGCAGCATCTCGTCCTGACGGTCGAGCCGTTCCATCACCTTCTGCATCCAGTTCTCGAAATTGTTGCGGGTAAGCAGTTCCATGTCTTACGTCCTCCTTCCTTTGGGTCTGCCGCCCGTGCGCAGCGTGTGGTTGCGTTTCAACTGTTCCGGTGTCGCGGCTTCGCCCGTAACGGTGCTGTCTTCGAGCAGGCGGTCGATTTCCGACTGCCGGTAGCGGCACTTGCCGCGCAGCACGACATAGGCGATGCGCTGTTCGCTGCGCATGCGCTGGAGGGTGCGGCAACTCACGTTCAGCAGGTGCGCCGCCTCGCGGGTGGTGAGCAACCTGTCGGGAGCTTCTTCCTTCCTACCGCCGGAAACGGCACGCACGTGTGCCGCTATCTCGGCTATCTGTTCCGTCAATGCGGTGAAGGCGGAACTTTCCATCGTTATCACTTTCATATTCAGTTCTTTCTTTTGGTTTATTTGCATGAACATAGGCTGCGCCTCGGCATACCGTTCAAGCGGGCTTGACGTTCTGCGCTCGGCTTGCGCTATGTTTCTGCGACAAAATTCGGCAATAAACCAAATGGGCTTTAACAGCTCACTACGTGGCTCACGTAAGATTTTTACGGATAATGGCTCCGTAACCCGGACAGACGGCGCAACAAGCTGCCTTTTAGCGGGAAACGGTACGTGTTCAAGGCGGCTTCGTTACCTTTGCGGCAAACTCTGAAATGTTTTGCTTATGGAAATAGTATCTATCGAGAAAAAGACCTTCGAGATGATGGTGGCGTCCTTCAACGCCCTCGCGGAGAAGGTAGCCGCCCTGAGGCGCAGGAGCGACGGCGGGCGGATGGAAAGGTGGCTCACGGGCGAGGAGGTCTGCGGGCAGTTGAGGATCAGCCCGCGCACGTTGCAGACTTTGCGTGACAGGCGGCTTATCGGCTACTCGCAGATAAACCGCAGGTTCTATTACAAGCCGGAGGAGGTCAAAAGGCTCATTCCGCTTGTCGGCACGCTCTATCCCGGCGGAAAATGATTTGATTTTTATTATTCACAACCCACTGAATCCGAAGTTATGATGAACGAGAACAATGAAGTGTTTACGATGGAGGACGAGCCGCTTGCCACCGTCGTGCAGAACATGCGCAAAGGCTCGAAATGGCTCTCCGCCTTTCTGGAAAGTTACCGCCCGCCGTTGGACGGGGAGCGTTACCTGACGGACAGGGAGGTGGCGGAACTGCTCCGTGTCAGCCGCCGCACCTTGCAGGAGTACCGCAACAACAGGGTGCTGCCCTTTATACTTTTGGGAGGGAAGGTGCTTTACCCCGAATCGGGGTTGCGTGAACTATTGGAGGCGAACTACCGCAAGCCGATGGAATAAGGCGGCTGCATGAAAAAAGGAAACGGGCAACTCCATACGGGCTGTCCGTTTCCTTTTTCTTTTTTCTTTTTATGCGTGTTTAGCAATACCCGGCTTTTCCGTTCTGTATGAACATCACGTATGCCTGCCGCTTTTCCTTCGAGAGTGCCTTGCCCACCAGCCACGTGCGGAACACGTGTGCATGGTAGGTGTTCAGCCGGAAGGCGATGGGGATGATGATTTCCAGCGAATACACGTCGGCTGAAAGCCCGTTTTCAAGCCGCATGTAGCGACACACCTCGTAGTCGTTCAGCACGTCCGGCTTGCGGACGGCTCTGATGGCGGCGTTCACTGCCGGGACGCCCGTGTGGAACAGTCCGGCGATTTCTGTGGAGGTCATCCATATCTCGTTACCGGTTACGCTGACCGCCTTGTCCTCTATGATGATTATGTCACGTTTCATGGCTTTTCTTTTTAGATGGTGCAACCTGCAAATTCCTCGATGCCGTTCAACCTTGCGGCAAGGTTCTCCATGTCTTGGTTGAGCTTTTCTTTGGTGATTTTCGCGTATATCTGCGTCGTTTTTATGCTCTTGTGTCCCAGCATGGAACTGACCGTTTCGATGGGTACGCCGTTGGAGAGGAACACCGTCGTGGCTGCCGTGTGTCGGCTCTGATGCCACGTGATGTGCTTGGTGATGCCGCAACGCTTGGCGACGGAACGGATTCCGGCAAGGCACGTGTTGTAGTGGGGAACGGGGAAAATCCTGCCGTTCCCGCACAGACCCCGGTATTTGTCGATGATGCGCTTTGCGATGTCGAGCAGGCGGATATTGGACACCACGCCCGTCTTCTGGCGGTTGATGTTTATCCACTCGTGTTCGTCGAAGTAGGTATGGATGTTCTCTTCCGTCAGGTTGCGCATGTCGGCGAACGACAGGCCCGTGAAGGCGCAGAACAGGTAGAGGTCGCGGTAAAGCTCCTGCTTGGCGTTTTTCAGCCTGCCCTCCATCAGCAGCCGGATTTCCTCTTTCGTCAGGAAACTGCGTGTCGTTTCCTCCTTCTTGATTTCATACTCCCGGAATGGGTCGCGTGTGAGCCACTCGTTGTTGATGGCGATGAACACCATCGTCCGCAAGGGGCAGACATACAGCCACACGGTGTTGGTGCAGCAGTGCTTGTCCGTGCGCAGGAACATCTCGAAGTCGGAGATGAAGGCGGGCGTAAGCTCTTTCAGCGCGATGTCCTTCACGCGGTAGCGGATGGTGAGGAACTCTTGCAGGTGCTTGTAAACGGTCCTGTACTTCAGGAGCGTGCCTTTGGCTTTCATGCCAGCATCCACCTGTTTCTCGTAGTCTTCGTTGTGCTGCCGGAACACCTGCATCAGCGTGTGATAGCGATGTTCCAGTCCGAGAAAGGCGTTCTTGACCTTCTCCGCCGTGACGAAGTTGTCACGCTCCATGATTTCCTGATAGTGTTTGTTGATGCGCACACGCATCTTGTCGAGCATGCGGTTCGTTTCGAGTGCCGCCGAGCTTCTGCCCGTGACACGTCCCCCTTTGGTGTCCCACAGCTTGGGATCGACGGTCAGTTTGCAGCTGAACTGCGTTTGGCTGCCGTCCACCGTAATGCGTCCCATGACGGGTACTGTCCCGTCCTTTTTCACTACCTGACGTTTGAGGTAGTAGATTACTGAAAATGTACTCTTCATCGTCCTTATTTTTTTAGGTTCAAAATTAGTTGGTGAAGAGTCCGTCGCCGGTACGCAAAACGGGGAGGAACGGCGCAATCTTTTTCCGTAACCGGATTTGTTGCGTGAGTTGTCAGTAACTCACTAATCCTTAACGCCTTGTTTCGTTATCCGTGTCCGTTTGTCGCCATTCCGTGCATGGTTACGGACAAGTAACGTAGCGGCGTCCTGATTTGGCTTCAGCGGTGATTGCGATGGCTTCACGAATAATCGGAAGCACGACTGAAACCCTTGTAACTCAATTCTATCACTATATCTTTCCGCATTTCTCTTTTTTGTAGTAACTTTGTACCATTATTCTCCTTTTATTTAATACGGTTTGATAGGCAATGAGCATTGATTTGAATGCATTTAATAAATTCTTTATAGACTACCAGCAACGTTTTGTCCACTTTGCCTGTACTTATGTGCATGATGAAGCTGTTGCCGAAGATTTTGTTGTGGAATCAATGATGTACTATTGGGAGAACAAAGATCGTTTGTCTGCTGATACTAATATTCCGGCTTATGTCTTGACCACGATAAAGCATAAGTGTATTGACTATTTGCGCCATCAACAAGTTTATCAGGATGCTTCTGACGAAATAGCTCGAATCTATGCATGGGAATTGTCGGGCAGAATCATGACTTTGGAAGATTTCGAGCCCTATGAGGTTTTTACAAAGGAAATACAGGAGATTGTTGATAGGACACTGGATGCTTTGCCCGAACAGACTCGGAAAATCTTTGTGATGAGCCGTAATGAAAATAAATCCCATAAAGAAATAGCAGAACTATTGGATATTACAACCAAGGGAGTGGAATTTCATATATCGAAAGCTACCAGGACGTTACGTCTTGCATTGAAGGATTATCTGCCGGTATCCTTACTTTTTTTCTATTTGCATTAAAAAAAACAGTTTTTCACTAGGGAATGTTCTTTCCCATCCGCTATTACTATAAATACGTAAAACAAAAGTATTTATGGATAAGGATTTGTTATACCGTTTTTTTGAAGGTCATGCTTCTTTAGAAGATATGAAAGTGGTTAAAGAATGGGCTGATGCTTCTGAGGAGAATGCCGGGCTGTTGCGTAGGGAACGCAAACTGTTTAATGCCATGATTCTTGCAGGTCATTCCCGACGGACTGATATACAGAGAATGAGGAACAGGAGGAACTATTTTATTAGGGAATTCCTGAAAATAGCTTCTGTAATAGTGATAACGGTGAGTGTGACGGCTGTATTATTTTCAATAGGTAAAGATAATGAAGATATGTATTTAGCGATGCAGACCATTACCGTGCCGGCCGGTCAGCGTGTGAACCTCGATTTGCCTGATGGTTCAAACGTTTGGCTGAATGCCGGAACTAAAATGCAATATCCTGTTTCTTTTATGACAGGCAAACGGGAGGTGATATTAGATGGAGAGGCTTACTTTGAGGTGGTTCATAATGAAAAGAGTCCGTTTGTGGTACATACAAGTACATTGGATGTAGAAGTATTGGGAACAAAATTTAATGTGGAAGCTTATTCAGCACGAAAAATATTCGAAACGTCTTTGATGGAGGGCAAAGTAAAGGTAAAATTACCTCACGATGACAAAAATTCCGTCGTCTTGGTACCCAATCAGAAAACGACTTTGATAGACGGCCGATTGGTGGTGAGTAAAATTGATGATTATAATGTATATCGTTGGAAAGAGGGGTTATATTGTTTTAGAAATAAACCTTTTGCTGATATTATAAAAGATTTGGAGAAATATTATGATCTGAGCATACAGATGGATAAAAAGGAAATAGCAAAGGTTGCATTAACTGGAAAATTCAGGATTTCTGATGGATTGGACTATGCGCTGCGTGTTCTGCAAAACGATGTAGCCTTTACTTATCAAAGAAATCGGTATAATTACGTCATTCATATAAAGTAAGAAATGTATTAACCTTCTAAAATGGAAAATCAGCCTATGAAGCAATCCTAATGAAAAACAACTAAAGAGCCGATGGGTGTTTGCACCACCCACCGACCCGACTAACACAATTATTTTTAATAAATCGTATTAATAACCATTTGCAAAGATATGAAAAACATTCCTTTGCCGGATCTTTATTATCTTGAAAATCCGGATTTAAAACAATTATTTAGAATTATGCGAATATCAATATTCTTATTGTTCTTCTGCCTGTTCAGCCTGATGGCCGAAAATAGTCACTCACAGAATGCGAGGGTAACTATCAATAGAAGCGATGCCCCGTTGGAATCTATATTGAATGAGATAGAGTCTCAAACGGACTATCTTTTTATATATAAGGAAGATGTGAACGTGAAGATGCGTAAAACCATACAGGTGAATGGTAAACCTGTGTCCGAGGTGCTGCCTATATTGCTGACCGGCTCTTCCATCGGTTATAAAATGGAGGGAAATCATATCATCCTTACTCGTGATGTTGCATTGGCAGCGCAGCAACAGGGGGTAACGGGAGTAGTGACCGATGTTTTGGGCGAACCGCTGATTGGTGTTACTGTGATGCTGAAAGGAGATATGCAAGGCACGGTGACAGATATAAACGGAAGATTCTCGCTGTCCGCTGAGCAAGGAGATGTAATAGTAGTAAGCTATTTAGGCTATGCTTCACAGGAGATAAGATTGAAGGATACAAAGTTACTTCGTATTATGATGAAAGAAGATGTGGAGCTGTTGGATGAAGTGGTAGTAATAGGTTATGGTTCCATTTCAAAGAAGGAACTGACTAGTGCAGTTTCCCACATATCAGGTAAGGATATGTTGCAGATTGGGAGTGGTAATCCTGCCATGCAGATTCAGGGAAAGGTTTCAGGTCTTGCAGTAGAGAATTCTACTCCTTCTGATCCTAATTCTTCACCCAGTATTCAGGTACGTGGAGTATCCTCGCGTTCAGCCGGATTGGGTCCGCTGATTGTAATTGACGGTATACCAGGCGGTAGTCTTGATAATTTGAATGAAAATGATATTGGATCTATTGATGTCTTGAAAGATGGGGCAGCTTCGGCCATTTATGGAACCCGTGGATCGAATGGGGTGATTGTAGTTACTACCAAAAAAGGTACTATGGATGGAAAAATTCATACTTCGTATTCGGGATTTGTGAATATAACTACACCTGTCAGAGAGTTGAATGTATTGTCGGCTACAGATTTTAGAGAACAGAAACGGGGAGATGATTATGGCGCTGATACTGATTGGTTTGATGAACTGACTCGTACCGGAGTT
>ENA-UEQR01001425-UEQR01001425.1-human-gut-metagenome-genome-assembly--contig:-NODE-1425-length-13317-cov-137.404456_pt1 | contig 13317 bp, 8 predicted proteins | sample MGYA00242944_ERZ507941 | MGnify/ENA primary metagenome ERZ507941 (study PRJEB26167, sample SAMN06115398) | human gut metagenome | host: Homo sapiens | place: China:Chongqing | collected 2016-06-23...
GAAAGAATCTTTGGTAAAGATTGCCTTACTCTTGCCGAAGGTACAGAGATGAACGAGGAAACTGCATTTGCAGCCATTCAGGAATTGGTTAATTCTCGTAACACTCTTCAGACTACTGTGGATAACTTAACTACAGAAAAAACTTCTCTTACAGAACAGGTTACTAATCTGAATGCAGAAGTTGCAAATCTGAAAGAAATGGCTCAGGTAGGTAAAAACCACATTGCATCTCTCCGTCAAAATGCCGTTGCAACCTATAAAAAACTTATGGGTGACAAAGCTGATGAAACTATCGTTACAATGTTGAATGCCGAAACTACCGGCATGGTAACTTTGATCTCTCTTACTAAAGATTACCAAGCTCGATTGGAAGAAAAATTCCCAATGACCTGTGCTAAATGCGGTTCTCACGATGTAAGCCGTGCTTCTTCTGCAACTGAGGCAGAGGATAAATCCGATAACAAAGCTACTGCTGCTCAGAATTCCGAAAAGAGTACTGAAGAGATTCTGAAAGGTATCTATTCAAACAAATTAAAATAATCTCTAAAATAAGAAGAATATGAATACACATCCTACTACTAAGCTGGTAAATCAGGATCAACCGATGACTCTGTTTGGTGAAAAAACTCCCAGAGCGGTGATCTATAAGAGCGAATCTAACAAGTTGCATCAGGCTTTCTGTGTAAAAGAAAACAAAGTTATTCATCAGGGTATGCCGGTAGCTTTGGATACCGATGGTAATATCGAACCTTATATCCCGGGTGGAGATGGCAGCCAGGTTTATCTGGGTATAGCTGTAACTGACAACATTAACCCTGCTTATCAGGCTCAAAGAAATTTCCCCGTAGAAGTAACTGTAGCTGTAGAAGCTTTCATGGTTGTAAACTGGGTAGCTAAAGAGGCTATGGAATGTGGTTATGTAAAACCCACAGATACCCTGTTGATTGACCGTTTCATCACTGCTGAAACTTCAGACGATGAAACAAAATTCATTAGCATCGTACCGGCTGATGAAGCTAATGATATTATTCAAGTATTGGTACGCTAATCATTAACTGAACATTAAAAGAACAATGAATACAGAATTTGCACAATTGAAAATGGAAGACCTTAGAAAGGAACTTCCGGAAATGGTAAGAAGTTTGGAAGCATACCGTCAGGGTTCCAACAACACATTGCCTATTGAAGTTACTCTGGAAGAACTGGTACAAGGTAAATATGGTGTATCACAGGATGCCTTCTTCGAAAAGTTGGGTATTAATCCTAAGATTGATACAATGCAGAACATCTTCACTATGCCGCAACAGAATATCCGTTGGATTGTACCGGAAATCATCCGTGCTGCTATTACAACTGGTATGCGCCAGGCACCTTTCTACCCGAACATCATTGCTTCAGACCAATCAATTAATGGTTTGCAGGTAACTATGCCGATGGTAAATATGTCGGATGCTGCTCCCGCTAAGGTAAATGAAGCAGAAACAATTCCTTTGGGAGATGTAAGCTTCGGACAGAAATCAGTTTCTCTGTTCAAAATCGGTAAAGGATTTAAACTTACTGACGAAGTTAAGAACTACGTTTCAATCGATGTATTGGGAATCTATCTCCGTGACTTTGGTATTCAGTTGGGTTATGCTATGGATACTTTGGCAATGGATGTTTTGATGAACGGTAACAAAGCTGATGGTTCTGAATCTGCTCCGGTTATTGGTGTATATGAAACAACCAACGGTATTACTTATAAAGACTTGTTGCATATCTGGGTTCGTGCTGCTCGTATGGGCCGTAACTTTACTACTATGATTGGTGGTGAAGACCAGGCTATCGAGATGTTGAACTTGCCTGAATTTAAAGAACGTCACTCAGGAACTACAGAAGCTACACTGAATATCAAGTCTCCGGTTCCCAACAAGGCTGACTTCTATATTCACTCGGGAACTCCCGATCAGCAGTTGTTGATGGTAGATACCAGTGCTGCCTTGATTAAGCTTACTGCTAAACAGTTGATGCTTGAATCAGAAAGAATCGTATCCAATCAGACTGAAGCTGTATATGCTTCTCTGACTACAGGTTTCTCTAAGATGTACCAGGATGCTGTTCTTCTGTTGGCAGCTAACAAGAAATTCTCTGAAGCTGGATTCCCGAGCTTCATGAACATTGACCCATACCTATTGGTTAACTTAGAATAATATCCGGGATTTCTTCATTGTATTTTTGTCTAATTTCTCCCCGAACAGTTTCAATCCATTCTGTTCGGGGTTTTATATTATAACCTAAAATAAAAAAATAAAAGATTATGGCTACTACTTATACTGTAACAGTTGGAACTAATGCCTACAGTTTTAACGACCAGGTAACAGGTATTTCAATTGCAAAAGGCGAAGAGAGAGAACTTACTGCCCGTCAGTACAGAACAAAACGTATTCAGAAAGCTTTAGTTTCTGGCCACTTGGTTTTAGTTCCGGATAAGAACAAAACTGCCAAGTATACTGATGAGGATATCGAAAAGCTTGACAAGAAGCTAGCTGCTCAGTTTGCAAAGGGTATGGAAATCAGTAAGATTGCCAAAGCTTATTCACTTGAAGAAGCTAAGCTGATTGCTAAGAAACATGAAATCGAAGCTGATCCGAAAGATACCGTAAAAGATATCCTTGAAGTTTTACTTGAAGATTTCGAAGAAAACAAAGAATAAACAAATCCGAATATAAATGAAAAAGAATCTAGACTTCACATATGTAACATCAGGTCTGGAAGTTTCATTTAGAGTATTAACCAAAGTCCCGGCCAAATCCATTTTTGACTGGGACTTTGGCGATGATAAGGGAGAGGTTTTCAATGGTGGAAGACATCAATCTTACTCTTATGAGAAGTCTGGATTTTATGATGTAACCTTACATGTCACTAATTCTGATGGATTAGATTTGACTTGTACTCGAACCGTAGTTGTATGTAATTATGGGCATACTACTCTTCAGGATACCATCTACAATTTAATAGATAGGTATATTCCCAAAGAATTGCATGAGAGTATGACCATAGAAGATAAAACTGCATACATCACTAAATGGCAATTATATATCTTCCCACTAGTAAACCATGTTATACCACCAGATAAATATAATGATGAATTATGGTATGAGGGACTAGAAAACCAATTAATTATGGAATTGGCAGTATGGGATTATCTCAATATACAAATACAAAATATACTGTTGGTTGCAGGAAATAGTTTTAGAGAAATTATCTCCACTGAATCTACTGGACCAGACCAAGATGGTGATTCACCTGGAGAACATGCTAGAGGAGATAGGATAAAACAAATTACTACGGGTCCTACCGAGGTACAGTATTATGATAAGATATCTGAAAGTATATCTAGCTTATGGAGTACTTATTCAAAGATGATTCAACCTGGAGGGTATATGGATGAACTAAGAAAGAATCTATGTATGCTGGCATCTAGGTTAGAGATATACTTACCATTCTGTGATCAAATTGAACGGTTAGTAGTACCAAAAGTAGTAAATCATCGAAAACCAACTCCTTTGGGAGGACCTAATCCAACAGCTCCTCTCAATAAAGCAAGTAAACCTTCGTTAACCATAATAGATAAGAAATCATGACAAAAGAACCTTGGAGAATGGTTAAGAACCATTCTTGGAATAGGTATAAAAAGATTATCACTGATTTCTTAGACTGGGATGCTGGAAGACAAACAATTACTTGGGCTAAACATGTTAATCAATATCTAAATCATGCTGAGGATGATAGCCCAAGATATTATAATATTCCCATAGAAGCTTTATGCTATTACAATGCTTTTAGGAATTGGCCTATTAATAAGGCTACTGTTTCTGGAGAATTAGATGATGAGAACCTTTCTATACTTATTTCAAAGAATTACATAGAACAAATCGGATATCTCAATCAGGAAGGTTATTGGAACTTTAACTGGTCTGAGGATAGATTTGTTATCAATGGGATAGTATATAAACCTTCTGGAGATACTCAAGTATCTCAGGCTAAAGATGAAGCTTTGGTATTCTTGGTAATCCTCAAAAGGGATAGAGATACTAAAATCAAATTCGTAGAACAAAATCCATAAAGATATGAAAATGTTAATGTTACGTTTCACCAAGCTTAACAATGTAGAGGGCGATTGGTGGGACAGTAATCTTATAATCTTGAATGGACCTTCTGGAGTTCACATAGAAATGCCTGGTACTGGTAATTCGGCTACTACCATGCAATCTATGACTGGTATGAAGTTCGTATCAAATTACCAAGATTACTTTGGAGAGGTATGGGATAAAGATATACCTCATATAGGCTTTGGCCAAGTTATTAAGTTCAGAGTTAGGAAATTACCTGATTATGCCGTAGTAGTTGGGGATATAGAGGATGGAGGAGATGTTGACCCAGATAATCCAGATGATATCCCAAATGCTTTTGCTGGTAAAGAAAAAGAATACTTCCGTGGTAATAACTCAGAACTGTTATTGGGAAAGAATAAAGTAACACCTTAAAATATATACATATGTACGTTAGTAAATACTACACTTGCGAAGAGATTGACCAACGGCTATTACAGGGTTATTATGATGACTCTTTGGCTCATGGTTTTGTTGGAACTCTTAAAGAGTTCTGGGCATTCTTCTTATCAATTGCAAACAAGGTAGATAAGAAAGAAGGTTGGGATTTGTCAGAAAATAACTTCTCTGATGAATTGCTAGAAAAACTGAATGGAATTGAGGAACATGCTAACTACGTTACTAAAGTTTCTCAACTAGAAAACGATTTGAAATATCAGACTCAAGAACAAGTTGAGAAATATATACATGACTTAGTAGATGGTGCTGATGATGCTTTGGATACATTAAAGGAATTGGCTGAAGCATTAAACAATGACCCAAACTTTGCTACCAATATCACTAACCGATTAACTGAATTACGTACTCAATTAGAAGCTGAGGTAACTAGAGCTAAGAACCGTGAAAACGAATTAGCTTCTCAGATTAAGATTGTGAACGATAACTTGGTTAACTCGGTTAATACGTTGAATGCAACTATCCTTAAAGTAGTACAAGATATTACTAGGATGATAGAAGCAATCAATGCTCGTATTCAAAAGGTAGAAGACCGGGTTGGTGATTTGGAAGTAGAAACTGACAATAACTTAACTGAAGCTAAAGAATATGCTAAGGAATTGGTAGATAAGGAAGCTGCTGAACGTAGAGCTGCTGATGAGAAACTGACCGAGGCTGTTCATCAAGTACAGTTAGACCATACTAGGGATATTGCCGATTTAAATAATAAGATTCTAACCGAGGCTTCAGAAAGAGCAAATGCAGATGTAGCATTAGAATCTAAACTGAACACCGAAATCAGTGATCGTAAAACTGCAGACCAAGAACTTGAATCCAAGATTAATGCTGAAGCTGCAGCTCGTACTGCTCAGGATGAAGTATTACACCAACAGATTGTAAAGGAAACTTCTGACCGTCAGAATGCAGATAATGGTTTACAGCAGAACATTACTCAAGAAGCTCAGAACCGTCAGAATGCAGACACTGTACTTCAGAACAATATTGATAACGAGAAAGAAACTCGAATTGCTCAAGATGAAATCCTTGACCATAAGATTGAGGATTTGAAAACTCAGGCCGGTACAGATAAAACCGAATTGCTTGAAAAACTAGAGCAAGAAAAACAAGAACGTATTGCTGCCGATAAAGACTTAGATAATCGTAAGGTAGATAAAAGAGAAGGCTATTCTCTTACTAAAAACGACTTTACCGATATTCTCAAGGCTAAATTGGATAGCATTGAAGAACATGCTAATTATATCACAAAAGTATCTCAGCTTATCAATGATGCTGGTTATCAAACTGAAGCAGATCTTCAGGCAGCTATTGAAAAGATTATTGGGGAAGCTCCAGAGGTTCTTGATACTTTGAAGGAGATTGCAGATGCTTTGGGTAATGACCCAAACTTTGCAACTACAATTACCAAGAAATTGGCTGCTATTACCGAACAGTTGAATCAAGAAATTACTAATCGTACAGAAGCTGATGCCCAGGTACAGGCTAATGTAGATAAGGAAGTTACTGAACGTAAAGAAGCCGATACTGCTCTTGAAGCTAAACTAAAAGAATATGTTGATAACGAGGTAGATAAGATTACTGGTAACACTGATGGTATTCAAGCTAGTCTGAATAAGGAAATCCAAGACAGAAAAGATGCCGATGCTGCATTACAAGCTGCTATCACTAAGGAAGAAACGGATCGTAAGGCTGCTGATGCTGCATTAGATACTCGAGTAACTGCTAATGCTACTAAGATACAAGAATTGGCTTTATCTATTCAGGATGCGGTAAATACCGTTAAAAATGAACTTCAGGCTAAGATAGATGCTTTGCAAACAGAAGTAAATACTAACAAGGCAAATATCCAACGTAATACTGACAGATTAAATGACCAGATTACTAAGGAAGCTGAAGATTATGCTGAATTAAAAGGCATGGTTAATGCAGAAGCTGAAGCAAGAGCCAATGCTGATACTAATCTTAAGTCTCAGGTAGATAAGGTAAATATCGACTTGAACACTGAGGTTTCAAAGAGAGAAGCTGGTGATACTGTTTTACAGCAGAATATCGATAAGGAGATCTCTGATAGAACTTCAGCAGATACTTTATTAGATAATAAGTTCACTAGCTTGATAAATACTGAATCTACTGCCCGGGCAAATGAAGATGAGAAAATCAATGCTCGAATTGACCAGGAGATTAAAGATCGTAAGGCAGGAGATGATGCTTTAAGTGCTCGGATTGATACTCTTAATGGTGGAGTAACCGGTTCTTTAGATGAGCTCAGGGAGAAAGTAACTAATAACACTACTGCTATTCAAACCGAAGTAGAAAGAGCTAAGGCTGCTGAACAAGCTCTTAAGGATTCTCTGACTACAGCTATGGAAAATCACAAAGATGATTTGGTAGCTATATCTAAAGATATCAATGATGAGGCTCAAAGTAGACTACAAGAAGATACCAAGCTTCAGAATAATATTGATACCGAAACCCTTAATCGTACTCAGGCAGACACTCTGTTAGAGAATAAGATTACTCAGGAAGTATCAGATAGAGTTCAGGCTGTTGAAAACTTGAATGACCGAAAGGTTGATAAAGTAGATGGCAAAGAGCTTTCTTCAAATGACTTTACCGACTTATTAAAAGCTAAGTTAGATAATATCCAGGAATTTGCTAACTACATTACTAAGGTATCTCAGTTGGAAAACGATTCTAACTATCAGAATGCCGAACAAGTAGAAGCTGCAATCCAAAAGGTTATTGGTTCTGCTCCTGGAGTATTAGATACACTAGAAGAGATTGCAAAAGCATTGGGAGATGATCCTAACTTTGCAACTACAATTACTAATAAGCTGACTGAACTTAAAGGTATTATAGATAAGGAAATCTCCGATAGAACTGCAGCTGATGAACAAGTTACTCAGAAGTTTACTGAATTAAGTACTACACTTAATGCTACAGTAAGTGAATTGAGAACTTTCGTAACAGAAACTCGTTCTGAATTATTAACAAAGGCTCAGGCTCAGGATGAATTAATTGCTAAGAATACTGCTAATATTCAACGTAACCTAGAATTAATTCAGGGATTACAAAGTAATCAGAATACTGGTTATCTTGAAATCAAGGAACTATTGAATACGGAAATTGAGGCTAGAAAGGCTGAGGATATTCGTATTGAAGCTAAAGTAGATAAGAATACTCAGGACCTTACTACAGAACGTAATGAGCGTATTGCTGCCGATAAAGTTCTTCAGGGTAATATCGATGCAGAGGAAGCTGCAAGAATTGCTGCTGATAATGCTCTGGGTAAACGTATCGATAAAGAAATCGAGGATAGAAAAGCAGCTGATACCGCTCTTGAGAATAAATTTAAGGGTATCACTAATGGTTTAGATGAACGTCTTCAGAAAGAAGAAGCAACTTCAAATGCTTTACCCTTAACTATGGTTACGGAAATTGATCCGAACTTGGTTATCAACGGTACTTCTGCTGAAGTAAACTTTAAGAGTTCTGTAAAAGAAGAGGGCAATCTCTATGGAGAACCTATGGCTCGTAAGTTTGCTATCCCTGCTTCTACTAATGCTAAAGCTGGTCTTCAAACCGCATCAGATAAAAAGAAATGGGATTCTATGCCTGGTAATATAATCACTGGAGCTAGTTATACTGCTAAAGCTGATGTAGTTACTACTAATGTAAATAGAAGTACTTACAATGCTGAGGAAGGTATACAAAAATCTAATGATTTCACTATAGATATACCAGCTTCTACATCAGAGAAGGCCGGTGTACAAACTGCAGCGGATAAAAAGAAATTTGATTCTCTTCCTCAGACTATAGTTGTGGGAGAAGGTGCAACTTCAAATGATAAAATGGTTGCCATATCAGTAAACAGAAAAACTGTAAGTGAAGGAGTATATAAAGATGATAATACTGTTTTCAATTTACCAGTGGCTTCAACTACTAAAGCTGGTACTATGTCTGCTGTTGATAAGAAATTATTGGATTCTCTACCTTTAAATATATCAATTAATGATACTACAATTGAACTGGATAGTACAAAGGTGGTTATAAAAAAGGGTTATGTTAATAAGAGTAGTGGGGTATATGACAACAACCAACCTCTATACGAATTAATAAACCTATCTGCTTCTACATCAGAGAAGGCCGGTGTACAAACTGCAGCGGATAAAAAGAAATTTGATTCTCTTCCGGATAAATTTATTACTAATATCAAACAGGGGCCAAAATCTATAGATAGGGTAATCCTTACTAAGAATACTTCTTCTTACTCTCTTGAAAATGGTGTGTATCAAGTTAGAGACGAGATTGCAGATATAGTAGCAGCAACTAAAACTACTGCAGGTGTAATGTCAGCTCAAGATAAAATTAACTTGGATGAAACCTTACCAAATGCAATAGCAAAAGAGGTTCAGGATAGAAAGGATGCAATAGCTGCCCTTAAATCTTCTTCTAATGCTTCTATAAAAGCTCTAGAGAAGAAACATGATGACTTCGTAGCAACTAAAGGCCAAGCTAATGGATTTGCTTCTTTGGATGGTAATGGTTTAGTACCCTCTAGTCAATTGCCTTCTTATGTAGATGATGTTATTGAGGTTTATGCTACTTATGATATCAGTGAAACTGGAAAACTGAGCAATATCAAACTATACTCTGACCCTGATCATGCTAATCCTATTACGGGAGAATCTGGTAAGATATATCTGAATATTACTCAGGGTGAACCTCCTTATCAATTCCGTTGGTCAGGTACTCAATTTGTAGATAGTAATACTTCTTCTCTGATACTTGGAGAAGTTACTGGTACTGCTTATGATGGAGGTAAGGGTAAATACTTATCCAATTGGAGGAAATCTCTGGTGGATAACTTAAGATTTTATTCTCACATCAAGGATAACGGGGCTTGGACTAGAAATGCCAACGAGGTTAGATTAAACTTTGATTGTTCAAATTTCAATGACCCAGTAGGTGTAAATTCTTATAACGAACCTATACCTGCTGCTACTAAAGATTTAGCAGGTGTACAAACTGCAGCAGATAAGAAACTGTTTGATTCTATCCCGGGTACTATTATAATTTCTGGTAAAGGAGTAGTTCAGAATACGGATAAAATTTGGGTACAGATTAGTAAATCTACTAAAGCTGATGGAGTATATGGTGAAGCTACTACACAGACATTAGAAATTTTAGCTGCTAATGCTAATCGAGCTGGAGTATTGACTCGGGAGATGTTCAATAAACTTAACTCTGGTCTGAATGGAGATATTACCAATGCTCTGAACGAAGCCAAGGTTTATACGGATGCTGCTAAAACTGCTCTGAATAAATTGATTACCGATGAGGCTGCTGCTAGACAAGCTGCTGATAAGGTTATCCAAGATAATCTGAATGCTCATATAGGTAATACAAGTAACCCTCACAAGGTTACTAAAGCTCAGATAGGTTTAGGTAATGTACAGAATTTAGCTCCTGCAGACATGCCAGTATCTACGGCTCAGGCTGCATCTATTGCAGATGCTAAGGCAGCAGGTACAAAAGCTCAAACCGATTTAAGTACCCATGCAAACAGAAAAGATAATCCTCACAATGTAACTAGAACTCAATTAGGGTTGGCTACTACAGACCAAGTAGTATTTGCTAAAACTACTGCAGCTTCTGGTTTCTGGAAGGAATCAGATGGTAGATTAAAATCTCAAGTGGAGAATCTGAATCATACTCTGGACCAAATCTGCAATATACCCACGGTTCACTTTAAGATGAATGGCAAATACCAAGTGGGAACTATTGCTCAGAGCTTAGAGGAAATTGAACCTCTGTTGGTATCAGAGAATACTATACCTGCTTCTCAAGTACCTAACCAATCTAGATTCGAAACTTTCGTCGGAGAAGATGGTCAGGAATATGTAAAAGTAAAAGTGGTAGAGTATGAAATGCTCAGTGTCATGGCTCTTGAGGGAGTTAAGTTATTGAGAAAAGAATTCGAAGACTTTAAGAAACAATTAAACAATAAGTAATATGGCAGAAATAGCAACTTGGAGTGCTATTCTGAATAAGACCGGCCTTGGTAAGACCTCTAATGAGTGCCCTACCAAGGCTGAGTTGTTAGCACTCAATAATGGTAAGGACTCCAATGTTGACAAGGTTATTGTAATTAGTAATGCTGCTAGCTATGGTAACAATGAATGTGTCAAGTTAGAGGATATCAATGCCGAGCAATGGATTTATACATTCCAGTGGGATCCGAATGGTAATCCTTCTTTTAATGCTCCAGCTACTGGAGGTACATACCCCTTTGGTTCATATGCTTCTAATCGAGTTAAGCAAGTAAACGGTGTTAATACTACTATCTCTCAAAGTTTGGCGAAGGATGTCACTAAAACTTCGGAAGGTTCTTGGTATACTACAGATTACGACGGTAATAAAGGTAGAATAGTACCCAACAATACATCTACTAATAGTAAATCAATCACTGTAACTTGGACTCAGAAGTATTCAGGTAAAACTATACAGGCAACTTTTACCCAGGCAGCAGGTAGAAAAGTTTATTCTTCATGGAGTTATAACTGTAGAGTAGATAAAACTTCTTTCAGTTACAGTGGAGGTCAATCTAATGTAACTGCTAAGAGTGCAAGTAGAACTTATACTTGGAATGGTCAAGGTAGTAGTTATACAGAATCAGAAACTGCTACTGTAAGAGTTTCTAGTCCGGCTTCTATTAGTGGTAATAGTATTTCTATCCCAAGTAATAGTGGTTCTGCTAGAAATTTTACGGTTACTTTCGATTTCCCAACTGCTACAGACCAGACTATCTCAATTTCTCAGGAAGGAGGTCAAGTAACCTATGTAGATCACCTATCTATAGACCCAACTACTAAAAATGTACCTGGAACTGGTTCAGGCTTTAGGTTGACAGTAAATGCTAATTATGATAAATATATAAATGGAACTTATGTAGAAAACATTAGAACTACTTATACTTCAGCTGAAGTAGTTGAGGGAACTTCATCAGATATTACCATTTCTGGTAAAAGTTCTAGCGGATGTAGTATTAGTGTAGCACCAAACCCTAACTCATCACCTAGAACTTTTAAGATTAAGTTTACTTATGATACGGCAACTCCTGTATATTTAACCATTACACAGAATTCGGCTGAGGTAACTTATCCTAGTAGCGGTATAGTATTTGAACATAGTACTCAACAGAATAGTGGTTATAAAACTAGTACTTTATCCATTGGTACTGTTGAAGGTAAAGGAGGTAATATTTCTTTTTATATAAAAAGTTATAGGTCTAGATATGTTAACGGTTCTTTAAGTTCTACCGAAGCTATTAAACCTACTCTTATTTTGCCATCCGGAGTAACCGAAACTATTACTAATGTGAGTGGTTATTACTTTAAAGTAACTATTACCATACCTGAGCATTCAAAGCCTGCAAGCAGAACTCTTACAATCAGAGCTAATCAACCTAATGGCTTAGATAGAGAGTTAGTACAAACTGTACAACAGAGTGCTTCAACTTATGAGTTTGGTATTAGGGAAAACTCGGGAGATTCTTTGAGTACTTCTCTTACTTATTCTGGTTGGCCAAGCTCAGACTTATCCTTCAATAGACCCGTAAGAGTATATTCTAGGAAGAATGGTAATCAATTCCTTAATTGGGCTTTATCTTCTAATGTGGATTGGATTACTATATCTGGTTCAGGTGCTGGGGCTACATATAAGGTAGCCACTAATAACAGTAGTTCATCTAGAACAGGAATTATTACCTTTACTCAGGGAGAATCCAATAAAACTTGTACTCTGACAATAGTTCAAGAAGCAGGAGATGTCTATGAGTTTTATATTACTGACTCAGATGGTAATGGGCATTACACCGATTTCACCTTCTCAGCTCCTTCAAATGGATTGGTAAATAAACATGTACTTAATATTATCTCTACTCACAATGGTAGTCCCTTATCTGCAGACGATATAGAGGGAGTCCATTTGGAGATAATAGAGAAATTAATCGGCTTGGTAATCACACAAGATACTCAATCCCCATTCAGGCTTATGGCAAATATATCTGAAGCAGGCACTACTGTAAGAACTGGAGCAGATACTTATAGACAGAAGCCATCTGGAAAAACAGTAATTTTCAGAGTTCTTCAAGAAGCAAAAATATATAATTTCAGATTGGAATTAAGTTTAAATATTTCAAATGGTAATGATCAAGATACGTGGGGATTATTTGATACGGCTAATATGCCTCATACTTCTGACTTTATGTATGATATGAGCTTAATACATGAGGGTATTATAGTAGACTCAGTAGAAGGTAAAATAACTGTGAATTCTATTCAAAGTACTACTAAGGATAGAGGGGTTGGAGATAATGTTTATGTATGGGCCTATAATTCTGTAAGAGGTTTATGGTTATCAATTGGTAAATTTAAGATTGAAGAAGGGAATAATACCCATCATTGGGATGTTTCTTGGCCCACCTAGACAATTTAATCCTAAACACAACACTAGTACATTTATTGATAGATAAATTTAATTATTTTAAAACTAAATCATTATGGAAGTTAAATCTGGTGAAGGTACTGTAGTGGTTGCGGATCGTAATCGTTATAGTGATGAATGTTGTAATAATCGAGGATGGGGCTCCGGTTGGGGTGCTGTCGGTGGAGCTTTAGTAGGTGGTGGTTTTGGTGCTGCTGCAGTTTCT
>ENA-UEQR01001439-UEQR01001439.1-human-gut-metagenome-genome-assembly--contig:-NODE-1439-length-13222-cov-6.826398_pt1 | contig 13222 bp, 10 predicted proteins | sample MGYA00242944_ERZ507941 | MGnify/ENA primary metagenome ERZ507941 (study PRJEB26167, sample SAMN06115398) | human gut metagenome | host: Homo sapiens | place: China:Chongqing | collected 2016-06-23...
CCGGCGCCCGCGGCAAGGGCGGCGCATCTGATGCCTCTGCCGAGGCCATGCAGCATGTCCGGTCCACCCTGGACGCTGCCGGTGTGAAGTGGCAGATTGCTACCCTGGGTAAGGTCGATCAGGGCGGCGGCGGCACCGTGGCTGCCTACATGGCAAACCGGAACATCGTCACCGTGGATGCGGGCGTTCCCGTGCTGTGTATGCATGCTCCTCTGGAGATCGTCAGCAAGCTGGACTGCTATGAGACATATAAAGGTATGAAAGCTGTTTACGAAGCGGAATAAAAGCTGTTTCAAAAGAGTTTGACGGCGAGAAAATATGGAAAAGGCAGGAGGGAAATCCGCTCCTGTCTTTTCATATATGACCTTTTTCAACAATTTGACCGTAAACGGCGGACAATTTAACGAAATTTTTCCAAATCCCACAAGGGTATCTTTGCCGTTTTCGGTTGCAAGCTGTTGGGAAAGCTGATAGAATAGAACCATCCAAAGACAAATGACCGTAAGAGGTGGACGATATGGCGAGAAAAATCAAGTATTATCTGGTGGCGGCGGAGGCCCTGCCGGAGATCTTTATCCGGGTGGCGGAGGCCAAGCGGATGATGCAGACCGGCGAGGCGGACACGGTGGGCGCAGCCACAAAAATGGCCGGCATCAGCCGCAGCGCCTTCTATAAGTACAAGGACGCGGTGCAGCCCTTCAACGATATGAAGTCGGAGCATATCATTACGTTTTACACCCTGCTGAAGGATGTGTCCGGCACGCTTTCCAGCGTTCTGGGCGTGTTTGCCGCCTCCGGCGCCAACATCCTGACCATCAACCAGAGCATTCCCACAAACGGCTGCGCGGCTGTGACCATTTCCGCTGAGACCTCCGCCATGGAGAAGTCTCTGGAACAGCTGATCACCGACATTTCCGCATTGGACAACGTTATCAAATTCGAGATCCTGGCCGGATAAGGGAGGAGCAACGATGATCAAGATCGCAATTCTGGGATTGGGTACAGTGGGGACCGGTGTTGTGAAGGTAGTAGAGGCCAACACAGTTCCCATCCAGCACAAGCTGGGCCAGCCGCTGTCCGTGAAAACGGCGCTGGTCCGGAAGCTGCGGGCCGACCCGTATCAGCACTTGATGACCGAGAATTTCCGGGAGATCGAACATGACGGCGAGATCCGGGTGGTGGTGGAGACCGTCGGCGGCGTGGAGGCCGCCTATGAGTACACCCGCCGGTGCCTCATGGCAGGCAAGCACGTGGTCACAGCCAACAAGCAGCTTGTGGCGGAGCATGGCTGCGAGCTGCTGGAGCTGGCCCGGAAGAACCATGTGAATTACTTGTTCGAGGCCAGCGTGGGCGGCGGCATCCCTGTGCTGCACCCCCTGACCCAGTGCATGGCGGCCAACCGCGTGGATGAGATCTACGGCATCCTGAACGGCACCACTAACTTTATCCTCACAAAGATGGTGAAGGAGGGCGCGTCATTTGCCGAGGTTTTGAAGCTGGCGCAGGAGAAGGGCTACGCGGAGGCGGACCCCACGGCGGATGTGGAGGGCATCGACGCCGGCCGCAAAATTTGTATTCTGGCGGATCTGGCCTTTGGACATCAGGTGGACCCGGCGCAGGTACCCGTGGAGGGCATCACCGGCATTGATCTGAAGGATGTGGAGATCGCCGGACGCCACGGCTACCGCATCAAGCTGTTGGGCCGCTGCCTGCGGCTGGAGGGCGGCCGCCGCACTGCGTATGTGGCGCCCCACCTGATCTCGGAGGAGAACCCCATGTCCGATGTGAACGATGTGTTCAACGCGGTGGTGGTCCGGGGCAACGCCACCGGTGAGGTCATGTTCTACGGCAAGGGCGCGGGCGAGCTGCCCACCGCCTCTGCCTGCGTGGCGGATGTGATCGAGTGTCTGCAGGAGGAGCGCCACCGGCCGGAGATCGGCTGGAGCGCCGACACCGGCGGCTTTGCCTCTCCGCTGACGCTGAAGAACCGCTGGTACTTCCGGGTGGGAACGGATACCCTTCCGGAGGCCTTACATAGCGCAAAGGTGCTGGAACAGGGTACGGAGACCGCCTTTATCACGCCGCCCATCACCGGCACGGATGCGGAGCGGCTGGCGGCTTACCTGCCCACGCTGGCAAAGATGCGGGTGCTGGATTGATTCCCCAATCCCGGCTTCCCGCGTATGATGGAGTGGACCCTGCTGCCGGTCGGTAAGATTTCAATGGACTGGCGGCAATCTGAAGCAAAGAGGGAACAACCATGAGCTTGATCGTACAGAAATTCGGCGGCAGCAGTGTGCGGGACGCACAGCGGATCCGCAACGTTGCCGGTATCATTGCGGAAACTTATTTGGAGGGCAACGATGTACTGGTGGTGCTTTCCGCACAGGGAGACACCACGGATGACCTCATTGCCAAGGCGGAGGAGATCAATTCCCATCCCTCCAAGCGGGAAATGGATATGCTGCTGGCCACAGGCGAGCAGATCTCCGTAGCCCTGTGTGCTATGGCACTGGAATCCATGGGCCTGCCCTGCGTGTCCCTGACCGCCTGGCAGGTGGGGATCCAGACTACCGCCGTCCACGGGGACGCCCGGATCAAGCGGATCGATTCTGAGCGAGTCCAGGCGGAGCTGGATCAGCACAGGATCGTACTGATCACGGGCTTTCAGGGAATGGATCGGGCCGGGGATGTTACGACCCTGGGCCGGGGCGGCAGCGACACCAGTGCGGTGGCGCTGGCGGCGGCGTTCCGGGCCAAACTGTGCCAGATCTACACGGATGTGGACGGTGTTTACACTGCGGACCCCCGAATCGTGCCCAACGCCAGACATCTGGACGAGATCACCTATGATGAAATGCTGGAGCTGGCGTCTCAGGGGGCCGGCGTGCTCCACAACCGCAGCGTGGAGCTGGCGAAGAAGTTCCGGGTGGATCTGGAAGTGCTCTCCAGTCTGGAGAGAAAGCCCGGAACCAAAGTGAAGGAGGTCACAAAAGTGGAAAAGACGACCATCGCCGGTGTGGCGAAGGATACCAGCATCGCACGGATCGCACTGATCGGGCTGCGGCACAATCCCGGCGTCGCGTTTCAGGTGTTTGACCTGCTGAGCAAGCATAACATCAATGTGGACCTCATTTTGCAGTCCATTGGCCGGGAGGACAGCAAGGATATTTCCTTTACTGTTCACGAAAAGGATCTGGAGGACGCTCGGGCGATCCTGACGGAAAATCAGGAGGTTCTGTGCTTTGACCATATCGAGGTGGACGGCAACATCGGAAAGGTCTCCATCGTGGGTGCGGGCCTGATGACCAACTGCGGCATGGCCGCCCGGATGTTTGAGGCGCTGTATGAGGCGGGCATCAACATCCAGATGATCAACACCTCTGAGATCCGGGTCTCCGTCCTGCTGGACGAGGGGGACGTGGACCGGGCAGTCCGGGCCATCCACGCCAAATTCTTTGACGAAATCTGAGTGATATAGCGGAACACGGGGAAGCCGGTATGGGTTCCCCGTGTCCCTTTGACTGTTTGGAAATCATTAAATAAGCCGCATCAAGCGGCGGAATGGAGATAGGTATGAACGCAATTGTAACCGTGATCGGAAAGGACAAGGTGGGCATCATCGCCGCCGTGTGCATCAAGCTGGCGGAGATGAACGTCAACGTGCTGGACATTTCCCAGACCATTCTGGACGGCAAGTTCACCATGGTCATGGCGGTAGATGCCGCCAATGCCAACGTGGGCTTTGAGGAACTGGCTGCCCAGCTTCGGGAGCTGGGGGAGGGGATGGAGCTGTCCATCCGCATCCAGCGGGAAGAAATTTTCGATGCCATGCACAGAATATAAGGAGAGAGAACGATGCTGAATCAAAAAGAGATCCTCTCTACCATCGCTATGATCGACCAGCAGCACTTGGACATCCGCACCATCACCATGGGTATTTCCCTCCTGAGCTGCTGCGATCCCGATGCGAAGAAGGCCTGCGACAAGATCTACGAGAAAATCACCCGGTACGCGGAAAAGCTGGTCAAGACCGGCGAGGACATCCAGCATGAATTCGGGATCCCCATTGTGAATAAGCGGATCTCCGTGACCCCCATGGCTCTGGTGGCCGGAGCCAGCGAGACGGAGGACTATGTACCCTTCGCAATGGCGCTGGACCGGGCGGCAAAGACCTGCGGCGTCAACTTTATCGGCGGTTATTCCGCACTGGTGCAGAAGGGAATGACCCTTGCCGACGAAAAGCTGATCCGCTCCATTCCGGAGGCCCTGGACCGGACAGAGCTGGTGTGCTCCAGCATCAACGTTGGCTCCACCCGTGCCGGTATCAATATGGACGCCGTGAAGCTCATGGGCCGCATCATTAAGGATACCGCCGCCCGGACGGCAGACCGGGACGGTCTTGGCTGCGCCAAGCTGGTGGTGTTCTGCAACGCCGTGGAGGACAACCCCTTCATGGCCGGCGCCTTCCACGGCGTGGGCGAGGCAGAACGGGTCATCAACGTGGGCGTTTCCGGTCCGGGCGTGGTGTACCATGCCTTGCAGTCCGTGAAGGGCCAACCCCTTGACGTGGTAGCGGAAACCGTGAAAAAGACGGCGTTCCAGGTGACCCGCATGGGCCAGCTGGTGGCTAAGGAGGCCAGCAGCCGTCTGGATACCCCCTTCGGTATCGTGGACCTGAGCCTGGCTCCTACCCCGGCTATTGGCGACTCCGTGGCCCGTATTCTGGAGGAAATGGGCCTTGAGGTCTGCGGCACCCACGGCACCACCGCCGCGCTGGCCCTGCTGAACGATGCTGTGAAGAAGGGCGGCGTCATGGCGTCCTCCTCCGTGGGCGGACTGTCCGGCGCCTTTATCCCTGTCAGCGAGGACGAGGGCATGATCGCCGCCGCCAAGGCGGGGACCCTGTGCGTGGATAAGCTGGAGGCCATGACCTGCGTTTGCTCCGTGGGTCTGGATATGATCGCCGTGCCCGGCGACACCCCGGCGGAGACCATCTCCGCCATCATCGCGGACGAGGCGGCCATCGGCATGGTGAACAACAAGACCACCGCCGTCCGCCTGCTGCCCACCCCCGGCAAGAACGTGGGCGACACGGTGGAAATGGGCGGCCTGCTGGGCAGCGCTCCGGTGATGCCGGTGCACAAGGAGTCCAGTGCCGACTTCATCCAGCGGGGCGGCCGCATCCCGGCCCCGCTCCACAGCTTGCGGAACTGATTTGAATAGTTGAACAGCAAACCCCCGCCGTAGTCATACGGCGGGGATTTTTGGCAAAAATCAGCGGTTTGCGGAACAAAAATGCTCTGGAAATGGGAATTGAAACCGGTCAGCTTTCCTTTTTGAAACACCGCACCAGTCCCGCGATGGCGAAAGCCAGTCCCACAAGGCTGGTAAAATCGGAGGGGAGACTGCCGAGGATGGGGAGCCAGGGAGAGAGCGGCGCATACAGCATCAGCATACCGGCAAACAGGATCAGCGCGATCCCCTGCAACTGATTTTTTATCTAAAAACTCCTTTCTGCTACAAAACGGGGCGGTTTTACGCCTGCTCTGCAAATTTCTTCTTGTCCCGGTCGATCTGCTTCTGGTAGCGGTCCTGTTCGGAAAAGACACAGCCGCAGTACTTCTGCATATAAAAGCCAAGCTCTCTGGCCCGCTGATTTCCTGCCCGGAAATTGGGCCGGAAATCCCGGTAGAGAAATTCCACGCCGTACTGCCGGGCGTATTTCTCCGCCGCGGCCTTGATGCCGTCGTGATCCTGATAGAGACTGGCCAGCAGGGTGGAGGTAAAGGACTCATAGCCGTGCTCCGCCGCGTACCGGGCTGTTTCCTCCAGCCGGTGCTGATAACAGTAGGTGCAGCGGTGGTCAATATCGCTTGCAACGTGTTCTACAAACGTTCTAAGACCGTAGTCCTCATCTACAATGACCTGCATTTCAATGGTGGGAGCGTAGGCCAGCAGACAGTCCCGCCGGGCTTCATATTCCTTCCACGGATGAATGTTCGGGTTGTACCAAAAGGCTACCGGTTCGATCCCTTCGGCCCGGAGCGGATCGATACAGCTGAGGGAGCAGGGGGCGCAGCAGGTGTGCATCAAAACAGATGTCATAACGGAAACTTCCCTTCTGAAAAAGCATATTTTTTATAGTATAACATAGGTTGTCAAATGAAGAAAGTCTAAGGGAGTAACCGATTTCTTAACGGAATATTCACGAAAATTCCATGTTTTTTACATTGAGAATTACGGCTGAGAAACGTAAAATATTGGTAATAAGCTAAAGTGGGGCTGAAAGGCCCCTAAAGGAGGAACTCCCCTTGCGGGTCGGACTTGACGTAGGCTCCACCACCATCAAATGCGTGGTGCTGGACGATGCGGATAATCTGGTATACAGTACATACGAGCGGCATTACAGCCATATTGTAGAGAAATCCGCAGAGCTTCTGCGGCGGGTGGCGGAGCGCTGCGGCCGGGAGGCGGTGTTTGCCATCTCCGGCTCTGCCGGCATGGGCATGGCGGAGAGCGTAAAGGCTCCCTTTGTGCAGGAGGTGTTCGCTACCCGGGTGGCGGCCAACCGTCTGGCACCGGGGACGGACGTTATCATCGAATTGGGCGGCGAGGATGCCAAGATCCTCTTTCTGACCAACGGTATGGAGGTCCGGATGAACGGCTCCTGCGCCGGCGGCACCGGGGCCTTCATCGACCAGATGGCCACGCTGCTGAAAATGGGCGCGGAGGAGATGGACAAAGCCGCCCAGACAGCGGAAAAGACCTACACCATCGCCGCCCGCTGCGGCGTGTTTGCCAAGAGCGACATCCAGCCCCTCATCAATCAGGGGGCCAAATCCGCCGACATCGCCAAGAGCATCTATCAGGCGGTGGTGAATCAGACCATCGCGGGTCTGGCGCAGGGACGGCCCATCAAGGGCCACGTACTGTATCTGGGCGGGCCGCTGACCTTTTCCAAGTGTCTGCGGCAGAGCTTCGACGAGACTTTGGGCGTCACCGGAACTTGTCCGGAGAATAGCTTGCTGTTTGTGGCTCTGGGCGCGGCGTTTTACGCCGAGGAATCGTGGGACCTGCTGAAAACGGCGGAGCTGTTGGAGCAGCGCGGCATGTCGGAGACCTACCGCTCCCAGCCGCCCCTCTTTGAAAATCAGGCGGAATATGACGCGTTCAAAGCCCGTCACGCCAAGGCGGCGGTGCCGCAGGCGGACTTCCCGACGGACTACGCCAAGCCCGTCCACATCGGCATCGATTCAGGCTCCACCACGGTGAAGGTGGCGGTCATCGACGAGAACGCGGAGCTGCTGTTCACCGACTACCGGCCCAATCAGGGGGACCCCATTGCCCTGCTGAAAACCGTGCTGCTGGGGTTATATGAGAGCCATCCCAAGCTGAACGTGGCGTCCGTCACCACCACCGGCTACGGCGAGGATTTGGCCAAGGCCGCCTTCCACGCGGATTTCGGCGTAGTGGAGACCGTGGCCCACTTTACCGCCGCCAAGCATTTTATGCCGGATGTGGACTTCATCATCGACATCGGCGGTCAGGACATGAAGTGCTTCAAGATCGAAAACGGCGCCATCAGCGACATTTTCCTCAACGAAGCCTGTTCTTCCGGCTGCGGCAGCTTTTTGCAGACCTTTGCTCAGGCGTTGGGCTACGATGTAAAGGACTTCACGAAGCTGGGCCTGTTTGCGGACCGGCCCGTGGATCTGGGCAGCCGGTGTACGGTGTTTATGAATTCCAGTGTGAAGCAGGCCCAGAAGGACGGCGCCTCCGTGGAAAACATCTCTGCGGGACTGTCCATCTCCGTGGTGAAAAACGCCATCTACAAGGTGATCCGGGCCTCCTCACCGGAGGAGCTGGGCCGTCATGTGGTGGTGCAGGGAGGCACGTTTTATAACGAGGCCGTTCTCCGGGCCTTCGAGAAGGAAATGGGCCTTGAGGTGATCCGCCCCAACATCGCGGGCCTCATGGGAGCCTACGGCGCAGCCCTGTACGGCATGAAAAAAGCTGTCAAGGGAAACCACAGTACACTCCTGACAGAGCCGGAGATGCGGGCGTTCCATCGGGAAACAGAGAGCCGGAGCTGCGGCCAGTGCGGAAACAACTGCCAGCTGACCGTCAACACCTTCTCCGACGGCGGACGGCTCATCAGCGGCAACCGCTGTGAGCGGCCCATCACCGGCAAGAAGGACGACGGCCGCTGGAATCTGTATGAATATAAGCGGCAGCTGCTTTTAGGCTACAAGCCGGGGGAGAACCGGCGGGGGCGGATCGGTTTGCCCCTGTGTCTGAACTTCTGGGAACTGTATCCCTTCTGGCACACATTTTTCACGAAGCTGGGCTTTCAGGTGGTCCACAGCCCCATGTCCAGCCGGAAGCTGTATCTGGAGGGGCAGGGGAGCATCCCCAGCGACACCGCCTGCTTCCCGGCGAAACTGGCCCACGGCCACATTGAGTTTTTGGCCAAGCTGGGCGTGGACGCCATTTTCTACCCCTGCATGACCTACAACATCGACGAGGGTCTGGGCCAGAACCACTACAACTGCCCGGTGGTGGCCTACTACCCGGAGGTGCTGGAGGGCAACTGTGACTGTCTGAAGAACACGAAATTCATTTATGACTATGTGGGTATCCACCGGCCCCACGATTTCACAAAGAAGATAACCGCCGTGATGGAGCGGGAGTTTGGCCCCATTCCCCATGGGGAGATCAAGGCGGCGGTGGAGGCGGCCTACGGAGAATATGAGCGTCACATGAAGCAGATCCGGGAGAAGGGTGCGGAGATCATGGCCGCCGCCCGGAAGGAGGGGCGCCGGATCATCGTTCTGGCAGGCCGCCCCTACCATGTGGACCCGGAGGTCAATCACGGCATCGACACCCTCATCACCCAATTCGGCGCGGCAGTCATCACGGAGGATTCCGTTTCTCAGCTGGCAGATCCGTTCAAGACCACGGTGCTGAACCAGTGGACGTATCACGCCCGGCTCTACGCGGCGGCGAAGTACTGCTGCTCCCAGCCGGATATGGATCTGGTGCAGCTGGTGAGCTTTGGCTGCGGCGTGGACGCCATCACCACCGACGAGACCCGGGAAATTCTGCGGGAGGGCGGCAAGCTGTATACCCAGCTGAAAATTGATGAGATCACCAATCTGGGCGCGGTGCGTATTCGCTTGCGGAGCCTGTTTGCGGCGTTGGAGGAACAGGAGGAGACCTGATATGGAACAGACCTATCCCCGGTTTACACCGGACATGAAAAAGACCCATAAAATTCTCATTCCCAATATGGCACCGGTGCAGTTCCGCATTCTGGCAGCCAGCATGGAGAACCATGGCTATCAGGTGGAGCTGCTGGGCAACTGCGGCGAGCGGGTGGCGGAGCTGGGACTGAAATACGTCCATAATGACACCTGCTATCCGGCGCTGCTGGTCATCGGCCAGTTTTTGGACGCACTGGATTCCGGCAAGTATGATCTGGACCACACCGCCCTCATCATCACCCAGACCGGCGGCGGCTGCCGGGCGTCCAACTACATTTTCCTGCTGCGGAAGGCTCTGGAAAAGGCCGGCTACGGCAATATCCCCGTGCTGAGCCTGAACTTCTCCGGTCTGGAAAAGGACAGCAGTATGCCCATGGATCTGAAATTCATGCGGCAGGCTCTGGCTGCCATCTACTACGGCGACCTGCTGATGACCCTCCGGGCCCAGACCCAGCCCTATGAGCTGGAAGCTGGGGCGGCGGAGCGGCTGCAAAACAAGTGGCTGGACATTCTCTGCGATGAGGTCCGCCACGATAAGGGCTATTCCGGCCGGGAGATGAAGGCTGTCATGCCGAAGATCGCGGCGGAGTTTGCCGCCATCCCGGTGCGGCGGGTGCCCAAGGTCAAGGTGGGCGTAGTGGGGGAGATCTATGTCAAATATTCCCCTCTGGGCAACAACGAATTGGAAAAGTTTCTGGCCTCTCAGGACTGCGAGGTGAACCTGCCGGGGCTGATGGGCTTCGTGCAGTACTGCGCCTACAACATGGCGGAGACCGTGCGGCTCTACGGTGGCTCTCTGGTGGAGAAAACCGCCGCGGAGGCGGCGCTGGCCCTCATCGCGGGCATGGAGAAGGTCATCATCAAGACCCTCAAGGACGCAGGCTACCATGCCCCCATGCCCTTTAGCGAGCTGATCAAGCTGCCGGAGCAGAGCCACACCATCGGCATGGGCTGCAAGATGGGCGAGGGATGGCTGCTGACGGCGGAAATGCTGGAGCTGGTGCGCTCTGGGTATGAGAACATCGTCTGCGCCCAGCCCTTCGGCTGCCTGCCCAACCACATCTGCGGCAAGGGCATGGTGAATAAGATCCGGGAGCTGTACCCGGAGGCCAACATCACCCCCATCGACTACGATCCCAGCGCCACGCGGGTCAATCAGGAGAATCGAATTAAGCTGATGCTGGCGGTGGCAAGAGAACGTCTGTCGGAGCGGCGGGAGCCGCCTGCCGACTTGCCGAAGGTCCGGACGTCTGTATCTGCCAAGCTTTCCAAACCCAAGTCCCTGTGCGCAAATATCTGATTTTGAAGAGAGTCGCTTCGGCGGCTCTCTTTTTTGCTGCTTACAGGGGACCGGACAGACAAAATTGATGGAATTTGGTTGACCGGGCAAGATAAAAAAGGTATAATAAAATGATTTATTATGAGAAAGTATGTCCCTCGGTGCTTTGCGGGACATGGAGGAGGAACCATCTATGTGGATCGCGGATCAATGGCAGGATTATGAGCTGCTGGATTGCGGCGGCGGTGAAAAGCTGGAACGCTGGGACAAGCAGTATCTGGTGCGTCCGGACCCCCAGGCCATCTGGGAAACGCCCCGGCGTCTGCCGGAGTGGAAACGGGCCAACGCACGGTATCTCCGCAGTCAGACCGGCGGCGGACACTGGGAGAAAAAGGCTCTGCCGGAAAGCTGGCAGGTGCATTATAAGGATCTGACCTTCCAGGTCAAGCCCATGAACTTCAAGCATACGGGCCTGTTCCCGGAGCAGGCGGTGAACTGGGATTTTGTCATGGACAAGATCCGCAAGGCTGACCGTCCCATCCGGGTGCTGAACCTGTTCGCCTATACCGGCGGCGCTACGGTGGCCTGTGCCAAGGCCGGCGCTGCCGTCTGCCATGTGGACGCGGCCAAGGGCATGGTGGCCTGGGCCAAGGACAACGCCCGGCTCTCCGGCCTTTCCGACGCGCCCATCCGCTGGATCGTGGACGACTGCGCCAAGTTCGTGGAGCGGGAGATCCGCCGGGGCAAGACCTATGACGCGATCATCATGGACCCGCCCAGCTACGGCCGGGGTCCCGGCGGCGAGGTCTGGAAGCTGGAGGAGAGCCTGTACCCCTTTGTGAAGCTCTGCGCCGGGGTTCTGTCGGACAAGCCGTTGTTCGTGCTCATCAACTCCTACACCACAGGTCTGGCCCCCAGTGTGCTGGGGTATCTGCTGCACCTGCTGGTGGCGGAGAAGTACGGCGGCACCGTCAGCTGGGACGAGCTGGGTCTGCCGGTGACGGCTACCGGCATGGCGCTGCCCTGCGGCGCCACCGGACGATGGTTTTCTGAGTAATAAACAGATAAACAAGGAGCGGCTATGTTAAAAACGAAGAATAAGCATCTGCGGTATGTGATCACATTTTTTGCGGTCCTGTGTTCTTCGCTGCTGCAGACGTTTGTGATCGAAAGCTTTGTCCATTCCGCCGGACTGCTTTCCGGCGGCTTTACAGGCGTTGCTATTTTGATCGACCGGGCGGCACGCTTTACGGCGATCTCTGCGGTTCACTGGGTACAATCGGAGACGTTTTTAAAACCGATATCTATGCGTTAGCCCGATATATCAACCGGAATCAGATCATCATTCCGGAAAATACTATACAAAAAGCACCATCAGCCGAATTACGGCCGAATCAAAAAGATCAGGACTCTTTACCGGACTACAACGAATTGGACGGTATCTTAAAACTATACCTGGAGGAAAACCATTCACCGGAAATGATTATAAAGGCAGGTTACCCGAAAGCTACTGTCGAAAAAGTCATTCAAATGGTAAAACGAAATGAATACAAACGAGCTCAATGTCCCCCGATCATCAAAATCTCTAAAAAAGCTTTCGGATACGGTAGAAAATATCCTTTTTAATTATGACCATCATCACTGATAGCGATTTACACGACAGTTTATGCCAAATCTGTATCGAAAGTCCTCATTCCTTACTCTCAGAACTAGGGTATGCGGCAAAACAAAAAATTATCGAAACAACAGTCTGCATTTCCTATAAAAAAGGAGACCTGATTTATCAGGAAGGAGACATGCCGACAGGCTTACATTGTCTTTTGACGGGGAAAGCTAAAATTTATAAAGAGGGCATCGGAGGACGCCAACAAATTGTTCGTATGGCCAAGCCGATCGGTTTTATCGGTTACAGAGCTTTCTTCGCCGAAGAAATACACATTGCTTCGGCTGAAGCTCTTGAAGATTCTATCGTTTGCCGGATTAAAACCGAATTGATCTTAGACATCGTCCGAACGACACCCGACCTGGCCATGAGTATTATCCGCGCACTGGCAACCGACCTCGGTTTTTCGCATCGTCGTACGGTAACCCTCACCCAAAAACATATCCGGGGACGTCTGGCTGAAGCTTTGCTGGTATTAAAGGAAACTTATGGCTACGAAGCCGATGGCTGTACGTTAAAAATTTGTCTCACCCGGGAAGATCTGGCCAACTTGTCCAACATGACCACGGCCAATGCTATCCGTACCCTTTCTAATTTTGCCACAGAAGGTATTGTCGGACTGAACGGCAAAAAAATCAAAATCATAGATAAAGAAAAACTCGAACAAATCAATAATCAGGGGTAAACCCGATCATCTCTACTCTTTTATAACCGATAAAGCAGCAAAAAACCGGACTAGAATAAATAGCTCAAAGGAGATACCCTTCTGAGAATTTGAATCATACAATGAGGTATCTCCGTCTTAAGATCCGCTCTCCTAAAGCTCATGAGCCATTTACAAAAATGGCCCATTTAATCAGCTTAGGCTTCTGCTTTAATCAAGCAATCCTTCTTCTTTCAGAATCTTTTCTAATTTCCGGAAATGTTTTAGTTTCCAATCCGGATCTTCTTCACGAGGATAATCCGGATCTATTATCGGTTGATTCGTTTCAGAAAGAGGCTCGGAAGCTTTAT